>WNGE01002996.1_pt1 | contig 35950 bp, 32 predicted proteins | sample 5400651 | NCBI WGS metagenome assembly WNGE01 (sample SAMN13153370, study PRJNA577476) | soil metagenome | isolation source: 60 cm soil or saprolite under grassland replicate 2 | place: USA:California | collected 2016-06-15
CACCCCGCTGCGGCCGACGAGCCCGTATGGTTGCGCCAAAGCGTTCGCAACGCAATTGGCACGGGTTTATCGACAATCGTACGGACTGTTTGTTTGCAACGGTATTCTTTACAACCATGAGTCGCCACGCCGCGGGGAAAATTTCGTGACGCGCAAGATCGCGCGCGCGGCCGCGCGGATCGCTCGAAATCGCGATGATGTTCTTGTCCTCGGAAATCTGGAGAGCCGAAGAGATTGGGGCCGTGCCCAAGATTACGTGCAGGCGATGTGGTTAATGCTGCAGCACGAGACAGCCGATGATTACGTAGTGGCGACCGGAGAGGCACATTCCGTGCGTGAATTTGTCGAAGCAGCCTTCGCAGTTGTCGATCTTCCGTGGGAGAAATACGTAAAGCACGATCCTTCGTTCGATCGTCCTACCGAGCCGGTCCGCTTGGTCGGATGTGCGGAGAAGATTCGCAAAACGCTTGGTTGGAAGCCGGCTGGAAGTTTCGCACAACTCGTGCGCGAAATGGTTGACGCGGAGCTCGCTGCGATCGATTCACGCCAGTAGGACGCGATCGCTGGGCGCGCCGACTCATGTGGCGCGGCAGCAGGGTTTGAAAACTTTGCGCCAAATCCAACTGACCGCTTCGTCGCGTTGCCCAACCGCAGCAGCGCATAATAAAATTCGCGATGAAGTTTCGCGATATCGTCTTTTGCAGCCGGCGTCGCTGAACGCCGACCGCGGTCAGCGACTGCGACCATAGCTCACGGCATCTGACCGAGATGTCTTCTTGGAGTTTCACGGGAAAGCAATTCCATGTCCGCGTCAACCATGATGCGGACGAGCTCGCGAAAACGCACTTTCGGTTCCCAACCGAGAATCTTTTTCGCTTTTGAGGGGTCACCGACCAGGAGATCTACTTCCGCCGGACGCTCATAACGCGGGTCGTGTTTGACAAATTCCTTCCAATCGAGATCGACATGTGAAAAGGCCGTTTCGACAAACTCACGCACGGTGTGCGTTTCGCCGGTGGCGAGGACAAAATCATCCCCTTCTCCATGCTGAAGGATGCGCCACATCCCTTCCACGTACTCAGGTGCATATCCCCAATCTCGTTTTGCATCGAGGGTGCCGAGAAACAATTCCTTTTGCAGGCCGTGTTTGATCGCGGCGACGGCGCGCGAAATTTTGCGGGTGACGAAAGTTTCGCCGCGACGTGGGCTTTCGTGATTGAACAAAATGCCATTGCTTGCGCAAAGGCCATAGCTCTCGCGGTAGTTTACCGTCGCCCAATAGGCGAACATCTTCGCCACACCATATGGGCTGCGCGGCCAGAACGGCGTCTTCTCGGTTTGCGGTACTTGCTGCGCCTTGCCAAACATTTCGCTGCTTGATGCCTGATAGAAACGGGAACGCAACCCCACTTCTCGAATCGCTTCCAAAATGCGGATCGTTCCCACGCCAGTGACGTCGGCAGTGTACTCGGGAATGTCGAAGCTCACGCGCACGTGGCTCTGCGCGCCCAGATGATAAATTTCGTCCGGCTTCAAATCGTAAAGAAGCTTCACCAAATTCACCGAGTCGCTGAGGTCTCCATAGTGCAGAAACATTCGGACGCCGTTGATGTGTGGATCGGCATAAAGGTGGTCGATGCGCGAAGTGTTGAATGTGCTCGCGCGGCGAATAATCCCGTGCACTTCGTAGCCTTTCTCAAGAAGCAGATCGGCGAGATAACTGCCATCCTGTCCAGTAATTCCGGTAATGAGAGCCTTCGTCATGAGCCGCGTCTCGCTTTAAGGCAAACGGTATGCACGAGCAAACGATTTAGTTGTAGCCGCAGGCCCTGACCGCGGTCAGCTTTCCGGCGGCGTCACCATCAATCGGGCGAGCACGGCGCGTTGCGCAGCGATCAATTCGGCGATGCCTTTGCGGCCGAGCACCAGCATTTCGTCCAGTTGTGACTGCGAAAAAGTTGATTCTTCACCGGACCCCTGTACTTCCACGAACTCGCCGTCCTCGGTCGCCACGAGATTGAAATCGACGGCAACGAGTTTGTCTTCTTCGTAGTTCAGATCGAGAATTTCATTGCCATCGAGAACGCCGGCGCTGACTGCGGCGACTAATTTCTGGACCGGAGGCGCGCCGAGCTTTTTTTCCCTTGCAAGTTTCCGGCAGGCGACCGCCAGGGCCAGGCTCGCCCCGGTAATCGCGGCCGTGCGGGTGCCGCCATCTGCTTGCAAGACATCGCAATCAATCCAGATCGTCCGCGGCCCAAGTTTTTCAAGATCGACAACCGCACGCAGGGATCGACCGATTAGCCGTTGAATCTCCGCGCTGCGTCCGTCGATTCGGCCTTTTGCCACATCGCGCGGTTTTCGTGTCTGCGTCGAATATGGCAACATCGGCGCCGTATTCCGTTTCCACTTTGAAATCGTCGGGGGACGTATTCGGGTTCCCATGATAGCTTGGCGGCAATCCCTGCCGTGTCCTGGTCAAGCGCCCAACGACAATAGGAACCGTGTAAAATAAGCGGCCGCCAGGTTTCAGAACGCGGTGCGATTCTCTTAACGCTGCCCTCGAGTCGGGAACGTGTTCCAACGTGTCGGAATGGATGATGATGTCGATCGAAGCACTCGCAAAACTCATTTGTCGCATGTCGGTCTGAGGGAAGGAATGCAGCGCGTGTCTTGGGAGAAGTCGAAGGAAGGAAGAGGTTCCCGGTCGGATTCATCTCGATCACGGTAAGTTGCCGGATCGCTGAATTCCTGGCGCAAAGGTGCTCGAGGCTGCCATCAAACCCGAACGCCCTTGTTACGGCTGCAGCCAGCGTCATCGATCGTAGATTATTTTTGCAAGACACGCAGGAGAATCCCTGTTGAAGATTGATGTAATCGGCCTCGCCGGGTGACAGCTTCCAGTCATCAAGCAGCTCCGGCCATAAGATCGTCTCCGCGGTGAATTGGCGCCCGCCGCATGCTGGGCACACTTCCAAGAGCGAACTCGGCATTTAGGAAACGTGCCTGGGCTTAAACGTGGGCCTTCACCGTGCAACTACGTCTTGCGATCGGGGGCAATATCAAAGCGCGCGTTCCATGTAAGCGATCTGGTCTTGAACCAGGTCGCATCGAATTCTGCTTTCGCGAAAAGTGCCCATGTTTGCCTCGGATGTTTCCAATCCAGGATCTCAAATCGCAGATTCGCTTTGGCGGCGATTCGTTCTAATGTCTCTGGTTTGAAACTCACACAATCAGGATAAACCCAGCCCGTAAGGGTTGAATCATCAGCACTCGGCAAGAAGGTGGCGACGAGAGCGCCACCGCGGGTCAGACAGTGCGATATCCCGAAAAGCCATTCGGTAATCAGGTCAAGCCCGCAATGACTGAAGATGGATTGAGCTAGCGCGAAATCGACTGAGATCTTTGCCTCAATGAGCGGCTTAGGTGAATCAGAGAAGAAAAACTTCGGGCGTTTGATTTGCACCAGCGCTTCACCGGTCTCTCTTTTGATGCCTTCCGTTACTAACCATTCGTTAGGCTCGATTCCGATATATTTGTCCTTGTTCAGGTAGGGAATTAGTAGTCGTCCGATGCGAAGCGAGCCGCACCCTACATCAAGTAACGAGTGGTGCTGCCGCAGGCCGAGCGTCGTCAGAAGATTGAACGTCATGGCCGCAATCAAATCGTAATCTTCTGGCGGGCCGACGTAAGCCCGATAATGATCGTCGCCAGGTCGGAGACCTAAACCGAGACTCTCGGAGTCGTCTGAGTGATCTACCATTGACGTTTCAGGACGCTACCGTGGAAGTTCGTTAGCGCGTCTGCAGGTCTCTCTGGAAACCCCGTCACTTCGCGCGACTGATCGAACTGGCAGATGCGCGCTCGCGGACGTTCTCGAAACGGAAAACTGCGAAGGTTGCTCCCATCCACAGCGTCGATTGCACCTGGAAGTCGGCATGTTTCGACCGCGACTGCATAAAGATTGTTCCTCACTTCAGACGCTGAGGCGACGCAGTTCGATCGTTCGGTGGGATCTCGCTTCAGATTGAACAATTGTTCCCGACCACCGTTCGCCATGAAAATATATTTCCACTCATTGGTCACGACCATGATCTTAAAATCTTGAGAACCTGGAAGTTCAGTCATCCCGGCAAGATATCGACGGGGCGTGGATTGACCGCGCAGCATTCCAAGAACGTCGATTCCTTCCCGCAACTCGCAAGCGCCTCCAGCGCCGGTTGCGATTCCGAAGAGGTCTGCCAAGCTAATCAATTCGTGTCTGACAATCCCAGTCGGCAGCATTGCTGGCCAACTCAAAAGAAAAGGAATGCGGCACGAGGCTTCAAAGAAATTTTGTTTCTGCCATCCGTGATGATCTCCCAAAAGATCTCCGTGATCGGAAAAAAAGCAGATGAGGGTGTTAAACGAATTTCCGCGCGCTTCGACGGCATCAAGGATTCTTCCGAGACAGAAATCCAGATACGTGATCTCGCCGTAGTATCGCGCCTTAACCATTCGCGCAAGGGGCGTGTTGACGGCGTCGGCCCACACCGCGTACCGCATGTGCGGAATCTCCTCGTCCTGATAATCTTCTTCCGGATCGCCCAGGATCGGATCGGGCATTCGATCCGGGTTGTACATCCGATTAAAGGGAATCGGTGGGGCCAGCGGCGGATGCGGACCGACAAAAGATACGAAGCCGAAGAAAGGCCGCCGATCATCTGTCTTCACAATTTGTTCTACCGAGCGACCGGCCGCCCACCATTCCACACCCAGTTCGGCGGGCACCGGGCTTCGCTGGGGAATGTAATACATCTCGCTTCGCTCTCCCATCGGCTGTTCGAGAAAATCGAAGGCTGGGTGTTCTCGAGCGAGCCACAGAGCATAGTCATCCCCCTGACGGCTGACTGAATTGTAAGTTTCTTCGCTGCGTAAGAGCACTTCATAACCGAGGTCCTCGTTCCACGGACTGGTGTGAAACTTCCCGATGCCAAAGGTCCGATAATCCAAACGCGACATTGTGCGTGCCAGGTAAGGACCGCAGCGAAGTTCCATCTCCGGCGGTTGGCCAGCGACAGGATTTGATTTTGCATTGCTGAAGATGCGGGTGGTAGCCGGCTCGCATCCGGTCCGGATGGTATATCGGGCGGCGACGCAAACCGGACAGGTCGCGTAGGCACTAGAAAACGTGACCCCCCTGCGCGCCAAACGATCGAGGTTCGGTGTATAAACATGCGAGTTGCCGAGCGCAGCAATGGTATCGAACCGCTGCTGATCAGTCATGATAAACAGAATGTCGGGCCGATTTGATGACATTTTATTCAGACAAAGACTCCGCTCGGTGCATGAATGGAGCAGGATGATTGACTTAAGGTGCCTCGATCTCGCTATTAGTTAGGCGCCGAAAAGCTTCGAGATATTTCGCCGAAGTCTTTTCTACCACTTCCGCTGGCAGCGATGGCCCGGGCGGCGCCTTGTCCCAATCGAGCATCTCCAGATAATCGCGCACGAACTGTTTATCGAAACTGGGTGGGCTTTGGCCCACAACGTACTGGTTGGCCGGCCAGAAGCGCGACGAGTCCGGCGTGAGACATTCGTCGATCAATAGCAATTTCCCTTCAACATTCCCGAATTCGAATTTTGTATCGGCGACGATGATCCCGCGTTGCGCCGCATAGTCCCTGCCAGCAGAGTAAATTTGCAGACTTAAATCGCGCACGCGCTCGGCAATGTCGGTCCCCAAGATTCGCCGGCACTGGTCCATGTCGATGTTGAGGTCGTGTCCGGCATCGTTCTTTGTCGCCGGAGTAAAAATTGGCTCCGGCAATTGCGATGCGAGCTGCAAACCTGGCGGCAATTTTTCGCCGCATACGCTTCGCGATTCCTGATATTCTTTCCAACCGGAACCGGCGAGATAACCGCGCACGACGCATTCCACCGGCAACGGTTTCGTTTTGCGCACGATCATTGACCGACCAGCGAGCTGGTCGCGAAATCGCTCCAGGTGTTTCGGAAACTGATCGAAATTGGCCGTGATGAAGTGATTATCGATCTCTTTGAAGTGCTCGAACCAAAACGCGGAGAGCTGATTGAGAACGGCTCCCTTGTGCGGGATTGGGTCGGGCAAAATCACATCAAACGCCGAAAGTCGGTCAGTCACGACGAAAAGGAGTGTTTCGCCGAGATCGAAACCTTCGCGCACCTTGCCGCTGCGCAGTTTTTTGATTCCCGGAAGATCGATTGAGGATTGCGTGGTGATTTGCATATGCTGAACGCCGAACGTCCAACGTTTGACGCAGAGCGTCTAGTAAAAATCACGAGGTGCTGGAACCGCCAAGATTCTCCTGAGCATCATTCCCGCAAATCGAAGCAGCGCTGCAAGTCTGCGCTGCAAGTCGGCAATGTTTGTCGCCTGCTGCAGACTTTCCAGCTTCCGTACCTGCTCCTGGTAAGGAGACTCTCGGAAAGCCTCACTTATTCCCTTCCAATCCTCAAGCCTGGCTGCGAAAGAAGGCCGTTCGCTCAGTCCCGCGAGGATAAGGAATTCATCCAAATGCGAGTCTTGCGCCACGGTATTCGTAGGAAGCTGTCCGCGGATGTAGTGGGCGCAGTCGATCAGGCCGCGATCCACGCGCAAGCTGGAAAACTCATCTGCTCCTGCCCACCTTCCGCGCTGTAGCCCGGATCCATAATACAAAGGAACCCATATTAACGCGATGATACTAACAACCATCGCCCTGGTCCACAGCCGTGGACGATCCTCCGCCACCATGAGAAAAAGACGTCCTGCAGCAAGCGACCCTACCAGCCAATACACCCACACGAACGGGTGCTGCATGAATTCGTACGCATTATCCGATGTTCCATTTCTACCCAAACAAAAAGCCATCAGGAAAAGAATGACTATCGCGGCTACCGATATCCCCTCCGATACCCGCCACGTTTTCCGCCAGGCCGCGAGCAGCCAAACAATTGGAGCGACGACCGCGAAAACCCCCAGAGCATTAACCCAAAGTAAACCGAAGGCTTCCGCCAGGTGAGAAGGAAACGGCTGCCCGGCGCTGAAAACCTGATACCAACGCTCAACACGCGTACCTCTGGCCAGGTTTGCCAATATTTTCCAATACCAATCACTCCCGGAGAAATCTAGGCGCACACTCGGCCCGACATAAAAGCGGTTCGTCAACGGGAGGAGGCCTATCCCCGCCGCGGCACAACCGGCGAGCACGAGCCATTGCCAGCGTCTGCGCGGCGGCCAGACTACAACGGCAAAAGAAAACAGCAGTGGAAATGCCGCCGCGAAGACCTGAACCTTGAAGAGAGACACGAGCCCACCTACGACCGCCCCTGATGCTATCCAGACGCGCCGCCGTTCGCGCGCCCCTTTGATGATAAGTATCAGTGCTGTTCCAGCAAACGCCACGCCGTAAAGACCTGCAGGAGAAACGTGTTGGAGCCAATAGTAACCGTAGGCGGGATGGGCGACATGTAACAGCCAGGCGTCAGGTATTAGGGAGGTAGCCATGAGGGCCGCAAGTCCCGCCCCTTGATTCCACATTGCGCGGCCCAGGGCATAGCTGGCCAATCCCGCAAGGAATGACCCGAATGGCGCCCAGAAGCCTACGACTGTTTCATAAGCCCTGACATGTCCTACCTTAGCTAAACACGATGGCAGTGAGTAGCTGCCGTAATGGTAGAAGATTGCGGGAAAGCCTTTCCACTCATAGTTACCAACTTGAGCCAAAGTTTCGGACCCCAAGCTGCGCGCAACGATAGTTGCGTGGAGGAAAAAATCCGACCACGGCTTGAACACGATGCCGTCTTTGACCGTGTTAATGGGCAGAATGAGATCTTGAGACCAACCGGTCGCGGCAACAAGGCTGACGATTACGCCTAGCAAACCAAGCATAGAAAGCGGCTCACGTTCGCGAGGCGGAAGAACCCTGGGAATCCCGGCGATCGCGACCAGCAGAACAATCAGTAGCAACCACAGCGAGACAGGTACGAAGACCTTCCAGGTCATCACTGTGAGAGAAACAACGGGAACCCCCAACAGGAAATCGAGCGCGAAGAAGGACGGCAGTCGCAGCGCTGCCGTAACGATGCCGCCGGCTCTAAGCAACAGCCATGGTAACAACAAAAGAAAAACCATGGCACTAAGGCTAAGGCTTCCGCTGACAAGTGTTATCCAGCCGATAAGAAATGCTGAAGTTGTAAGGCAAGCTACAAGGCCGCGCTTGTCAAAGGCAATGGAGAGTTGTTGCCCTCGCTCTGTTGTCCTAACCAGTTTTTGAGTTTCGCGGATTGCGTTCTCTGAGGCTTCGGATGGAATTTCGCGTTTGGACATGGGCGGCTGATCCGTGGCAGGAACTGCCTAGCAGTGAAACGCTTGGACAGCTTCAATCACCTGAGTCTGTTCCGCGCTACTCATTCCGGTGAAAAATGGAAGGCGTACCAGGCGATCTGCCAAATCTTCCGTGACGGGACAATCGCCCTGGCGTCCGCCAAACCGCAATCCCATCGGCGACAAATGCAGCGGCAGATAATGAAACACAGCCAAAATTCCAAGTCCTGCAAGATGCGAGATCAACGCCTGCCGCGCTTCGAATGAGGGCATGATCAAATAAAACATGTGGTAGCTTTGATCGCATTCAGGGGGAACAACCGGTAGGCGAACACCGTTCGTTTTGGCCCAGGAAGCCAACTCGCGCGCGTAGGTTTGCCAGATTTGACGCCGCATTGACTGAATCTGCTCGCGGTGTTCAAGCTGTGCGCAGAGGAAAGCCGCCAGCAGGTCTGAAGGCAGATAGCTCGATCCGACATCGATCCAGGTATATTTGTCAACCTCGCCGCGGAAAAACCGGCTCCGATCGGTTCCCTTTTCCCGAAGAACTACGGCCCGCTGATTAAATTGTGCGTCGTTGATCAGAAGGGCACCGCCTTCTCCGCACGAGAAATTCTTTGTCTCGTGAAAACTGAGAGCTGCGAGCGGCCCAAGCGTGCCGAGATAGTGTCCGCGGTATCTTCCATAAAGACCATGCGCGTTATCCTCGACCACTGCGATCTGATGTCGGTGTGCGATCGCCATGATCGTGTCCATTTCGCATCCGACACCTGCGTAATGCACAAGAAAAATCGCTTTTGTGTGCGCGGTAATGCGTTGCTCGATTTGACTTTCATCAATGTTCAGCGTGTCGGCTCGAATATCGGCGAAGACCGGTCTGGCGCCGCGTAAGACGAACGCATTTGTCGCAGAGGGAAACGTGAACGAGGGAATGATGACTTCGTCTTCAGGCCCGATATCCAGGAGTAGCGCAGCCATTTCCAGCGCGTGCGTGCAGGACGTCGTCAGGAGCGCCTTCTGAATCCCAAGCGATTGTTCGAGGAGGAGGTGGCATTGCGCGGTGAAGCTGCCGTCGCCGGAAAATTTCGGGGCCGCGATGGCGACGCGAATGTAATCAAGTTCATCTCCCGTCGCGTATGGTCGATTGAAAGGAATGCGGATCATTGTTCAGTCGCTGGCCTTTTTGCAAGAATCACAGACCGTCACTTTTCGCATTCCAGAACGACAGTCACGTACGGGATGCGCATTGGTTTCGTGTCCACGGATGCTTTGACATTTCTAAAAACCTTCTCCGCAAGCTCGCGGTACTGCTGCTCGGTTCGGATATTCCGGCCCCGATCATGAGACATAATGTACTTGGAAAACGCGCCGTGGTTCGGGACCCAACATGGATCATGCGACACAAATCGGCCTCCATTCTTTAGCGCGTCATAAGCGAACTGAATACAATCCGCGGCATCCTCATCGTCCAGGTGATGTAAGACACTGACTGCTGTCACAATATCGGCATTCTTAAATCGCAAGTCGCCGCGAAGGGAGTGTGTGTCGCCAACTACGAAAGTCCCCTTGCTGCCGTACGTGCGCTTGGCAGCAGCAATGTAATCGGGATTGATGTCGAATCCGACATACTGGACGTCCGGAAGGCACTGTAGAGCCTGCGCCGGCCCACACCCGATGTCGATCACCTTGTCGCCGGCCTTGGCCCGAACGTGGTTCTGCATAATCCTGCGACGCCCCGCATTCCCACCAACGGCAGCTTGAAACACGTTATATAGCAATGGGACTTTCAACCAGCGCGATAATCCAGAGTCACTCTGCATGTTGGGATCAATTCGCGTTGCTGCGTCTGGTTAAGTGTGCGCGTTTCATTTCGTTGTCAGGGCTGAAGCCACTTATGAAAGTAATGTCTTGCCCCGGAGATTCTTCAACCGAGTTTGTGCAGCGTGTGCTGGGCTGGATGATTGGTGACGTGTGCTGGCCCGATGAGATATTCCGCGAAACCACGTGCGATGGCCATGCCTTCGAGGGTGAGAGCCGTCCTTGACCCACGCGTTGCGACAAATGCCAGATCAACCCTTGGCGACGATCGAGCGACAGCAAGATTAAGTAAAACATGTGATAACTCTGCTCGCACTCGGGTGGAATCGTCGAAAGTCGCACCCCATTGTCCGTAGCCCAATCGCTTAATCCTCGCACGTAATTTTCCCAGACCTGTTGACATGCCGATTGAATTTAGTCCCGATATTATCGGCGCATATGCCGCGGGTATTCATCGATCTTGCTCCAAAGGAAGGAATGCTGCGAAACGGTTAGAAGAATACCACCCCATTGGCGCACTGCCCAGTACACTTGCGAGAAGGACTAATTCGTCATCCCCCATGTGTTCCAGTACGTCAAAAGCGCCGATCACATCAAACTCATTTTCGAAAGGTATCTGGCGTGCGTCCATTTGGAATAGATCTACACCAGGCACTCGATCGGCGGCCAGGCGCAAACCCACTGAGGAAACTTCGCCGCCCCCCAAGGTAAGCCGGGGCAGCGCTTTCCCGATACCGACCAGGACGAAACCGGTTCCGCAACCAATTTCAAAAAAAATTGTCGCGTCTGGAAAATAGTGTTCGAGGGCCCAGCAAAGCAAACGATTGCGGGAACGAAATCAGAAACTCCAGGGTTCCAGTTCGGCAAGTCTGCCGAAAGAACTCGCGTCGAATCCTTCGCTCTTTTCGGCCAGTTGTGGAGCGAAAGCCAAATGGCCGCCGAGCCCTTTCGGTTCGTAAAGGCAAGACGGACACTGCCAGGTCGCACCATCGAATATTTGCCGCAGTTACAACCGAGTCTCATCAGAGCTTGTCATTAGTTCCCGTCTTCATCTTTAAGTCATCTCACAAATACCGATCGCAGGGTTGTAGCCGCGCCTCTGTGAGGCGCGTGCGCACGGCACACAGCGCCGTGGCTACAGCAGCTTGGCATTTATGAGATGACTTATTATCACGTCCTAGCCGATTGTAATGTCAGCGCGGATGGCGACTAGTTGGCGAGTTAGCTTGCTTCCCATCTAAAATCCTTTAAGGCGGCTACAACTCGCATCTGCTCCGCTTCAGTGAGGTCGTTATAGAATGGCAAGCGGACTAAGCGGTTGCTTACCTCTTCGGTTACGGGACAGTCACCCTTTTTCCCACCGAATTTCCGGCCCATGCGTGAGAAGTGGAGAGGCAGGTAATGAAAAACGCTACTGATTTCACGAGTGTTCAAATAAGCGATGAGTGCCTGACGCGCCTGAAGTGAAGGCAACACTAGGTAAAACATGTGGTACGGTTGCTCGCACTGCGATGGCACTGTTGGGATCTGCACACGGCGAGCGGCCGCCCAATCCCTGAGGTTCTCCTCGTAATACTTCCAAATCCGCTTCCGTTTTGACTGAATAATCTCGCGAGTTTCCAGTTGAGCGTAGAGGAAAGCCGCGAGAATATCCGACGGCAAGTAACTCGAGCCGATGTCCAGCCAGGTATATTTGTCTACCTGGCCACGAAAAAAACGGCTGCGGTTGGTCCCCTTTTCCCGAACGATCTCGGCGCGCTCGATATACTGAGGGTCGTTAATCAACAAAGCGCCGCCTTCGCCACAGGTAAAATTCTTACTTTCGTGAAAGCTCAACGTAGCTAGACAACCGAAAGTACCCAGATGCTTGCCCCTGTACTTTCCAAACAACCCGTGGGCGTTATCTTCGACTACGGGAACGCCGTGTCGCCCAGCCACCTCCAGAATGGTATCCATCTCGCATGCAACGCCAGCGTAGTGGACTACCAAGATGGCCTTTGTCCGAGACGTAATTAGACAGTCCAGCAGTTTTTCGTCCAGATTCAGAGTGTCCCGCCTTATATCTATGAAGACGGGCCGAGCGCCCCGCAGGACAAAGGCATTAACGGTGGAAACGAAGGTGAACGAAGGCGCAATCACCTCATCGCCCGGTTTGATGTCGAGGAGTAACGCCGCCATTTCGAGTGCGTGCGTACAAGACGTGGTGAGCAGTGCTTTGGGAGCGCCAAGCTCCTTCTCAAGCAGAGCATGGCATTTTTTGGTAAACGCACCGTCTCCAGAAATCTGGCAGTTAGCGATCGCTTGTTGAATAAACTCAAGCTCTCTTCCGGAGAAGTATGGGTGGTTGAAGGGAATGTTGGAGGGACGGCTCACTCTGCAAGAAGTCCGACGACTGATATGTTTAATTTTATTGTGCTAGCTACCAATGATTCCATTTATCACCCGCCCAGCTCCCGGACCTTTCGCCAAGGTCACGATCTCGTGAAAAAGAATACGCTCAAGCCTGGTACGAGCACAAAGCCAAGCTGATGAAAGGACAGGCATAGCTTAACGCAAATCAGTTATTTGTCACCATCCCAGGGAAACTCTCCCAGAGATTCAAAGATTCGACCTCTCTTCATCCACCGCATACGATGTTCTCACCGGAGTAGCCAGTTTGGGGTCTCACATATCCTACCCCGGTGCATCGCGCAATCATCTGTTTTGTGCCTTCAATCGAGAAGAGCACCGTATGCCATGGCGCGGTAAGCGCCCCAGCCAGATCGGGCAAAGGTTTGCGCTTGTTGCCAAAACGAAAAAGATTGCCGACCAGCCTGAAGGTTGCCGCGGTTGGGTGCAGCGTTACGAGAAGCCCGTCATCTTTGAGCAGCCTGTGCACTGCCGACAAGACGGCGGCATGGTTAACCAAGTGTTCGAAAACAGCCGACATTGTGAGTGCCGAGACTTGACCTTCAAATTCTCTCAACGTGTTAAGATCGCCCTGTTGGATGGGTAAGCCACGCTGCTGGGCATACGCCACCTGGTCCCGTGAGATCTCAACGCCCCGAGCGTCGAATCCCCGTTGAATCATCGCATTCACGAGATGACCCCAACCAGCGCCGAAATCAACGACCATGCCATTCACCCGGTAATCTGTCAGTACCTGAATAATGCTTGCACGGTATGTTCGTGAAACATTCCGCCACTTTTCTGGATCCGAAAACTCCTTGGTCTGCTTGTACGCAACATATTCTGTTTGATAGGCTCGCCCCATCTCTGCTTCGTCCGGCATCGGAGAAAGTTGAATGGTCCCGCAAACCAAGCAGCGCATAAATGTATACGTTGAATAAGGACCGAAGAGTGTGAGTGGGCCTTGGCATACGATACAAGCCGTTGTTTGTGTCATCCGCGCCGCACTGTAAATCTTTTTTCCCACTTTCAACTCCACGTTTCTTAACTCGTCTGCTTTCTCAAAAGGAATAACCGTTGTTCTCCAACCAGTCCTGTCATGATGGCTAGCCGCCAGCACTACAGCTCTATCTCGTCGCTTTTCTTGTCCCACAACGTCACTCGCTGCGGAACGTACACTTCTCGTTCTTCTGTATCTTTCATGATTACGGCCCCAGCGCCAATCAGCGTGCGCGGCGCGATCTTGATCGAGTTGCGCAACGTGGCGTTTACGCCGATGAAACAATATTCACCAACGTCCACGTGACCCGAGACGACTATATGCGAAGCGAGAAACACGTGATCGTGGATCACAGAATCATGGGGATAGGCATAGCTCAGTTCGAACTTCGTCAGTGCCGGCATCCAACAAAGAAAGGCGAGGAAACCGGCGAACAGTCCGCCGATTATCGAGGGGTTAAAAACTAAACGAAGCAAAAACAATGCTCTTTCCCGGAATGACCGTGGAAAGACGCCCGCTTTGGCCACCTGCCATTTCAGGATCAATTGCCCGCAAACTGTGAGAACGATTACGGCAAAGATGTGTACGAAGTCGAAAAGTGATTTGTGATTAATTGCCCGGTTCACCTGTCCGTTTGTTGGGTGCAGTTTCTTTTTCTCTCTAGACAATTATATTATTCTTCTTTCTTCCTGTGAGGAATTCAATAGCAATCATGTATCTTTGTTCATCAGAATCCAATCGGGCCAGGCTCGTTCGGCAGAGTTGTTGGCCGAGCGAGCGCCGCTGGCCCAATTTTACGGAGGACTGGCGTCCTGGACAGCCGACAGATTGTTTGGCGAGCCTGGGGAGGAGGAGAACGGTCGAATCCGTGAGTTGCAGGAAAAAGACGAAACGAGCGACGACGAAATGAAATGGTTAAAAAAAGCGCGCCTTTTCGAGCTGCCACGCCGTACCTATGGCTGGATGGTCAGTCATGCTGCGGTCCCCTATGCGGAATGCTTGCGCGGCTCGCGGTATCGAGTTTATTTCAGCGCGCGCGATCGATACAATCGGTCCCGAACGGGATTTTTCGATTTCGATCTACAGCATCTGGAAAAAATTCTAAGTATCAGTAAGAACCCTATTTTAGACCTCGGAAGATTAGGAGCTTTTGACGATTCGGGTGCCATGCTTTCTTGGATCACAAATTACGAGAACAAGAAATATTTTTACTATTTCGGATGGAACTTGGGCGTCACAGTTCCTTTCCGAAATGCCATCGGCCTTGCTGTCTTTCAAGGCGGAGGTCAAACGGCGCGCAAGGTCTCCGAGGGCCCTATTCTCGACAGAGACATCCACGACCCATATTTCGTTTCCAATCCCTGCGTGCTTATCGATGGCGGAATTTGGCGAATGTGGTACGTCTCCTGCCGCGAGTGGAAACTGGAAGCCGGCAAACCCAAGCACTGGTACCATATCCGTTATGCGGAATCCGCCGACGGAATCCACTGGAGAAGAACGGGAATCGTCTGCATTGATTTTATCACAAGAAGCGAACATGCCATTTCAAGGCCTTGCGTCATAAAGGAAAACAACGGGTATAAAATGTGGTACTCCTATCGCGGAAACAATTATCGCATCGGTTATGCCGAATCCTCGGATGGGCTTCACTGGACAAGAAAGGACAGCGAAGCCGGAATCCGTGTGTCTCGGTCCGGCTGGGATTCCAAAATGATCGAGTACCCTTTCGTGTTTGATCATCAGGGAAGCCGTTATCTTCTTTATAACGGTAATAACTACGGAGAGACCGGTGTCGGGCTGGCCCTTCTCGCATGATGATCCATACGATTACTCGCAAGGACTTGTTGGATTTGGTGTATCGCCGCAAGGAAGAGTTCCTCGCATCGATTCGCCGGAGTGATGCGTACATCGTCCGATCTTATTACGGGCGAGAGAAGGTATTGGCCTTCAATGAATTTCTTAAAAAAATACGCCACGCATCCGAACCGTCCTGGTACCCTTGTTTGGATGGGTGTCCTGATTACCACCGTATCAATGACGAGTATCCAAAATCTTATGTCCGGGCGAGGATGCATTCCTATTACTTTCATCGCTGGAATCCAAACAGGGGTGTTTTTCAGGACTTCAAGGAAGTTTTTGAAATAAAAAATGTGCTGTCCGGGACAGACAAGGACGCTCATTATGACAATGTTCCTTCGGACGGTGTTATTTCACGCGTTGTGAGCCATCAATATCCGCGCGGCGGGGGTACTTAGCAGAGCATGTTGACCCGGTGAATCCTTTTTCGCTGATTCAAACCATCATCCAAGCGTCGGATCACGGCGTCGATTATCAGGAAGGGGGCCTGTACATCCGCGAGGATTGGTCTAAAGAAGATGGCCGTAGGATGATACTACCTGTCATCATCCGCTCCGATTACAACATGGACCCCAAGACAAAGCCGAGGAGCGTCGGATGATCAGGCTAAGCATCGTCTCGACGCTCTACCAGTCGGAGTCTTACCTCGAGCAGTTCCATCGCCGGGTCGTCGCTGCAGCCGAGCAGATCACGCCGGACCTCGAGTTCGTGCTCGTCGACGACGGCTCGCCCGACGAGTCGGTGCGCGTGGCGCGCGGGTTGATCGCGCGCGACAACCGCGTTCGCTTGGTGCGGCTGTCGAGGAATTACGGCCACTTCCACGCGATCATGACAGGACTTTGTCATGCGCGAGGCGAGCTGATCTTCCTCATAGACTCCGACCTCGAGGAGTCCCCGGAGGCGCTCGGCACGTTCTTCCAGCGGATGCAGCAGGCCAGCCACGATGACCCGATCGACGTCGTCTACGGTGTGCAGGCGCGCCGAAAAGGACGACTTCTCGAGCGTAGTTTCGGCGCGTTCTTCTACTCGCTCTTCAACCGTCTCTCGGGTGTGAAAGTCCCGCGCAATGCTCTCGTAGCGCGGTTGATGACTCGCCGATACGTAAACGCTCTGCTGCGTCACCGCGAACGCGAGTTGTTCATGCTCGGAGTGATGGCCCAGGTCGGATTCCGGCAGGAACCGGTTGTGGTCGAGAAATCCGACACGGCGCCAACGACCTACACGTTGCGGAAAAAGATCTCGTTGGCCTTGAAGTCGATGGCTGCCTTCAGCGACAAGCCACTGACCGCGATCTTTCTACTCGGTTTGGGAATCAGTTTTGTCGCCGCCCTTGGCATGATCTTCCTCTTTATCACCTCGGTCGTCGCCTCATGGCACTACCTCGTCGGCTGGCCATCGCTCACGCTGCTCATCTCCTTCTTCGGCGGAATGATTCTGGTGTCGATCGGCACGGTCGGCTTCTACCTCGGTCGCGTGTTCGTGGAGGTGAAGGATCGTCCGGTGATCGTAATGCAGGTCGAAGAAACGGCCACGACAGGAACTAGCAGCCCCGACACTCTGACCGGAAGCGTGGGCGTGCCCCGACGAGCAATGCCCGAAACCATGCCGGATGACCATGTCAGCATCGTCACGCGATTCCTGCGGGTACTCGAGAGCAGGCTAGAAGTGCGCGGCGTGATCCACGTCGGAGCGCACCAGGGGCAGGAGGTCGACCAATATCTCGCGCATGGTTGCAAACGGATCGTGCTCGTGGAGCCGAATCCAGACGCGTGCCGCATCCTACGTGAGCGCTCCAAATCGCGACCGGAGGTACAAGTGATCGAGGCCGCCGCGCTCGACGAGTGCGGCACGGCGACGCTTCGAATCCACACGAGCCGAACCGGCAGCACCGAGCCGGCGAGTGTGCTCGAGCTGAAGCGATTCAAGGAGATCGTGCCTACGCTGGAAACGCCGAGAACTATTGAGGTGAACGCGGATCGGCTCGACTCGCTGCTCGAGCGCTCCGGGATCGACAGCGCCGATTTCCAATTGCTGAATGTTGATGTTCAGGGTGCTGAGCTGCACGTATTACGCGGGGCCGAGCGAACGCTCGCGTCGGTCGCGGCGGTACTCGTGGAAGTCCACGTCGTGGAGCTCTATAACGGCGGCGCGAGCGAGCGGGAGGTCGACGAGTTTCTGACAGAGCGCGGCTTCGAGCGTGCCGACGTCGCCTACCACGAGCTCTACGACGAGCGCGGCACGTTCCCGGCGTGGGCCGAAGCGCTGTACGTTCGCTCCCATTGAGCAGGACGTGATCGTCGAGTCGAGCTATATCCTGTGGAAAGGCTGCTTCGGCTGATCAGCTGTCCGACCGCGACAAAAACGGATGTCTTGCCGCGCGGATTCGTATCGGTTGTCAATGCAAACCCAGCGTTGGCCACTTCATTCCCGTTATAGCTCTATCTCAGAACTGCTCTTTGCAAACAATTTGGCTCTTTCCGGTAGATAAACTCCGCGCTCGACGGTGTCTTTCATGATTACTGCTCCCGCCCCGATCAGAGTCTCGCGAGCAATCGTAATAGAATCTCGCAGAGTCGCATTTACCCCTATGAAACAGTAAGGATGAATATGCACATGCCCGGAGACTACAATGTGAGAAGCAAGGAAGCAGTGGTCGTCAATCGTAGCGTCATGGCCGATGTGATTGCCACTCCACAACGTGACATCATTACCGATGCGAACAAATGGTTGAATGGTGTTGTCCTCTAAGATGAAGCAGTTGTCGCCGACAGGATGGTCGGTGAGGAAGGAACATCGGCTACTGACGTAGCTAACCAGCTCATATCCATGCTCCTTGGCCTTGTAGTACTTTTCCGCCCGCGTCCTGTTCATCCGTGCATAGCTGAAGGCCACAAACATTTTATAATCTTGCGGTGAATAAAGCTTGGCGACCCCTTCGAATGCGACCATCGGTAGTCCAAGAAAAGACTCTCCTTTGAGATACTTTTGGTCAACCGTGAAGGCGGCGACCTGATGCTCGCTATCGCGCGTAAAGTAATAGTGAGCAAGGCGACCAATGTCGCCCGCTCCGAAAATTACCAGCCTCGCCATAAGACTCTTTGCTACTGCTTTCTTACCAAGATGGTGAACTCGTAGAGCGGATAATCGTGAATCAAAGAAACGAACCGGGAGAACTTCGTTTTACAGTAGTCGAAAAAGAACAACGGATCCGCGTAGTACAGATCGGGGCGTAGAAATTCCGGGTCGGAATATTTCGTAAGGACATTGAATGCGAAACCCCGTTTGCTTAGCCGGCTGATCGCCTCCAAGGTCCGCAACACGTAGCTCTCCCACTCAGTGGAAGACGCCTGCAACTTCACATTAAACATCCCGCTGGCCACGGTGTAATCGGCCTCGCTCAGATCCTGCTCTTTACTCACGAAAGCAACTTCTTGCATCCCGGCGTGTAGTTCGACCCCTTTGGCTATCATCCGCGGAGAAATGTCAAATCCGCAATATTGAAACGCGTATCCTTCGCCCTTCAAGTAATCGGCGAGGGCGCCATAACCGCAGCCATAGTCGTTGATCGTGAATGGTTGGCTGTGGTCCGTGAGCTTCAGAAGTTGGACGAATCTCAAACGTTGAGAATCTGGCGAATTCCAGTCCACCCCGCGCGCCGTCGCTCCATGAAATTCAATCTTTTCGCTGTAATATCTCTCGACGTCGCCGAGGATCTTAGCGTCGTTCATCCGCCTTTTGTTGTTGTCGCTGTTCAAAGTGTGCACCGAGCAACTCTCGGTTACCAGGACGGAAGGAAGTTTCTTCGTTTCGCAGACTTCTCTAATAATAGCGTAACGTCTTTGTTTCACCCCGACGAATATTTTGAGAGGTAGCATAAAGCGTGGTAACGATTGAAAGGTCCACGTTAGAAACTCTTCATATACCTGGTGGCGCTGAGGCCTTCATTGAAAATAAGGTCGATGATGCTAACGCGTGGCTCAAAAGGAGGATAGAGCTGCCTGTACTCCGGATAGCCGGAGTAATCCATGTACGAAACGGCGATACCTTCGTTTCTAAATAATTCTTCATCGAGGTAAGCTTTTGCCGAAGGCCCCGAGAGGTACGCCGTCGCACCTGCTTGCTGGCATAAATGAACCAATCTTCCGGTTTTGTCCCCAATCAAATTGTAATCCATCGACCATGATACAGTCGTTCTTATCCCAAGGATTCGGCAAATTGCGACGATGAAACGATGGTTTATGTGCGAGAGGAGTTGGTCGTCCGTTCGCAAATACAACTCTTCAAACAACTCTTTCTGCATTGCGAAATATTTCGCCCTCGAGTAGCTATGCACGATGGTCGCCCAATGTCTCCGCTGCCAGGTCGGATCACTGATCCTTGTGTCTTTTATCTTTTGAAAGTACTTACCCTTTACTGCGACCGGTACCGTTAGCCACAGCGGCCCGCTCGAGGTCTTGATGACGTTCCTGTTTCGCCAGTCTCTAATCGTATACTGCACGTCGTCGTAGAGAATAAATTCATCTACAGAATTGATTAAATCAAAGTACCCTCGCCATGGGATATAATTCGATTGAACGACAGCTATCGTTTTGCGCATGGCAGGATCACGTCGAAAGCCGAGATACGATCGCTTGCGACGAAGAGCAGCGTATCTCCAAGGTCAAAAATTTCACGCACCTTGCCGCTGCGGACTTTTTTGGTTCCGGGAAGTTCGATTGAGGATTCTGTAGCGATCTGCATGAGCAAATGCTCAATGGTCAACGCTCAATATACAACTTTCAACTCACATGTCGCTTGTTATGTCGAGCGAAGTCGGGACATCTCTGTTCTAATCTCGAGAGATTCCTCGACTCCGCTCGGAATGCCAGAGTAATTGAGCGTTGGAGATTGAATTCCTTTATGGCCGGAATTGTCGTTAAACCGCGAGCCCGAATCTTGCATGGACACGACTGGGTTTTTTCCAGCGAAGTCCTAAAAGTTTTCGGGATCCGGCGGATGGGGACGTGATCTCCTTGAAAGACGGGCGCGATCGTTTGATTGGGAGCGCCATTTACAATTCCAAATCGCAAATCGTACCAGCGCAATAATCCAGAGTTACTTTGCATGTTGAGTTTGCTAAGGCGGAGTTGCTCTGGTTATCAACAGATTAAGAGCACGTTCGGACTTCAGCAAGGACTGTCGCTTTCAAACGACTTTCGCACGCCAGACAGCGCTTCATCCCTGGCTCAGGTACAGAACCATTTATGAAAGGAATGTCTGGCACCGGAAATTCTCCAACCGAGTTTTTGCAGAGTGTGCTGGGCTGGATAATTGCTGACGTGGACCGGCCCGATGAGATATTGCGCGAACTCGCGTGCGATATCCATGCCTTCGACCGTCAGAGCCGTTCTCAAGCCACGGCCGCGAAATTGGGGATCGGTTGCGCCTAAATCGTAATGGGCAATACTGAGCGAATTCTTCGCCTCAGTTCTCAAGGCTTTTCTCCACAGCCCGTACCCTGCGATTTTGTGATCGACCTCGGCGACAAGGATCCAATCCGCCCAGCCCTGAAACTCGGAGCGCACCCATTCGATATAAATTTTCGTGGCTGTGCCGTGCGGCATTTGTGGGTCGGCGTGGTAGCGGCCAAAGTAGTCAGCGAATGCTCTTTCGTTTATGGCCATGAGCGCTGGGAGATCCGCTGGCTTCGCCTGACGAATCTTCAATTGCCCATCGCGCCTCGGGAGATCAATTGCTTCGATCGGCGTGCGGGAGAAATCGAAGACGAAGTCCTGTAACGTATCCATGAGCAGAAAGCCTTGCTGTTCCAAAGCGTGAGCTACGGGCAACTCGTCAGACTGGACCTTACAAACCACGCATTGCGTTCCGCGTTTGTCGAGACTTCGGGTGAGCTCGTCGATTAACCCGCGGAGGATTTCGGCACCGACACGACCATCAGACGAGACAGCCAGATGCTTCACTGTTCCGATGCGTCGTCCCGTGATTTGGCTATCCCAAGGCGAATCATTGTAGACGACGAATCCGTTGATAGTCCCCGAGACGATCGACGCAAACGCGATCGAGGATTCGTCCGCGAAACAATCCCTGATTTCATCGAGCCAGTAGGCTAGGCGTTGATCGGACTTCAAGTGATCCAAATGAAGCAGCGGAACGTGAGCAAACCGCGGCAACGCTTCGCGTAAGTCATTGATCGCGCCCAAATCCAATCGTGCGATCATGATGGCCTTTACGTCTTTGAATTTTCCCCTTCGGCGGTACCGCGAATGGCGTAGGCCGGCCGATTCATCGTCCGAAAATGCATGCGAGCGAGGTACTCGCCAATCACGCCAAGCGCAAAAAGCTGTGCGCCAGAAAAGATGGCAATGATCGAGGCAAGAAACGGAAACCCGGGGATACTGCCTTCAATAAAATATCGGCCAACGACGTAAATAAGAACGCATACGCCAAACAATGTGCAGCCAAAACCAACCAAGCTGGCGACTTGTAAAGGCGCCGTGCTAAAGCCGGTCATCATATCGAACGCATGCCGCACGAGCCTGGCGAACGTGTAATTCGACGGACCCGACTGCCGCGGCTGAAAAGGAACTCTCACCGCGGCGAAGCGACTCGTTGCCCACGTCAGCAACACATCGATGGAAACGAACGGCGCCTGGTAGTCGGCAAAAGCATCGCGCAATTCAGTTCGAAAAGCACGAAACGCACTCACATTCCTCGCCACTTCAGCGCCGCCGGCAGAGCGAAGCGCCAACCGGGTGATGCGTGAAGCGATCGCGCGCCAAAAACCATGCTGTTCGCTCTCGGGGGTGGCGTAAACGACATCAAATCCCTCATCGAGCCGGAGCAGCAGTCGCGGAATCTCCTCCGGCTGATGTTGCAAGTCGTCGTCCATAGTTACGATCAAGTCTCCGCGAGCCGCGCGGACACCGCAGAGCAGCGCATTATGCTGACCGTAATTGCGCATCAGATTCAGACCCCGGACTGTCGCCGAATGCGAACATAATTCCGAGATCACCTCCCAGCTTCGGTCCCGGCTGCCATCATTAACGAGGATAATCTCGTGTTGTGTCGAGACGCGCGGCAAGACTTTCGCCAAGCGCCGGCACAGCTCACCGAGGGAAGCCTCGCCGTTGTAAACCGGCGTGACGACGGAAATGGAACGCCGCTTGGGAACTTGCAACGCTGAGTCCATGTTCAGCAAAGCCTCGAGCTATGGGACGACTTGCGCGGCCATCTCATCGCAGACGACCACCACGGAAGCTTCGAGTCTCCTCATGGAAAAAACAATAGCAATGTTTGGTTTAGAATGGGGGTTTACCATGCGCCTCATCTGTGATACGCATTCTATTCTACCTGGGATTTGCCTGTTTTTTGAAGCAAGAACACTTGAAGGACTCATCGACCGCCAACACCGTCGTTTGCATCGCCGGCGCGCATCGCTCAGGAACGTCGATGCTCACGAGGCTATTGCATACTTGCGGCCTCTACCTGGGCCCAGAAAACGATTTGATGCCCCCACAGGCTGATAACCCCGAAGGCTTCTGGGAACACTTGGGACTCGTGGCGCTGAACGACGAATTGTTGAATGAGCTGGGCGGCGCCTGGGACCTGCCGCCGAAAGCTGATGAGGATTTCACGCACGCCCGTCTTGATCCTTTGCGTCTGAAGGCGCGACTGCTCATCGAAAAATTTGATTCGGCAGACGTCTGGGGCTGGAAAGATCCGCGCAACAGTTTAACGCTGCCGTTTTGGCAGAGCCTCCTGCCGGGGCTGAAAACGCTGATCATCGTGCGTAATCCGCTCGAAGTCGCTTACTCGATGCGCCAGCGAAATGGAACTTCGTATTCGTTTGGTTTGCGCCTTTGGGAAATCTATAACCGACGGTTGATCGAAACGACGAGAGCTAAAGAGCGGCTCGTCACTCATTACGATTTCTTTTTCCAAAACGCGAAAACGGAACTGCGGCGAATTGCGCAGTTCATTTGCTTGCACGATGCGGAAGTAGAAAGCGCCGCAGCGCTGGTAACAACCCGAAGACGCCACACCCATTTCACGATTGACGAACTGATCGATGCCCGAGTCTCCGCGGAAGTGATCGAGCTTTATCGCGCTTTGATTGCCGAGGCATCGCCGATGAGAAGGAACAAAGAGGCGCTGGCGACGGCTCCGCAATCTGCGAAACCCGACGACGCCGATTTGCTCCCCGGAGCAGTCACCCGACTAAATGCGTTTGTTCCAGAAAGGATTGCGCAGATCCAGGATCTCTATCGCGAACTCCTTGTGCAAACCGAAGCTCGGCACAAGTCGCAAGTCGAGCAACTGACCACACATCTTGCGCGCCACAAGGCACAAGTCGAGGAACTCAAGAACCATCTTGAGCGCACCGATGAGCTTCTTCGCGACAAAACCATCAGCCTTGCGGAAAGCGAAGCACGAATAGAGGATCTGCAGAACCGTCTCCGAAAACAGTTACAAGCTGCCAAGCGGCTATGTCGGCTCTTGGACGAGGCGGATCACGCAGCGGCCCGACTTCGCTCTTCAGCGCGCTGGCAAATTGTAAATCCGGTTGCCGCGCTAAGAGCAAGACTTTCTCCCCCGCAGGCGCGAGACTTGTTAGGCTATGGCCATTTGGAAAAAATCATTTCGACTTACGAAAACTGGCTGGCCGCCCATCCTGAGGTTGCTGCGATTGATGATCAAATCCAGGCGCTCACTTCGGGCGCGCCTTTACCCGCTGCGCGGAGAGCAGCGCCCGTTGAACCTCCTGTGCCAACGCGTCCGATTGAGTTTCCAGGTCATGAGGAGGTCGAAATTTCAATCATTATTCCTGTGTTCAATCAGTTCCGTTTCACCCAGGCCTGTCTGGCGTCGCTCCAGGAGCATCAGGGAACGCAGCGGTTTGAAGTCATCGTGGTAGATGATTGCTCGACGGACGACACTGCAGAGATTGTTTCGCGCATACCAGGGGTTGTTTATCTGCGCAACGAAAAGAATTCCGGTTTCATCGCCTCCTGCAACCGCGGTGCAGAAAAGGCGCGCGGCAGACACCTGGTCTTCCTGAATAACGACACGCTTGTAAAGCCAGGCTGGTTATCGGCCTTACTCGATACGTTCACAGAGCAACCACGAACCGGCATTGTCGGCTCAAAACTTGTTTATCCCGATGGTCGATTGCAGGAAGCAGGCGGCATTATTTGGCGAGACGCGTCGGGATGGAACTACGGCAAGTTCGATGATGCCGAAAAACCGGAATACAATTATCTGCGCGAAGTAGATTACTGCTCGGCGGCGGCATTGATGATTCCCAAATCGCTGTTTGCTGGCGTGGGTGGGTTCGATTCCCGCTACGAGCCTGCGTATTACGAGGACGCCGACCTGTCGTTCAAAGTTCGGAAGGCCGGTTACAAGGTATTGTATCAGCCGTTCAGTGAGGTCATTCACTATGAAGGTGTAACCGGGGGCGTTGATCTCTCGACAGGCATAAAAAAACATCAGGATATCAACCGCTTAACGTTTGCAGAAACATGGGCTGCTGAGCTGATGACAAAACCGGCTACTGGCGATTTGACGTTTTTGCATCAGCCGCCCCCTGGCCGAAAAAACATTTTGGTGATCGACCATCATCTTCCAATGTCCGATAAGGACGCGGGATCAGTTCGGATGTTCCATATTCTTAACATCCTTCATCAGTTGGGCCATCGGGTGACATTTATTCCTGATAATCTCGCGAATATCCCGCCTTACGGGGACGAATTGCAGAAGCGTGGGATTGAGATCATTTACCACCCTTATTTCAAAAAAGTGCGTGATTATCTCATTTCGTACGGCCCCGAGTTCGACGCTGTGGTCTTAAGCCGGTGCGACTTTGCTCGCAAACATATCGCGGATACTCGGCTCTACGCGCCGCGAAGCCACATCATTTTTGATACTGTCGATCTACACTTTGTTCGCACCGATCGAGAGGCCCAGATTACGGGCAACCCGGAGACGCGAGAAAAGGCGCGCCAGCAAGAAGAGCTGGAATACGATCTCATTGACCAGGCCGATGAGACCTGGGTGGTGAGCAGCGTGGAACAGAAGCTTCTCCGCGAAGCCAGGCCAGATAAGTCTATTGAGATCGTCTCAACGATTGCCGAGGTCCCGGGCTCGAAGACCCCGTTCGCGCTCCGGCGGGATTGGCTTTTTATCGGAGGGTTCCAACACAGGCCAAACATCGACGCGGTTCTCTTCTTCGTGAAGGACATTTATCCTCTGGTGAGCGAACATCTGCGCGATGCCAAATTTTACATCATCGGCGACAAGGCGCCGCCAGAAGTCGCTGCGTTGGCAACTGGGACGATCATTGTCGCGGGATTACAGACAGATGTTCGTCCGTTTTTTGATAGCGTAAAGTTATCGGTTGCCCCGTTGCGCTTCGGCGCGGGCGTGAAAGGCAAGATCAATCAAAGCATGGCTTTTGGCGTCCCGGTGGTGGCCACCTCATTGGCTGTCGAAGGGATGGCGCTTCAAAACGGTAACGACATCCTGGTAGCGGACGAGCCGGAAGATTTCGCGCGGGCCATGATTGAGCTTTACGAATCGGAAGACCTTTGGAATCGGATCTCGGAGAACGGCATTAAGAAAACACGCGCCATTTATTCAACCGATACCGCGCGCAAGAAGCTGGAGCTTTTATTCAGCGATGAGCATCTCGGACGTTTGGAGCGATCGGCAGCGGTTGCACAGCCGGACATGGCGATAACAGCGACAAGCTGATCTTGGTTCCCAGAGGTGAGTAATACGGAGCGAGCCAGAGCGATCACAGGGAAAATCAGCGCAAACCCGAATCCCATTCCTCTCGGGGAAGGGTACGTCCTGATTTCATGGGAAACGAACGATCAGGCTAGAGCGGAGATTCGTGTTTCAACTTCTCCTGGTTATGAACAGCTGGTCAGCTGAGGATAATCCGGGAATAGGAAAATTTCCCGGACCGCGCCTTCGACAGTGTATGACTTCCGCCTCTACGCCGCCAGCCAGCCGGATACGCCCATTGACTCAGTAAGGGTCAGACGTGATATGGATTCCGCGCCGACGGTTCTGCGCAACCTTGCAGACGAAGTAATGCGCGGAAACATCGACATGACAGAACAATCCCGGTTTATCGCAGAGGTCATGCCTCGCTGCCTGCACAGGGTAAAATTTCGCGAGATCTTTCCGGTCTGGGAACGGCACGGTTTCCATTTGACGCCAGTACACTTTTACCAACCCATTCCTGACACTCAAAGCTTGCCGTAATAGCTTTGGGATCGGCCGGGTGAACTCGTATGGACGGAATAAGCCGATCTTGATCGCACTCTCAAACGATCCGGGTCGACGATCCTCATCCGATGCCCTGGCCAGCATGCGAACATTCTCCCACCAGAGAGCGTGAGTTGAGTTCGCCGGCAGAGCGGAAGAATCTTACGCTTCGCCGCAACTTGACGGTGCTTCGCACAGAGTTGCTGGAAAATTAGAAGCTGAATTTGATCAACATCTCGAATATTCCTATATATTCCTATAATCAGGGAGCGAAACACAACGACGTTCAACAGATAATTGCTAGACTTCAGAAAGAGTGTGAACTAGTCAATTCCTCACTTTCGAGTGGAAAAGCTTGAAATAATGGAAGGACGTATTGGTAGCCGACCGCTTTGCAGCTCAAATGCAATATGAAATAAACAAGCCGATTTTTGTCGTGGGATCGCCGCGGTCCGGGACAAGCGTTCTGACTTGGTGCTTGGGTAAGCACCCGAATATTATTCCGTTAGAGGAATCTAACTGGATGGGACGGCTTGCGATTGATCTGGCGAGGTACTATCAAATCGGGAGTGCGCGCGGCGAATACTCGCTCTTGAGTTCGATGGGCTTGGAAAAAGCGGAATTTTTCGCTGTCTTCGGCAGTACCATAAACGATTTGATCCTGCGCCATCGAGTTGATCTTGAGAAAAAACGCTGGAGACGCGCTGCTGGCCCGACTCTTCCCATCGATTTGTTCGTTTCACGATATTACGCAAGAACGCGGTGGGTAGATGGCACGCCGGAATATTCCTTCCATATTTGCGGCTTACGTAAACTCTTTCCGAACGCATTGTTCATCCACATCGTTCGCGACGTTAGTTCCGTCGTTCGATCAATGTTGCTCTTTCAACGCGTCAGCGGACGCCGCTTGGCCGCTAATGAGCAGGAGGCCTACAATTATTGGCTCCGCACGGTAAGCAGTTGTCTATTGGCTGAGCGGGCTTACGGTCCGCGCGTTGTCTTGCGATTACGCCACTCCGACTTGGTGAATGAACCGGAAGCCGCCTTTCGATCCTTGCTCAATTTCCTCGGTGAACCTTACACACCAGAATGTCTGGAACCCCTCGCGCAACGGATCAACAGTTCCAATGTGCCTGCTGATTTCGATGGCTCTGATCCTCAGACCGATCCTGCAGTCGTTGAGAAGGCGAGGCAACTGAGCACCGAACTCGAGAAAGATTCAAAGTTTGTTGAGCCATCGGCCGTCGCGACCGATGAGATAGAAACCGCCTTCGACCAACGAGCCCGCGACGTTTCGCAGCTCAAGGAAGAGGGCAAAGCCAAAGATCTCCTCGTTCTCCGCTTACAAAAAGAATTCGACGAGCGCACCGCCTGGGCCCTCGCGTTGAAGGAGGAGGTCAAGGTCAAAGATCTTGTCATTCTTGGCCTGCAGAAAAAGCTGCGCCGGAGACCTGTTGACATTCTGAAACGCATTCTTACTGGAAAGTCACGGAGATGATCATCACTGGAGAATCTTTGCCGAAACAAGAAATGACTCGAATCGGTCATGAATGAGTCTTACTAGCCCATCGTTCAACCTAATCTCGTGGACATGAGCGCAGCATGAAACTATTGGTTAGTTGGTTTTCCAGCAATTACTCCTTTGTTCTGGCCGCACCAATTCTTCCGTGGAACATGGAACACACAGCGAGCGCAAATCTGAACCACGCTCAACAAATACCATCGGGAAGGCGATGTTGATTAGGGGGGCTCCAATATGATCACCGCAAAAAAGGATAAATTCGTCGCAATCTTCAAACAATTACTAGCTGATCCAAGATTATACATGCTTTTCCAGAAGGCCGTGGGTGGAGTTCGGGCCCGAAAACTTTGTATCCGGCAATATTTAGCTATCCCGAAAGGTGCAAGAATCCTCGACATAGGTTGCGGGCCCGGCTTTGTTGCGGCCTTCGTTCCTCATTCGACCTTTGTGGGATATGATGTGGAGCGGAGATATATTGAATATGCGCAGCGGCGGTATTCTTCGTTAGGAACTTTCAATCATGGCGAGTACAATCGGCAAGAACTCGACAAATATGAACCTTTCGATTTTGTCATGATGAATGGTTTACTCCATCATCTTGATGACTCGATTGCCCTGCAGCTCCTTAAACTAGCGATGGATTCTTTAAAGCCCGGCGGCAAAGTCCTTTGTATCGACGGCGGCCTTCATCCAAAGCAAAACGCGTTCGCGAGATATCTGATAAAAGAGGATCGCGGTGAGTTCCTTCGCAGCCCGGAAGCCTATGAACAACTGGCGGTAAAGGTCTTCGGAAAAGCTTACGTAAAGACTGACCTGCGAGAGGATCTGTTTTATATTCCATATTCGTTAGTTATAATGATTCTTGAGAAGCCGGAGGAATAGGTCCAATTCCTTGTCACACTCTGATAAGAGTGAACGGGAAGAATAGACGCACAAAGCGCGCCAGCACCAGGGCCGCCAATAGTATCCAGGTCACACGGTTCAAGATCAGGAGCCAGCAAAACACAGCGGGGCGGTAGGTAAATTCAACCACGTTTTTTCCAGCACGCACCGGCACGCCAACCTGCCATTGATTGATGCGCAGAATCCCCTTGGAGTGACCGTTTACCTTTGCCCTCCAGGCCGGGATAAACCATTCATTAAGAACGAGCACACCGGGCTGAGGGGACTGGACTACGGCTGCGACCCGATTGATCGAGCTTGTGATGACGTAGATCCTATCGTTTATCGCGCTCGTTTCCACGGGTGTCTTGGAAAGAAAAGCTTTCACGCGAGACGTATCCGTCTCCTGGATGTAAGCGCTTTTGAGAAAATCAAATCCGCGGCCAGCTTCCGTGATGAATTGGTTCTCCCCTTTGACGATTCCCGCGAGAGTATGGACGAGAGCCAACCTGCCCATATACGCTGCGTTTTCGAAAAGCTTGTAGCCCTGCACTTCGAGCCGTAATTTTGCGCCGGGATCCGTCGGCTTCGTCTCAGCGGTGCAGAGGACGTAACGTGTGCCCATCATGGCGCGCAGATAGGGCTCGTGTACCCGGCTGAATCGGAACTGATCATAAGGCTGGGGAGTAAGCTGGTCGTAAAAGCTGTTGTATCCAAAATAGCTGGAGTTCATTCCCCACGAGAAGACGTGGAACCGTTTGTTGTCCCTAAAATCCATGCGGAAATCTCCGGGTTCGATTTTGTCCCGAATCGCCGAAAGGACCTCCAGGCTGCGAAGATTCGCAGAGTCCACATATGTTGAGTAAGTAATCTCAACGGTCTGTGGCGGTGAGATCGCGGACGCAACCGAAGCAAGAATTGCCGCCAGCGTCAGGACTGGCGTTGCTCTAACTCGAAAGAGCGAACCAAGTAGCGCGATAGCGGGAGCTAGAAAGAGGACAAGCCGCCCGCCTCTCCTTAATGGCGCGCTCGTCCACAACGCCCAAGCCACGACAGCGATTGCGATAAGAAGCATAACAAGCACGGGAAGCCATAGGCGCAGACGCTGTTTCCGGCCGGCTCCGCGTTCCGCAATGAGGTTGCCGACTTGGTCAAGTCCGAAGCCGCCGAGAAAAACGACAGCAATCAAAAAAAGAACCAAATGCCGTCCTGCTTCGCGGCTTTTATTGATGAGTGGAAGGTGATAGTTCAAATAGGCGAATCCAAGATGGGTTCCGCAAGCTGATAACAAAGCGTAAAGCCCGATCGCGCCGATGACGCTGACGAGAAACCGCTCCATCGAATCCAACCGCCGGAAAAATAAAAGAGCGGACGCGGCCCCCACCACACCGAGCGGGCCGACATAAGGGCTGCCGACGATATTTATCCACGCTGGCTTGATTAGAATTCCGGCAAGCTGGGCCAGAGTCAGCTGGTTTGAGTTGAATTGCTCCCAAGGAATAGCTTGATGGCCGAGCACGAATCCTACACCGATGTGCCGAATCATTCGTTCGATACCGAGTAACACAGGGACCGCTGAGACAGCAGCGAGCCCAAAGGCAATCGCACCTGCTGCAACCAGCGAGAGGATGAGCCGGACAACCGCTGTCGCGTCGCGGCGCAGGATTAGCCAAGCCATCACCGCACCAAAAAAAATCACACCGAAGAAGATCGCATGGGAAACCGACTGCGACGCGCTGGCGAGCGCAAGCAATCCGGCGGAGCCACCCAGTAGAAGAATACCCCAAAACCCGCCAGGAAATCGGAGAAGCAAAATTGCGCCGCCGATAAGCAGCGGCATCCAGGTATAGCTTGCCGTCATCGTGATCCAAGTGGCATACTCCTCGGTGTTTGGGGCTACAACACCGACGGAAGCGCTCGCGAATGCAGCCCAGGGCGAAATTCCAGCGCACCGGAGCATGCCGTACAAATTGAGCGCAAATAAAAAACGGTGGAATATGGCCAGGTGCGTCAGTGTATAAAGCGACTGAAGTGGGCCGCCGTAGTCGAGTAGGCCAAAAAAATAAAACGGATAGCAGACGCAATACTCTGGGCTCTCAAATACAGGGAACCCTGTACCAAAGCTTGGTAGATAATAAGGGAATACCCCATGGAGGCAGAGTCGAGCCGTTTCCGCAAACATTGGTCCAAGAATATGAACATTATCGTCGAAAGGTCCGTAAAGCCGGTGATCCGCAAGCGTGGGAAAGAACCGGAGCGCGACCAGCAGCATCAGTCCGCTTATTGCAAGAAGCTCGTACCCGAACTGGTTGAGGCGCAACTTTTCCTCAGGCATCGACAAAGTACGTATCAGGCAATCGCGATTCAGTCAAAGCAGCAGTCGAGTTTTCAGTCACTCGGGGAAAATATGCGTTGCGAAACAACCCCGCGATGCTAAATCATCTATCGCTTCCCGTGCCACACCACAATCATGGTTAACAATAAGGCTCAGCAGTATCTAATGAGACCAAGAGTCAATGACAACGGCTAAGTCGGCGCCAAGTTGCTTCAGTGCCTATCCTCTCGAGGATTACCGTGCTCATCGCGAAGACATTCAGCAGGCGGTTCAACGAGTTCTAGAACGCGGGCACTATATACTCGGCAGCGAAGTCGCTGCGTTTGAGCAAGAGTTTGCCTCTTTTGTTGGCGTTGCCCATTCAATTGGGGTCGCCAACGGCACGGACGCGATCGAGTTGCTGCTGCGTGCTTTGGAGATCAATGGAGGCAGTAGCGTCGCCGTCCCTTCGCAAACCGCCGTTGCGAGTGTGTCTGCTGTTGTTCGGGCCGGCGCTGCGCCGCTGTTTGTGGATGTGGACCCTGTCACCTTCACCATGCTCCCTGAAAGCTTGGAACAAGCGATTCATTCACCGATTGGACGGCAGCTCAAAGCCGTCCTTGCGGTTGCCCTCTACGGGCATCCCGCTGACATGGACGGCCTGCGCCGCTTGTGCGACGAACATAACCTCATCCTTTTGGAGGACTGCGCGCAATCGCACGGCGCAACATACCACGGCACGTCCGTGGGCAGTATCGGACGCGGTGCCGCCTTTAGTTTTTATCCGACAAAGAACCTTGGAGCCATTGGGGACGGCGGTAGTGTGGTCACTAATGATACCGCACTTGCTGACAAGGTGCGCTGGCTGCGACAATACGGCTGGCGCGAACGTTATATCAGCGATTTCGAAGGAATCAACAGCCGTCTCGACGAGCTACAGGCCGCTATTCTTCGGGTGAAGCTTCCCCTGCTTGCTGCAAAGAACAAACGTCGTCGCTCGCTTGCGGCTATCTATGAAAAAGGCTTGTCGAATCTACCAATCCAGACGCCGGTTTCACGACCTTGTTGCGAGCATGCTTATCATCTTTACGTCATCCGTGTGAAGCAACGCGACGCTTTGATGAAATATCTTACATCTCGCAACATCCCAGCCGCTCGGCACTACCCTGCAGCAGCCCATCAGCAGAGGGCATATGCTTTCCTTGCGCAACGCTCTCCGCCACTGCCAAACACAGAGGCATTAGTGCCCGAGATTTTGAGCCTGCCGCTGCATCCTTACCTTGCCGAAGACGAGGTGGAATACACGATAGACGTAATCCGCCAATTCTTTGCCTGAAACGATGCTGCGACACGAGTACGATACCATGCGCCAAGTGGAAGACACCTACTGGTGGTATCAAGTGCTGCACCGGGAAGTGATGAAAGATGTGGTCTCTCGCTGTTCGCCGGCCCAGCCCTGCAGGCTCTTGGATGCCGGTTGCGGGACAGGCGGCATGTTGCATACGCTTCGTGAAATTCGTCCAGACTGGCAGATCACGGGACTTGATTTTTCGTCCGCTGCCGTCGAGTGTTGCCAGCAACGCGGCCTTCCAGAGATCATTCGTGGCTCCGTGGATGAGATGCCATTTCGCAATGCCAGCTTCGATATCGTGGTGAGCCTAGACGTCCTATATCACAGACAGGTATCCCAAAACCGCGCCCTGTCCGAGGCAGCCCGCGTTTTGAAACCAGGTGGGTTGCTGATCCTTAATCTCCCGGCTTTCGATGTCTTGAGAGGAAGGCATGATGTCGCGGTTCATGGTACGCGACGCTACACTGTTAAAGAGATAAGAGAACTGCTTGGCCCGACCGGCCTTAAGCTGGAAACCGCTTTCTGCTGGAATGCGTGGCTTTTCCTTCCGCTCCTCGTTTGGCGGTTGCTCACCCGACCGCTCAAGCCGCCACGCGAAGGCGAAACAAAGTCCGATCTCTCCACGCTGCCTCCCAAAATAAATGCACTGCTGACCACTATCGGAAGATTGGATTTCATGGTCTGCCGGCTGCTCCGTCTGCCCTTCGGCACCTCTGTTTATTGTGTTGGCAGAAAGGTCTAGTCTACGATGGCGGCAGATCAATGTGATTTTCTCCTGAGCTTCGTGGTACCGCTCTACAATACGGGCGACCGTATCGTAAGGCTTTTCGACTCGTTCCGCGACTTGCCCATTCCGGGAGGCTACGAACTCATCCTTGTGAATGACGCTAGTCAGGATGATACGTATGCCCGTGCAAAGGCTCTTATTTCCTCTATGCCAACTCCGGTGACCCTTATTGACATGGCGCGAAACTTCGGGGAGCATTCGGCCGTGCTGGAAGGTTTCCGCCACACTCGGGGACAGTTTGTCATCAACCTCGACGACGATTTGCAAAACCCGGTCGGAGAAGCACTCAGGATGCTTGATCACCTCCAAGAGACTGGAGCGGACGTCGTATACGCTTACTATGATGAGAAGAAGCATAATTGGTTCCGCAATATGGGAAGCTGGCTTACAAATCTCGCAGCCACTTTCCTCCTCGGGAAGCCGAAGGATCTTTACCTGTGCAGCTTCCGTGCTCACAACAGGGAACTCATCGATCGGATCATCCAGTATCGGGGACCCTATCCTTACATCGATGGTCTGATTCTGGGCGCGACCAACCGCATCGAGCGGCTGCTAGTAAGGCATGAACCACGCGTAGGGGGCCAGAGTGGATACACTCTGCGCAAACTCGTGCGGCTATGGCTGAATATGTTTTTTAATTTTAGCATCATGCCGCTTCGTGTGGCAAGTCTGATGGGAGCGTTGCTCTGCGTCTTTGGTCTCATTCTGCTCACGATCGCCGTCGTACAGGCCCTTTTCTTCAAAGTCCCTCAAGTGGGCTGGAGTTCGTTGATGGCTGCGGTTAGCTTATTTTCCGGTAGCCAGCTCCTTATCCTCGGGATCATCGGCGAATATGTTGGACGTGCCTACATGACAGTTTCAGGGAAGCCGCAGTCTCTTGTTCGCGCCGTAACCGAACACCGCCCAAGGCAATCCTCCCTTCGGGCGCTAACTCAATGACATGAGCCAGTTCTCGATCCATCCCTCGGCGTTGTCTGAGAGCAAAGACATCGGCCCTAACACCAAGGTAGAGGCTTTCGCCTATATCGCGCACAGAGTCAGAGTGGGCAAAAATTGCGTGATCGGGCCGCATGTGTGCATCGGGAAAGATGCGGTCATCGGGGACCGCGTAGTCATCCGAGGGGCGGCCCAGATCTGCGCAGGAACGATCATTGAGGATGAGGTTTCTATTGCCGCGCATGCTACTTTTTTATCAGAGCGCAGTTCTGACAGGGAGAACGTCACAGAAAATCCAATCGTTTTGCGGCGCGGTTGCAAAATTGGGGCCAGTGCGACTCTCTATGCTGGCGTTACCATAGGCGAGCATAGCGTCGTGGATGTAGGCGCTGTGGTCACGCGGTCCGTGCAGCCTCATGCTATCGTGAGGGGCAATCCGGCAACAGTGGTAGCGTTTGCTAACACCTTGGAAACTCCCGCGCGCCTCGCCGCTCCTTCCTCCGCACTGGTACAGACCATGGAATCAAAAGTCAGAGGCGTGAATATCTATGAATTGCCTTTCATACGCGATCCGCGCGGCAACCTAACTGTTGGAGAATTTGACCGAACGCTTCCGTTTGTTCCAAAGCGATACTTTATGACTTTCGATGTACCGAACTTCGACCTCCGAGGGGAGCACGCCCACCGCACGTGTCACCAGTTCTTGCTCTGCGTTCGTGGTTCCTGCGCGGTAGTGGTGGATGATGGATTGAACCGGGAAGAGTTCGTCTTGGATCGCCCCACGTTTGGCGTACATGTGCCTCCAATGGTGTGGGCTACCGAATACAAACACTCGCAGGACTCAAGGCTACTTGTGTTCGCCTCTGAATACTATGATCCCGCAGACTACATCCGCGATTATCACATTTTCTTGAAGGAAGCCGCTAGCCTGTGGCCCCAGCACGAGACATAAATTTCTGCATTTCAATTCAGAACCTCTGATCATTTCTTGGCTTTCAAACGAACAATAATGGATCCGGTCGCACGCGGCCTTGTCCTACGGCGCGGCCTCTCGGCCGAAAAAGATTCTTTTGGCGAGGCAAATGGTCCTGGTCTTGACCCTGTGTTCCACCACGACTAGGAGAAGAACTTGTCCGCTGCCATGCCAACCAACAAGCCGATTTTCGTGGTGGGCTCTCCGCGCTCCGGCACAAGCATTCTCACTTGGTGCCTCGGTCAACACCCAAACATACTCGTACTTCCAGAGTCCAATTGGATGGGGCAATTCGCGGTAAATGTTGCCATGAGTTATGGGGTTGGCACCGCACGCAACGACCGTACCATCTTGAGCGCCATGGACGTATCGCCCGAGGAGTTCTTCGGCGTCTTTGGCAAGAGCATTAACGACCTGATCCTGCGCCACCGTCTTGATCTTAATAGAAAACGGTGGAGGCGCGCTGCCGGCCCAACGATTCCAAGCCATTGTTTCGTTCCGCAGTATGACGTGAAAACGCGA
>WNGE01001794.1_pt1 | contig 35926 bp, 36 predicted proteins | sample 5400651 | NCBI WGS metagenome assembly WNGE01 (sample SAMN13153370, study PRJNA577476) | soil metagenome | isolation source: 60 cm soil or saprolite under grassland replicate 2 | place: USA:California | collected 2016-06-15
GTCAATGGCGCCTCCGTGTTGCCCCGACGGAAATCTTCTCTTGACATCGCGTGGCCGCGGAGCGAGACGTAGGCGCAGGGACGGTACCCGCCGTGGACCCGAGGATACTCAACGACCAACCAGGAGGGGATTCGTGATCGTCGATCGCTACAGCAAAATCGTCCTCACCGTCATTGCCGCCGCTCTCGTGGTGATCGCCGCGCGCCCGCTGCTCCCGGAGTGGGGGCTGCGCGCGTGGCTTCTTCCCGAGGCGGCGCAGGCCCAGACCGCCGCCGCCAAGTACGAAGTCGTGGTGCCCAAGGCCTGGGGCAAGTTCATCGCCTTCAGCAACAACAACCTGCTCCTGGAGGCGCCGGATCAGACCCTGCGCATCGTGGACGTCGAGGGGAAGGCTCCCGAGTTTCCAAAGGTCAAGGCCCAGATCCGCTGGCAGTAAACCGCCGTCGCGCCACGACGCGAGCTAGACGGGCCACCCTTCCTGTCTATAGCCCATGTCCCAGAACATCCACTCGTAGCGGCAGGTCGCGACGAAGTGGCGGGTCATGGCCTCCCGCTCGCTCGCGCCGTGGCGCGCCGCCATCTCGTTCACGCAGTCGATGACGAGGCGGACGAGGGCGCCGAACTCCTCCGAGGCGTAGGTGCCGATCCAGCGCGCGTAGAGCGGGTCCGCCGATCCCGCGCGCTCGAGGGCCCGGCCCACTTCCCAATAGATCCAGTAGCAGGGCAGGAGCGCGGCCACCGCCTCGTGGAAGGGGGCGGCGTAGGCGGTGGCGAGGAGATAGCTCGTATACGCCTGATTGGTCGGGGCGAGCGGGGTGGCGGCCACGGCCTCTGGGGTGAGACCCCATTCGGCGAAGAAGCTCTCGTGCAGCGACCGCTCCACCTTGAGCGCGCCCGCCGCGTGCTCGTTGAACATGATGATCCAGTCGTCCTGGGGCGCCCGGGCCGCGGCGATCGACAGCGCGCGCGCGAAGTCGCGGAGGTAGAGGGCGTCCTGTACCGCGTAGAAGCGAAAGGCCTCGCGGGGCAGCGAGCCGTCGGTGAGGCCACGCACGAATGGGTGGTCGAGGATGGCCGCGTAGATGGGTGTGATGGATTGCCAGAGCTCCGCCGAGAACGACACGGGGAGCGGACTTACCGGGCGAGGAAGCGCTTCACCGCCGCATTGAACGCGGCGGGAGCTTCGAGGTTGGTCAGGTGGCCGACGTCCCGGATCACCACGTGGATCGATCCCTTGATGCAGTCGGCCATGAAGCGGTGGGTCTCGAGGCAGGGCAGGTCATGCTCGCCGACGATGAGCAGGGTGGGGACTCGAAGCTGGCGAAGCTTGGCCTCGAGCGCATAGATGCTCGGCCGCTTGATCAGCACTTCGCGCGCGGTGTGGGCGAGCCCGCGGGCGCGATGGGTCATGAGGCAGGAGCGGATGAAGCGCTCGGCCGTCGGACCGCTCGCCACGTAGCGCGAGAAGAGCGGGCTCGCGCAGGCCATGTCGGCAAAGGGTTCCACTCCGTGCGACTCGAGAGCCTCCGCATACCCCCGGCTGCTTGCCGTCCAATCGCCGGACTGATCGGACCCCGCGCCCGTGTCCGCGACGATCAGCTTCGTCGTCATGTCCGGGTGAGCCAGGGCGAAGTTGAGGGCGATGTTGCCGCCCATGGACAGGCCGCCGATGGCCGCCCGGCGGATCTTCAGGTGCGTAAGGAGACCGTGGAGGTCCTCCACGGAGAAATCCTGCGAGTACGCGGCCGGATCTTCCGGGGCGTCGCTGATCCCATGTCCGCGCACGTCATAGGTGATGACGCGGCGCGATCGTGAGAGTGCGCGTACCTGCGGATCCCAGCTCCGCACGCCGCAGGCGTAGCCGTGGACAAGCACGAGGGGAGCTCCCGAGCCCGTCACTTCGTAGTAGAGGCGGAGTCCGTTGATGGACGCCAGCGGCATAGTGGGGCGAGGATACTGTCGAATCGGCCCGGACTACAAGAGCGGTCTTCGGCTACTATTTGGCCTGACAGGCTGGCGCGACTATCTACCGCAACTCGAGGAGAGACGAAATGGAGAAGCGACGCCTGGGCCGCACCGGACACATGAGCAGTGTGGTGACCTTCGGGGCCGCGGGTATCGGACGGGTGTCGCAGGATGTGGCCGACCGCGCGATCGAAGCCGCCCTCGCCCACGGAGTGAATCACATCGACGTGGCGCCCCGCTACGGTGACGCCGAGCTGCGGCTCAAGCCGTGGATGCCGAAGATCCGCGGGGACGTCTTCCTCGGCGGCAAGACCATCGAGCGCACGCGCGAGACGGCCACGGCCGAGCTCGGCCGCTCGCTGGAGCGGTTGGGCACGGACCGGGTCGATCTCTATCAGCTTCACTCCGTGGGCAAGCTCGCCGATCTCGACGCGTGCACGGCCAAGGGCGGCGCGCTCGAAGCGCTGGTAGCGGCCCGCGAGCAGGGGCTGGCGCGGTGGCTCGGCATCACGGGGCACACCCACGATGCGCCGCGCACGCACCTCGAAGCGCTCCGGCGCTTCGACTTCGACACCGTGATGTTTCCCCTGAACTTCGTACTGTGGGCCATTCCCGAGTACCGGCAGAGCGCGGAGGCCCTGCTCCGGGAGTGCGCGAAGCGCGATGTCGGCGTGCACATCATCAAGAGCGTGGCCAAGGATCCGTGGGCGGGACGTGCCAAGACCCATACCACGTGGTACGAGCCGTTTACCGACGAGGCCATCATCGAGAGGGCGGTGGCCTTCGTGCTGTCGAAACCCGTGACCACCCTCTGCAGCGCCGGCGATGTCACGGTCTTGCCGAAGGTGCTCGCGGCCGCCGAGCGCTTCCGGCCTCTCGAGGCGGCGGAGGAGCAAGCGCTCGCCGCGACGGCCGCTCAATACCACTCGCCGTTCGTGGGCGAGTGGGCGTGAGCTGAGCCCGACCGGCCGCCGCGCCGTCATGCTACGATCCCGACGATCTTCGGGAGGGAGCCCATGAGCTACGATCTGGTGATTCGGGGCGGGACCATTGTGGATGGCACAGGAGCGCCCGCGCGCTCCGGCGACGTGGCGGTGCTGGACGGCCGGATTTCCGAAGTGGGCCGGGTGACCGGGCGCGGGCACAAGGAAATCGACGCGGGCGGGCGCGTGGTCGCCCCCGGCTTCATCGATCCGCATACTCACTACGACGCCCAGCTCACCTGGGATCCTCTGGCCTCGTGCTCGTCCTGGCACGGCATCACGACCATCGTGACGGGCAATTGTGGCTTCACCCTCGCGCCCTGCCGTCCCGACGACCGTCTCACTCTCATGCGCATGCTGGAGTACGTCGAGGGCATGTCGCTGGAGGCCATGGAGAAGGGGATTCGCTGGGAGTTCGAGAGCTTCGCCGAGTATCTCGACGCGCTCGATGACTGTGGTCTCGCCGTCAACGTGGGCGCCATGGTGGGCCACTCGGCCGTGCGTCAGTTCGTGATGGGCGACGCGGCGTGGGAGCGTGCGGCCACCCCGGAGGAGATCGAGGGCATGGCCCGCGAGGTACGGGTGGCCATGGCGGCGGGCGCGGTCGGCTTCTCCTCGACCACCAACCACAATCACGTGGGCGCCAAGGGCCGGCCCGTGCCGAGCCGTCTCGCCACCGACGAGGAGATGAACGAGCTCGCCGCGGCCATGGGCGACAGCGGTCGGGGAGTGATGGAGATCACCATCGGAGGCTCGCGGCCCGATCGCGTGGCCGAGGTCGACCGCTTCGTGGAGCTGGCCCACGCGGCCCGCCGCCCCATCACACCCGTGTCCCTGCGCCACAATCCCGAGCGGGCCTGGGAGCACCGCGTGATCCTCTCTCGTCTGGAGGCCCTCAACCGCGACGGCCTCCGGATCTACCCCCAGGTGACGTGCTCGCCGCTCACTTCCACCTTTGACCTCTACGGCGCCTTCGTCTTCTACCGCTTCCCCGTGTGGAAGCGGGTGCTCGAGGCCCCGCCGTCGGAGTGGCGGGCCATCCTCGCCGATCCCGCGTTCCGCGCCGAGTTCCGCGCCACCGCAGGCAGGTCCTCGCTCTTCGTCGGCGACACTTCACCCCTGCGCGTGGAGGGGGTTCACCGCGCTGAACATCAGCACCTGGTCGGACGCACCGTGGGCGAAGTGGCGGCCGCCGTCGCCAAGGATCCCGTCGACGCCTTCTTCGATCTGGCCCTCGCCGACGACCTCAAGACGCGCTTCACGGTGGCCATCATGAACACCGATGCGGCGGCGGTGGCGGAGATCTTCACCCATCCAATCGCGCTCATCGGCCTCGCCGACGCGGGCGCGCATCTCACCCTCTTCTGCGAGGCGGGGCAGACGAGCCGGCTCCTCGGCCACTGGGTGCGCGAGCGCAAGGCGCTGTCCCTCGAAGAGGCGGTGCGTCGCATCACCTCCATGCCCGCCGACGTATTCGGCTTCGCGGACCGCGGGCGCCTGCGCCCCGGGCTGGCCGCCGATCTCGTCGTCTTCGATCCGGAGACCATCGCCGCCGACGAGCCCGAGCTGATCCATGATCTGCCCGACGGGGGGCCCCGACTCGTGCAGCGCGCCCGTGGCATCGCGTGGTCCTTCGTGAACGGAGGCGCCGTCCTTCAGGACGGCAAGATGCCGGAGTCGCCGGAGAGCCGAGGGCGCGGCCGCGTGCTGCGTCCCGCCAAGGCCTGACCTCTCCCGGGTGCCTTGGTGAGCGACTGCGTGCACCGGTCTCTCGAGGCCAACGGCATCCGCATGCACATCGCCGAGCAGGGCACGGGTCCGCTCGTCCTCCTGTGTCATGGCTTTCCCGAGTCCTGGTACTCGTGGCGTCATCAATTGCCGGCGCTCGCCGCCGCGGGCTATCGGGCCGTGGCCCCCGACATGCGCGGCTACGGTCAGACGGATCGGCCGGAGAGCGTCGAGCAGTACACGCTGCTGCATATGGCGGGCGACATGGTCGGCCTGCTCGACGAGCTCGGCGTCGAGCGGGCGGTGATCGTGGGACATGACTGGGGCGCCCCCGTAGCCTGGACGTCCGCACTGATGCGACCGGACCGCTTCCGGGCGGTGGCGGCGCTGAGCGTGCCGTATATTCCCCGAGGTGTGATCCGGCCCACCGACGGACTCAAGTTTATGGCCGGAGACAATTTCAACTACATGCTCTATTTCCAAACCCCCGGTATCGCCGAGGCCGAGCTTGAGCAGGACGTCCGAGCGACCATCCGTCGAGTGCTCTACTGGGCCTCCGGCGAGGCGCCCGATCGTCCGCCCAAGCCGCGGACGGCCAAGTTCCTCGATCTAATGAACGAACCGGATACCCTGCCGCCATGGCTGAGCGAAACCGACGTGGACTTCTATACGAACGAGTTCAAGCGCACCGGATTCACCGGGGGACTCAACTGGTACCGCACTCTCGATCGCACCTGGGAGCTCATGGCCGCGTATAGGGACGCGAAGATCACGCAGCCGGCGCTCTATATCGCGGGCGTCCGCGACCTGGTCCTTATCCGGTGGAAAGCGGCGGTCGATCATCTGGCCGAAAATGTGCCGAATCTCAAGAAAGCGGTCATCCTGCCCGGTTGCGGGCACTGGACACAGCAGGAGCGGCCCGAGGCGGTCAACACTGAGCTGATCACGTTCCTGCACGGCCTGGAGGACCACTGACATGGGGCGCATTGTGCGCAGGGATTTTCTTGGCGGCGCCGTCGGCCTGATGGCCGCGGCGGCCGCAGGGGGGTGCACGACCATGGCCGGTTCCACGACCGGCCAGGTGGTGAAGGCCGGGAGTCCTTCTGCCATCGTCTTCCGGTGAGGCGTCCCATGTCTCTCCGCTCGCTCATGCAGGGACGGCTACCCGTCACCGCGCCCCTCGTCCTGAACCCGCTGATGGCCAAGATGGTGGAGGCCATGGGTTTCCCAGCGGGCTATCTCGGGGGCGGCGCCACCGGGTACCAGAAGGTCTCCCTCGAGGCCAATCTCAACGTGACGGAGATGTGCCAGGCCGCGGTGGACATTCATGCCGTCTCGTCGCTGCCCCTGATTCTGGACGGGGCCTGCGGCTACGGCGATCCCATGCACATGCACCGCACCATCGGCATGAGCGAGGCGGCCGGCTTCGAAGCCATCGAGATCGAGGACCAGCTCGTCCCGAAGCGGGCCCACCACCACATCGGCATCGAGCACATGATTCCCGCGAAGCTGATGGCGGCCAAGGTGACGGAAGCGGTGGCGGCCCGCCGCCACCCGGATTTCCTCATCATCGCGCGTACCAATGCCATGCGGGCGAGCACCATGGACGACGCCCTCCGCCGCGGCGAAGCCTACAAGAAGGCCGGCGCCGACGTCGTGCTCCTCTCGATGGCGCACAAGCCCGAACAGCTCCGCGCCATTGCCGACCGGCTGGGCGGGCCGCTCATGTATCTCACGGGCCGCAACGGGCTGGCCGGCCTCGGCATGAGCCTGGCCGATCTGGGAGCGCTGGGCTACAAGATCGTGGCCGATCCGTCCACCCCGCTCCTTGCCGCCTTCGCGGCATGGCAGAAGGTCTACGCGCATCTCGCCGACGGCTTCGGCATCAAGAGCAAAGGGGCGCCCGACTGGGCTCCCACGGAGAAAGCGATGCTGTCGGCCATCGACCTGGAGAAGCTCCTCGCCGTCGAGCGCGCCACGGTCGAGAAGGGGAAAAGATAGCTCGCGGATCGCTCCCTCACTACCGCATCTCGGAGCTCGGCGGAGTGCGCCTCATCATCTGATGCCACGGTCAGAGCCGGGGAGCTGGCAGCGCAATGTGTGGGCGCTCTCCCTCATTGTCTTCACCGCGTTCGTGGGCTTCCAGTTCTTCTCTCCGTTCCTGCCCCTCTATGTGAAGGAGCTGGGCGTCACCGATCCTGCCGAGATCGCCGTGTGGTCCGGCGTGCTCATGGCGGTCACCCCGGGCCTGGCGGGACTGCTCGGACCGTTGTGGGGCAGGCTCGCCGACCGCGTCGGCCGCAAGCTCATGATGGTGCGATCGCTCGCTGGCTTCATCGTCACCATCGCCGCCATGGGGCTGGTCACCTCCGTCCCGCAGCTCTTGGTGGCGCGCCTGGTCCAGGGAATCTTCGCGGGCTTCTCCGTGATGGCCATGGCCCTGGCCAGCGTGTCGTGTCCCCGCGACAAGGTGCCGGTGGCGGTGGGGAGAGTCCAGTCCGCCCAGCTCTTGAGCGCGGCCGTGGGGCCCGCGGCGGGGGGCTACGTCGCCTCGCATTTCGGGATACGCTACGCGTTTTTCGTGACGGCGGGACTCTGCGCGGTGTCGCTCATCGGTCTCATGGTGCTCTTCAAGGAGGAGCGGCCGGGGGAGGCGACCCCGCGACCGGCACCCCTGCATTTCCGAGAAGTCTTCCGCTTGCCCCACTTCGCGATGGTCTTGGGCCTGCTCCTGATCGCCCAGTTCATCGACCGCGGGCTCGCCCTCCTCGTGCCGCTCAAGGTCGCGCATCTGCCCGGCGTGGAGCGCATAGCCGCGATCTCCGGCATCATCATCTCGGTCTCCGCCGTCTGCGGCACGATCTCGGCGAGCCTGGCCGGACGGCTCGCGCAAACGTGGCCGATCGGGCGGCTGCTCCTCAGCAGCTGTCTCATTGGCGGCGTGCCGTGCGCGCTCATGGCCTGGACCAACTCGTGGGTCTGGCTCCTCGTCCTGCGCTGTCTCGTCGGCTTCACCTTGGGCGGCGCCTTGACCCTGGCCTATTCGCTCGGCGGCCACCTGGCGCCCAGTGACAATCGCGGCGCCGCCTTCGGCTGGCTCGCCCTCGGCGTCCAGTTCGCGTCGGCGGCGAGCCCGGTGGCCACGGGCGGTCTGGCGGCCTTGAGCCTCTCCGGCGCCTTTCTCTTCGACGGCGCCCTCGCGTGGGCTGCCGCCGCGCTCCTGCTTTTGGCCGCGCGCGATCTGGTCCACCGTCGCCTCTAGCATGTCGCGCGCGTTTGCCGTCCTCGCCCTTGTGATATTCCTGGCCGCGGCGGCTCCCGCCCGAACGGAGCCAGAAGGGAAGATCTATCGCATCGGCTACCTGACTCTCTGGTACAGCACCTCGGATCCCGCCCAGCGCCTGGCCCTCGCCGAGGGACTGCGCGTGCGCGGATACCGGGAAGGGGACCGGATCGTGTTCGAGAGTCGCTACGCGGAAGGCAAGATCGAACGGCTCCCGGAGCTGGCGGGCGAGCTGGTGCGGCGTGGAGTCGATGTCATCGTCGCCGTGTCCACCCCCGCGGGACTGGCCGCCCGGCAGGCCACCTCGACCATCCCCATCGTGGTCGCGGGGAGCGGTGACCTGGTCGACTCCGGCCTCGTCACCAATACGAATCGGCCGGGCGGCAATGTCACGGGCGTCCAGTTTCTCAGGCGTGAGCTGGCCTTGAGGCAGATGGAGATCCTCAGGCAGATCGTGCCCGACGCGACGCGGTTCGCCTACCTCGGCAATCCCGACATTCCGTCCGACGCGTCCTTCTTCCGGACGCTCGTAGGAGCGGTCCAATTGTCGGGCGCGACCATTCGCTTCGTCCACGCGAAGGTCGAGTACGATTACAAGCTCGCCTTCGCCACCATGATCGAGGACCAGGTGGAGGCGCTCATTGTCGGCGCCAGCGTGACCCAGTTCGACGCGTCCAAGAAGGTGGTGCGCGTGGTGTCGCAGCATCGGCTTCCCGCCATGTATCCGGGGCGCCAGTTCGTGGAAGCGGGCGGCCTCGTCTCGTATTTCGCGAATCCGTCCGATCAGGGGCGTCACGTCGCCGCCTACGTGGTCAGGATTCTCAAGGGGGCCAAAGCCGGCGATCTGCCCGTGGAGCAGTACTCCAGCTACGAGCTGGCCATCAACCTCCGGGTCGCCAGGGCCCTCTTCCTGACCGTCCCGTCGGCGCTCCTGAAGGAGGCGGCCGACGTGTTTCGGTAGATTGCGCTCGTCTCCGCTGCTAAGCTAGCCGCGTCATGGACGGTGAACGCGGGTCGGCTGTTTCGGAGGTCCCGTCTGGCCCGGCCGGGCGCCTCCTTCATTTCGTCCGTACCCACCTCACCCTGCCCCGCGCCCACTCGATCATCGGCATCCTCGCCGGTTGCATCTCGATCAGTCTCGGACTCTATTCCTATCTCCACCTCTCCAAGCCCGCGGTGCCCGTGGTGGGCGACCTCGTCGCCGTGGTGCAGGACGCGCGAACGGGCAAACCGGTCACCGATGCGACGGTCGTCCCGGGTACCGGTGGACAGGCGCGGGGCAAGCTCAAGGAAGGGACCTACCGCCTGCGCGTGACCCATCCGCGCTTCATCGCCGAAACGCGTCAGGTGCAGGTGGTGGCGGGTCAGACGTCAGAAGTGCACCTGCGGCTCGTCCCCCCGCCGCCGCCCAGGGCCGGCCCCGTCGACGAGGCGGTGGGCGCGGTCAAGAAGATCTTCAAGTAGCGAGGCCGAACGCCTCCGCGAAGCGCCGATAGGCCTCCAGCGGGTCGCCGTACTTCCGGTGGCCGGCGGTGTGCTTGGCGGAGGCGAGAAGCAGCCGGTCGCGGTCCTCGGCCGTGCTGTGGGCATAGTCCTCGAGCAGACAGACCCCCAGCTCCTGATTGTGCGGGTCATTCCCCATCTTGGCCGCGGCCGTGGCCAGCTCCTCCACGAGGGCCTGGCGATCGTGACCGGCTTTCAGGTAGGCGGCGGTCCAGTTGACCGCCTCGCCGGCCCGCAGAGCGAGGAGCGCCTCGTCGAGTCGCGCGAGCATCTGCACCTCGGACATGGTCTCCGCGCCCGGCGGCGTCGCGATCTTGTCCGCGCCGTTGTCCGGCGTGTGCCGCTGGTGATGCGAGGCGCGCGTGACGAAGGCGGCGGCCACGAAGAGGAGCTTGAGCCGGTGGGGATGCTGGAAGGTGTCGAAGAACCACCGGACGTTGTTGCAGTACTCGTAGCTGTGTTGGGCCATGGAGTAGTTGTTGGGCTCCCCCGTCTCGAGGATCACCTGGGCCGAGGCGACCTGTATGGTGTCGATGATCTGGCGCAGCCCCTTGCCCGCTTTCACGAGGGCCACGATCAGATCGATGTACGCCGGCTCCTCGCCGCTCAGGATGGCCTCGATCAGGGCGAGCGACTCCACGGGACTGAGCGCACCCTCGTTGCCGAGGAAATCCTGATCGCGTCCGCCGAGGAAGTTCTGCACGACCAGACAGCCCATCTCGTAGGTCGAGTGCCATCGGGGCCCCACCGCCATGTCGGGAACGCCCGCGTAGAGGATGCTCCGCGCATTCCGCCAGCCCACGACCTCGGCGAGCTGCACGGTGGCGCGGGCGCGGTAGGACTTGTGACCGGTGGTGTAGGAGCGGTTGTGGAGCATGCGATCCTGCACGTCGATCAGTCCGGCGAAGACGAGATGAGCGAGGAGCTGCGAGCGCCGGGTGGGGTCGGCGAGCGCTTCCTCCCACAGGCCCAGGAAGACGCGGTAGGCGTTCACCACTTCGCCGCGCTGCACGAGGGTGAGCCAGGCGTTGAGCTTTTCCGGAAAGGCCCCCGGGATGGCGAGAGGCTCTTGATCGGCCCAGTGGACTTCCGGGAGCGGCGGCTTGCCTTCGAACTTGAGCTCGTACAGCCGCACGTAGTGACCCGGCATCTTGCCGAGAAGCTGGTTCCAGGGATCGAGGCCGGTGGGGAGATACCAGATGGTCTGGGCCAGAGGCAGATAGGCGAGCTCGGGGCGAAGCATCTTCATCAGGTCCATGCTTGCGCGGGAGCTGAGCAGGCAATGGTCGTTGTTCACGAAGCGGACGATGCCGTCGTCGAGGCGCTGATGGTAGGGCACGTGCGTGTAGGGGGCATGGATACGGACGATCTCGCCGAGGAGCTCCGGGAGCGGCCGCCCCGCCCGAACGAGGTCATAGAAGATCTGGCTGGATGCCCGCTGGTCTCGCTCCAGGATCTTTTCTTCCAGCCGGGCATAGGAGCCTGCAATCTCGGGCTTGCTATCGACGGAGATGGCCATGTTGGATCCCCTCTTTGGGGTGCGCCGCGTCTCTACCCACTGCTCGGTGGCGAGACTGTGTCACGGCCCTCCTGCCGTGTCAAACGCGCCGCGGCCGCTCAGCGATGGAAAAACTGCCGCATCCTGTTGTTCCGCCCTTCGCGGTCGATGTCCGGATCGGCCCACGAAATGACCGCCCGGTAACTGGTGGGCTGATCACCCTGTTGCACGACGAGGTACACGAGATCGGGGTTCAGGGCGTTGGGGCTGAGCCCGACCACCGCGCCGATGCCCTGGCCGAGATCGAGGCCCTTGCCTACCCATCTGTCCCAGGTGTTGCCCTGCGTCTCGGAGAACGAGATGAGCGGCTGAGGCATTTGCATGACGGCGAGGCGGCCGCTCCCCCCCGTGAAGACATAGGGCGGATAGAGATGGGCGGGTCGGACGCCGCTTTCGAGCGTCACATGTTGAACGGATTGCGGGCGATTGTTGCCGGTGGCCTTGATGAGCCAGATACTCCGCTCGCCGGGCTTGCCCTCCCAGCGCACCTCGTCCCAGCGTCCCGCGTCGACCCCGCCGCGGAGAATGTCGGCGCGAATGCCCACGCCCGACCAGGCGCGGGCGATGCTGTCCGGCACGCCGGTGAGCGGACGTCCCACGGGCATATCTCCCCACCCTATGCCGCCCGTGCTGATCGCCATCTCCAGTCTCTGCAGGCCCTGGCCTGACGCGCCGTAGGTCAGCTCATTGGCGGCGATAAAGGAAGTGAGGGACGTGTCGAAGACGCTGGCTACGAGAAGCCGGTACTCCACGGCGTGAGCCGGCTGACTGAGGAGCAAGAGGCCAATCAACCCTGTCCCGATCCATGCGAATCGATTCCGCCGCCTCATGTCTGGCCTCCCGAATGACGAAGGTGGCTTCGGACCGCATCGTAACGCCATCGGCACGAAAGCGGAAGTCTTGACCCCTTGTGGGCGGCCGACTAAGCTCACAGGACAGATAAGAGGAGGGGGCATGAAGTGCTCGTCGTGTCAGCTCGACAATCCGCCCGGCGCGAGATTCTGCGGTGAGTGCGCCACCCCCCTCGCCTCCGTGTGCGCAGCCTGCGGGGCGGCGAATCCGGCGGACAACAAATTCTGTGGGCAGTGCGCCGCTTCACTCCGCCCCACGCCGCCCGCGAGGTTCGCCGCGCCCCACACCTACACGCCGAAGCATCTGGCCGAGAAGATCCTCACCTCGCCGGGCGTGCTGGAAGGGGAGCGCAAGACGGTCACCGTCCTCTTCGCCGACCACAAGGGCTCCATGGAGCGCCTGCTCGAGCGCGATCCGGAAGAGACGCGCGAGCTGCTCGACCCCGTGCTCGAGCTCATGATGGAGGCCGTGCATCGCTACGAGGGGACCGTCAATCAAGTGATGGGCGACGGCATCATGGCGCTCTTTGGCGCGCCTCTCGCCCACGAGGATCATGCGGTGCGGGCGTCGTACGCCGCGCTCAGAATGCAGGAGACGGCGGCCCAATACGCCGAGGGGCTGCGGCGGGCTCATGGGGCGGACGTGCAGATCCGCGTCGGTCTGAACTCCGGGGAAGTGGTGGTGCGGTCGATCGGACGAGATCTTCACATGGATTACTCCGCGGTCGGGCACACCACGCACCTCGCCGGCCGCATGCAGCAGCTCGCCCGCCCCGGAACCACTCTCTTGACCGAGGCGACCCTCACGAGCGCCGAAGGCTACATCGAGGTGAAGGCGCTCGGGCCCACGCCCATCAGAGGGCTGGCCGAGCCCATTCCGATCTTCGAGATGGTGGGCGCCCGCTCCGCCCGCACGAGGCTTCACGCCTCGATGGCGCGCGGCCTCACGCGCTTCGTCGGCCGCGCCGCCGAGCTCGATGAGCTGCGGCGGGCGTGCGATCAGGCGGGGACCGGGCGCGGCCAGCTCGTGGCGGTGGTCGGGGAGCCGGGCGTCGGCAAGTCCCGGCTCTTCTACGAGTTCATCCGATCGCATCGGACGGCGGGCTGGCTCGTCCTCGAGGCGACGTCGGTCTCCTACGGCAAGACCTCCCCGTTCCTTCCCCTCGTCGATCTTCTCAAGAGCTACTTCAAGCTGTCCGATCGGGAGGAGACGCGTGACATACGCGCCAAGGTCACCGGCGTGGTTCTTACGCTCGACGAAGGGCTCAAGGACATCATCCCGCCGCTCTGGTGGCTTCTCGACGCGCTCCCCGCGGGGCACGAGTTCATGACGCTCGATCTCGGCCGACGGCGCGAGCAGGCGGTAGACGCCGTCCGCCTCGTGCTGCTCCGGGAGAGCCGCGATCAACCCCTCCTTCTCGTCTTCGAGGACCTGCACTGGATCGACGCAGAGACCCAGACCCTCCTCGACGTCCTCGTGGAGAGCCTTCCCACCGCCTCTGCCCTCTTCGCCGTGAACTATCGCCCCGAGTACCAGCACAACTGGGCGAGCAAGACGTACTACCGGCAGCTCCGCATCGACGCGCTCCCCCGCGAATCCGCGGAAGCGCTGCTCGTCCCCCTCCTCGGCGATCACGAAGAGCTCCGGCCCCTCCAGCGCCTGCTCATCGAGCGCACGGAAGGCAACCCCCTGTTCCTCGAGGAGAGCGTGCGGTCGCTCGTGGAGACCGAGGTGCTGGTAGGGGAGCCCGGCGCGTATCGCCTCGGCAAGGATCCCATCGCCATACAGGTGCCCGCGACCGTGCAGGCGATCCTCGCCGCCCGGATCGACCGCCTTGCCCCCGAGGACAAGCAGCTGCTCCAGACGGCGTCCGTCATCGGGAAGGACGTGCCGTGGGCCGTGCTCCTCGAGACCACCGAACAGCCGGAGGACGAGCTCCGGCTTGGCCTCGCGCGACTGCAGGCCGCCGAGTTCGTCTACGAGGCCCGGCTCTTCCCGGCCCCCGAGTACACCTTCAAGCACGCGCTCACCCACGAGGTCGCCTACGGCAGCGTGCTCCAGGAGCGGCGGCGCGCCATTCACGCCCGGCTCGTCCCCGTCATCGAGCGACTCTACGCGGATCGGCTGTGGGAGCACGTCGATCGCCTCGCCCATCACGCCTTCCGTGGCGAAGTGTGGGGCAAGGCCCTGCACTATCTCCGCCAGACGGGGACGACCACCTCGCCCGCGAACATCGACACCCTGTTCGGCGGACCCGAGAGCCCCGGGTACCTCTGGGTGCGCGGGGAGTACGACCGCGCCCTCACCGTGGCCCTACGCGATCGGGCGGTGGCCGCGAGCTTCGGGAGCTTCGGTGACACGGTGCGGACGAACTACCGCCTCGGGCAGATCTACTACTCGCTCGGCGACTACTCGAGCGCGGCCGAAGCCCTCAAGCGCAACGTGGAGCTGCTCGAGGGCGATCTCCGGCGCGAGCGCTTCGGACTGGCGGGCCTCCCCGCGGTGCTGTCCGGCTCGTGGCTGGCCCTCTGTCTGGTCGAGCTGGGCCGCTTCGAGGAGGCGGACCGGTATGCGCAGGAAGCGGCCGACTTCGCCCAGGCCGAGGATCATGCCTTCAGCCTGGTCGTGGCCAGTGTGGGGACGGCCATGGTCGACATGCTGCGAGGCGATCACGTGAAGGCGACCGCTCCGCTCGAGCGCGGCCTCGTCATCGGACGTCTCTCTGATATCCCCTTGCTCTTTCCCGCCGTCGCCGCGCCCCTCGGCCTGGCCTATGCGCTCGCCGGGCGCCACCCCGAGGCCATTCGCCTCCTCGAGGAAGCCGTCGAGCGAACGGAAGCCATGGAGCTCGCGGCCAACCACGCGCTCCGGCTCGCCTGGCTTGGCCGGGCCCACGCCCTCGCGGGGAATCCCGATATCGCACGGCGCCGCGGCCTGAAGGCGCTCGAGACGGCGAGGCGACGTGGGGAGCGGGGGCACGAGGCCTATGCCTTGCAGCTGCTCGGAGACCTGGCGGCCCGTGGCCCGGCCCCCGACCTCGAGAGGGCGGCCGAATACTACCGCGCGGGCTTGATCCTCGCCGAGACGCTCGGGATGCGGCCGCTGGCCGGCGCGCTGTCTACGTCCCTTCCTTCACCTCGATGATCTCGTCGGCCATCATGCCGTGCGCCTCGCGATGCACGGCCTCCGCCGCCTCCCGGCTCGGGGCCTCCACGAGACAGAAGACCTTGCCGTTGCCCTCGTCGAACCAGTAGCGCAGATACTTGACGCCGTGCTTTTGCTGGATCTCCAGGTCCTTCCTATGGGCGTCCGCAGCGACGGCGGCCGTCAAGCCTTCGATCTTGGCGTGCACGTCGAGGTAGAGCGGCATGTCTCCAAGCTCCTTTCGAGAATCTTCGGTCTAGCCCCAGCGCGGTTGCTCGCCGAGGTCGATGCCGAGGACCGTCTTTCCGACGATCTCGTGGACGAGCAGGGAATTCGCGGGATGGAACCCGCCGCAGCGCGCGTCGCGGTAGAGGCGCTCGAGCTCATTGGACTTGAACATGCCCGAGCCGCCCGAGACGGCCAGGGCGAGGTCGACCACTTTCTTGGCCGCCTCGACCGCATTGTGCTTGGCCGCCACGAGCTTCATGGGCCACTGGGCGCCGTGGTCGACGCCGGTCGACCACTCCTGGGCCACGCGGTCGACCTGGGGACCCGCCGCCTCCAGGGCGAGCTGCATCTCGGAGAAGCAGCGCTGGACCTCCGGGTGATAGGCCATGGAGCGGGTGAGGGCGAGCGAGGTCCGCTTCTTCACGCCGGCGGCGGCGAGATCGCGCGCGCGCTCCGCGAGGCCGAGATAGATGCTGGCGAAGGTCGGCTCGGCCCAGCCGAAGATGGCGAGGACGAACAGATCCGCGGTGCCCGCGGGGACCACGCGTGCCACGTGCCGGTCGGGGATGAAGGCGCCGTCGAGCACCGTGTCGTCGCTCCGCGTGGCGCGCATGCCGAGGGTGTCCCACGTCTCCTTGATCTGATAGCTCTTCGCGTCACGTGACAGGAAGGCGTGCACGATCTTCGGCCCCCCGGGATCCGCGGCATTCATCGCGTGCAGGCCCAGGCGAGTCCACACCGGGGTGAGACTGCTGAACGTCTTGTGGCCCCAGAACCGGTACCCGCCGTCGGCCCGCTCGGCCTTGGCGGTGGACAGGAAGAGCGGAAGATCGTTCCCGGCCTCCCCGTGGCCCGCCGCGAAGACCTCGCCCGCCGCGGCTTCGCGCAGCATCCATTCCAGCGAGGCATCCCCCATGCGTCGGAGATCGGCGGCCACCCCGGTCCAGTACAGGTGCATGTTCGTGGCCAGCGCGGTAGCGGGGGCTCGATAGGCGAGTCTCCGCTGCTCGCGACAGACCTCGGCGAGGGACAGGCCGGCCCCCCCGAATTCCTTGGGGATGGCCATCTTGAGATAGCCGGCGGCCCGAAGCTCTTCGAAGTCCTCCGTAAAGAACCGATTGTCCCGATCGTAGCCGGCGGCGCGATCGCCGCAATGAGCGATGATCTCATCGGAAAGAGCGACTCCGTTCGGCGAAGCGATCATCACGAGACCTCCCCTTGAGCGTTTGAGCTCTGCGATGTGAGTGGCCGCGGCGCACGACGCCCGGGCCCGGCGAGGTGATTGAGCGCATACTGTGCCGTCCCCGCGTCATCGTGTCAAGGGGCGACCTCGAGACTTCTCGCAAGACGCGGCGCGCGATTTTGCGCTAGGCTGTCCGCAGGAGGTGACCCATGAAGAACGTGGAGATGTCCATCACCGGAAACATCCTGACCATCACGGTGGACCTGACGAAAGAATTCGGACCATCGTCGTCCGGCAAGACCATCATCATCGCCTCGACCGAGGGAAACGTCACCGTGCCCGACCGTGAGGAAAAAGTCGGGCTCAACGTCTACCGGAAGAAATAGACAGGGAGGACACGACCCCATGGCTACCGCCACCAAAGTCGCACTGGTCACCGGCGCGGGTACGGGCATCGGCAAGCATTCGGCGCTCGCCCTCATGCACGAAGGCTACGCCGTGGTTCTCGCCGGGCGCCGCAAGGATCTCCTCGAGGCCACCGCGGCCGAAGGCAAAGCCACCGGTTCTCCCTCGCTCGTGGTGCCCACGGACGTCGGCGACCCGGAGTCCATTCGCGCCCTCTTCGCCAAGACCAAGGACACCTTCGGGCGGCTCGACCTCCTCTTCAACAACGCGGGCATCGGCGCGCCTCCCGTGCCCATGGAGGAGCTGCCCTTCGAGAAGTGGAAGGCGGTGGTGGACACCAATTTGACCGGCTCCTTCGTCTGCACCCAGGAAGCGATCAAGATCATGAAGAGCCAGCAGCCGCGCGGCGGGCGCATCATCAACAATGGCTCCATCTCGGCCCACGCGCCCCGTCCCTATTCCGTGGCCTACACCGCGACCAAGCACGCCATCACCGGGCTCACCAAGTCCACCTCGCTCGACGGGCGGAAGTACGACATCGCGTGCGGCCAGATCGACGTGGGCAATGCCGCCACGGAGATGACGGAGCGGATGAAGAAGGGCGTGCCCCAGGCGAACGGAACCGTCGAGGTCGAGCCGACCATGGACGTGCAAAACGTCGCGCGGGCCGTCGTCTACATGGCCAGCCTTCCCCTCGACGCCAACGTGCAGTTCCTCACCGTCATGGCGACCAAGATGCCGTTCGTCGGCCGCGGGTAGCGGTCGAGACGTCCCGAGAGAGGTGAAGCGCTCGCCGAGCATGCCGTTCCTTTGGGCGCATGCTCAGCGAGAGAGCAGTCGCGCGAGTTCGCGCGCACGCAAGTGGTCAAGTCTTCACGCATCGTGCATGGCACACCTGTTGCACTTACGCTCGTGAGTCGCTCCCCGCGCATTGCCGTCGCTGACCGCCGTCACGGCAATTTCATCACCACGCAATGAGAGGGAGCGCACGATGAAGGCAGCCGCACCGTACTCACGAGGGGAGGACCCGCGATGATCGATTGGTGGTCCGAGACCGAGCACGCCGTCGTCCAGTGTCTGGCCAGTGCCGGCCCGATGAGCCCACAGGATCTTGCGCGCCGCGTCGGCATCTCCGAAGGGGAGGCGATCGCTTTCCTCTGCATGCTCGTGCGCGAGCAGAAAGTCACCATACAGCTCGTGGGATTGACTGCGGCGCCACCGAGCCGCCCCGCCCGCGGCGCGGGGCGGCATCGCGAGAAGGCCCCCGCGGTGCCCGAGCCCGCCTACGCGGGCGGGCACTGACTCCTCACCCGAATACCGGAGTTCAGCTTCGCTCGGCGATCTCCCGCATTTTCATGAAGGCGATGATGCGGCGCCGATTCGCCTCGGGCATGGTGGCGGGATCGACCTGGGCGATGGAGGACCCGAACGCCTCGTAGACCGGGATGTCGGCGTCGGCCAGGGGCTCGAGGTACCGCTTGCGCGTGAACGCCGCCTCGATGTAGGGCGCCAGCTCTTCCGCCTTCTCCGCGAGCCGCTTGGCCTCGTGCTCCTTGAACTCCGGCATGACGTCCTTGGCAAAGAGCTCGAGGGACTCGCAGATGTGCTCGTGCTGATTCTTCCCCCCCTGCTGGATGAACACGGTCTGGTCGACCCCGGAGGCCTGGAACTTCAGCAGCGATTCCCGGAGCTGGGCGGGGGTGCCGATACAGCCGGTGCCGCCGCCCAGCACGTCCAGATCCAGTTCCGCGCGCACCGCCTCGAACTTCTTCCAGATATTGGTGCGGCCGGGAGTGTGCTTGCCGAACGCGTAGTGATGACCCAAGGCGAACTGGAAGAAGCGGAAGCCGTCGATGCCGCGGCGCATGGCTTCCTGGGCGTCCTGATGGCAGGAGAAGCCCGTGACCATGGCGATGTTGGGGTTGACGGCGTGTCCGATGGGCACGCATTCCTTCTTGAACGTCTCGTAGTAGTCGGACACCCAGTGGCGCGCCTCGTCAGGGTCGATGAAGGCGAAGGTCAGGGCGCCGAGGCCGAGCTGGGCGGCGAGGTGAATGGTCTCGCGATTCGAGCAGGCCACCCACAGCGGCGGGTGCGGCTTCTGCACCGGCTTGGGCATGACGTTGCGGACGGGCATGGAGAAGTACTTGCCCTGAAAGCCGGGGTAGGGGTCCATCACCATCATGTTCGCGACCTGCTCGACGGTTTCCCGCCACATGGCCCGGCGCTCCGCGGGGGTGATCCCGAAGCCCTCCAGCTCGGCGCGCGAGGCCGACTCGCCCGTGCCGAAGTCCACGCGTCCCTTCGAGACGAGATCCAGGGTGGCGATGCGCTCGGCGATTCGCGCGGGGTGGTTATAGCCCGGCGGCATGAGCACGATGCCGTGCCCGAGCCTGATCTGCTTGGTGCGCTGGGAGGCCGCGGCCAGGAAGACCTCGGGCGCGGATGAGTGCGAATACTCCTCGAGGAAATGATGCTCGACTTCCCAGGCATGGTCGATGCCGATCCGATCGGCCAGCTCGACCTGGTCGAGCGCGTCCTGGAACAGCTTGAGCTCCCCGTCTTCGTCCCACGGCCGCGGGAACTGATGCTCGTAGAAGATGCCGAATCTCATGTCTCCCCCTCTGGCTCGTCCGTTCTGACCTCAAGATGTTGGCCGGGCCAGCCTACCAGAGCGCGCCTCCCGAGGGAATACATCAGCGCTCGAACCAGACCTCCCGCATGCGGTCCCAGTTGTGCTCGACCTGATGGGGCACGCCACGGCGGAGCGAAGGAAGGCGTCGAGCGCCGATTCGCCTCTGCTATGATTCCCGCGTGAAATTCGATCTGGGCATCCTTGCCACCCAGCCCGTCGCGGAAATCGTCAAACAGGTCCAACTCGCGGAGGACCTGGGCTTCGAGACGGTGTGGATGACGGACACGCATCTCGTCTGCCGCGAGCTCTGGGTCACCCTGACCGCCTGCGTGCTCGGGACCAGGCGGATCAAGCTCGGCCCCGGGGTGACGGTGCCGCATTCGCGCCACGCCTCGGTGACGGCCAGCGCCATCCTCACCCTGGAGGAGCTGGCCCCCGGCCGCATTGTGCTCGGCATGGGCACGGGCGGCAGCTCGGCGCAGACGATGGGGCTGCGCCTCGAGGAGGTGGGCCGGGTCGGCGCCCTCGAGGCAATGGCCACCAACATCCGCCGACTCACCCGGGGCGAAACGATGCGCTTCGAGAGCGGCACGGAGGGCAAGATCGCCTGGCTCGAGGCCCCGCGGAATATCCCACTCTATCTCGCGGGCTCCGGCCCCCGGATGCTCGAGGCGGCGGGAAGGCTCGGGGACGGCGTGATGATGTACGTCGGCACGGCGCCAGACATACTCCGCGCCGGTCTCAACTGTGTGGGCCGGGGCGCCGCCATGGGGGGCCGCGGAATCGACGACCTCGACGTGGTCCTGTGGACGCCCACCTCCATATCGCGCGACGCCGCCCAGGCGCGCGACCACGTGCGCGGGCGCGTCGCCTCCGCCCTGCGCCATCCCTTGCCCGTGCAATTGCCGCCGGAGGATCAGGCGGCCATCAAGCGGTTGCGAGCATCCTATGATGCTTTCCAGCATGCCACCGCGGACTCGCGCCACCGGACGCTCGTGCCCGATCGCCTCGTGGACCTCATGGCTCTCGCGGGGACGCCCGAGGAAGTGAGAGCGCAGGTGGAGCGGGTGGCGAGCGTGAAGGCCATCGACAGGATCGCCATTCTTCCTCAAGTGCCGGGCGAAGGCTTCCAGCAGCGTGAGCCCATCCTCCGGATGTTCGCCGAGGACGTGATGGCCTGGGTAAGCTAGCGGCCATGGCCGGATCGGATCCGAGGGTGTGCGTGGTCGGCGCGGGGGCGATCGGGACATTCATCGGTGCGCGCCTGTCCCTCGACGGATGCCGCGTGACGGCGTTCGCCCGGGGAGCGACGGCGGCGTCGCTCCGGGCCCACGGATTCAGGCTCGTGCAGGCGGGCGCGCTCGTCACCGCGCCCGTGAGCGTCGTGGAGGACACGATCGGACTCGGCGAGCAGGATCTCGTCGTGCTCGCCGTCAAGGGGCCGTCCCTCGCCCAGGTCGCGGAGAAGATTCCGCCCGTGCTCGGATCGGCGACCGTGGTGCTGACGGCGATGAACGGCGTGCCCTGGTGGTTCTTTCAGGATGCGGCGGGCGCCTGCAGCGGCATGAGGCTCACGTCGATCGATCCTGAGGGCAAGATCGCCGCCGCGATCCCCGGGCGTCACATCGTCGGCTGCGTGGTGCACGCGACCTGCTCGGTGACGGAGCCCGGGCTGGTGCGCCACGGCTTCGGCAACGGCCTGATCATCGGAGAGCCGTCCGGCACGGCCTCTCCCCGCGTGGAGGTGCTCGCCGCGCGACTCACCGCCGCCGGCTTCGATACGACGGTGTCCGCGCGCATCCAGGCCGATATCTGGTACAAGCTATGGGGCAACATGACGATGAATCCGATATCGGCCCTGACGGGGGCGACCTGCGACCGGATTCTCGACGATCCGCTCCTGAACCGCTATACGCTGGCCATCATGGCGGAGGCCGCGGCCATCGGCGCCAAGATCGGCTGCCCGATCAGCCAGAGCGGCGAGGATCGCAACGCAGTGACGCGAAAGCTCGGCGCTTTCAAGACCTCCATGCTCCAGGACGTCGAGGCGGGACGGCCGCTCGAGATCGACACGCTCCTCACCGCGGTGACGGAGATCGGCGAGCGGGTCGGCGTTCCCACCCCCAGTACCGACGCGCTGCTCGGGCTCGTCCGCGTCTTCTCGGAGGCTCGCCGTGGCTGAGTCGCGACCTCCGTTCCGCGCCGATCACGTGGGAAGCCTGTTGCGCCCGGCCTCCCTCAAGGCCCTCCGTCTCGAGAGGGAAGCCGGCAAGGCGAGCGCGGCCCAGCTCGCCGCCGCCGAGGACGCGGCGATACGCGAGGGGGTGAAGCTCCAGGAGGAGGCGGGGCTGCAGGGGATCACCGACGGCGAGATGCGGCGGAAGTCCTGGCACATGGACTTCCTGATGCAGTTGTCGGGCCTCACCAGCGAGGGCAAGGTGCTGCCCGTCACCTTTCACGGGCGCGAGGGCGACCGCTTCTTCACGCGTCCCGATCTCCGGCTGGCCAGCCGGGTGACACGGCCCCAGCCCATCTTCGTCGACGCCTTCAAGTTCCTGAAGTCGGCGACCACGCGCACGCCCAAGCTCACCATGCCGTCGCCCTCCATGTTCTACACACAGGTCGGGCGCGCCAACATCGATCGCACCGTCTATCCCGACCTCGACGCTTTCGTGGAGGACCTGGCCGCGGCGTATCGGGCGGAGATCGCCGACCTCTACGCGGCCGGCTGCCGATATCTCCAGCTCGACGACGTCAGCCTCGCCTATCTCTGTGACGAAGAGATGCGGGCTCGCGGGCGGGAGCAGGGCGACGACCCGGAGGCCCAGCTCGCCCTCTCCGTGAAGCTGATCCAGGCCACCCTGCGCGATCGGCCCCGGGATCTCACCGTCTGCACCCATCTCTGCCGCGGAAATTTCCGGTCCTCGTGGCGGGCCCAGGGCGGCTACGCCACGGTGGCCGAGACCATATTCACCCAGCTGCCCTACGACGGTTTCTTCCTCGAGTTCGACGATGCGCGCTCGGGGGATTTCTCCCCCCTCCGGCACGTGCCCAAGCACGTGCGCGTCGTCCTGGGGCTCGTCAGCTCCAAGGTGGGCGCCCTCGAGAAGATGGACGACCTCAAGCGCCGGCTCGACGAAGCGTCCCGGTATATCTCGCTCGACCAGCTCTGTGTCAGCCCCCAGTGCGGCTTCTCGTCGACCGTGGAGGGCAACGACGTGGCCGTGTCCCAGGAGCGGGCCAAGCTCGGCCTGTGCGTGGACCTGGCGAGGGAGGTGTGGGGCGGCGTCCAGGGCTCGCAGAAGCGAGATCTGGGTTAGACTGCTAGCCAATCCTATGAGCAGCCACGTTGAGTAGACGATCCCGACACCGGCGCGGCCCAGGCGGGCGGCCGCCCCAGGGTGGACCACCACGAGGGCCGGTCCAGCAACATGGCGGGGGGCCATCGCGGCTGCCGCCTCCGCCGTCGGCAACCTCCGGGTTCGAGAGCCTCACCGCGGTGCAGCCGCATGAGCGTCTCCGGCTCGAGACCACGGCCGACGAGCTGTCCATGCGCGCGATGGACCTCGTCACGCCCATCGGCCGCGGGCAGCGCGGGCTCATCGTGGCCCCGCCGCGCACGGGCAAGACTATCCTCCTCCAGCAGATCGCCAAGGCCGTACTCAAGAATCACCCGGAGGTGGCCGTCATCGTGCTCCTCGTGGACGAGCGTCCCGAGGAGGTGACGGACTTCCGCATGACCATCGGCAAGTCGGCGGAGATCGTGGCCTCGAGCAACGACAATCCGTACCGGCGGCACATCGAGGTCACCGAGCAGGTCCTCGACAAGGCCAAGCGCATGGTGCTCGAGAAGCGCGATGTGCTCGTCCTCTTCGATTCGCTGACGCGGATGACCCGTGCCTACAACAACGAGCTGAGCTCGCGCGGGCGCACCATGTCCGGAGGTATCGACAGCCGCGCCTTCCAGATGCCGCGCGCCTTCTTCGGGGCCGCGCGCAAGGTCGAGGAGGGCGGCTCGCTCACCATCGTGGGCACGGTGCTGGTGGACACCGGCTCGCGGATGGACGACATCATCTTCGAGGAGTTCAAAGGCACGGGCAACATGGAGCTGCATCTGTCCCGGGAGCTCGCGGACAAACGCGTGTTTCCGTCCTTCGACATCCTCAAGTCGGGCACGCGGCGCGAGGAGCTCCTCTTCACGGAAGAGGAGCTGAAGCGGATCCATCTCCTCCGGCGGGCCCTGTCCGGCACCAAGCCGCCTCAGGCCATGGAAGCCATGCTCGAGCGGCTCCGCCTCACCGCCACCAACGTGGAGTTCCTCAAGTCCCTCGGGTAGGAGGGATCGGGGAGCCGCGGCCTACGGCGCGCCGCTCAGGAGTCTGCGGACCAGCTCGATCAGCTCGACGACGTTGAAGGGCTTCAGGAGCACCGGCACTCCGCTTTCCTGCACCAGCCGATGCTCCTCGGATACGCCGGTGGTGCCCGTGAGAAAGATGATTCGCTTCAGCGAATGCACTTTCCGCTGGCTCAGCTCCCGGTAGAAGCCAGAGCCGTCCAGCTTCGGCATGTGGAGATCGGTGATGATGAGATCGTAACGCTGACTCTCGAGCTTCTGCAGCGCCTCGATGCCGTTGGTGGCCGTGTCGACCTCATACCCCTCCATGCCGAGCATGTCGACAACGAGCTCCGTGATCATGGGATCGTCGTCGACGAGCAGAATGCGCGCGGCGGCCGGCGAAGCGGACGAAGGGTCATCGGGATTAGACATCGCATGCATCTCCTGCACTAGCAGGAGAGCAAGCCCCGGGCCACTGTCTCTCAGGGCATGGGAATCACGTACTTAGCGCTCAGCATCCCGACGATGCCGACTGAAATTGTCAGCGGGTGGCCCCCAAACGGGTAGCGCTCTCGCCTACGACTCCATTCGACGTGGCGCGGCCGATTTGGTGGGGCCGATGAACTCGACCATGTTGCCGTCTGGGTCCTTGATGAAGATCTGCCGGAGCCCCGTGGGGCCGGACACCACGTCACGGACGGGCAGGCCCAGCTCGGCGATCTTGCTCGCGCACTGATCGGCGTCTTCCGTCCACAGGGCGAAGTGCGCATAGCGCGCGAGGATCTTTTCGCGCTCCACCGCGGGCCGCACGAGCTCGTCGTTGAGGATGATATGCAGGGACAGGCCATTGCCGAGGCTGTACCAGATACCGGGGAAGTCGAAGGCTGGTCGGGGAATCTCCTCGAGGCCGAGGAGGCCCGTGTAGAATTCCCTCGCCTTGGCCACGTCGGTGACGGTGATGCTCACGTGATTCAGTTCCTTGAACAGGCCCATGTCGAGCTCCTCCTCGCGTGTCAGGTGGGGCCGGATCGCCGCGTCCCCCGCATGATACCCCGCCGGCTTCATGCCGCGGCATCCTAGCACGGATGAATTCCCCTCGCGTCCTCACGGCATCCATGGAAGGCGGGCAGCCCGGCCGTCACCATCAGCTCGCGCCCCCCGTGCCGTGGTGGAGCCTGACGAAGACGGCGCTTGCCGCGGGAGCGCTGGTGCTGGTGGCGGAGGGCCGTCTCGCTCTCGACGCATACCTCCGCCCCAGACCCTACACGCTGCGCCAGCTGCTCCAGCACACGGCGGGCGTGCCGAACTATGGCGATCTCGTCGAGTACCACCAGGCCGTCAAGCGCGGAGAGGAGCCGTGGAGCCGCGAGGATCTGCTCCGCCGGGTCGGCGCGGACCGCCTCGTCTTCTCACCCGGCCACGGCTGGGCATATTCGAATGTCGGCTACCTCCTCGTGCGCGGTCTCGTCGAGGAGGTGACCGGGGAAGAGATCGGCGCCGCCCTTCGCCGGCTCGTCTTCGAGCCTCTCGGCGTGCCCCACGTGAAGATCGCCCGTGAGCCGAGCGATCTGGACGGCACGGCCTGGGGAAATGCCGTGGGCTATCATCCGGGTTGGGTCTATCACGGCCTCGCCGTGGGCACCCCGGCCGAAGCTGCGCTGTTCCTGCATCGATTGATGATCGGGCGGCTCGTGCCCGGCGAGCTCCTCGCCGCCATGCGCGCCCCCTATGCCCTCGGCGGACCGGTGGAGGGGCGGCCGTGGCGGACGGCGGGGTATGGGCTCGGTCTCATGGTGGACGTTGCTTCGCCGCGCGGGCGATGCCTCGGCCATACGGGGCAGGGGCCGGGCAGCGTCGCGGCCGCCTATCACTTTCCCGATCTCGACCCGCCCCGGACGACCGCGGCCTTTTCGCCCGTCGAGGACGAGGCCGTAGTCGAGCGCGCGGTACTCGCGCTCTGATGCGCTGAACCTTCGTACTACTTTACACTCGGCACATACGTTCTTGACACGGCCGCCGCAAGTTGGGGATCGAGCGGGGCAGGATGGCCCGCGTAACCGAGACGACCACAGGAGGAAGGCGATGAGAACGATGGGGGCGCTTGGAGCATTGGCACTGGTACTTGGCCTGACGCTGCCGGCGGCGGCGCAGTCACCGGCGATGACGGACGCCGTGGAGGTCCAGATGGGGCCGGGCGGAGGTGGGCCCGGCATGGGCGGGCCGGGCGGGGGCGGGCCCGGGATGCAGAATGAGCGGGGACGCGGAGGTTGGCAGAAGCACGCCGGTCACCGCCACATGCGCCGGGGACGCTCGATCGTCTTCATGGCGCTCCGGAACCAGAAAGAGCTGGGGCTGTCGCCCCAGCAGGTGAGCTCGCTTCAGCAGCTGGGTATGGACGCCGGGCGCGCGTCGATCAAGCGTCGGGCGGACGGCCAGCTCGCCAAGCTCGATCTCTTCGGCCTGCTGAGGGCCGAGCCCGTTGACATGGCGAAGGTGGAAGGCAAGATCCGCGATATCGAGCGGCTCAAGGCCGACGGAGCCATTGCCCGCCTTCGGACCAACGAGGCGGCCAAGGCGCAGCTCACCCCCGATCAGCGGGAGAAGCTCAAGACGCTTCGCGCGGCGCGGTGGCAGCGCAGGGGCGGAGGGGAAGGTGGAGACGATGGTGGCGGCGAAACGCCATCTGCCCTGCACGATCGGTCGTAGCGATTCACGGCCCACGGTTGCCTATCAGCTGAGGGCTCTCTATGATGTGGCGCGCGCGGGGTCAGGACACCGGCCCCGCGCGCGACGATGTTCTCACGCGTAGAGGAGGCAGCCATGGCCAGGTGGGCGGAGCAGAGCGAAGCCTATGCGGGAATACTGATCGATCACCTTCACGAGCCCCGGGGATGTATTCGGCCGATCCCCGGGGTGAAGTAGCCTGTGGCGATAGCCACCTCCGGGACGAGCAAGGACGAGCTGCGGCGGCGCGTCTACGAGGCCATCGATCGGCGGGCCGAAGAGATCGTCGGTCTCGGCGAGCGCATCGCCTCCCACGCCGAGATGGGATTCAAAGAGGTCAAGACGGCGCGGCTGGTGCGCGAGACACTCGAAGGGCTGGGCCTCGAGGCGCGCACGGGTCTCGCGATGACCGGGGTGCGGGCCGACGCGCGCGGGCGAGGGGGGGAGGGACCGACCTTCGCGCTCATCGGCGAGCTCGACGGGCTGCGCGTGACCGGCCATCCGAAGGCCGACCCCGAGACGGGCGCCGCCCATGCCTGCGGCCACAATGCCCAGGTCGCCGGCATGCTGGGCGCGGCCATGGGCCTTCTCGACGCCAAAGCCTTTGACCATCTCGCCGGCCGCATCGCGTTCTTCGCCGTCCCCGCCGAGGAGGGCGGGGACATCGAGTGGCGCCAGGGGCAGATCCAGGCGGGCACCCTCGAGTTCCCGTGTGGCAAGCAGGAGCTGATCCGCCTCGGCCACTTCGACGACGTGGACCTCGCCATGATGATCCACACCAACTGGCGCCGCGAGGACGGCAAGGCGGGGGTGCCCGCCTCGAACAACGGCCGCGTGGGCAAGACGGCCCGCTTCATCGGGCGCGCCTCGCATGCGGGCGGGGCACCCCACCTCGGGATCAACGCCCTGTACGCCGCGCAAGTGGCGCTGTCGGGGATCAACGCGGTGAGAGAGACCTTCCGCGACGAGGATTCCATTCGCGTTCACCCCATCCTGACGCACGGGGGCTCGCAGGTGAACGTGATTCCGGGGGAGGCGCGCCTCGAGATGTACGTGCGCGGCAAGAGCGCCGAGGGGGTGGCCGACGCGAGCGCCAGGGTGGACCGCGCGCTCCGTGCAGGAGCGCTCGCCCTGGGCGCCCAGGTGGAAATCGAGACCCTGCCCGGCCCGATGCCGCTCCTCTGCGATCCGAGGATGGCGAAGCTCTTCGAGACGGCGGCCCGCGAACTGGTGGGGGACGAGCACTATCGCAACATCCCGCACCGCTCGGGCTCCACGGACATGGGCGACCTGAGCCAGATCATGCCCATCCTTCACCCCTACATGGGCGGGGCCAGCGGCGCGGGGCATTCCGCGGAGTTCAGGATCGTGGACAAGCAGCTTGGATACGTCCAGCCCGCCAAGGCGCTGGCCTCCATGGCCATCGACCTGCTGGCCGACGGTGGCACCGGCGCGCGTGAAGTACTGAGGACGGCCAAGCCCCCGATGACGCGCGAAGGGTATCTCGCCTACCAGCGCGGCATCGCCCGCCGCGAACGTTTCAACGGCGCCGCCTGACGCGCAAGACCTTTAACCCGGAGCCGTACGAACGCCACTCGTGCAACCGGTCGGGTGGCGTCGGGGAAGGCAGGTGCGCGACCGGCGGAGTGGGCCCTTCGCGAGTGCGCGCAGCCCGAAGGGCTGCGATTCACGAAGCGTAGGGTGGCGAAGCCGGTTGCGCACCTGCCTTCCCTGACGGCAGGCCTCGCGCACGCCTTACGCTCAAGACGCGCGCGCCCTACGCTCGTGAAGACCTGACCTCAGGCTAAGCGCTGCGGGCGAGCGGACCCCTCAACAAACGCCCGGGCAAGGCGCCCGTGTGCTTGCCGTCGCGCAGCAGGACTTCGCCGTTGACCACGGTGGCCGCAATGCCGCGGCAGCGCTGGGTGAGACGCTTCGCGCCGGCGGGCAGATCGTTGACCACCTCGGGCATCTCCGGACCGATGGTCTCCGGATCGAAGACAACCAGGTCGGCGGCGAAGCCCTCGCGCACCAGCCCGCGATCAGCGAAGCCCCAGTGGGTCGCCGTGTCGAACGTCAGCATGCGGACGGCCGCCTCGAGGGTGAGGGCCTGCTTCGCACGCACCCAGTGGCTCAGGAGATGCGTCTGGAGGGAGGCGTCCATGAGCTGCGAGACGTGGGCCCCCGAGTCCGAGAAGGTCACCACGGTGCGCGGGTGCTTGATCAGCTCGAGCGCGTGGTCCTGGTTCTCGTTGGCGATGGGCTGGAGGAAGAGGAGATCGAGGTCCTTCTCGAGGGCCACGTCGATCATGGCCTCCACGGGGTCCACGCCGCGCTCCTTGGCGATCTCCGCCACCGAGCGGTGCGGGCCCTCCACGGTGTCCATGACGAAGATCCAGTCGTAGATGGGCGGCCGCGCTTCCGTGCCGACGGCCTTGCGATTGTCGCGCTCGCGCGCGGCCTCGATGAGGCGGCGGCGTAGCTCGGGATCGCGGAGGCGCTGCTTCTGCTCGGCGAGGGGGAGGGCGCGCAAGTCCTTCCACACGGGCAGCCGATCGAAGGGGAGCTGGGTCTTGAAGGAGAGGATCGCGGACAGCCAGCGGCTGTGCACCTGGGCGAACATGCGCCCGCCCGCCGCCGCCGTCTCGTCGAGGAGCTTCGCGTACGTCCGCCAGATATCGGGCGCGTCCTTGCGGCTGAAGAGGCCGAAGGTGACCGGCCGTCCGGTCTCCACCGCGAGCTCGCGCAGCCGGCGCTGATAGTCCGCGAGCCCGGGGTGGCCCGGCTCGCGGTCCACGCTCTCCCCCGCGATCTCGAAGATGCCCGCGTTCATCTCGCCCATGGCGCCCACGAGGCGGCGCACTTCCTCCCACGCGGCCACCCGGCTCGCCACGGGGCGGCGGTCGGGCGTCTCGTGGCTCGTCGAGCGCGAGGTGGTGAAGCCCATGGCCCCCGCCGTGAGGGCGCTCCGGAGTTCCCTCTCCATCGCCTTGAGATCGTCCTCGGTGGCCACCTGGTCGAAGGCGCGTTCGCCCATGACATAGGTGCGCAGCGCGGAGTGACCCATGTAGCCGGAGTAGTTGATGCCCTTGGGCAGCGCTTCGAGCGCGTCGAGGAACTGGGCATAGGTCGTCCACGTCCATTCGATGCCCGCTTCCATCGCCTCGGCCGAGATGTCTTCGGCGCGCTGAAGGTTGCGGATGACGAGATTCCTGTCCGCCTTCGCGCACGGCGCAAGCGTGAAGCCGCAATTGCCCATCACTACGCTGGTGATGCCGTGCCAGCAGGAGGAGGTGCCGAGGGGGTCCCAGAAGACCTGGGCGTCCATGTGGGTGTGGCCGTCCACGAAGCCGGGCGAGACCACCCGTCCCTCGGCGTCGATGACCTCACGTGCGGACTCACGAATGCGGCCGATGGTGGCGATGCGGCCGTCTCTCACGCCGACGTCGGCGCGATACCGGGGCAGCCCGGAGCCATCCACCACCCAACCGTTCTTGATCACGAGGTCGAAGGACATTAATCGTTTCCTCCCTATCCAGAGCCTGGGTCACCGCAGCCTTCGGGGTTAGCTTACCGCAGCCTTCGGGGTTAGCTTATGGTACCCCACCTGCGGGCGTACTCAAGGGGTCTGGAATGGGCTTTGACATGGCCACGGGGCGCGCCTAGACTCCGTGAGCGCCGACATGGACATCGGGATCTTCGACCATCTCGACCGGCGGGACATGCCGCTCGACGAGTTCTACGAGAGCCGCCTGCGCCTGCTCGAGCGATACGACGCGGCCGGATTCTACTCCTACCACCTGGCCGAGCATCACGCCACGCCGCTCGGGCTCGCCCCCTCTCCCGGCATCTTTATCGCGGCGGCGACCCAACGCACCCGACACATCCGTCTGGGTCCCTGCGTCTACTGCCTGCCTCTCTACGACCCGCTCCGGCTCATCGAGGAAGTGTGCATGCTCGATCAGCTCTCGCGCGGGCGCTTCGACTTCGGCGTGGGGCGGGGCATCGTCCCCTACGAGATGGCGTACTTCAACCTCCACCACCTCGAGACGGAGGAGATCTACAAGGAAGGGCTCGAGGTGATCCTCCAGGGGCTGCAGAACGAGGTGCTCGAGCATCGCGGCCCGCGCTACACCTACCGCAAGGTGCCCATGATCCTGCGCCCGTACCAGAAGCCCCACCCGCCACTCTGGTATGGATTGAGCCATATGGCGGGCGCGGAATGGGCGGCCACCAACAAGGTGCATGTTCTCGCCAATGGTCCGTGTGACGCCACCCTGCCTCTCTTCCAGCGCTATCGCGACGCGTGGCAGCGCACGCACGGCGGTGCGCCCATGCCCAAGCTCGGCATCGGCCGCCACGTGGTGGTGGCGCCGTCGGATGCGGAGGCGGAAGCGCTCGCCCGGCCCGCCTATGCCGCGTGGTACGCGAACCTGACCAGGCTCTGGCGCGATTTCGGCGCCCTGCCCATCCGCTTCGCCCGCGACTTCGACGAGGCGCGCGGGCGTGGCATTGCCGTGGCGGGAACGCCCCGTCGCGTGCGCGAAGAGCTGGAGAGCCAGATTCCCGCGAGCGGCTGCACCTATCTGGTCTGCCGTCTCATGTTCGGCGGGATGAGCGAGGCGGAGGCCGCCGCGTCGATCGATCTCTTCACGGCGGACGTCATGCCGTACCTTGCCAAGCTCGCTCCGCGCTAACCCCGCCGCGTGATCGACATCGACGGGGCCTACGATCTTCACGTCCATTCCGCGCCCGATCTCTTTCCCCGCATCGCTGATGACCGGCAGATGGTGGCCGATGCCGCTGGGCGTTCACCGATGCCGCCACCATCGCCCACTGTATCTAGACGATCGGCCCGGCGCGGTTCGTCATCTCTTCTGAGGGCGGGCAGGCCCACAATCCCATGCCCGCCGAGGGCCATGGGCGCTTCGTGGATCTCCTGCACGCGGAGGGGATCACCGGGGCCGATTTCAAGGTGATGTGCCGAGAGAACGGCGACGATCTTCTTCACGGCTGAGCGACGGCCGCGCGTGCCCCGCCGTGCTTGCAAGGTCTGCGGGCGTCGGGTACCTTCGGGACTTCATGAAGCGAGTCATCGTCCTCGCCGCGGCCGTCCTCCTCTCCTGTCTCGTGTATCGGGCCCCGGCCGACGCCCAGTCGCTGGCCCCCGTGCCGCGCATCGGCGTCCTCCGTTTCACGGAGCTCACGGGAGGCGATCAGTTCATGGAGGCTTTTCGTCTGGGCCTGCGCGAGCTCGGCTATATCGAGGGCAAGAACCTCGCCGTCGAGTGGCGGTCCGCTGACGCAAATAGCGAGCGGGCCGGTGAGCTCGCGGCGGACCTCGTGCGCCTGAAGGTGAGCATCATCGTGGCCTCGGGCACCCTGGCCGCCGAGGCGGCCCAGCATGCCACGCGGAAAATACCCATTGTGCTGGCGAGCGTCGCGGACGCGCGGGGGTCGGGCTTCGTCCGCAACCTCGCGCGCCCAGGCGGGAACATCACCGGAGTTTCTCTCAACTACCCCGAGACCACCGGCAAGCAGCTCGAGCTGCTGCGCCAGGCCATCCCGGGCATCAGCCGCGTGGCGTTTCTCGGCTCGAGCGCCGATCCCGCGTCCCGGCTCTTCGTGGAGGCGATCGAGCGGGCGGGGCAGCGCCTGGGGATTCACACGCAGGCGCTGCTCGTGGGCGGCCCCGATGAATTCGAGGGCGCTTTCGCGGCCATGCGACGGGAGCAGACGGGCGCGTTGATCGTCCAGCCGGCCTTCGTCGACTCCATCCGTCGGATCGTGGAGCTGGCCAACCGGAATCATCTCCCCACCGTGTCCTATCGACGCTACTTCGCCGAAGCCGGCGTCCTCCTGAGCTACGGAGCGGATCAGCGCGAGAGCTGGCGTCGCGCCGCCATCTACGTGGACAAAATCCTCAAGGGCGCCAAGCCCGGCAACCTTTCCATCGCCGAGCCGTCCAAGTACGAGCTCGTGGTGAACCTCAAGACCGCCAAGACGCTCGGCCTTACCATTCCCCCGGCCGTGGTCGGGCGCGCGGACAGCGTGATCCAGTGATCTCGCGCCGTCACTTCATAGGGGCAGCGGGCCTGGGTGTTCTCGTGCTGCCGCGCGCGACCCGGGCGCAGAAGCCGTCGAAGGCCGCGCGCATCGGGCTGCTCGGTCCCGGGTCGGCCGAGGGCACGGCCAGTCGGCTCGAGGCGTTCCGGGGGGGCCTGCGTGACCTCGGTTATGTGGAGGGGAAGAGCTTCGTCATGGAGTACCGCTGGGCCGCGGGGAACATCTCCCGCCTTCCCGATCTGGCCGATGAGCTCGTGCAGCTTCCGCTCGACGTCATGGTGACCCAGGGAACGGCGGGCACGCGCGCGGCCAAGAGGGCGACCGCCACGATTCCCATCGTCATGACGGCGTCCCTCGATGCGGTGGGCGCGCGTCTCGTGTCGAGCATGGCGCGGCCGGGCGGGAACGTCACGGGCACCACCCTCTTCAGCCTGGAGACGAGCGCGAACCGGCTCGAAGTCCTCAAGGAAGCCCTGCCGCGCGTGACGCAGCTCGGCGTCCTTCTGAATCCCGAAAACCCCGAAGTCGAGATCATGCGCCAGTCCTCGGAGCTCGCGGCCCAAGCGCTGAAGATGGGAGTTCAAGGCTTCGAAGCCCGCAAGCCCGAGCGAATCGACGGCGCGTTTGCCGCCATGGCAAAGAGCCGCGTCGACGCGGTGGCCATCCAGCAGGACCCCATGTTCGCCGCGCATGCCGCCGATATCGCCAGGCTGGCGGTCAAGCAGCGGTATCCGTCGATCGGGGACAAGGAGTTTGCCCAGGCGGGAGGCCTCATCGGTCACGAGATGAGCGTGGTCGAGGTCTGGCGCCGTTCCGCGTATTTTGTGGACAAGATTCTCAAGGGCACCCGTCCCGCCGAGCTGCCCGTGGAGCGGATACGGAAATTCGAGGTGGTTCTGAACCTCAAGACGGCCAAGGCGCTCCGCGTCACTCTGGCCCCGCAGGCGGTGGCCCAGGCCACCGAGGTCATCCGGTGAAGGGCAAGACGGCGAGCCCGCTTGGTGTTACCATTCCCCCCGTCCGCGCAGGTCGCGCGGATCACGTGAACCAACCCCAAGCACCTTACGAGGAGAGGACGACATGGCCCAGTTGACGATTCCCCTGGATTCGGCTCGTTTCGCGAAGGGCATGACCTGGAAGGACTACATGGCCCAGATGGGCGACACCCGCGCCCGGACGGAAGAGAATTACAGCAAGGCCTCCCTCACCGAGGACGAGCGCAAGTTCTTCAGCGGCCTCACCCAGGTCAAGTACGTGCTGATGCTCGGGGAGAACTGGTGCGGCGACGTCCACCGCAACTCGCCCATGATCGCCCGCATCGCCGAGGCCATGCCCAACGCCGAGCTGCGCATGTTCCTTCGGGACCAGAACGTGGATCTGACGGACTGCTTCCTGAACAACGGCTATCGGTCCATCCCCATCGTCGTCTTCTTCGACAAGGACTGGAACGAGGTCGGGCGCTGGATCGAGCGCGCGGGCGCGGCCACGCAGAAGTCGTTCGCCATCCGGACCATCACTCTCGACGTGGCCACCGAGGACAAGAAGGACGCGGCCATGAACGAGTTCCGGAAGCAGGTCCAGGCGACCTACGACACCTCAGCCGACAAGAGCATGTGGCGCGAGACGGCGAAAGAAGTCCGCTCGGTCTTGGAGCAGCGGCTCGGCCTCGTCGGCAAGAAGTAGTGGCAGGCCACTGAAAAGGGCCCATCTGCTTCGTTGACGCCCGCCGGCCGCACGCTCAACGTAGAGGGACGACGCCTCGCGTGCGGCCGTCGGGCGTCGCCTCGCATCTGGGCACTTTTGAGCGCCCTGCGCAGGTTTCAGGAGCTTCAGGTCACCATGGCGTAGGTGCGCTGGATGTTGAGGGCGAGACCCGCGCGCCAGGGCCGGTAGTCGCCGTAGGCCGAGAAGGGCTTTTCGTACGCGGGAGCGAGCCTGTCCGTGACGCGGCGCTGGACCTCTTCCAGCGTCGCGCCGTGGGCGGCTTCCTCGCGGACGGCCTCCACCATGTCGTGGACGTAGGCGCGGAAGGTGCCGAGCCACTCGCGTCCGGTGGGAGCGCCGTGACCCATGATGATGTGGGTGAAGTCGAGCTCGGCCAGCCGGTCCAGCGTCCCCGTCCAGTCCTCCGGATAACCGTCGCCCATGTACGGCGTCCACCCGATCAGGGCATCTCCGGTGATCACCACCTTTTCCTTGGGCAAATAGACGAACACGTCGCCCTCGGTATGGGCGCGGCCGAGAAACAGGAGATGGATCTCCCGGTCGCGCCGGTAGATCTTCATGGTGCCCTCGAAGGCCATGGTCGGCAGCGCGGGCTTGAGCGCCGTCACCTCGGCCAGATAGGACTCGGCCATGCGCAGGTCGTCGCGCCGCCGCTCTCGCTCGCCGTCCCCCGTGGCCTTCGCGATGGCCGCCTTGAGCTGGGCGACCTCCGCGGGCATCTGGCGGACATGGTCCTGGATGCGCTTGAGGCCTTTGCGGACCATCGCCTCGCGCGTGAGCTGGTTGCTAATGATCTCCGCGCCGGGGTAGACGGCGGGATAGACCTCGTTGCCGTGCCAGTGATCCCAGTGAAAGTGGGTGTTGACCACGTAGCGCACCGGCTTGGTCGTCATGTCGCGCAGGTGCTCCACGATCTGCCGTGCCGCCGAGGGCTTGGAGTGGGTGTCCACGATCACCACCCCGTCGTCGCTCTCGATGATGGCGGTGTTGGAGTTAACCTTGTAGGCGGGGGCGGCCACCGCCGCGTACACACCGTCCGCGACCTTCTGGATGTCGAACTTCGCGTCGCCCTTGGTCGGTCCTTCGTGGCTGCAGCAGTCCATGACGGGTGCGTTCTCCTTAGGGCTTGAGGCCGTAGAGGCGGCGCGTATTGTCCGCGAGGATCTTCCGCTTCTGCGCGTCGGTGATGTCGCCCCGCTCCCGGATCTCGTCGATGGAGCCGGGGAAGCTGTGATCCCAGTGGGGGAAGTCCGAGGCGTAGACGATCTGGTTCTCGCCCACCAGCTTCACCGCCTGCGGCAACAGCCACTCGTCGGCTTCGCAGGAGAAGTAGATGGAGCCGCTCCGGATGTAGTCGCTCGGCTTCTTGCGGAGGGCGGGCGCTTCCTCCGCGCGCTTGGCGTATTCGTCGTCCATGCGCTCCATCCAGTACGGCGCCCAGCCGCAGCCCGCCTCGAGGAACGCCAGGCGCAGCCGCGGGAAGCGCTCGGGAATGCCCTCGTAGACCACGGAGGTGAGCTGGCGCATCTGACCGAAGGCGTGCGAGCAGGTGTGCGCCTGGATGAAGCGCGGGAAGAGATCCACGCCCGCCCCGCCCAGGTGCGAGCC
>WNGE01001129.1_pt1 | contig 35886 bp, 44 predicted proteins | sample 5400651 | NCBI WGS metagenome assembly WNGE01 (sample SAMN13153370, study PRJNA577476) | soil metagenome | isolation source: 60 cm soil or saprolite under grassland replicate 2 | place: USA:California | collected 2016-06-15
CCGGTCCGGCGGCAGGCGATGGGGCGCCTGGGCCGGGAGCGCTGCCTGCGGCGTTTCGACATCGACGCCACCGTGGCCCAGATCGACGGCCTGTACCGGGCCGCGCTCGGTCAGTCAACGCGGCGCGCCACCCGGACAATGCGGCCCGCATGCAGATGACCGGCCAGCGGACCCGTTCCCGGCTGTCGCTGGTGGCCACGGCACTGCGCGACGTGCGGGCGCGGATGCCCCCGGTAGAAAAGGCCATCAGGCCCGATGGCGGCGGCCCGTATCCACTTGATCTGCGGGCGGTCAGCCGCGGCCTGGATACCGGCCCCGACGGCGTCGTTGTGGTTCCCACACCGGACGGGCGCCGCTACGTCAACCCGGTGTCGGCGAGCCTGTATGCGCTCGCGAGACATACGCAGGCATGGCGTGCTGGCGCACGCGGCCAGCCGCGGCCGGGGGGGAGCGACGGTCACCTGGCCGGGTTCCTGGCCCAGGCACGCCACCTGAGGATGACCCAGGATGCCCGCGGCGGATGGCGGTACCCGGTGCCCGTTGCGCGCTACCGCGTGCCGCCCGGCTGGTACTCGGCGATGGCCCAGGGGCTCGCCGTCTCCGTACTGCTGCGTGCTGGCGACCTCACCGGCGAGCGGTCCTACCTCGACGCGGCGCGAGAGGCGGTCACCCTGCTGCTGCTGCCGCTCGGCGACGGCGGATGCGCCCACTACGACCGAGCCGGCAGGCCGTTCCTCGAGGAGTGCCCGTCCGACCCGCCGAGCCATATCCTCAATGGCGCGGTTTTCGCGCTCGTCGGCCTGCGCGAGTTCGAGGCGAGGAGTGGCGGAAACGCCCACGCATCCGCCGCCCAACGGCTTGCGGCCCAGGTCGGGCACTATGACATTGGCTACTGGTCGCGCTACGACCTGTGCTTCGACGCTCCTGCCACAGTTGCCTACCACGCGCTGCACATCTCGCTGCTCGAGGCGGCAGCGGCATTGCTCGCGGATCCTTCGTTCCGCCGCGTCGCAGGTCGGTGGCGGTCCTATCGCCGTGATCCTTTTTGCCGAATGCGGGCCGTGGCAGGCAAGGCGAGGTTCGTGCTCGGTGAGGGCCGTGGGCACGACGAGTAGCGGTCGCGGCGGCCTATCGGTCGTGCTGCTGGCCCCGGCCAACTCGCTCCACACGGCACGGTGGGCGCAGGCACTCACCGGTGCCGGGCACCGGGTCGTGGTGGTGAGCTGGCGGCCCGGTACCGCATGGCCAGGGGTGAACGTGCGCGTGGCCCCTGGAGCGGGCGCGGCGTCGGCTCGCCGCGCAGCGGTCGCCGCGCTGTGGCTGCGGCGGCTGATCAGGCAGTATCGCCCTGATCTGGTTCACGTTCACTCGCTCGGCACGTACGCACTTTTCTCACTGGCGCTGCCGGCTGGCCTGGCACGGGTGGTGACGCCGTGGGGCAGCGAGCTACGCGCGGCGCAACGGTCCGGTGCGCGGGCGGCGTTCGCGGGACTTGCGCTCCGTCGCGCTGACCTCGTGGTGCCGACCTCTGCCGAGGTGGCGAGCCACGTCACCAGCAGGTACCGGGTGCCAGCGGCGCGGACTCGGCTGCTTTCTTGGGGGGTGGCCCCAGAGCTGATCACAGCGTTGCCGTCGATCTCCGCTGGCGTCGTGCGTGCGGCATTGCGGATCCCCGCTCGCGCTACGGTGGTGCTGTCGGTCCGCACGTGCGCGGCAACCTATCGGACCATGGAGATTGTTTCGGCATTCACCGCGGCCGCGGCGGACCGGGAGGATCTTTTCCTGGTGGTTCTCGGTGGCCACCGTCCGGACCGGGAGGCCGCACGGCGGGCCGTCGGCTGTTACGGCGACCGCGTCCGGGATGCTGTTGACGCCGTCAGGAACCGTGTACTGATGGTGGATCGTACGCTGCCGCCTCGCGAGACGTTCGAGCTCATGTGCGCGAGTGATGTCGCCGTATCGGTGCCCACGGCGGACCAGCGGAGTTCGTCGGTCCTTGAGGCCGCCCTGGCGGGATGCCGGCTGCTGCTGTCGGATATTGCGCCCTACCGAGAGATGATCAGCGACGGGCTGGTTGCCGATCTCGCGCCAGAGCCGATCGTCGCCGGCTTGGCCACATTCCTGCGCCACATTTCGGCCGAGGAGGCCAGCCGGCGCACGAACCAGAGGTTCATCCTCACGCATGAGCACGGGGCCGACAAATTGGCCGAACTCGAGTCGATCTACCGCCAATTGCCGAAAGGCAAGCAACGGCGACGGTGACGACTTGAAGCCATCTGGATACTATTTGTAGTCGCCAAATCAACCGCAGCAATCAGCCTCCGGAAAGGCACTCGCCAATGTCCGCCGATGCCGACCGGGCCAGCCGGTTCCACATCCTGTTCGTGTGCACGGGAAATCTTTGCCGTTCGGTCATGGCGGAGCGGCTTACGCGCCATGGCCTGGCCGCGCGGCTCGGCGCGGGGGCGGCCGCGTTTCAGGTGGCAAGCGCCGGCACCAGCGGGCTGAACGGCTCGCCGATGCATCCTTACACCGCGCACGCGCTGTGCGGGCTCGGTGCCGACGTCAACGGCTTCGCGAGCCGCGGGCTCATACCCGCCGCCATCGACGACGCGGACCTGATCCTGTGCGCCTCCCGCGATCATCGGGATGAGGCGGTGGTCATGCGCCCGACCGCGTCGCGCCGCGCCTACCTGTTCCGGGAGTTCACCCGGCTCGCCGCGTACGCGTCGCCGTCGGCTGCCGGGGAAGCCGCGGTGGACCGGGCGAGGCGCGTCGTGGCCGAGGCGGCCAGGCTCCGCGGCCGCGTCCCTTATGTCGAACCAGCCGCCGATGAGATCGAAGACCCAGCGGAGACGCACGAGGCATTCATGGCCTGCGCCGCCAGCATCGAGCCGCTCACCCGGCAACTGCTCGACGCGCTCTGCGGCAGCCGTTCGGGCTCGCAGGCGCACCAGCCCACCGTGGTCCCGCGCCCGCCAGTCGGCCTCAGCGGCTCCCCCCCGTCGCCGGTGGCCGGTTCGATGCCGGTGGCTGCCGGACGCGACCAGCCCGGGCCCACAGGTAAGCCGAACGGCCTTCGGCGGATCACGCTCGCCCATGTGCGACTCGGTGCCGCCGAGGAGAGGGCGGTGCTTGAGGTACTGCGCTCGGGCAAGCTGACCGGAGGCGCGAGGGTCGCGGAATTCGAGGGCGCTTTCGCGGCCGCGCACGGGGCCGCGCACGCGGTCGCGGTCAGCAACGGTACCGTCGCCCTTGTCGCGGCACTGAGGGCGCACGGCATCGGCCCTGGTGACGAGGTGATTACGACGCCGTTCACCTTCGCCGCCACGCTCAACGCGATCTTGGAGGTGGGCGCGACCGCTCGGTTCGCCGACATCGGCGAGGACCTCGCCATTGGTCCTGGCGCCATTGCCGCATTGGTAACTTCCCGCACCCGCGCGGTGGTGCCGGTGCACCTCTATGGATTGCCCGCGGACATGCCGGCCATCTGCGGCGTGGCCGCGCGGTACGGGCTCGCGATCATCGAGGACGCGGCTCAGGCCCACGGCGCGCGGGTGGGTGCGGACCCCGTGGGTTGTTCGGGCACCGCCGCGTTCTCGCTGTACGGGACGAAGAACATCACCTGCGGGGAGGGCGGGGTTGTCACCACGGGCGACGATAAGATCGCGGATTCGTTGCGCCTGTTGCGTAACCACGGCATGCGGGAGCACTACCAGTATGAGCTGCCAGGCCACAATTACCGGCTGACCGATATGCAGGCGGCGATCGCCACAGTACAGGTGAGCAAGCTAGCGTCGGTGAACGCGCGGAGGGCGCGAAACGCGGCCCTGCTTTCCGCGGGTCTGGCGGACGTGCCCGGCCTGCGGCTTCCTGCCGTCCCGCCGGACCGGCAGCACGCGTGGCACCAGTACACGGTGCGCCTTACCGCAGCGGCACGGATGGACCGGGACCGGCTGCGCAGCCGTCTGTCCGTTGCCGGTATTGACGCCAGGCCGTACTACCCGAGGCTGGTCCACGACTATCAGTGCTACCACGACCATCCAAGGGTGATCCGCGACACGACGCCGCAGGCGCGGCTGGCGGCTGCTGAGGTACTGTCGCTGCCCGTGCATCCGGGGCTCACCGGTTCCGACATCGATCGCATCATCGGCTGCGTCCGGGCCGCCCTGACGGGTGGCCGGGGGTCAGCCGTGGTTCCCCCGAATGATGATCCGGTGCATCGGGAACTTTGACGTGCTGTCCGTGATCACTTGCTTGGTATACCCGGCGGACGGAATGCCACCATGTGTCCTCATCGCACGAGACCAGGACGGCAGGTTGCGGTTGAGCAGGTTATGGGTCACCTTCACGTCGTGCAGACCGGGCGAAACGGTGGACCACAGGTCGACGGGGTTGACCGCGCCGATGACCTTGTTGTGGCTGACGGTCGTGTGGGGACTGACGATGTTCACGCCGCGGTAGTACCCAGCCACGCGGTTACGGGTCACTGTGACCCCGGTGCCGTGCACCTCGATCGCTGCGGCGATCGCTGACGAGCCGACGAAGGTGTTGCCACTGATCACGGTCTGGGGGCCAGTGGTGTAGACGGATGAGTGATCGTGCCACGGGGCGTTGATCGTCCGGAACACATTGCCGCTGATCGTCGCGTGGCTGGCGGCTCCGCCTGTCACGATCGTGTTGAGGTTGTTGGTGTTCTTGAACGTGTTGTGCGTGATCTTGACGTTCGAGCCCGCCACCACCAGCACAACGAACCTCGGGAAGCCGTGATACAGCGGGGAGACGCTGTGGATGGGATTGCCCGCGGTGTTCTGGTCGAATGTGACCCCGGTGATCGTGAGACCGGTCAGATCCGTCGCGGCGCTAGCGCCGGACAGCACCGCCGCATAGTTGTCCGAGCCGCTCGCCACCTTGAGCGTGGTGTGGTGGCCGATGATCGTTTCAGTTTGGTGCAGCCGCAACGCCGGGCGGATCGTGAACGTCCCCGAGGGCAGGTCCACTTTGCCGTTCACCGGTCGGTCCAGCAGCGCCTGGATGCGTGCGGTGGTGCCGCGAACCGAGGCGCCCGCGGCGGTCGCGGCCTGTGCCGCCGAGGTCATTCCCGCCAGGAAAACCGTCGCGACCAGGGACACCGCGACCAGGGACGCCGCGACCAGGAGCGACAGCGCAGCCAGCCGCATCGCCGGGCGGGCGGTTGTGCGGGTGACTTTGTCGATGTTTTCCATACATCGACCCTGTTTCACGCGGGTTGTGGCAGCGTTTCGCGATCGGTTGCAGTCAGGTAGCAGGCGTCACGCAGCGGCAGCCGTTAAGGAGGCGTGCGGAGAACCTGTCGCGAGGCGGCCAAGCTCCGCGGGGGAGGGTAACGATGCGTATTCACCTAGCTGCGAGCTGAAGTATTGAATTCTCCTGGACGAAAGACCTGGGCGTGGTGCGACAGTGCATCAATACCGAGACGTCGCGACATGAACGCGGTAGACAGGTATTTGCAGCTCATTACCGTATTGAGGTGGTCTCCGGCCGCTATCAGGCTAAAGTGGGCGCCGGACCGTCACGATGAACCTGTCAGTGACCCGTCACCCGGGAAGGGGCGCGCCATGCCGGTTTCGTTCGGTGACGGCCGCGGCGCCATCTTCGAGGTCTGGTCGCGGTGAACGGTGTGAGCGGAGCGCGGTCCAATGCGAGGGGGGCTGAACCGGTCGGCCGCGGCACCGTGGCGGTCAGGAACCGATTCCCCGGCTTGCGCGCCGGGCCTGCTGATGGCGGTTCAGGCAGAGCTGGAGCGAGCGAGGAGGACGTGTGAGCCCAGTAGCCCATCCGGTGCAGGATCTCAACTGGCTGGTCACAAACTTCGTCGAACGCGTTCCGGCTGTCGCCCACGCGATCGTCGTCTCGTCCGACGGGCTTCCCATGGGATTTTCACACGGGTTCCCCCCCGATCGCGTAGATCAGCTTGCCGCCGTCACGTCGGGCCTCACCAGCCTGACGCAGGGTGCAGCCAGGATTTTCGAAGGTGGCCCGGTCGCGCAGACCGTCGTGGAGATGCAGCGCGGCTTGCTCATCGTCATGGCCATCGGTGATGGATCTAGTCTGGCTGTGCTCGCGTCCGCCGACTGCGACATGGGTCTGGTGGCTTACGAGATGGCGTTGCTAGTGGAGCGTGTGGGGCGCGCGCTTACCCCGCAACTGCGCAGCGCGTTCCCGCCAGAGTGGTCCGAGGATGGCAAATAGTGACGGGAGAGACCTGTGGCCGGCCAGGGCCGCGACCGCTCCAGGGATGACGGGACGCACGCACTGCGTCCGGGCGGCGATCTTCGCTGGAGCTATCCTCCGGTAGCGGTACCGTCAACCCGCGAGAGCGAGCTAGGTACTGGTGAGGAGACCGTGTCCAGCCCGCTTGTTCGGCCATATGCCGTGACGGGAGGCCGCACCCAGCCGAAGTATCAACTCCAGATCGAGGCGATGGTTGCCGCGTCTCACTACGAGCCGCGTGATCTTTCAGTTCTCAGCCCAGAATGCCAGGCCATCCTGGGCTTTTGCCGCGACTGGCGTTCGGTCGCGGAGATTTCCGCAGTGCTCAGGATGCCGCTAGGTGTGGCGCGGGTCCTCGTCGCAGACATGGCCGTCGAAGGACTTGTTCGAGTGCACCAGACTGACCACGTGGAGGGACGCCCGGACCTCAACCTGCTCGAAAGGGTGCTAAGTGGACTACGAAAGCTCTAGTTCGGGGGCTTCCGCGAGGCCTGCTCCGTGGGCGGGCAGTGGTGTCGGCCAGGTGCCTGCGGCCGGTGGTGTCGGCCAGGGACCGGCGCGTGGCCTGAGTCAGGGACCGGCGCCCGGTGGCCTCAGCCAGGGACCGGCGGTCGGCGCGGCGATGACGTCGGTCAAGATTGTGGTCGCGGGTGGTTTCGGCGTCGGAAAGACCACATTCGTCGGTTCGGTATCGGAGATCACGCCCCTCACGACAGAGGCGGTGATGACGGTGGCGAGCACCGACGTGGACGATCTGTCACATGTACCTGACAAGACGACGACGACAGTGGCCATGGACTTTGGTCGGCTGACGCTCGACGCGGGATTGGTGCTCTATCTGTTCGGCACCCCCGGCCAGCATCGGTTCTGGTTCATGTGGGATGACCTGATCCATGGGGCGATCGGCGCTGTTGTGCTGGTCGACACCAGGAGGCTCGCTGACTCATTCCCTGCCGTCGACTACTTCGAGGCCGCGGGCTTGCCGTTCATCATCGGCGTCAATGGCTTCTACGGCGATTTCCCGCATACCGTCCAGGACGTCCACGATGCGCTTTCACTCAGCTCACAGGTGCCGATCATCCAGTGCGACGCGCGCAGCAGGGAATCAACGAAGACCACCTTGATCACCCTTGTTGAGCACGCTATGGCCATGCAGATGAGCCGGTCCTGAGCCGGTCCTGAGCCGGTCCTGAGCCGGTAGGTGCTGGCTGGCCTGAGGTGGCGCGAGTTGTTGGTCAGTTCGCGCTCGCGGCGTTGCTCTGCTGTAATGTCACGCGTCGCTGTAGGTCACGCGTTGCGGCAATGCCTCGCGTGGCGGGGCGGTAGCTCAGCCGGTCAGAGCAGCGGACTCATAATCCGCCGGTCGTGGGTTCGAGTCCCACCCGCCCCACCCTCGGGCCGCCCAGCGCAAAGCGCCCCTGACCTGCTATGACGCGGGGATGAGGCGCGCTTCGCTGTAGGCAGGCTATGCGGTTGTGTGCGGTCAGAGGCGACTGTATGCAGCTGGTTGTGGCAAATACGCGGCCAAGTTAGCCGTCCGGCCCCTTTAAGCTCGACGGCGTGCCTGAGGATGACGAGATCGAGGGGTCGCCGAGTCGCCTCATACGCGCAGCGGCGGACGCCGCCACCGTGCTGGCGGGCGCGAGGTTGGGCGGAGTCGCCGGGGCGATCGTTGCAGCGGCGGCGACTCCATACACCGAGGAATTCCTCAGAATGGCGCTGGCAGAGTTCAAGCCGGACGTTCAGCAGCGGGTTGCCCAGATGCTCGGGGCTTCCGCGGAGGCTTCGGACCGCGACCCGGACGAACTCGCTGATTTGATCAGCAGTTCTGAGCGCACGCGGCTTCTGACCACGACGGCGATGTTCGCGGCGGCTGGTACTGCGTGGCCTCCGAAGGTATATGCGCTTGGCAGGGCGTTGGCTGACGGGCTCTTCGCAGCGGACGATACCGAGATCAATCTGGCGGATCTGGTCATCCCGGCGATGACCGATATGGAACGTCCGCACCTTTCCCTGCTAGAACTTCTCGTCCGGTGGATACCGGTTGAAACGGTGGGAAGCCCCATAATGCTGCGGGCGGCAGAGGATCTTCGTCTCGACTCTGGTGGGGGCACCTCGTACATCGGTGGGCGCACTTGGACAGCTCACCAGATCGGACAGGCACGGCCAACGCTTCGGCCCGCGCTAACCAGCCTCATCGGAACGCTGCAACGCCACGGCTTGGCTGACCAGAACGACGACACACCTAGCGTGCTCACGAAGTTCTACGACGAAATGAGCCGGGAAACGTCAACGATTTCGAAAGCCAGTATGTCAAGGCTTACACCACCGTCGAGCTGGTCACCGACCGAACTCGGTGAGCGGGTTCTCGGCTACTACCACTTGGCGGCAGAGGAATTCGAGGCTCCCCCCACTTTGCCGTCAGGCGGCGATTGACCTTTCCAGGTCATCACCCAGTCAGGCAGGAAGGCCCTCCGGCGTGCCGGGACGATTTGACCTCCCGGCACGCCTGGCCAGTGTGAGGTGCGCGTTACGGTCTTGGCGTGCCCTCGTCACCGTCGTCTGCTTGCTCGTTCTCACTAGGTCTGGCTTCGTCGGTGTGTTCGCGCAGCGCTTCATTGATCCGGCGCTTGGCGAGTTCATCCTGACCCACAAGGCACTTGGCATAGATGCGCAAGAGCACATCCAGGCTGTGCCCGGCCCATTCCGCAACTTGGGTTGGCGGGACACCACCGTTGAGCCACGTGGACAGGCAGGCGTGCCGGAGGTCGTACGGTCGGCGGGCCAGAGGTGATGCGTATTCCTCCGCTGTCAGCGCATCCTGGCGCGCCTTAGTCCATGCGCGGCGGTAGGTAATGGTGGGTAGATCACCACCCTGAACGCCAATGAAAAGGCGGCCATCTCGGCTTGTGCCGAAATCGCGGAGGTGCCCGCGGAGTAGCCGTGTCAGTTCCGGATGGACGGGAACGGTGCGGCTGTCGCCGTCCGCTCGGTGTTTGAGCTGGCGGACCTCTCGGTCGGTCCCATCGTCCGTCCACTCACGGCCCGCGTCCGGGGACGCGTTGCGCAGATGTAGCTCGCCCCAATTCTGGGCATTGGGCGGTTCTTCCCGCTGTCGTGTTTCCTTGTTCCACCGCATTGGCGGTAAGGTCACGTTGTCTTTGTGGAGGTGGATGGCTTCCTCGGGCCGGAGCCCGGCGTAGTACATGAGACCGAAGAATGCCACGAGCCGGGGGCCGCTCGGCTCTTGCGCCCGTACGGCGGCAAGAAGTGCCCGTGCTCGGCTTGGGTTGACGACGCTTCGCCGGTCTACCACGCCTGATACCTTCGGGGCCTTCCATTTGAGTGCCGTGATCGGGTTTGCGTCCAGTAGGCCAAGTTCTTTGGCGTACTCCATCGCGTTTCTCAAGATTGTGCGGTGACGTCGTGCAGTGCTGGCGGCGGCGTTCTTTCCGTTGAGCAGGCTGGTTGCCTTATCGAGCAATCTGCGGGCGGTGGCGGGCTCGGTCAGCGCGGATACCACCTCGCAGTTACCCGCCACCCATGCCAGTGTTTCGGCCACATCGGGGGGAGCACTGGCACGCTGCTTGGTGTTGAATCCCCAGCGGCGCAGCGCACGGCGGATAACGGCGTCGTCCGGCTTGCCGTTGCGCGTCGTTGCGAGCATGGCGGGTGTCCCCGCAGTCAGCGCCCGTGCAATGTCCTTACGGTACTTCGCCGAAGCGCTTTTCCACTTCATGTCGGTGTAGGCGCAGGCGAAGTCGTACCAGCTCATGTCTTTGCGATCGTCCTCTTCCCGCTGCCAAAAGACCGGCCGCCCGGTGGTGAGGCTGAATGCCTCACCGTTGCGGGCGACAGTCAGCAAGGCGCTGCGGAAGCTGTCAGCTTGAGCGGCGTTGCGGTGCGGTTCCGTCCATTCGCGGGGGCCGACTTTCCAGCGGACGTAGTAGGTGGTGACTTTGGCGCCTTTGTAGACCTTGGTTTTGTAAACGCGGACGTTGTAGGTGATGTCTTCCATTAGGCGACGTCCTCCCGGGATTCCAGCCAGCGCAGGTATTCAGCGCGGCGGACGCGAAGGCTGCCGTTGGGGAGTTTGATGCACCTCGGGGCGCGGCGCTTGGCTCGCCATTCGGCGAAGGTGCGCCGACTGATGCTGAGTTCGGCGCAGATTTCGGCGATGGTGAGAGTATCGCGGGCGGCACGGATTGGGATGGCCATTGTGGGCGGTGTCTCCTTCGAGGTCGATCGACCCCGGTGAAACTGCTTGGCGGCTGTGCACCGGGGAACTGCTCATCAGGCGGGGCTGACGGAGGGTGCGGAGGGTTTGGCGGTTCTCCTTTCGCGCGTGTGGGGGGTTAACCGGGGAACCTTCCGGACCCTCCGTCGTTGCCGGGCGGGGGTGGGGGTGACGGAGGGGTGGGAGGGTTTGCAGCTTTGCTGTCCAGGTGTGCGCGCGGGTTGTGCGATAGACCCTCCGGACGCTCCGTCAGGTCTCCGTCGCCGCGGGGCGTGGTGGACGGTGGCGCTGGTCATGGAGTGCCGGTGGCAGCGAGGCCGATGCCGCGCCAGCGCATGCGGCCGGTGCGGTCTTTGGTTTTGTCGAAGCCTTTGTTTTGCAGGGTGGCGGCGAAGGCGGTTTGGGTGCCGGGGTCTTCGCCTTCGTCGGCGCACCATTTGGCCCAGGCGGTGAACAGGTCGGTGGAACCGGCGTGGTAGCCGGAGCCGGTCAGGCACCGTTGGTCGATGAACCGGCGCGCCGCGTCGCTTTCGTGCCGGTAGGCGGCGGTGGCCGCGGTGACTTTGCCGGGGTCGGCGAGCCCGCCCGCGCGCCAGTCGCGGTAGCCCGCGGCGAGCCAGGCGAGCACGGCGCCGAGTTCGTTGGCGAGTGTGGTGGGCAGTTCCTCGTCGCGGTCTTCGGCGGGGATGACCACTTCCCAGGGGACCAGCCGGAGGCGGCGCCAGATGCCTTCGTCGGTGCCGGCGACGATGGGCCGGTGGTTGGTGAGCATGACGAAGGTGTGGGAGGGGTCGAAGGACCAGAAGTCTTCGCGCATGCGGCGGGCTTTGAGCCGGTCCCCGCCGGTCAGCCGTTTGACGGTGCCTTCGGCGAGGTGGCGCCCGGCGTCGGTTTCGTGCAGCACGGCCAGGCGCAGCCCGCACAGGTCGGCGACCCCAGTGGGGTGGGCGTCGAAGGTACGGGCGGTGAGCAGGCCGGCGTCGGCGGCGTCGGCGTAGTCGCCAAGCGCGGGCAGCACGGCGTGGTTGATGAGGGTGCCTTTGCCGTTGCCGCCTTCGCCGTGGAAGATCGGCAGCACGTGGGACACCACCCGGCCTTCCAGGGCGTGCCCCAGCAGCCGGGCCAGGAAGGCGCGCATCTGCGGGTCGGGCTGCACCCGCTCCAGGAACGCGGTGAACGCCGGGCCGGTCGCATCCGGCCGGTAGGGGGCGCCGGTCATCTTGGTGAGCAGCAACGCGGGGTCGTGCGGGCCAAGCTGGCCGGTGCGCAGGTCGAGCACGCCGTTGGGGCAGTTCAGCAGGAACGGGTCGGCGTCCAGGTCATCGGGGGTGACGACGATCCCTGTTTCGGTGCTGGCCAAGGTGAGCGCGCCGGAGATCCCGGCCGAGGATTCGCCGCGGCGGGCGGTGCTGAGCGCGGCTTGGCGCTGTTTGTCGTCTTCGATGGCCAGCGCGTCGCAGGTGAGCCGTCTCGCTACCGATTTCATCCACCGGGCGGCCTGGCCGGTGGCGTCGGTGGCCCACCGCTGCCCGTCCCAGACCAGCCAGCGCCGCCACGCGGGCACATACCGCAGCCGGTCCCCGTAGGCGTGGACCAGCCGCCGCGCATACCCCAGTTCGGTGCGCGGTTCTTCGGGCATCGGGTCGGCCGCGCTGGCGCCGGGCGCGGGGTTCGGCTCGCCGCGGGGCTTCATGCGGCGGCCCCGAGCGTGGCCAGCGGGCGGGGCTTGCGCTTGCCCGCGGCGATGCCAGAGCGGATGGTGGCGCGGGCATCGGCAGGGGTGAACGGCGGGCTGCCGATGCCGAAGTGCACACTGGCAGCGTCATACAGTTCGGCGGCGGCCAGGTCTTCGGACAGGATGCCCGCAGCGATGAGCTGACCGAGGTGGAATGCAGCTTTGTTCAGCGCGTGATTCCGGCCGTGCTCCACCGCAGTGCGGACCCGTTCTACCTCGGCCTTGAGTGCCGTTGCTGCGTAGCGGTTTAGGTCACTGACCTGACCGGCAACAGTCGAACGGCACCCAAGCCGGGGATCGGCGGGGGGCGCGGTCAGCAGGGCGGTGAGCCAGCCGGGCAGGAGGGCCGGGGGCCGGTCGTAGACCACCTCGTAGCGGCCGGTGCCGTCTGGCAGGTCCACGAACGAGCCGGGCGCGACCACGTACCCGCCGCGCCCACGGGTGTCGATCAGCCAGCCGAGCCCGCGTTCGGAGCGGCCGGAAGTGTTGCCAAGCCGGGTGCCGGGCGGGGCGGTGAAGTACTGGTGCAGCCCGCCGCGGCGGGTGCGCACCATGAACGTCTCCGAGGGAAACGGCTGGCCGTGCCGCTCGCACAGGGTGGCGAGCACGTCCGCGCCATCCGTGATGCCGGGAAGCGCCCATTCCAGCGGTGGCACCTCCCCGGGCTTGGGCTTGTCCAGGTCGATGACCAGCAGGCCGGATGGGCCGGTGGCGATGCCGATGTTGTACGGCGTGGCCGCCCAGGCCCGGCCGATCCGGCCTGGGTCGGTGGTGGCGCGCGGTTCCCACCCGGTGTGCCCGCCGCGGCAGCGGGGGTCGGTGCCGGTGCAGTGGGCGGCGTCGTGGTCAGGGAACGCGGGCCGCTTGTCACCAGGGCGTAGCGGGAACACTCGCCAGCCGCGCATAGCGCATCGCACTGCGGGGTCCAGCAAGGTTCGCGGTCTGACATCGCTGTGGGCGGGGCCGGGCTGTATGGGCATAGTGTCCTCCTGCGGGTTGTGACGAACAGCGGGAGGTTCCGCAGGTCGAGAGTGGTTGTGAGCTGGGGAAGTTCCGGAGGTTCCGTCTTCCTGGGAAGCAGGCGCAGGTTCGGCGGCGTCGAGCTGGCCCCAGTGCGGGCCGAGGATCTTCGCGTCTGCGCGGATCGGCACGCCGCGGAACACGCCGGTCATGGCGGCTTCGAGCGCGGCGCGGACGCGGTCAACTTCGTGCTCGGGGGCTTGGACGATGACCTCGTCATGCACGAACAGCCACAACCCGCCGACGCGGTGGCGGGTGACGAGGCGGTAGACGGCGGCCAGCAGGAGATCACGGGCGGTGGACTGGACCGGGTAGTTGGCGTTGGCGTAGGGCCGGGCCGGGTCGGCCGGGATGCGCCGCCCACTTGGGGTGACCACCTCGGCCAGCGTGGCCATGCGCCGACCGTAGGCGGCGACATGCGGGTAGGTGCGCCGCCAGCGGGCGATCACCTGGCGGGCGGTGTTCTCGCTGACGCCGGTCTGGCTGGCCAGCGCGCGGGCGCCGCCGCCGAAGATGGTGCCGAACGTGGCGCGTTTGGAGATGGTGCGCTGTTCGTCGGTGAAGCCCGGCCCGTACATCAGTTCGGCGGTGGCGTCGTGAATGTCGGCGCCGGACGCGATGACGCGTTTGAGCGCGGTGTCGCCGGACAGCGCGGCGGCCACGCGGATCTCCACCTGGGAAAAGTCGCAACTGATGAGCACGTGGCCGGGGTCGGCGGCAAAACACCGCCGCAGCCGGGGGTCGTGTTTTTTGAGGGTTTGCAGCGGCGGGCCGGTGATGCTCATACGCGCGGTCTTGGCGCGCAGCGTCTTGACCTGCGGATGCACCCGCCCGCCCGGGTCGGCGGCGGCGAGGAACCCGCAGACGTTGGCCCGCAGGTTCGAGGTGCGCGACATCGCCAGCCGCGCCCGGACCAGGTCGGCCACCTCGTTAGGGAGCACGGCGGCATGGTCGTTGAGCAGGGCTGTGAGGGTGTCGGCGGTGACTTGCAGCCGCCCGGTCGGGGTGCGCGCCAGCCCGCCGATACCCGCTGCGGCGGTCTGCGTGTCGAGCCAGCCGGCGAACTTCGGCGAACCACCGGGGCAGCCGAGCGCTGCGGCGATCTGGGTGTTGGCGGCGCGGTGCTCGGCTTCCAGGTCGGCCAGCAGCGTTTCAGCGTAGGGCTTATCCAACAGGAGGCCGCGGATGGTGATTCCGGTGGCCTGCGCGCCGAGCCAGGTTTCCAGCGGCACTAGGTGCGCGAACGGCGCACACGCGGCCAGCAGCACAGGCAGCAACCGCCGCACGTAGACCGCGTCCAGGCCCGCGTACACCACGTAGGTTTCGTCATCGGCGGGGATGTGGTTCCATCCCCAGCGCTGCCAGGTGTTCCCGGCTCGCTGGCCGGGCGGCGCGAGCTGGCGCATCCGCGCGTACAGCGCCCCTTGCGCTTGGCTTAGGCCGTCGTCTAGGTGCCGGTCGGCTAGTTCCTTGAGGCCGTGCCCGGTGCGTTCGTCGGGGTTGACGAGCTTGGACAGCAGGTGCGCGTCGGCCACCCGCTGCCCCAGCGCGATGCCGAACGCGGCCCACACGGCCAGCGGGTCATAGTTGGTGTGGGTGACGAACCGCCGCGCCGGGTCGGCGAGCACCGCTGCGGCGGCGTCGCGCTGCGCCGGGTCGGCCATATTCAGCACCCACGCCTTGTGTTCGGAGCTGAACTGCACCAGGCGCACGGTGAACCCGGGAGCGAAGTGGCGCGGCCCGTCGTCGTCCATGTGACTGGTCTCGACGTCGAGCCCGAGCACCGGTTCGGCTGCGGTGAACGCAGCGAGCGCGGCGCGGTCGAGTTCGCTGGGCAGAGGTGCGTGCACGGCTATGGTGTGGCCGCGGTGGGTGCGGGTGTAGGTGGTCATGCGGCGGTCCCCCGTTTTCGATCGACGATCGAGCCGTGCGGTCCGCTTCGGCGGTGGCCAGTCGGCGGGCGATCCAGACGGCGACGGGTACGGCTACGGCGTTGCTCAGCTCCCGGTACCGCGCCGAGTCCGATTGCTCGGTGCTGTCCGCGAGCCAGCGGGTCCAGTCGTCGGGGAACCCCTGGAGCCGCTCGCATTCGCGCGGGGTGAGCCGGCGCACTGCCCGGCCCGCGGTGGCTAGGGTCCAGTCGTCCTCCATGCGCCGGCCCGCCGCATTCACGCCCGGCCCGGCGGGGGTCCCTGCGGTCAGCGGCGCGAACACCGGTATTGCCGATTCCGGCGAACAGCGACACCGCCGTTAGCGGCCCGGGGATCATGCTGACCTCCGGGTATCGTCAACCGTCGCGTGCGACGTCGGGCACGACGCGTCGTTAGGGACCTTGGCCGACGCGTCGTCTGGATCCGCACGACGCGTCGCGTTCGTCGCCGACAGACGCGACGCGGCCGGGGCCTGATTCGACGGATCGGCGAGGCCGGTTAACAAGGCCCATGCGCGGGTGACCGCGCCCGAGCCGGGAAACAGGTCATCGAGGCTGTCACCGGGCGCGGCGCCTAGCAGGTCGAAGATCCAGCGGCAGAAGGCGGCGGGCTTGGCGCCGATGACCCGGCCCGGCAGGGTGGTCAGCGCCGACACACCGCACACCAGGGAGTCGATGCGTCGTGTGGATCCACGCGACGGGTCGGCGGGCCGCCCGCCGCAGTAGATGACCGGTTCCCACGCGTTCAGCGGCCACCGGCTTGGTGTGGGCCGCTCGCCGCGGTGCCAAGCAGCCACCCGCACCCTGGGCGGGCACAGCGCCAGCACCGTTGGCAGGGCGGCGGCCGAGGTGGAAAGCGCCCACCCGTCATAGCCGCAAAGGCGGCGGATGAGCGCGGCGTGGTCCACTTCCCCGGCGTAGTCGGGGTGGCCACGGTACAGCCGCGCGTTGCCCGGGTAGGGCGGGTCGGCGTAGGCGAGCCGTAGCGGGCGGCCACCTGCGACGGCTTGAGCGTGGCTGACCGCGCGGCCGAAGCGGTGGCGGGCCTGGCGGCAGCGCACCGAACAGCACACCGCATCCCGCCGCGCCTTCGCCGGAATCGGGCCGCCGCACCACGCGCACAGCCGACGCGTCGCGTTCCCCGACGGCCGACACGACGCGTCGTGTTCCACCGTGGCGGGACGCGACGGCACGCTGAACATCGGCAGTGTGGTCATGCTGCCTCCGCGGGGTGGCAGGCCGGGCAGGCCCACAGCACCGGGGCCGCCGCGGGCAGGGTCATTGGCTGCCCGCATCCTTCGCACGCCGGGGGCGGCGGGGCGGGCAGCAGGCCGGCCAGCCAGCCGTAGCCGTCTCCGGTCAGTGCGGCGTCGCAGGCGGCTGGGTCGAACCGGCCCCCGGGTACGCCGCTGACCGGCGTGGCGGGGGCGGGGCCGAGGTCGAATAGGGCGGCGGGCTGGGCGGTCATGCGGCACACCACCCGGAGGCAGCGGGCGGCCCGCTGTGGCCGTCGAACAGGCTGGCCTGCTGGCCGCGGGCGGCGTACCGGCCGAGCACGCGAGTCCGCCACCGGGTGGCGTAGGCCAGGCAGTTGGCGCAGTTCTTGTGCCCGGTGCAGCCGGGCAGGGCGGGCAGGTGGCGCGCGGCGTAGCTCCAGGCCATCGAGTCGGCCGAGGTCAGCAGGTGGCCATACAGGTGCAGCCCGCCGGTTTTGACGCCGAACCCGTGCATCTTGAGCCTGCGGCGGGCCAGTTCGGTGACGATGACGGCGATTTCGGCGGTGGACTGGCGGCGGCACACCGACCCGAGCCCGACCCGCGGCAGCGCCGCCAGGTCCACCCCGGCCGACGCGTACAGCTCCACGCAGGCCAGGTAGTCGGCCAGCCGCCAGCCCTGCACCACCGGGATGATCGGCAGGTCCGGCGCGAGGTGGCGCAGCGTCAGGTAGTTGCCCACGGTGCGGTGCAGGTGCTCGATCACCGGCAGCCCGGTCCGGGCGAGCATGAACGGCTCGCACATCCAGTCCTGCGGCGCGGCGAAGTCCAGCCCGCCGACCTGTTCGGCGTAGGTGGCGACGGCGGCGGCGTACTCGGCGGCCGGGGTAACCCACCGGCCGTGCAGCGACAGTTCGGTGAACCCGCCCGAATCCAGCGCCCACCGGCACGACGCGGGCCGCAGGGCGCGGGGGCGGCGCGCGAGCTGGCGGTGGGAGACGAACAGCGGGAAGTCCGCGCGCCACAGCCAGTGCGGTTGGTGGGCTCCCAGGTAGAACGCCAGTGCTGTCATGATGGAAGTTGCTCCTTTGAGGGAGTGCCGGGCCGGTGAAACTGCTTGGCGGCTGTGCACCGGCCCGGCTTTAGTCCCAGGTCAGAACGGCGGGCTGTTGTCGGCCGCGCCTGCGGCGGTCCCGGCGGGGACGGGTTCGGGTGCGGGGGCGCTCCACTGGTCCGCGGCGGCGGCCGGGGCCAGGCCGTCGCCGTTGGCGGGGGCGTGCTCGCGGGTGGTCTTGGTGACCTTGACTGTGGCGCGGCGCAGGCTGGGGCCGATATCGTCTACGGTCATCTCGACGGTGACCCGCTTGTCGCCTTCGGCGGTTTCCCAGGTGCGGCAGCGCAGCCGCCCGGTCGCGACCACCGCGTTGCCGCGGGACAGGGACGCGGCGATGTTCTCGCCCATGTCGCCCCACGCCGAACAGCGGACAAACCAGGTCTCGCCGTCCTGCCACTCGCCGCTCTGGCGGTTGGGGAAGCGGGGCGTGTTGGCGATGGTGAACGCGGCCACCGGCCGCCCGGCCGGAGTGAACCGCAGTTCCGGGTCGGCGGTCAGGTTGCCGGTGATGGTGGTGGTTGGCTCGTTGGCCATGACGGTGTTTCCTTCCTCGAAGTGGTTGCCGGGGCGGCGGGTCAGGCGGCGGGCGGTGGCTGGCGCCAGCCGCAGGTGAGGATGACGGTGGCCTTGGCGCGCCACGCGGCGTCCAAGTCGATGCGCAGCACGCGGGCCACGACGTGGGCGGCGATGAGCACGTCGGCCAGTTCGGCGGTGACGTCGGTGAAGGTGCCGGGGCGGCGGGCCAGCCCGGTCCAGCGGCGGTAGGCGCCGACGAATTCGCCGGTTTCCTCGGCCAGGCACAGCACTTGCTGAAGCGGCAAGGTGGCGGCCGGGAAACCGTTGTGCTCGCAGCCGGTGACGATGGCCGCGGCCAGCGCGGGCAGGCTCGCAGGCGGCGCCGCTGGGCCGCGCGTGCGGCCTGCGGCTTGTTCGATGATCCGGCGGGCGGTCATGTTCCGCTCGGCCAGGATCGTGACGTGCGGGTGGATCATGGCGGCTGTCTCCTTCAAGGGATGGGCGGACGGGGGGTTCGGCTAGAGGGAAGCGGCCAGCGTGGACAGGGCGTGCACCACCTGGTGCACGGCGTTGGCGGCCCCGGTCGGGTTTTTGACCAGCCACATCGCGGCGACGGCCAGGGCCAGCCAGCCGAGGATTTTCTTCATGGGACCTCCGGTGCGGGGTCAGAGCCGGTGGCCGGTCGTCCGGGTGCCGGACGGGCCGCGACGGTTCGGACGATGGCGGTGATCACGGGCGGGTTTCTCCCTCCGGGTTTGGGGGTGTGCGGGCGGCTCCGCGGTGGCGTGGGGGACGCCACGGCGGCGGGGTGAGGTCGCCTTTTGCCCGGGAGCGGCGCAGCGCGGATGCGGCGCGGTAGACCAGCGGCGCGCCAATACGGAAGCGGACGCCGGTGCCGCCGCAGCGGCGGCAGGTGCGGCGCCGCCGCCGCCGTCCCTTGACACCCCATCCGCGGCATTTCCGGCAGGCGGTGGCGGGGCTGGCCAGCACGAACAGCACATAGGCGGCGAGCACGGCCAGGATGATCAAGACGGTGGTCACGGGGTTGTCTCCTTAGCTGGGGTGGTCGCTCAATCCGCGGTCGTAGCCTTGCTGCCAGCCGAGTTCGTAGCCGTCGCGGTGGCCGGTGGTGTAGCCGGTTTTGAACGCCACGCATAGCGGGCGGGGGCAGTCGTTGTCGGCGCATGCCTGGTAGTCGTGGTCTTGTTTTTGCCGCTTCTTGCGGGCCTTGGCGCGTTGCTGCCGTTCGTAGGTGGCCTTGCGGCGTTTGAAGTCGGATGTGGGGCGGCAGGTGTGGGTCAGCGGGTTGCCCTGGGGTTTTTTGCACCGCGGGCAGGTGCCGAAGCTGACCTTCGGCTTGAGGGTGGCCTTGCGGTTGCGGGTGGACACGCACACGTGCCCGAGCAGGCCGCGGGGCTTGCCGCACCGGCCGCAGGTGACGTTAAGTTGAGGGCGCCAGCTCATCGCCGCGTGCCCCCATCCCCCCCGAACGGCGGCGCGGGGCCGCTGGGCGCCTTAACACCGCAACACCGCAGGTCAGGACGGGTGAGGGGTGTAAAGCCGCGTTGAGGCTGTAGCCGTTCCCGCTGGTCAGGGCTTGTTGAGATTTCTTTACAGGTTCCGGGCATGCCGTTACGCATCGCGGGCCTCGATGGCGGTAGCGACCGATGCCCGCTCGCATCCGGTGAGCGGCTTCTTGCCCGCCTCGCGGACAGGCTTGACCTCCACGCTGAGGGTGCGGAGCTGGCTGGCGACGGCTTCGGGGGTGACGTCGGCGTAGACGGCGGGAAAGGCGCTGCGGAGCCGGTCGGCGATCGTCTCGCGCCACAGCTTGTCGTCATCGCCGAACACGGCCAGCACGTCGTCAAGGAACGAGCGGACCTCGGTGTCATCATCGAGCCCGACCGCGTACCCGGTCAGCCGCCCGGCGGCTTCCCGCACCGCCCTGGCGCGCAGCGCGATGACCCTGGACTCGGGCACGTCGAACCCGTAACCATGCATGATGACCGGGTTGCGGCCCTCCCCTGCGAAGTAGAAGACACCCAGGTCTTCGCGGGAGAACATCGTCGCCCGGCTGCCCGCCTTGTACTGGCTGGTGCCCAGCACCATGTCGTTTTCGGTCTGGCCCATCACCTTCAGGCACATGCGGAGAACGGCGTTGGCGCTGATGCCGGTCGGGATCGACTTGGCGTCCGGGCGCTGGGTGGCGAGGAACAGCAGCATGCCAAGCGCAGGCCCGCGCTTCACGAAGTCCGTGCAGATGGCCTCCAGTTCCTTGCCGTATTCCGGGTGCTCGAACGCGACCTGGCATTCATCCAGGGCGATCACAATGGGGTGCAGGCCGAGGCGCTTGTCGGCGCACAACTCGGGCGTGACCTTGTTCTCGGGGCACCGCTTCTCATCGGTGTCGGTGATACCCCGGATCACCTTCGCGCGGCGGCGCAACTCGGCTTTGAGCCTGCGCAGGTCGGCGACCAGGTACTCGATGTCCTCGGGTTCCTCCCCGGCCCGGTAGGCGTGCGCCACCACCTTGACCGGCGCCAGGTCGCCGGTCCCCTTCAGGTCGAAGGCGTGGATCTCCGCGCGGATGTCCAGGGCGCAGATGAGCAGCAGCAGGCGCAGCAGGAACGTCTTGCCCATCCGGGGGATCGAGCCGATGATCACGCTGGCGAACATGAGCCTGACCGTGACCGGCTTGCCACGCGGGTCGGTACCGAACACCACCGGGGCGAACATGTCGGCCGTGCCGCGTTTGGCCAGCGGCCACGCCGGACGCTCGGCTGCGGACATCTCCTCGTCAGCGACGAACAGGTTCAGCGCGCCCGGGTGCCGCTTATGGTCGGTCTCGGGCCACACGCAGCCGAGCTGCCGGCGCAGGCCGGAGGCGAGTTCCTCCCGCTTCTCGCTGACCGTCCCGGCCGTGACGCCGAACGGCAGGTCGAGGCGGGCAAGCCAGCCGGGGCCGTCGCGCATCGGCGGGTCGATCGCCACGATCGCCTTGTCCGGGTACTCGCGCAGCGCCTTGTTCATCTCGCCGATACCGAGCGCGCCGAGCGCCCGCACGATGTTTTCCATGGTCAGCGGGTCGTACGCGGCAGGCACCACGGCCGAGGTGAGGATGGGCTTGTCGGCGGGGCGGCCGATCCACGCCAGCAGCGGCAAAACCACCGCCAGCGCGGGCAGCCACGCCAGCGGCGCGTACACGCTCAGCGCGGCACACACCAGGCCGATGGCGGCCAGCTCGGCGGCCAGCACGCACCCGCGGATCAGCCGCACCTCGCGGGCATGTTGATGGAGCTGGTACCAGGTGCGGGCGTCGTTGGCGGCCACCGCCTCCTGCCGCAGGTAGGTTTCCTCGGCCAGCCACCACCACGACAGTTGCGCGTGCGCCAGCCGGGCCACTCCGGCGACCGCCCACACGATGGTCAGCACCAGCCGCTTGGGCGAGCGGACCAGGTGATACAGCATGTGGTGGCGGGCGTGCTGGTACCGCCAGGACAGCGCCTTGCGGACACCCGCCCACGTCGTCAGGTGACCGGGGATGATCCGCCGCAACTCACCCGGCTGCCCCGTGGCCGGTCGCCGCCGTGCCGCAGTGGTGCCGGGGAAGGTGATGACGTGGCCTTCCAGCACGTCACCGTCTGCCTCTGCCGGGTTGCCGGGGCCGCCCGGGTCGGGGCCGGTCTCGGCGGGTTCGGTGCTCATAACGGGTGTTCCTCCTGCGTTTCGTGGTCAGGCCGCCGCGGGTGTTTCTGCGGGCGCGGCGGGCAGGTTGGCGAGGTGGCGGCGGACAGTCCGGTCGGTGATGCCGAGCCGGGCGGCGATGTCGGCGGCGGTCATGTCCGGGTACCGGGCACGCAGCCGGGCGACGGCGGACGCGGTGTCCGGGCGGGATGTCCGCCGCCGCGTCCGCGGCCTGTCCGTGCCGGTGTCCGGGTGCTGTCCGCGGGGTGCCAGCGGCGCGGACGCGCCCAAGGCGGCGGTCAGCGCGGCGCGGTGCAGCTCGGGCACGCCGGGGCGGGTCAGCAAGCCGGACGCGGCCACCGCCGCCGCCGGGGTCAGCCGCCCGGCGTTCAGTTCCCGCAGCACCCCGCCGCAGGCACGCCGCGCCGCCCGGGTGCGGCCAGGCAGCGCCAGCCGCACCGCGTCGCGGGCGGCACGCAGCCGGTCCCGCTCGGCGCTGGCCCGCTCGAACGCGGGGGCGGACTGGCGGGCCAGCCACAGCCACGCCCGCCCGGTGCGCACCGGGTGCCGCAGCCACAGCCGCAGCCGCAGCCGGTCATCGCCGTGCGCGGCCCGGTGCGCATACAGCGCCAGCCGGGTCCGCACCTCCACCAGGAACCCGAACAGCCCAGCGGGCAGCGCCAAAAACACCCGCTCGGGCCACGTCGCGCCGCCGAGCGCGTTCGCGGTCACGGTCAGCCCCAGCGCCACGTAGGCGCCGAACCGCAGCATCGGCAGCGGGCGGCCCGCCCGCGCCTGCCGCACGGCGGCCGACGCGAGCCAGAACACCACCGCATCGAGCAGCAGCGGCGTCACCGACGCCCCCAGCGCGCCCATGAACGGGCCGAAGAACGCCCGCGCGTGGTCGTAGGACAACGCGGCGGCACCGGCCGCTACCAGGGCGTAGACGCGGCGGTCGGCCCGGCTGTCAAAATCGGCGGAAAGGCTCACCGCTGCCACCTCCCCGCCCGGCGGGCACGCCGGGCAACGGCCACACTGGCCAGAGCCCAAGCCGACGCTGCGGCGGCGGTCCCCCAATGGCGGGTGCACAGGCCGAGCACAAACACCAGCGTGTTGACGGCTAGGCACGTGGCGCCCACCCACATACGGATACGGGGTTTAAGCATGGCCGCCTCCGGTGGTGATCAGGGCGGCGGCGAACAGCCACCACCAGTGCCATGCCTGGGGTGCGTGCACGGTCAGGGTGTGGCCGTCGTGGGTGCGGGTGTAGGCGGTCATGCCGGAACCTCCAGCAGGGTGGGAGCCGTCGCGTCCGTCGCCGACAAACGCGACGCGTCGTGGAGGGCCTCGTCGAGTGACGCGTCGGCCCGGGCGGGTTGCGACGCGTCTGCGCCGGGCCCGCGCGACAGCTGGGCCGAGCCGGTGAACACGGTCCACGCCCGGCCGACCGCGCCTGAGCCGGGAAACAGGTCATCGAGGCTGTCACCGGGCGTAGCGCCAAGCAGGTCGAAGATCCAACGGCAGAAAGCGGCGGGCTTGGCGCCGATGACCCGGCCCGGCAGGGTGGTCAGCGGCGACACCCCGCACACTAGGGAGTCGATGCGGCGTGTGTATCCACGCGACGGGTCGGCGGGCCGCCCGCCGGAGTAGATGACCGGTTCCCACGCGTTCAGCGGCCACCGGCTTGGCGTGGCCCGTTCGCCGCGGTGCCAGGCCGCCACCCGCACGCCGGGCCGGCATAGCGCCAGCACTGTGGGCAGCGTGGCGGCTGAGGTGGACAGGGCCCATCCGTCATAGCCGCTAAGGCGCGTGATGAGTGCGGCGTGGTCCACCTCCCCGGCGTAGTCGGGGTGGCCGCGGTTGGTGCAGCGCAGGTAGTCAGCCAGCCGCCAGCCCTGCACAACCGGGATGAACGGTAGGCCGGGTGCCAGGCGGCGCAGGTCAAGGTAGCTGGCGACGGTTCGTTCCAGGTGGTCGCGCACCGACAGCCCGGTGCGGCCGGTGATCCACAGTTCGCACATCCAGTCCTGCGGCGCGGCCAAGTCGAGCCCGCCGATCCGCTCGGCGTAGACGGCCACGGCGGCGGCGTAGTCCTCAGCCGGGGTGACCCACCGGCCGTGCAGAGACAGTTCGGTGAACCCGCCCGAATCCAGTGCCCATCGGCACGACGCCGGCCGCAGCTGCCGGGGGCGCCGCGCGAGCGCCGCACGCGCCGTGGCCCTTCGGCCTGTCACGAAACTGCCGGATCCCCGCTGCCGTCGCTGGCGGTGGCTGACGAACAGCGGGAACGTCACCCGCCACAGCCAGTGCGGCTGGTGCGCGCCCACATACAGGACCGGGCCGGTCATGCCACCCACCCCGCAGCAGCGCCGTGCAGCAGCGCGGCGAGGGTGTGGCCGACGTGGCGGGTGTAGGCGGGCGGGATGGCTTCGCGCAGTTCGTCACGGGTCATCCAGGCGATGCCCATGGCCTGGCGGGCGTAGGCGGCGCCGGAGAAGTTGCCCACAACGTGCACGAACTCCCCCGGGCGTGGCGGGCGGCCCATTTTGGCCAGCGGTGCGGGGTGCGCCGCGTGGGCGGGTGCGGTGAGGGGGAAGCTTGTCTCGAACTCCCGGTGCCGGTAGACCCGCAAACCGCCGAACATGGTGCCGCACAAGGTGACCGGCGCGTGCAATGGCGCGCCGGGCACGTTCTCGATTACATACGGCACGACCGCGGCGCTGACCCGGGCGCGGATCGGTGTGATCAGGTCCGGGTGGTCGTTGCGGCGGATCCGCTGGGCGAGGGTCCACGCCTGGCACGGCGGTGAGGCGTGCACCGCGTCGAACCCATCCAGCGGGAACGTCAGGGCGTCGGCCTGGACGAAGGTGAACGGGTACCGCGGCTGCGGTGCGATATCGACACCGGTCACCTCGAAACCGGCCAGGTAATACCCCATCGCGGCGCCGCCCGCACCGCAGCACAGGTCCACCATCCGCAGCCCGTTGGCGACCCGCACCCTGCCATCCGGGGTGCTCATGGCGTGCCCCTTGACTTCGGTCCACTCGGTTCGGCTCATGACGCCACCCCTGGCTCTCGTGCAGACGGTGGGCCGCTGGTTTGCTGGGCGAGGCGGTAGACCGCGGTGAGCAGCAGCTGGCGCGCGGCGCGGCACAGCAGCTGGGCGGTGTGGCCGCTGACGTGCAGCCGTGTGGCGACCTGCCAGGGGGTGCCGCCGGCGGCGAGGATCGCGGCGGCGGCCAGGCGGCGTTCCGGCGGGGTCAGGGCTACTGGGCGGGTGCCGCTGGCGGCGATCTCGACGGCGATCGGGTCGATGATGCCGTCGTCGGGCAGCACCCACCGGCTGCGGTTACCGGTCTGCTGCCGGCCCCGGTTTGGGCCGCCCGCGCAGCTGCCGCGCGGGCCCGCGCCGTGCGGCGGGCGAACCGTGGTCTGGGTCATGCTAGAGATACCTCCTTCCGTGGCCCGGGGGACCGGGCTGCGGCGGGTTTTGGGTGGGCGGTCCCGGTGCCGTGCTTGGCGGCTGTGCGCCGGGACCGCTTGACCGTGGGTTTCATCGCCGGAGCCCGGGGTTACGCCGCAGCGCGCGGGGCGAGGTCGGTTTCCCACGCGGCGCGCGGGTCGGCCGCTGCGCTGCTGGGCCGGATGCTCATCAGCGCGCCGAGGAACCAGTCCCCGGCCGACACGATGAGCACCGGATGGCTGTAGCCGGTGCGGTGCAGCCGGGCGCGCAGGCCCCGGGGGTCACCGTCGCTGGCGGCGGCGAACCGGGCCAGGTAAGCGGGGTTGACGTGCACCGGCTGACCGCCGCGTACGGGGGCGCCGTCCAGCAGCCGGGTCAGTGCTGCGCGCCAGTCGGGGAACCGGCCGTAGAGCCGGTCAGCGGCGGGTGTGCGGTGGGTGATCCCGGCGGTGGTGAGCGTGACACAGCGGTCCTGGCGGATGCGCACGGTGACCGGGCCGCCGTGGCCGCGGGGTACCAGCCGCAGCATCGCCGTGGCTTCGGCGCGCGGGATGGTCGCGCCGGCGGTGCGGGGCCGGGTCAATCCCGGCCCGGTGTGGCGGGCCACGGCCATGGTGTAGCGGTCGGTGGCCACCGCATATAGGCTGCGGCCGGTGGTTTCCAGCCGGACCGCGTTCAGCGCGGGCAGCAGCCCGTCACTGGCGGCGCACGGCAGCACGGCAGCGATCAGGCGGCGCAAGTTCGCGGCGGGCAGGGTCACGGCACGGCAGACGGCCGGTGGGGTTGTCCTGGTCATTGGGCGGGTTCCTTTCAGCGGGGTGCTCGTGCCGGGGTTCATGCCGCCGCGCCCGTGGTCAGGCAGCCGGGGCACAGGCCGTGGCCGGGCGGGGCGCCAAAGAACGCCAGGCCGCAGCGCCAGCAGGCCCAGCCGTCGTCCGCGCAGGCGGGGCAAGCGCCGTCGCCGCAGCCGCAGGCGAGCGGCGCGGCGGCGGCGGTGGTGCGCGGGCTGAGCGTGGTGGTGAAGCCCGGCCAGGTGGTGTGGTGTTCGACCTGGGGGAGCCAGCAGAACACGTTCTCCCGCGGCCCGTTCCCGTCACCGGGGCCCGGGCGGCGCGGCGGTGTGGCTGCGCCGTCTGCGGCCGGTGACCGGCTGCGGCGCAGCGGCCAGGCTTTAGCCACGCGGGCGGCGGCGGTCTGGCCGGTCACGGCGCGGCCCTCCGCGCCTGCCACGCGGCGGCCATCGCCCGCTCGGCACGCACCCGGTACACCAGCAGCGCCGCCGCGGTGCCGGTGATGGTGACAACCATGACGGCCGCTACCAGCAGCGCGGGCACGCGCACCGTGACCCCGGCGGCCGTGGCCGTGACATGGCCCACGGCCACCCAGCGCAGGAACACCGCAACAGATGCGGCGGCGATCACGTGTGCCTTGCTCATCGAAGGTGCCTCCTTGACGTGGTGCGGGACTAGGCGGGCGGTCATGCCAGCCACCCCCAGGTCTTGCCGGTGAGCACCGCGCTGATGGTGCTCACCGACACGGCGAACTCGGCCGCGAGCTGGCGCTGAGTGGCCTCGCCGCCGGCGTAGCGGTCCCGGATCTGCCCGGCCTGGGCATCGGTGAGCCTGGCCCGCCCGGCCGGGGCCGGCAGGTGCTCGTCCGCGTAGCCGACGGTGCCCTTGACCAACTGGTCCACCAGCGACGCCTCCCACGACCCCGGGCGCCCGGCGATCAGCGCATCGCTGGACCCCAGCCGGCCCGCGGCAGTGGCGAGCACCGCGGCCAGCCAGCCGGCGAAATCGTGCTCGGCGCGGGCGGCCTGGGTGACTGCATGAACCGCGCGGGTGGTGTAGTGCGGCGCGGGCGGCCTACCCGGGACGCTGCTCATCGCCGTCACCCCCGATCTTTGGGCGGATCTCCGTCCACCAGCCGGGCAGCGGCCACGCCCCCGCCCGGCCGGGCGGTTCGATCGCGGCACGGCCTGCGGTGGCGCGCGGCCGGCCGGGCGGTGGCAGCCCGGTGTGCGCCGGGCGGACGGTGATCGTGGCGGGGGGCCGGGCGTAGCCGCAGCGCCGCCGGCGTCGGCGGCGGACCGCAACCGCAACCGCAGTCACCCCCACGGCCACCGCCGCTGCCACTAGCGCCGCAGCCGCGATCAGCAGCACGTGCACCAGTGCGCTCACCGCGTGGGCGACCGCGCCGGAGCCGACACCGGCCAGCGCCAGCATCACCACCAGCGCCGCCACCGCGGGGCCGGGACCGCCGCCGCCGTGGCGGATGCGCACGTCCAGGCGGCCCATCACGCCACCTCACGGCCAGCCGGGCCGCAGCCGATGCGCCCCGTCAGACCGCGCAGCCGGCGCGACACCCCCTCCAGCGCGTACTGGCGGTCCGCGTGCTCATCCGCGAGCACCGCCTCGATCGAGGTGATAACAGCAGTCAGTTCCGCCGCGATCTGGTTAGCAGTCACAATGGAACGTTTACTTTGACCTGCGGGTGCGGGCACCGCGGCTTCTACGGCCGGGCTGTCCGTTAGCCCGGTGAAGAATCCGGCGAGCATGTTCGCGTGCGCGGCGAACACTTGACCGCCGTAGCCGCGGCCAAGTGCGGTTACAAGCGCGCCGTACGTGTCCGCGGGTATCCACACGACGCATCGCGCGTCGTCCCCGCCCGCCACGGCGGGCAGCTCCGTCTGCGGACCCAGGCCGATGTGCACCGGGACGGTGACCACCCACGCTTCGTCGCTGGCGCGCGGGTCCGGCACATACTGCGGCGGCAGCGCCCGGCACGCCTCCGCCGGGACGGCCAGGCCCGTTTCCTCGGCGAGTTCGCGGACGGCGGCGGCGGTGCCGCTCTCGCCAGGCTCGACGTGCCCGCCGGGCACAGCCCAGCCGTAGCCGTCGTCACGTTCGACCATCAGCAGGTACCGCGCGGCGAAGGGCGGCAGGGTGACGGTGACCAGCGCGTCAGCCATCAGGGTCTCGCCCCAGCGGCCCATCTCGTTGCGGCCGTACCGGATGGCGGTCTTCTCACACGGGTTGACCGGGCGCCCGCCGGTCACCCCGAAGGGGATCGCGGCGGCGGCCTGCCGGGCGGGCCAGTCGATGCGGGCGGGGTCGGTCTCGGCTTCGGCCCATCCTTCGGCCACGCCGAGCGTGAACACGTCCGGGTGGGTGTAGCTGCGGCCGGTCATCACGCCACCTCGGCAATCCGCGCGGGCTCGGCGGTGGACTGGGCAGCGAGCATCTTGTTCAGCACGCCGGGCGGCCGATGCCCGTTACAGATCCGGCTGGTACCGAACGCGTACCACGCGGCCCGGTCGTCTACGGCGCGGGCAAGCCTGCGCCCGTCGCCGACGTGGGCCACGGCTTGGGCGTGGGTGGCGTAAGGGCCGAGCAGCCAGCCGGTGCGGCGGCCGTCTTTGACGGTGACGTAGAACCCGCCGGGGTCGCCGTAGTTGTGCGAGCCTGCCACGCAGCCACACCGTTCCGCGCCGATGCCCTGCTGGGCGTCGGCGGTGTCGCGCACGCTTTGCGGCTCCCCGTTCGGCCAGACCCCGTTGGGCTTGGGCTGGATGACGACCGTCGCCTTTGCCATGATGGAAATCCCTTTCGCTAGGGGCGCCCCCGGAGCGGGAAACTTGGCGGTTGAGCGCTCCGGGGGCCCGGGCTGAGCGCCCGTGGCTCGGCAGGGCTTCCCCGTCCCTGCCGGACGCATGGAAACTCAGGCGTTCGCGGGCCGGGCGATCACGGGGCGGCCAACGTCACGGTGGATGACGGTCGCCGGCACGCCGCCGCGCTGCAAGAGCAGCGCCACCCCGATCGCCACGGCGGCGCTGCGGTGCCTGCCGCCGGCACACCCGACCGCGACCGTGACCGGGCCGGGCTGCGGGCCCAGCCGGAAGGCGCGCGCCGCGAGCGCGATGGACGAAATCAGCCGGGGGATTCCCGGCGTGTTCAGCACAGCCGCCATGACCTCCGGGTCCGCCGCCGTGAGGTAACGCGCGCAGGCTGCGCAAGGACATCGGGACCGGCTGTGCGCCGCAGGAACCCGTCATGCCCAACGCCCCAACGCGCGTGCCGCCTCCGCAGTCTCGCGGTTCGCGGCCAGCCATTCCGGCGTCTCGTCATGGATGCCCTCACGCTCCATCCGCTGGCACAGGGCATCCTGCCGAGCGCGAGCCGCCATGTAGCGCGCCCGCTGCTCAGGAGTGCCACCGAGCCGGAGCACGCTGTACGCCTCCCTGACCCTGGTGGTGATCTTTCGTATCGGGACCACTGCTACCTCCTTGGCTTGCACAGAACCTCCTGTGTTGGGCGGACCCTGGCGGCGGCTGTAGGCCAGGGACCGTGTATCTGCTATTGGGCCTAATATTAGTCTGTTATCAGTTCCTGTCAACCCCCGCGTGTCCCTCGGTTAGCGGGTACTGGGACTAGTCTTGGTCCTGATAGCAGCACGGCTACGGAGGTCGGTGTGAACAAAGACTGGGATGCAGTCGCACGAACGATCGATGAGCGATTGACCAGCCTGGATATGACGCAGACTGAGCTTGCCGTCCGAGCGGGGGTCGCGCCGGAGACTGTCCGGGAGCTTCGCAACAACCTGCGTTCGCGGCGTCGGAACCCGCGCACTCTGTCAACGATCTCCGAAGCGCTCGGGTGGGACGCCGGGTACCTAGCGCGGGTCCTTGAGGGGCGCGGCGGCGGCAGCCCGACTGCGGGCCGGGGGTCAACGAATGACCTCAACAAGCTCCAGCAGGAGTTCACAAAGCTTTCCGAACGCGTAGACGACATAGAACGCCGACTAAACGCGATGTCGTAAGACCGGGTACGTGTATCCACGTCCACCATGAAACGTCATCGTTGGCGGAATGCCCATGCATCGGCGATGCATTCCCAATGCACATCCGTTTCGGGCAGTGCAGTCACAATGCACTTCGCTTAACGCCTCAGGAGGTGAACGTGCAAGTCATCACCACTTGGACGGGCGGGTACGCCGACACCCTCCGGCGCGCAATGCGCATGACTAACGAGTCGTTCGCCGATCACCTGAGCGTTGCCGTGCGCACTGTCGCCAACTGGCGGGCGCGACCCGACATTATCCCGCAGGCCAGCGTTCAACGTCTCCTCGATGCCGCATTAGAGAATGCATCCGAACGGGTCAAGGCACAATTTGCCCTACTGGTAAGCGAGGTCAGCGGTAATGCAGCCGGTGCAACCGAACCGCTCTCTATCCCTCTTGACGCCATGACTAATCGTGAATGGAGTCGAGACGACGCGCACCTACTATCGCACAGCTTCGATGCTGCGCTAGAACGGTCAGCGGTCGAAGACATCGAGCGGCTGTCGCACATGTGGCTAATTGCCGAGCCACCCCAAATCATCGAGTTGAAGACGGGGCGGCGGGTCAGTGATGACTTGGTTGCAGCGGTGGAGCACCGCGTTATCCAGCTACGCCGCGCGGATGACTTCATCGCCGGGCCTACTAGTCACGAGCTAGTGCGGAACGAGCTACGCGCTACCACTCAACTTCTGACCGATGCGGCGCTTACCGAAGGCCAGGCTCGGCGGCTGTTGACAGCCACGGGTGAGTTGGCCCAACTCGGTGCATGGGTAGCTGCGGACACCGGTCTTCTCGACAATGCCGCGCGTTACGTGCGCGGGGGAGTGATGGCCTCTCGCGCCGCACTTAACGCGTCACTTGCTGCGAACATCATCTCGACGTTCAGCTATCAGGTAGCGAACAACGGGAATCCGCGCGAGGCGACAATTCTTGCCCTCACGGCGTATCAGGGTGCTCGGCATAACGCGACGCCAATAGCCCGCGCGCTCTTTTTGGAGCGTGTCGCGTGGGCGGCGGCCAAGTCTGATGATTTGGGTGCGTGCGAACGCGCTCTTGGTCAGGTTGAAGATGCGTTCTTGAGCGGCCCCCAGGACGATGATCCTGATTGGGTCTACTGGTTGAATCGCCAGGAAATCGACGTGATGGCCGGTCGTTGCTACACGGAGCTACGCCAGCCAAGTCAGGCCGAAAACCTACTGACGGGTGCGATAGCTCGATACGACCAAACGTTGATTCGGGAAAACTCGCTGTATCTGAGTTGGCTAGCGGAGGATTACGTGCAACTCGGCGACGTTGACCAAGCAGCGGAAATCGCTAGCCGCATGGCCGCGCTAGCGGCCCGCACCAATTCCGCGCGCACGGACACGCGTCTTCGCTACATCGCTAGCCAGCTCGCACCGTACAAGGACACGGCCAGTGTTGCCGACTTCTTCGACACGTACGAAACTGCTGAACACGCAGAACGCGATGATCACCAGTCGTGATCGTGTGGCTGAACCTAGCGGGGGCGACGCCTTATGAGCGGTCGGCCAGTATCGGCAATCGGCTCCTGACTAGCCGCAGCACCTTTGCTTATCGCCACTTTTCGTCAGGCGATGAGGCGGCGGTAGCGCACTTTCTTAATCTTCTGTCGGGGGCGGAAGCGGCTGATCCGGCAACGAGGGCACGACGACGCCACCACGGTCCATCTAAGCCTAAGCCACATATGACCGGGGTCGTTGCTGGGGTCCTTAGTTGACAGCAATAATGAAGAGAATTATGATCTCGGCAATCAGAAGCGCACTTAGCCAGGCCGAGTCGTTGCGCTTCCCGTGACACCAACTGATGACAGACCTAAGATTAGTAATTTTCTTCCGATACCGCGGTGCGTCACACGCACGGGTGGCCAACAGTGCAGCATGTGCCTCGGTCGCTTCATCCGGCTTGGCCCTATATCGAACCAGAATGCTTGTTATCTCGGATGCTGGCAAGATCACCCGATGCCACCTCTGATCGCTCAGCGACACTGACCGGCCATCCCCCATGACAGCGGTAAGCGATCCCTCCAATACCAGTTCACGATCCGCCCGTTCGAGATTCTTCGAGTAATCGGCGAGCAACCCTTTATAAGTTCGACCATCCCTGAGGCTGGCCTCAACATCAACAAATGGGAACGGCAGCTTTTGTATGGCGGCTGCTTGCTGCGGGACACGGGCAAACGCCAGAATCCACGAGCTTCCGATCGTGGAATGGATAAGAGGGTCGCTAGGCCACGCATTGGCAGCATACGCGCCCAACGTCAAGGAGAGAACGAGAAACCAACCCGTAGACCACATGACGAGAACCAAATGGCCTGACAAATAGGAATGATCAGTAAGCAGCCTTCTCGGATCGAGGATTACCTCCGGGCCCACCAGACGAACTGTTCCCAATATAGCCAAGGCCGCGCCACTCAGGAACACTCCCGAGAGCAGCACTCGGCTAAACTCTATAAATGCCGATTCGTAACGGTCAGGTCGATATGCTTCACGAAGCAAGTCGTAATGTAGGCCAGGGACCACGAACAACAATAGAACAAGGACCCCGACTACAGTTACAGGGATCATCGGACGAGACCGACCAAGCGCACTATTACTCGACTACCGCTCTAGTCCCCGTTCGCCGGGGCGTTGCTTTGGGTGGGCTCGACCTTACCTTGGGCGGGCTGCGGGTTTACCTCCGCTGAGTCGTAAGGGGCAAAGACAACAGGAATGCCGTTGTCAATACTTACCATCCCCTTTCCGCGCTCGGCTAGCACATCTCCCCCATCTGCCCGTGCAGGCCTCATTTCTTGTTGAGGCCTCGCTACTCGCTGTGCAGTTGTTTCACGTTGCGCGTTCTCTGACATGACTTCTCCATTACGACATAGTGCGTATTACTGTATTGCTTCCCTGATCTTCGTGCGGACACAGACCAAGTTCACGAACTTCAGCATCTCAGGCGAACGGCTGTAAAGCACGGACGGACACGGGTCCCTGAGGCGCGGCGCTGGCCCCGGGCGCTGCGAGCCTGGGCGACGGTCGCGCTCCAGAGGGGGGTCGTAGGGACGCGATCTGGCATCGGCGAGAGTTAGGGGTACCGTGCACGGATCAGCGTCGGTATAGACGCGTTGAGCGCATGATCATGGCAAATAGGCGGCCAAGTTATGGATAGCGGCGATGGTGTCCGAGGTGTTTTGCGAGGTCAGCGACACTGCTAGCACTGCATGGCTGGCCGGACTCATAATCCGCCGGTCGTGGGTTCGAGTCCCACCCGCCCCACCAGGTAGGAGCCTATATTTCGTGACTGTGTTCGACACATTGATCCTTTCTGGTTGCAGTTTTGGTTGCAGTTGCGATTGCAGATTTCGCTCCGGACCTGCGGTTTGTCATCCTTACAGGGGCCTCGTCGCGTGACACGAGGCCGCCATGCCACGCGACACGCACAAGATCATCGAGGCCGGTAGGCATCACGGCGATGGGCTACCGCCAGGACCGTGACGACACGCTCCCGGTCATCGATGATGTACAGGGCACGGTAGTCGCCGCGCCGGGTCGTCCAGACGTCGTCAAACGGCGCGTCCAGGGGTTTGCCCAGCCGGTATGGGTTCTCGGCAACTGGGCCCATCACGTGTTCATAAAGGGCGGCAGCGGCTGGAAGGGGGAGTTTGTCGAGCCGACGGCGGGCGGCAGGCGTGAAGAAGATCGTGTAGCGCGGTGCTTCGCTCATTCGCCAGCGGCGCGGCGGGCCGCCAGGTCAGCCGCGATCTGCTCAGCGGAGAAAACGCGGCCAGCGCGTGCATCGGCCAGTCCTTCCCGCAAGTCGCGCACCAGCTCGGTGTCCGACAAGACCTCGATCGTCTCGCGAAGCCGGTCCAGTTCGCCAGATGGCACGATGTCGGCCACGTGGTCGCCGTGGGCTATCACCGAAACGGACTCACCGTGCTCAGCGTGTTGCACGATTTCCGCCCACGACGGCTGGTCCTCGGCGCGCACGGTGAACACTGGCTCACTCATGCTCCCAATGCTATGCATGTTGTGCCTTAAGCAGGAGCCGCGCGGTCGTCATCCCCACAGGGCCTTGCCCATCCGGTTGGCGGCGTCCTGGGTGAGCTTCTGGGTGACGTGGGTATAGCGCTCCATCCGGTTGGCGGCGTCCTGGGTGAGCTTCTGGGTGACGTGGGTATAGCGCTTGGTCATACGAAGCTGTGAATGGCCGAGGATCTGCTGCACCACGCGGATGTCGATGCCCTGTTCGAGCAGGAGCGTGGCAGCCGTATGGCGAGCGTCGTGCACCCGGGCCGCCCGGACACCGGCTTCCCTGAGGACCGCGCGCCAGTCATGCCAGTCGTCCTCGGCGGACAGCGGGCCGCCAGGGGGCCCGCAGAACACCAGGTCCCAGTCCTGCCAGGCCGCGCCTGCGGTCATGCGGGCGGCGAGCTGGGCCTTGCGATGGGCGCGCAGGTCGGCGACCAGGGGCTGGGGGAGCGCCAAGATGAGCGTGGCCGTGCCGCGGCCGGGTTTAACGCCCTTACGGCGGGCGAAGAACCAGCCGCCCCCGGTGCGCTGCGGGCACTCTCGCGCGTGGTTGGTGCAGCCGTCCGGGCAGGGCCGCTTTACCTCGGGGCAGCGATGGCCACGCTTGCGGCAGTCCACCGCGCAGCCGTTATGATGCCTATGCTTCTTGCATTTCGGCGGGCAGGGCCTGCGGTGGCGGCCTTCGGTGCATGCGGCAGGGTCGCCGCAGCCGTGCCGGTATCTGGCCCGCTTGAGCTGCCAGCCAACCTCGATCATGCCTGCGTCGAGATCGACGTACTGCCAGCGCAGCCCGAGCGCCTCGCTCTGGCGGATGCCGAGCGCCCAGGGCGACCGACCAGCGGGCGCCGTTGGGTCTGTCCTTCACCGCGGCGAGGATCTGGCGCGCCTCATCGCGAGTCAGCGGCTCGATCTCGATCTCTTCGCCGACCGGCGCATCCACCATCGCGGCGACGTTGCGTGTTGGACGCTGACGTCTCGCGGCAGGGCCCGTTGAGTCGGCGCGATGTCCACGTCGCCGTGGGCAGGACGTAGAACAGGTCGCTCTCATGAGGCCGGAGGGCGTTGCGTCTCGGTGTCGTCGGCCCTCCACGCGAACGTGTTCCCGGCCTCGTCGACGAGAGGGATCAGGTCGCCGTCTTCGGTCAAGGCCAGGACTCGGGTGAAGTGCCATCCTTCTTCCGAGCTGGCCGCGCTCAGGATGAGTCCGGGGGACTACCGGGGATCGGCTTGCCGACGAGAGCGACGGGGATAAGCAGAAGTGGCCGATCGCCAAGGTGAGCGTCCACACCGCCTCGTCGTCGTAGTGCGTGGATGCCTTGGCGTACAGCGCGTCGGAGACGCGCTCCCCGAACGGGTTCGGGGTGAGGACCGCCTCCACGAGCTCCAATGCGGCCCGTTCGACGTCGGTGAAGGGGGCGTCCTGCCATGACGCCGCGGCGGTGATGCGCTCCTCTGTTTCCCCGGCCTTGCGGGGGTTGCCGGTTACCCGCACGGTGTGGTGTGGTAGGTGCTGCCGACGATCTGCCCGGGCGCGGAGCTGCACCAGGCTGATGGTGGTCTGCGGAATCGAACCGTTCCGGGTGGCCTTGTGCACGGCTCCGGAGATTGCTGCCAACTCGGGGAAGAACTGGGTGGGTCGCGCAGACGCGACAGGAGGTTGTCCTGCTTGGCCATTATGGGCGTGGACATGGCGAGGTCTTTCCTTCTAAACCTCAGCGGTGGTTTGAGGCTTGCGACCTGGTGGGGTTGGTCCTCCAACGCGAACTGGCTGGCCGCAGGGGCGATCACTGTTTCGACGCGGGTTTTTCGACGGCGATCCGCATACCCGCCGGGGTCGCGGTGCTGTGG
>WNGE01001034.1_pt1 | contig 35872 bp, 23 predicted proteins | sample 5400651 | NCBI WGS metagenome assembly WNGE01 (sample SAMN13153370, study PRJNA577476) | soil metagenome | isolation source: 60 cm soil or saprolite under grassland replicate 2 | place: USA:California | collected 2016-06-15
TTCGCCTGCCGCTTCGGTAGCAATGCAGACCTGGGCAGAATCATAAAAGCGTTGAGCCGCTTCGCGACGATTGACGGCATTCATCCCACCGTGAATCTCACAGGTGGTGTAGCCCCATTTCTGCAGGTGGCCGCGCAGGTACTCAAGCGTGTCCCGATGCTCTGTGAAGATCAACAGCTTGCCGCGCCCGTCAGCCAGCTCGTGAAACTGGCTACCTTCCATACAGGTGCGCAGTGCTTTGAGTTTTGATTCTTCCCCAGAAGCCATTACCGTGGCGGCTTCTTTGACCAGCCCTTCCAGCGCCTTTACCTCGTCACGCAGTTGGTCTACCCGCTGGACGACTGGGAAGTTTTCCATGGCCTCTTCTTGTAATTCATCCAGGTCGCCACTGTCGCTTTCTTCATCCTCATACCCACTGGAAGCTAACAGGCGGTACTTCTGTAAGATTTTCTCGTGTTCACTCGCGGGCAATCGCTCCAGTTCTTGCAAAATACCGCTGAAGTGATGAGCGCGGCGTTCAAGGGATCGATGGATAGCATTCAAACTGCTGGCGAGACGGCGTTGTAAGACGGTGCGTGCCAGGGCAACACTGTTACGGCGTACACCCCCCTGTTGATAGGGAAGAAAGCGGTTGATATAGGCCGTCACACGGTCATAGAGGCGCAGCTCAGCCCATGTAAGGGGAAAGGGGACAGAGCTCACATGCCGCTTGGTGAAAAGCGGATTACCTTCACGATCACGAAGCTCCTCTTTAATGCGGCGCAAGAACCATTGATCGCGTCCGCCAGAGCGGGAATCCTCCAGTATTTTGCGATCAAGTTGCAGCCCATCATAGCGAGGGTCAGGGAACTGGTCAGCGTCAAGCAGGCGCAGAAAGTGTGCAAACTGGCTGGGATCGCCGCTGTGCGGGGTCGCGGTGAGGAGCAGGATACGCTCGGCGCTGGCGGAAAGCCGTTCGGCCAGCTGATAGCGGCGCGTCTTTGCGACTTTCTCTCCCTGGCTGCGTGCTGCGCATTTATGTGCTTCGTCGATGATAATGAGGTCCCAGGGAATCTGCTCCAGGCTCTGGGTGATTTTCTCCTGCTTGGCGAAGTCGAGCGAGGCAATACACTGGCGGTAACGCTCCCACACATTGCCGGCAAGCTGATTGCCTACCATGTCAGAGTTGACCACCTCATAGGTCTCATCAAATTTGCTGTAGAGTTCGTCCTGCCATTGGATGGTCAATGGAGCGGGTGTCAGGATGAGGACATAGGTGATAACGCCTCGTAATTTGAGTTCCTTCAGCAGTAACCCCGCCATAATCGTCTTGCCTGCGCCTGGGTCGTCGGCCAGCAAGAAACGCAGGCGAGCCTGGGGCAGCATCCGTTCATAGACAGCCTGCAACTGGTGAGGAAGAGCCTGGACACCCGACATTGAGACAGCAAAAAACGGGTCAAAACTGTATGCGAGCCGGATGCGTGCAGCCTCAACCAGCAGAAAGAAGTCAAGTGGATTGGCCAGGGACTGAGTACTGCTCAGTTGTGTAGCGGATTGGTCGAGCGCAAGAGCAAGATCAGCAACGGAAACAATGGTCTGAGCGGTTTGTCCGTCTCGTGTTCGTACTGCCAGGCTTAACAGGTCCAGATCGTCAATAGTCTGAGCATCTTCAATATATACTGGCTGGCTGAACTCTGGCAACCGTACCTGGCGATGCAAGGCGCGACGTATCAAAGCGTGTATATCAAGGGGCAGTTCCGCAGGCATCCTCTTCTCCTCTACGTTGCGCCTAATCTTTCGACAGTTATGGTTGCGATTCTTTATTTCAGAGTAATTTGTGGAATACAGGAATACATAACTATGAGATAGGGTAGTGCTATTCTACCAGATAAAAGGAAGCGTGTTAATACCCTGTTACTTCTGGGTGCGTTGGGCGTCGAGATGCTTCGCTACGCTCAGCATGACAGGGATCTCTTGTCACCCTGACAGGTAAAATTCTTGATAATACGCTTCATCATATTGCCTGAATTCATCGCAACATTGCCGTTTGTTTCAATATATCCTCCGCCTGGGCGAGCGCCGATTGTGCATTGTAAGCCGAATCTGAACATGCTAGTGAAACAGTGACGGTAAAGTTCTGAGTACTCTCCCCAACTCCAGGGTACGACGTGACTTTCGCCGAACACCTCGAATTGAGGCCGGTCACCCTCAAAAATATATCAATAGTGTTAAAGCAGCAATTAAACGGCGTTTTAATTACTTGACAAACTGGCTATACATAAACTATGCTTCTTACGAAATAGATTTCGTACATTGCAATCCTCCTTTGCGGACGTTGTTGTTTGATCTTGCATTATCGGTTCACCAGATTGTTACTTATTTTGGAAATTGAGAGCGTTGAGTTGCTAGAATGGATGAACCAATCAACCGGCTGAATCTGTCTAGACTAGCGGATCGCTGCTCGCTTGAGTTGGTAAAACGTAGACGGAAAGAGGCTGCTGATGATAGCTATTGTTTAGAGATTTTTCGTCGTGCTATCCTTGAACGTGATGATGAGGCATGGTCCATCTTACAGGGATGTTTTAGTGAAAATGTACGCATCTGGATACGCAGTCATGCCAATAGCAATTTGGCGCTTTTGCGTGACTCGGAGGAGAATTATGTAGCGCAAACATTTTCGCGTTTCTGGGTTGCTGTGCATGAGCAGCACTCCGAGTTCAGGACGTTGAATGGGGCATTAAGTTACTTGCATGCGACGCTGGATGGTATTTTTAGAGATATGATGCGCTCGCATCGACGCTCACAGGAGGTGCCTCTGCCTGAACAAGATTCTCCCGAGGAGCCAGCGGCGGAGCAGCCAGATGACGATCTCGATGTATGGAATACCCTTCTCGGCCTGCTCAATAATGAGCGTGAAAGACGTGTAGTGCAGCTTCTGTATTATCATGGACTTACGCCCAAAAAAATTGTGAAACATTTTCCGCAAGAATTTTCGAACGAGAAGGAAATCTATCGTGTAAACTACAACATTGTAGAACGGCTGCAGCGGAAACGCGAGCAGTTGCGCTGGTTATTTAGCAGATGAGGAAGACCAAATAGCTTATGACAGAGAATCAGCATGTATTAGCGCTCAGCGAAGAGTCGTTGATGAGTGTTGCTTATGAAGATGAAGAGGAAATACTCTCTGAGAGTGAAAGAGATCATCTAAAACAGTGCGCGCTCTGTCAGCAACAGCTCACTCTATACAGACGGACGAATGCGCTACTTCGCGCGAAATTCTATCGTTTTCAGTGTCCCAGTGGCGTCGAATTAAACTACTATTGTCTCGGCATGATATCAGACGAGAGTCGAAAACGCATCGACTCTCATATTCTCGACTGCCCCAGTTGCGCTGACGAAGTTGAAGAGATCCGGCAGTCGCAGGCCAACTTCGAGGCCTTTCCTGCTTCCGCTCCCACGGTCTCGGCACCAGAAGTGATGCGTCGTTTGATTGCGACATATGTGGTACAACAACAGGCACAGCCTATTTTGCGCGATACAGCCGATAAAGTTCCCTTGCTCTTGCGTAATGAAGCCCCTAAGAAAGGATGGCCTCGCCAATACCAGGCTGAAGCGATAGACTTGTCGTTGCACTTATCGCATACGAGTAACGGCGAAATTATGTTGCTAGGTATTATTACCTCGTCCAATACCAAGGCGAAAGTCAGTGACTTTGCAGGCTCGAAAGTCTATCTCTACTATGCGCCAGGTCCGCTCGCAGTAGATAATCAAGACGCAGAGAATGCCGTTCCATTGCTTTCCACTGAGGTAGATGGAGGTGGAAACCTCACTCTGGAGCCAGTACCAACGGGAAGCTTTGTGATGCTCGTGCGTTTCACCGGACAGGAAGTAATCATAGGGGAATTTACCATCGATCAAGAGTAAAACGTGCTTGCAAAAGGTATTCATCCAGTAGTTCGTGCTGCATATATCGCTCAGGCCTCCCTACTACGTTCGTTTATTTGGAGAACATAATATCGGATATGGATAACTCACTATTTTTGCAACACCTGCGGGATGTCGGTCTAGAAGAAGGGCGTTCTTACCTCCAGAAACATAAGGAGGAACTGGCGGATTATGCTGCGATTGGCGACTTATTGGCAGATGAGGCCCTTAAACATCTCTTCACACCTTTTCTCTCACTCAAACTGGCGGAACTGCTCACCTTCTTTGGCGAAAGCGCTCCCGATGAATACGCACACGCGCTGGGTCTAAAGGCCAAAGGGGATGCTCTCGTCCAGATCAGGCATCTTCAAGCTGCTGTTCAAGTTTTAGATATTGCCGGAGAGAAGTTCCTGCAACTAGGCGATAAGAGAAATTGGGCCCGCAGTCGTATCAGTTGGGTTATAGCTACCGCTTCATTAGGCCGTATCGAAGAGGCGCTAGACCACGTCATCCGCGCTCGAGAGGTGTTTCAAGAGCTTGACGAGCCTTACTGGGTTTGTCTCATCGATCATAATAGGGCGTGGATTTACAGGCAGATAGGACGGTATCACGATGCTATTGTTCTTTACGAGAGAATGCTTGCGATTTATCCTACCGTGACAGATCAAGGCGAAGCTTTTGTTAAGCGAGCGGTAGCTATGGCCCAGGAAAGCCAGGTAGTCATTCTTTCCTGGCTGGGCGATTTTGAGCAGGCGCGTCGTCTCCTACAGGAGGTACACGCGGCTTATTCCGCACTTGCTGAAACTGGCCTCATGCTGACTTCACAAATTGCCCTGGCAGAGCTTGATTATGCTCAGGGATACTATGGTTCTGCATTAAAGCAGTATTACCAGGCGCAAGACATGTTAGTTGACGGCAACATGAACAATCCCAGGGCATTAGCAGAACTTAAATTGAGAATGGCCGATACACTGGTAAAGCTGAACAAGGCAAACGAGGCCTGTCAATCGGCGGTAGAAGCCGTAGCAATATTTAGACAACTTGACGAGTCGCTAGATATGGGAAATGTCCTGCGCGAATACGCTACGGCTCTTGTCGCTTCTGGTCGATTACGCGAAGCACTTACCGCGCTCAACGAAGCAAAGGTACTATTTGACCGGGCAGGATTTGAACACCATTCCGCAGTCACCCTGCTCCAGCATGCTGAGCTTCTTCTTGAAATGGGCTTAACTGCCCAGGCCTACGACGAGGCTTATCAGGCCAAAGCGTATTTTGAGGCCCATAGTCTGGTGGCGCGTTTTGTGGGCGCGGGCCTTGTCATGGCTGGCTCACTGATCAAACAGGTTCAGCAGGACAAAGAGCGCCTGGAGAAAGAGCAACAAGATAAACTTTTACTTCACGCCATAGCGATCTGCAAGCAGGCAGTAGAGCAGGCGAGCCTCCACCATTTACGGGAAGAAGTCTATCGAAGCCATCACCTTCTTGGACGGATTTATGCTGAGCAAGGTGATGATAGGAAGGCCGCCTGGCGCTTCAAAGCTGCGATTGTCCAGATCGAACATATTCTCGATGATCTGGTGTTTGATCTCTCTCCCGCCTTTCTGCGTAGAGCGTGGAAGGTATATAAAGACATGATCGTGCTTTGTTTAAGACAGGAAGGGGAAGAAGAGAGAGCATTCGGATACTTCGAACGAGTTCGTTCGCTATCTCTACGGCAACATCTCAGGGCAGCGAAGGCTCCGCCTGGCAGTAGAGCAGGCGAAGAATGTATCTCTCCTTCGCCTGAGTTGCAGGCAGCAGGCGCGGCGATCCTGCGAACGCAGCAAGAACTCAAAGAGTTGCAGGGGGAATACCGCAAATACAGTAACCTGCTTACTCAAATAGATACCACCGTGTCTCCTACCGTTGATCGAGAAGTTCTTGAGGCGGACCTAAAACACCGCGAAACAAAACTGAACGAACTTTTTGAGCGTCTGGATCTTCAACGCACAACGTCAGCGCATTCATCGGTCAAGAGAATGCGTACATCTCCTGGGCCGTATCTGGACATCTCACAACTGAGTCAAGGGCTTTCCCCAGACCGGCTTGTACTGGCATATTTCCTGCACGAGGAAAGTCTTGTTATTTTTGCGTTTACCAACGAAGGCCTCAAAACCTATAAAAAACCGGAGGGCTGGCAAAAACTGGAGCGTATGCTGCTCTTGCTCCATGCTCATTTGCAACCGGGAGGCTGGCCCGATCCTTTTCACCCTCCTCTTCAGGGTGTTCAATTCATGCTACATGAGTTGTACACCCTGCTTATTGAGCCAGTGCGTGATGTACTCCCTCCAGATAACGGTTTACTTACCATTGTTCCATATGGACCCTTACATGCACTGCCGTTCCATGCTCTCTACGATGGCACGCGCTATCTAATCGAGGATTACCAGATACACTATCTGCCGGCGGCTGGACTATTGAAGGCACCGAACGGAGCCGAACAGGTCGCCCGTGATGAGAGAGACTCGATGCTCGCATCTGCAACGATGAGACCTCCTCTGATATTTGGTTACTCCGGTCGTGGCCAACTACAAAGCGCAATTGTAGAGGCCAAAACCCTGGCGGCCCTGATGGGGGGACGCTGTTACCTGGAAGATGAGGCAACGATCTCCAGGCTGATTGAGGAAGCGCCTGGCAGTCCCATCATCCACCTGGCGACCCATGGGTATAGCAGATTGGACGCCCCCAATTTTTGGTCCGTGCTACTGGCAGACGGGCGATACAATGCCTTTGATGCTTTCGATCTCGACTTGCAGGTCTGCGAACTGGTGACGCTCAGTGGCTGTGAAACCGGGCTGGCGCTGAGCGGCGGGGGCGATGAACAACTGGGATTGGGAAGGGCGTTCCTGGCCGCTGGAGCAGACTCCCTCGTTATGAGCCTCTGGTCAGCAGAGGACGATTCAACCTGCGAGCTGATGCAACGCTTTTATGAGCACCTTCTCAATGAGAAGAGCAAGTCAGAAGCATTGCGCGCTGCTCAACGTAATCTTCTTGAGCGAACAAACTCGCCCTACATCCACCCGTTTTTTTGGGCCCCTTTTCGTCTTGTGGGTGGAGTCGGTCCCTTGAAGTACATCAGAAGTAGTAGATAGTTCTCCGGCGCTTAAAATTGATACCGTAAAAAAGTGAACATGAACGTTTCAAGATCAGGAATATCAGGTGCAATTTTAAGCTCTTTTGCATTGCCAAAGGATGAGTAAAGGGAAAAGAAGCCATGAACATGCAAAATGATAACATCGTATATTGGCGTAAGAATCAGGTCGCCATCGTCGTCAACACCAACTCGCCGCTAGAACCACATGTTCTCTTGAATCCAGAGCTAGATCCCGTATGGACTAACATCCGTGCAGCATTCAAAGGTGACGTGGTGGCCCCCGAAGCCTTGTCGAATTTAGACCTGAACCACATGCAAACATTCGTATACCCTTCCAGCCGCGTCTATTTTGCCCGGTGTACGCCGCCTGAGCAGGGAAATGCTGATTTGAGTGGTATTGATTATACTTTCGGTGTCCTAAAGAAATTGGAGGATGTGAAAGAGAAGAGCGGGCATGACTACAGCGTCATGCCGAATTGGCTGAATTCAGGCGTTGATAATACACATGGTTGCCCGGTCGGCCCTCCTTTTCCTGTAAAGAGGCTTGAGGGTCGGGGTCGCTATACGATCAATTTGCAGGAGCTACCGGACAATCTGCAAAGCGCAAAAGGGAAAAATGTAACAGTTTTTGTTCTGGATACACTCCCACCAATCAACCAGGTTAAAACGGCAGCGGATAAAGCAGACGATTACAATATGTTGCTGAAGGAGATGGTGGTCGGCATGAAGGACACGGAACCAAACAACGTTGTCAACGCCAGTCCCCCTGCTATTAAGCTCAACTATTCGTTCAATGACATTATCCCGGCTCCCACGGATTCTGCGAAGACGGGCAAAGACATCTATGGGCGTCTTGTTGGCTTCCCTATGGAAGATCATGGACTGGCAATCGCAGGGATACTGCGCGATCTTGCTCCACAAGCCACTATTGAATGCATACGGGTGCTGAATGATTATGGCGTAGGAGATCTTCATACGTTGCTGCTTGCCCTGGACTACATATACAAACTCATTTTGAAGCACGATGAATCGCTTAAATTGCCCGTTGTGATTAATATGAGCCTGGTGTGGCTGCCTCCTGAACATGATATCCATGATGGCTCGTTGCCGGGTATTGAAGACATCATCGCAAGATCAAAGGAAATTTTTCATTCAATACTGACTCAACCTGGCTTTGACGCCATCTTCGTAGCTTCCTCAGGCAATGATTCTGACCCACGCGACGCGATGATGAATCCCTCGGAGGTACGGTTTTCACCACGATATCCTGCGGCCTTTGCAGATGACGAAAAATACAAAATGGACACGATGATCCCAGTTGGCGCAGTCAACAAGGACAAAAAAGCGGCTTCCTATAGCAATTATCCCGGTCAGAGCGGAATCGCGACCTATGGCGGAGAACTACCAAAGCCTCGTCCGTGGTTGCCCGGAGCTCTATCTCATGCCAAAACGCATGTCGATGCTGCGTCCGTCGATGCGATACGTGGTATCTACACAGCAGAAGAATATCCTGCGCTGTCAATGAATGACGAGAAGAGCGGCAATCAAGAGGGGAACGCTCCACAAGGGATGTCAATGGAATATCCGATGTATCGTGCTCCTAATACCCGCGCCTGGGCCTATTGGTCAGGAACATCATACGCTGCTCCCATCATTAGCGCATTAGCAGCTCGGGTTATAGAATGTGAACGGGCTGGAGCGAGCAGCAATAAGCGTGATCGCAGTATACGGGATATCATCAGCGATGTCGCCAAGGAGCGGCAGGAACTGTGGACGAGAGTGGTTGAGTATAACGAAATGGGTGGATCGCCAGAGATGAGCCAGCCAAAGGACCTAAAGCCAGAGGACCTAAAAGGAAAGATGATTCTAGCTGTGCAAGAGTGGTGTCCAGGGGAGAGAAATAAGTAATATCGATGGCTCCATGAAAATCAACGTTGACAAAAGTATGGTAATCGTGTACTATTCTTGCGGGAAGTACAAGCAATTGTACAAGGCGTGAGCTACTTTCGGGTGTGGCCAAGCGGTAAGGCGACGGTCTTTGGAACCGTTATTCCTAGGTTCGAATCCTAGCACCCGAGCCAACAGAAGTGATACGAGCGTTTTCGGCGGCTTGAACCTCCATGCGGTTAAGTAATCGATGATTGTGGGTTTATGTCGCTTTTTTCTTTCTCACTACCAAGAAAAGGGTGAGTACATCTAGTTATGAATACATATGCGACCGTAGTTCTTGCAGCAGGCAAAGGGACTCGGATGCGTTCAACATTGCCAAAGGTGCTTCATACATTAGCAGGTGAGCCACTGTTATCACATGTTCTGAATGCTATTGAGACTATTCCTTCCAGTGCTGTATTTGCTTCCTTTACCGAAACAACACATTCCTACCGACCTATCGTGGTGCTTGGGCATGAGGCTACCCTGGTCGAAACAACTTTTGGAGAGCGCTGTCTCTATGCCATCCAGGAAGAACAATTAGGCACCGGTCATGCTCTTATGACTGCGCAACACGTTATTGAGAGTCTTGATCCTTTGCCTCAAGTGGTGCTTGTTTGCTATGGTGATACGCCGCTCGTCAGTGGTGAAATGCTGGCGCAGGTGATAGTTGAACACCTGGCACGACAGGCTACGATAACCTTTCTCACTGCTCAGGCCACCTTACCCAGCGACTTTGGCCGTGTAGTGCGCGATGCTGATGGACATGTGCTCGAGATTGCCGAAGTAAAACATGCGACCAGGGAACAGAAACAAATTGACGAGGTCAATTCTGGGGTCTACTGTTTTACTAGTACCTGGCTTTGGCCGGCACTGCATAATCTACCTCGCCATTCCTCAGGCGAATACTACCTCACAGATCTTGTTCGCATTGCGGCTTCAGGGGGACTTGAAATAGCTACGGTGATTGGGAAACTTGAAGAGACCATCGGTATCAATGATCGCGTCCAACTCGCCGCTGCGGAGCAATTACTACGCAGACGGATACTTGAACGCCATATGTATGCAGGTGTGACTATCATTGATCCAGCTACAACGTATATTGATACGAAAGTCACCATTGGCCTTGATACAGTTATTCTTCCAGGAACAATGATTACAGGGAAAACTTCTATTGGTATGTCATGTCATATCGGGCCGGATGCCACTATTGATCAATCAGCTATTGGAGATCGTTGTATCATACGCAGTTCAGTGGTGGAAGAAGCAACTCTTGAAGACGGTGTGTGTGTAGGTCCTTTTAGTCATTGTCGTCCTGGTACCTATCTGGCACGCAATGTTTATATGGGTAACTACGCGGAAGTGAAAAATTCATACGTTGGCGCGGGAACACAGATGCATCACTTTAGCTATCTTGGAGACGCTACGGTCGGTGAGCATGTGAATATTGGAGCCGGTACTATTACTTGTAACTTTGACGGAGAACGGAAAAATCACACGGATATTGGTGACGGAGCATTCATTGGAAGTGATACAATGTTAATTGCGCCTGTCAAAGTTGGAGCACATGCTCAAACAGGGGCTGGTGCTGTTGTGAACAAAGACGTACCCCCAGGAGCAGTGGTCGTTGGTGTTCCCGCACGTTTGTTACGTATGCCTCTAAAGGGAGATGGCTCTGCCAAGGAAGGCAGCGAAAAGGAGTAGGGGTTATTATGGATGGCCCTGGCTTAGCAAGTATAGCGGCCGGTATCGATTTTCAAAATCCGCAATTTGATTTGGAGGCGTGGTTACAACTCGCTATTCTTATTATCTCGCTATTCCTCTGTGCTTTCGCTTCTGCTGCTGAAACTTCCCTCACTTCCATAAGCCGCATTAAACTCAAGAATCAGGTAGAAGAGGGCGATAAGCGCGCTATAGAGATCGAAAATTTGCTCTCCAATCCGAACAAGGTGCTTTCAACCATTCTGGTTGTGAACAGTGTTGCCGTGATTGTCGCTTCCAGTATGTCAACAGTCCTGGCACTACGTTTTTCTCCCAACTACGGCGAACTCATTGCGACCATCCTTATCTCTTTAGTGGTGTTAATCTTTTGCGAGATTACACCTAAAACTGCTGCTGTGCAGAATCCGCTGCGCTGGGCTCGAGTTTTTGTAAGACCTGTAAGAATAACTGCCTGGCTACTTCAACCTGTGGTATGGGCACTCGGGGCTGTAACGAACTCTCTTGTGCGCCTGGTGGGAGGTCAAGTGAAGCATCGTGGACCGTTCGTCACTGAGGAGGAACTGCGTTTGCTTGTGTCTGTGGGTGAAGAGGAAGGAGTACTCGAAGAAGAAGAGACCGAGATGATCCATAGTATCTTCGAGTTTGCTGATACCACTGTGCGTGAAGTGATGATACCGCGTATAGATATGGTGACCTTAGAGAGCGATGCTACTGTGGATGAAGCGGTTGATCTTGCTTTACAGGGAGGTTTCTCACGCATTCCTGTTTATGAAGAAAGTATCGATAATATCATAGGTGTCTTGTATACCAAAGACATGCTGAAACAACTGCGCGAAGGCCACAATGACCATCCTATACGTGATCTTGTGCGCCCTGCTTACTTTGTTCCTGAAACGAAAAAACTGGATGACTTGCTGCGAGAAATACAGCAGAAACACGTGCACCTGGTGATTATTGTCGATGAGTATGGTTCAGTGGCGGGGCTTGTGACTATCGAAGACCTGGTCGAGGAGATAGTTGGAGACATTCAAGACGAGTACGACCGTGAAGAAAAACTGTATGAGAAAGTCAATGAAGAAATATATATCTTTAATGCAAAGATCAATATTGACGAGTTCAATGAAATAATGGATATGGAGTTGGCTGATACCGATTACGAAACCCTCGGTGGATTTTTATATGCCCAGCTCGACAAAATTCCAAATGTGGGCGATACAATTACATTCAATGATATGATCTTTACCGTATTAACGACTCGCGGAAGGCGTATTACACAGGTTCGCGTAGAACGCTCCAATAAACAACCAATCGATGTTACTCCACATTTGGTGAAAGAAGAACAGTCGCGGCCGTTGCTCCTGTCTTCACCAGGGGAAAGGCGTGAAGAAGATCCTCAAGAAGGTAAGAGTAGCAGTGACAAAAGCAGTGATACTCATCCTTCAGAACAGCCTTCGCATTATGAATATAGAGGAGCGTAATATATTATGTCTGGCCTTGCCTCTCTGCCTTCTGCTGTTCGCATTGTTGAAGTTGGTCCCCGTGACGGCTTGCAAAACGAGAAAGCGCTCATTCCCACTGCGCAGAAAATACATTTTATTACTATGCTTGCTGAAGCTGGCTTGCCGGTAATCGAAGCAACATCATTTGTCAGTCCTCGCGCCATTCCTCAACTCAGCGACGCCAGTGCTGTCATGTCGGGTTTGGAACGCCTACCCACAACAGAGTTTTCTGTTCTCGTACCCAATCTTAAAGGTATGGAACGCGCTCTGGAAACTGGTGTGCGATCAATAGCTGTCTTTACCGCTGCCAGTGAAAGCTTTACTCGTCACAATATCAATGCTACCATAGCGGAGAGCCTTGCGAACTTTCGTCCAGTAGTTGCGCTGGCGCGGCAGGAAAGCATACGGGTCAGAGGGTACGTTTCGACCGTTTTTGGCTGCCCATATGAGGGCCCGGTTGCTCTTGGTCAAGTGCTCTCAGTGACCCAGGCTCTCGTTGAAATGGGGATCAATGAGATATCACTTGGGGATACGATTGGTGTGGCTACCCCGAACCAGGTTGTAGATGTAGTGTGTCTTTTGCTTGAGAAAGGTAACATTCCCATTGAGCGTTTAGCAGTACATTTCCATGACACACGCGGTACAGCTCTGGCCAACGTCCTAATGGCCCTGCAACTTGGCATCAGCACTTTCGATTCCTCTGCTGGTGGACTCGGTGGCTGTCCCTATGCCCCAGGGGCAGCAGGCAATCTGGCGACGGAGGACCTCCTCTATATGCTTCATGGCATGGGCATAAGTACTGGCGTTAACCTGGAAAAGGTTGTTGCGGCTAGTGGTTTTATTACGCCACTTTTAGATCATCCACCAACCAGTAAGTATTACCAGGCTGCCACATGTACTCAAACGTGAGACGAGGCACTAATGCTTCACCAGGTACTGGATTGCCCCTACTAATTGTGTGTCTCCGCTGGTAAGAATCTGTTGTTCGGTCATATTCCCCGCATTCTCATCGGTCGGAGTAAGCGGGACGGCTTTCGGAGCCAGTTTGACCGGGATATTGGGAGAAATGCCCTTATCACGTATGAAGTGACCATCAGGCGTAAGCCATTCACTCGTACCGAGAAGGATTGCTGAGCCATCAGCGAGAGGATATTCCTCAAGGACTGTCCCTGTACCAAATGTTTTCTCCCCAAGTATAACTGCCCGCTTATTATCTTGCAGCGAACCGGAAACGATCTCAGCAGCACTTGCAGTATCGCCATTTACCAGTACAACGATAGGGGATGAGGTATCGACAGTATGTCCGCTGACGGAATATGCTTTACGGTTTCCTGAACTATCTTGCTCTAACAGGACGTTTCCATTTGCGACAAATTCACTTGATGTGTCAATTGCTTCCTGTAGGTAGCCGCCGGGATTTTCCCGCAGGTCAAGAATGATCTTTTTAGCACCAAGTTTTTGAGCTTGCAAAATTGCATTTTTTAGTTGATTGGAGACCCCTGAGGCAAATTGTACCAATTGGATGTCCGCGATATGATCTGGTGCGATATAGTGCATAATGACGTTTGGTACAATAATCTCCGCTCGTACGACATTGATGGTTAGTATCTGCTGCGTTGATGGACGCTGTATCGTAATCTTCACACTCGTTCCAGCTTTCCCCTGGATGAGAGTGCTCACCCCCGCTACATCCTTGCCTGCTGTACTGACTCCGTTGACTGCCAGAATGATATCACCATGCTTAAAGCCGGCCTTTTCAGCAGGTGAGCCAGGAATGGGGGATGTTATGATAAGTTGTTTCGTTTTTGGGTCCTGGCGCAGATAAACACCGACGCCGGTAAATGTACCGCTCAACTGTTGGTTTTCAGCCTGGACATCCTCAGGTGTAAGAAAGCGTGTATGCCCTTTGTCATTGAGGACATCCAACATCGCCTGGATTGACTTATATGACATTTGCTTATAGTTTACAGCCTTACGATCAACATAGTTCTGGTCTACAATAGTCCATGCCTGTTGAATGAGTTTTGCGTAGGATTGCGATAAATTGCTTCGATTGAAGCTATTAGAATAGAGTTGATTGCCGAACCAACCACCAGCAAAAGTAACGAGGAGAAGAGCGATTACTACGATTGTTTGCCCAAAGCCAAAGCTCCGTTGTCTTCTATTTCTGAGATCGGCTCGTGGTGGATCCTGCGAATATATTTTCTGCTGGAATTCGCCTGGTACCGGGGATGCCGGGTATGCCGGGTATGGTGGATACGAACTATATTCGCTATTAGGAGGCTGTTGAACATTGGGAGCGAAAGACGATGGTTGCTGAACTGATTGTACAGGCACGTCATTGTGTTCTGGGTGTTGTTCATACCAGCGTGGATCATCATAATTATTCATAAGGGCCTCCCAGAGCAATGCTCATGTGTTAAGATCATCTTCCATTGTTTTGTAATGTATTACAATTTGAAATCCATCGCTGCAAGGAAGCCAGGTTGACCGCGAGGGCCAGGTTGACCACCAGGGTCAACCCTACTATACAACGTGGCCAGGTTGACCGCCAGGGTCAACCCTACTATACACGGTGCGATGTTGCGCACAAGGCTTGTTTGGTATTCATTGCTGCAAGGAAGTAAAAGTTTTTCAATAGGTCAGGCATGCACATTCAGGGCCATATAAACATCCTTGTGCACTGCACAGTTATAGGATACTACGCAAGAATAAAATAGCTATGAGAAAATGATAAAATTTTTGTAAGGTTTAGTTTAAAGCCACTCTAAGAATGACACTCCTACCACGACGAAGGCTACCAATGCTTTGCCCTCCATCGTAGTAGGAGTGTCATCCATGAGACAACTTTTCTTGTGGGTACAGGTCAGATTGCCGGGTTTGTCGCACACAAAGAAGAACCTAACTCTCCTTTGAAGCCTCTGTTACATCGATGCTCTCAGAAGTAGGGGCAAGTGTCTGAGACGGAGCGCTCGTTCGAGTATCAGCTTGAGCTTTGGCACCTTGATGCTTACCAGCAGGTGGTAATTGTTTTTTTGGCGGTTCCCAACCAGGTGCTCGGGAGACGATCATTGACATCATCCGGCCTTCCATCATAGGATTGCGCTCAATGATAGCTGTGCCCTTTAACACTTCCGCAATCTCGTCAAGCATTTTGCGCCCAATATCTGGGTGACGCATCTCAGCTCCGCGGAACTGGACACTGACTCTCACCCGATCTCCTTCAGCCAGGAACTCTTGAATTTTGCGAGTCTTTACATCAATATCGTGCTCATCTGTACGCGGCCGCATGCGAATCTCTTTAAGTGTAATAGTTTTCTGATTCTTACGCGCCTCGTTTTCTCTTTTAGCTTGCTCATACTTGTACTTACCGTAGTCCATCAATTTACAGACTGGCGGTATAGCATTGGGCGAAATCTCAACCAGATCAAGATTTCTTTCACGGGCAATGTCTAAAGCACGTAGAGGCGGCATAACGCCGATCATCACTCCGTTTTCGTCGATTAAGCGCACTTCTCGTGCACGAATGCGCTCATTGACCCTTGTTTCACGTGTACGATCACGGTCATTCCCCCGAAAATCCCTATTAATAGACCAAACCTCCTTCTTATGGAGCTACTATTAAGAAAACAAACAATGAAATCTGATAAAGTGTAGCATACATGTACGGCCAAGTCAAATGATTTTTCGTAACTTTGGTTGTAAATTTGCAGAGCTAAGCACACATTGATCCCATCGTTATGGTATACTAATAGGTACGACACTTCTAGGGTATCATGTCATTGCTTCCTTTATCACAGGCTTTTCTAGCGAAAGCAAGCTTGAAGCGAAGGAGAATGCTAATGAGCGGCGACCTGGTCGACGGTGATTCGCAGTCATCTGCTCAAGCAACCACGCTATTTCGTTTTTCTCCGCGCCCACACAGCGCTACCTCTATTCATTGGCAACCCTGGGGACAAACTGCATTTCAGGAAGCTGTACAGTTGGATAAACCAATTTTTTTACTTATCACGTCTTTCTGGTGTCAGTGGTGTCATATAATGGATGAAACTACGCTTTCTGAACCCAGTATCATTGCTATACTCAATCGTGACTATGTGCCCATTCGTGTTGATAGCGATCTTCGTCCTGATGTTAACCAACGCTATAATCAGAATGGCTGGCCGAGCGTTCTCTTGCTTTCTCCGGAAGGAGAAATCTTATGGGGAGGCGTTTACGTTCCTCCCAAGCAAATGCTTTATTATCTGGGCCATATTCGGCGATACTATAGTGAGCACCGTCTTGAGATAAGTGAGCAGGTACGTGAGCTGCAAGACCGCCGCTTTACGAAAAAGTTGACTCAAGCCCTTCCTGCTGCGGGTTTTCGAACTCTTTTCCAAGAAGAACGTACTGCCCTGGCCGATCTTCCTTTGCAGGCCGGTGTCGTCTTACGAGAACTCTACGATGAAGAATATGGTGGTTTTAAAATCCATCCACACCTCAAATTTCCTCATCCAGAAGCGTTGGAACTACTCCTTTTGCTCTCAAAGCATTACCACCAGCAAGATGCGTTGGAGATGGTTTGTTACTCGCTAGAACAGATGCTTGACGGCGGCTTGTGGGACAAAGAAGAGGGTGGTTTCTTTCGATACTCTGCCGGGAGCGATTGGAGTATGCCACACACGGAGAAGATGCTGGAAGAGAATGCAGCCCTCCTGCGCTTGCTATTACTTACAGCAGAAGCAACCCGATCTCCACAATGGTACGACTACGCCAAGCGCCTTCTGGCATACATCAATGAAGTACTCTGGCAGCCCAGAATAGGTATTTTTAGCGGAAGCCAGAGTGCCGATGAAGAATATTATGAGCCGGGGACCTATTCGCGCGTTTCAAGACAGGTGCCACCAGTGGATACTACGGTCTACACTTCCTGGAACGCTCGCATGATTTCAACCTATCTTCTGGGTGGGCAAATGCTCCATACCCCTTCAATGAAAACAATGGCTATTCGCGCGCTGGATTGGTTATGTGAACATATGGTACACAGCTCCGGCAGTATGTGTCATGACATGCTCAATGGTCAATCGCAACTCCCTGGGCAATTGGCAGATCAGGTGTGGATGACGCGAGCTTTGCTTGATGCTTATGATCTTTATGAGCGTAAAGCATACCTTGAGATGGCTGTTGCCTTGATGCATTATGCCTGCCAGGAACTGTTGGATGAACAGAGTGGCCTGTTTTTTGACTATCCTGAGGACCCACAGGCTGAAGGCCGACTGGCGATACGAGAGCAGCCTCTGATTGAAAACGCCCTGGCTGCTGAATGTTTGCTACGCATGTCGGTTTACAGTAAACGCCAGAGTCTCAGGGATACCGGTTTGCTAGTTCTTTCGGGTTGTCTGGATAAATATCGCCGCACAGGTATACAGGGAGCCGCCTATGCGTGTGTTGTCGCCCAGGCTACCGCGAATAAGTGGCTCTGAGGCGTCCTTTGCTGAACCTGCCTTTCCTCAGGAAGTCGGCTGCATTTGCAACATTTGTGCGAGGGTGCTCACCACGTCATAACGTCCATATGATGGCATGAGGTAAACTCCCTGTACCATGCTACGCGCTACATTCAGCAGTTCCTGTGCCAGCTTTAGCCCTTCTTCGTGTCCGTGTTCACCTGCCATGCGCATTCGCTGGCGCACAACATCAGGAATGGTTATACCGGGCACCTCATTGTGCAGGAATTCGGCGTGGCGTGAACTATGTAATGGAATACAGCCGAGGATCAATGGAATAGGAGGCTGTCCCACACGCTCCAGAAAACGTACCAGGGGCGTTAGCTCATAGATGGGCTGGGTCATGATAAAGTGTGCTCCCGCCTCTATCTTGCTCAAGTATTTTTCTATTTCGCTCTCAAATTCCTCGTCGGTCTCGTTTAAATTGAGTGCCGCGCCAATATGGAAAGAGGCCTGTGCTCCAATGGACGACCCTGCTGCATCGTGCCCCTCGTTCATGCTCCGTAGCACCCGTATCAACCCGATTGAATCTACATCCCACACGCCTGTTGTGTTTGGGTAATCACCAAGTCGCAATGGATCACCTGTCAGCGCCAGGATATTGCGTATGCCAAGTGCGTGGGCGCCCAACAGTTCGGATTGCAGTGCCATCAAATTGCGGTCTCGCGTGGTAAAGTGGATAATTGTCTCTAAACCAAGATGATCCTGGAGCAAGCGTGCAAGGGCTATACAACCCATGCGTACGCGCGCCATAGGGCTATCGGCAATATTGATGCAGTCAACCCCTGCTTTTTGCAGCAATACCGCTCCCTCCATGATTTTTGATGGGTTTAACCCCTTTGGCGGATCAAGCTCTACGCTCACGACAAACTCGCGCGCTGCCAATTTTTCTTGTAGTCGTGTCATGCTGCCTTGCTGGGGCAACAGGATTTCCTCTTCGATCAGTGCTGTAATAGATGCTTTGACTGTGGTAATCTCAACAGGTCTTGCCTCTTCTGTCTCCGTTGAGATAGCGTTGGAGTACCGGGTAGATACTCCAAAATGCTCGTCGAGTGCCTTACGCATTGCGGCAATATGACGTGGTGTCGTGCCGCAGCAGCCCCCGATTAGTTGGACGCCAGTTCTGGCGAAACGCAGCGCATAATCTGCAAAATAATCGGGTGTAGCCATATAGAAGAAGCGATTACCGATACGCGTTGGTAGACCTGCATTCGGTTGTGCCGAGAATAGATAGGAGCCCTTATGCGTCTGCTCATCGTGAAGCTTCACTGCCGCAATCATTTCTTGTAAAACATCAAGTGTAGCGGCTGGTCCTACGCTACAATTGGCACCCATCACATCAACGCCCAGGTCATTGAGAACCGCAGCCACTCTGGCTGCTGATTGCCCGGAGAGCGTATGGCCGTCTTCATAAAAACTCATCTGTGCAACAATGGGTAAACCACCGACTTCTTGTGCCGCAAGTACAGCCTGCCGCAGTTCCGGGAGGCTAGAAAACGTCTCCAGTATCAGTAATTCGACTCCGCCTATCAGTAACGCCTCGATTTGTTCGCGGAAGATCGTGCGTAGTTCACTCAATCGCTGTTCATCTGGTGCCTGCAGTGGGCGATCACTTGGCCCGACAGCGCCAGCGATAAATACTGGCTGACCTGATATCTCGCGCGCCTCGCTAGCCAGTTTTGCTGCACGAAAATTGATCTCACGGACGCTCTCCCCCAGGTTATAGGCTTCAAGTTTTGCGCGGTTTGCTCCAAAGGTGTTGGTTTCAATGATCTGCGCACCTGCGTTAATATATTCATTATGGATGCTTTGAATGAGTTCAGGTTGTGTCAGGTTGAGTGCATCGAAACACTGTTCGTAGGATACCCCGCGTGCATATAAGAGGGTTCCCATGGCTCCATCGCAGAGTAAAGTGTGTTGTTGCAGTTGTTCAAGGAACAGGTTCTTCATCAAAGATCTTCTCCCACCAGCTATTCAAACGTTTCGTTCTCTCTCATTGTACTCTTTTTGGAACTTCATGAAAAGTCACCCCTGGCAAACAGCATCACAGCAAACTTAGCTATGGTCTAAGAAACCTATCTCTGATATACTAATAAAAAATGTATTTCATGGAAAAGCAAAGAGCGAGTGAAGAGTAGCATTCTTTCATGCTCTTTGCTTTTGAGTGGATACTCAGAAAGGTGAAAAAGCCTTGCAATGGGACAGCGTCGTCAGAGGCACTGCAGGCGGCAAGTGAATGCGGTATACCGAGCATTTGCTAAAGCTTTAGTTCATGGGAAGTCTTACAAGAAAACAACGTCCTCTCATTGTCGCGGTCTGTGGTGATAGCGGTTCAGGGAAAACGACTCTGACCGACGGGATGGTGCGAGTCTTCGGACAGGAACGTGTAGTGCATATCTGTCTTGATGATTATCATACACTTGACCGGGCTACTCGCCTACGTAATGGTATTACTGCTCTGCATCCTGCCGCCAATAACATCACCTTAATGACCGAACACATACGTCTCCTGGTACATGGTGAGTCTATCGTAAAACCTGTCTACGATCATAAAACTGGAACCTTCGCTGAACCTGTAGAGTTTCAACCCGCTGACATCATTATTGTGCATGGACTCCACCCACTTTACACCGAAGAATTGCGAAACCTGGCTCACGTTCATATCTATCTTGACCCCGAAACTGCACTGCTACAGCAGTGGAAAATTATGCGTGACAGTACTTCACGTGGTTATACCGTCGAGCAAGTGCGCCAGCAGATGGTGATCCGCCGTCGCGATAGTCGCCTCTATATTCAGCCCCAGAAGCAATTTGCCGATATCATCATACGCTTCTCGCGAGGGAGCCTCTATTATCGTACGCGCGATTTAGCTCACCTGGATGTTCGACTTATTGAGGCGAAAGATGCCCCGAAAATCGATCTGAGTGATGTGCTTGAAGCCTCGAAGAGTGGAGACAGGCCAACATTACGACTGCTTGAACAGGAGTATGCCGGGAAGTTGCGTGATGTGCTGGAGATTGATGGCCACATTAGCCATCAGAAAGCATGTGAATTGGAAGATGTGATCTGGGCACACATGGATAACGCCAGCCACCTGCGTCCCGATCGTCTAAGCCAGTTAGGCCTTTTCTATGTTGGTAACCTGCTTCGTCAAAGTGATCCCCTGGCGCTCACTCAACTGATCGTTCTCTACCATGTGGTGAATAAAATGCATGAAATAGCCTCTAAGGGGGGGTTGTGATGTTTGAAAAAACGGAAAGGGCGTTCTTTCCCAGCAGTGAGAAGGAATGCCCTTTCCATAAAGATTACTTTTTAGCTTCCTGTGTCTTCTTATACTGTGCGATGATTTCCTGCTGCACATTAGCAGGAACTTCTTCGTACTGGTAAAACTCCATTTTGAAAGAGCCGCGACCCTGTGTGATTGAGCGTAAATCAGTTGCGTAGTGAAGCATTTCGGCTTGTGGCACATTAGCAGTGATTTGTTGCATCCCATTGCCTATGGTGGACATACCGAGAACGCGTCCACGCTTTGTATTGATATCACTCATCACGTCACCCATATTGCTTTCAGGGACTGTGATAGTTACAGTCATCACAGGTTCCAGGATTGTCGGACTTGCCATAGGCACAGCTTCTTGCATCCCAAGCGATGCCGCGATTTCGAATGATTGCGCTGAGGAGTCTACAGGGTGATATTTACCATCCACCAGTGCAACTTTGACGTAGAGCATGGGATTGCCTGAAATGAAGCCGCGCTTGAGCGATTCGCGCACCCCTTTTTCAACACCAGGAATATACTGCCCTGGTACGACGCCGCCAACAATCTTATCATCAAAGATGAAGGTCTCCTCAGATCCCATTGGGAGAGGCTCAATTTCCAGCCAAACATCGCCAAATTGTCCATGCCCACCGCTTTGTCGCTTATGGCGACCGTTTGCCCGCGCCTTTTTGCGTATTGTCTCACGGTAAGAGACACGCTGGTCACGCATCTCCAGGTCAACGCCGTATTTGCGTTTGATGCCTTCGATTACGATCTGGAGGTGTGATTCCCCCATACCAGACAGCAATACTTCAGCTGTCTCGGGATCACGAGTAACGCGCAACGTGCGGTCCTCCTCAATGACCCGGTTGAGAGCATTACCCATTTTATCAAGGTCAGCCTGACTCTTAGGGAAGACTGCTACGGTGAAGCAGGGTTCAGGGAAATTGATTGGATCCAAGGTCGTAGTGATTTCTTTATTGCCGACGAGTGTATCGCCAGTATGTGTATTGGTGAGTTTAGCCACTGCTCCGATGTCGCCTGCAGGTATCTCGGTGGCCGGCTCCTGCAATTTGCCGCGAGGTGTATTCAACTGGCCGATACGTTCATCAGCCCTGGTCTGGACATTATAGACATGCATATCCGGCTTCAGTGTTCCGCTATAGACGCGGAAGAATGAAATGGTGCCAACCTGTGCCGCAGCTGTTTTGAAGATGAACATAGATAGGGTATTGTCAAAGGCTGCGGCATCCACTGGCAGAGCCTCGGCGGCGCTGGGCAAGTAATCGACGATAGCGTCGAGCAACGTCTGCACACCAGTATTTTTGCTGCTTGAACCACATAACACTGGTACTAGCTGGCCGGTGCGTGTGCCTTTATTGACAACGGACAAGATTTCCTCGTCGCTGAGTTCCTCACCCTCAAGGAACTTCTCCATAATCTCGTCGTCACTCTCGACCGCAGATTCGATCAATTGCTCGCGATAACTGCTGATACTCTCTTTCAGTTCAGCGGGTATAGCGACTTCCTGTACTTTGTTGCCACCTTCAAAGGTAAACCCCTTTTGCGTGACGAGATCCACAACACCCTTAAAGCCTGATTGTTCGCCGATAGGTATTTGTAGAGGAACAACTTTGACGCCAAACTGATTCCTCAGCGATTTCAGTGCGTTATCAAATGAGGTGTTTTCACGATCCAGTTTATTGACAAGCACGATGCGCGGTAAGTTGCGCTCATCGGCGTATTGCCATGCGAGTTCGGTACCGACTTCAACCCCTTTTTCTGCCGTTACCACAACGAGCGCAGCATCAGCTACACGTAGACCTGCTTTCACTTCACCTACGAAGTCAGCATAGCCGGGAGTATCAATGAAGTTGATCTTGTGATTTTTCCATTCAACGGGTAGCGCTTTTGCATTCAGCGACATGCGCCGTTTCAATTCGTCAGGATCGTAGTCGGAGATTGAGCTACCTTCATCTACCTTGCCTTGCCGGGTGACGGCACCGCTATCATAAAGTGCCGCATCTACCAGAGATGTTTTACCGGCTCCAACGTGGGAAATCAGTGCCACGTTGCGAATTTGTTCCGCCCTATAAACCTTCATAATATTCTCCAATTGGGATACCCCTGGCTTTCAAGCAGGGGAGGAACGATTGCCCCCTGAGGGGAGCCGTTTTGGGTGAGAGCGGCTAAACTCCACCGCTTGCGCGGGTAATGCAATTCACTCACATGCCTGAAGGCAGTGGCCCTCTTGCCGCATTTTAGGTAGTATAGCAGCATTGGGCAGTTTGTTCAACCGTAATTTTTCAGTTGCTATTGTTCTGACTTCTCACTGCTGATATACTGAATACTATATTTTAGTAGCCAAAGCATAAGGGAGCGATACATATGACAGTAGATATTAGCGATATTGAGAAGATCATAGCACGGCAAAATACCTGGCGACAGACGCAAACCATCAACCTGATTGCGAGTGAGAATACTCCCAGCGAAGCAGTCCGGCGGGTGCAGAACTCCGATTTTATGGGACGTTACGCTGAGGGCCATCCAAACGAGGGCGACAAAGTCAATCGTTATTACCAGGGTACAAGGTATATTGACCAGATTGAGCGCATGGCCCAGGATGAAATCATTGAACTTTTTGGTGTCAAGCAAGCCGAAGTTCGTCCCATCAGTGGCAACGCGGCGAATACGGCAATTGCTCTGGGATGGCTGCGTGGCGGTGATACCATTGTTGCGAACTCTACCGACGCAGGCGGTCATATCAGCCATGGGGCAGTTGGTGTATTTGGCCGCCGTATTCAAAATCGCGGTCAGTCCTTGAAAATAGGTGGCCCAAACTCGATTCACTTGCATTATTTACCATTAACTGCTGATCATTATCACATTGACGCCAAAAAAACGATTGAAGTAATTGACACGGTTACTCCCCAATTGATCGTCATGGGTAAAAGCCTCTTTCTCTTTCCTGAACCGGTCGAGGAGGTTGCTGCCTACTGCAAAACGAAAGACATTCCTCTACTCTATGACGGCGCTCATGTTTTGGGGTTGATAGCGGGCGGTCAGTTTCAGTCTCCCTTGCAAGAAGGCGCAACATGGATGACTGGTAGCACGCACAAAACCTTTCCGGGTCCACAACGTGGTGTCATTCTGGGTAATATGGATGCTGAAGCCGAGAAAAAATTCTGGCCTGCTGCTGATCGAGGAGTTTTCCCAGGCTCCTCAAGTAACCATCACCTGAACACCTTGCCTGCCTTGCTTGTTGCCACCCGTGAAATGAAGCAGTTCGGTCGTGAGTATGCTAGACAAATTGTACGCAACGCCCAGGCCCTTGGCAGCAGCCTGGATGAACTGGGTACCCCGGTCGAGGCACGTGAATTTGGTTATACCCGGAGCCATATGATTGCGGTGAATGTCTCTGCCTGGGGTGGCGGTGTTGAGGTTGCCAAACGTTTAGAGGCCAACGATATTATCGTGAACTATAACATGGTGCCTGGAGACGCTGATCCACGCAACCCGTCGGGCTTACGCATCGGTGTTCCCGAGATGACCCGTTTCGGTATGGACGAGCGGGCGATGGGCGAACTGGCGCAGTTAATGCATGACGCTATTCGTGGAAAAGATGTCAAGTCACAGGTAAATGCTCTTCGTGGGCGATTTGTGGAGATGAAGTACGTGTAGGCAGATTACGAGATGTATGCATGGTGGCAAAGGCCCCGTCACCGGGCGACCACAAGGGTCGCCCCTACTATGCGACGGCTTGGCAAGCTGGTGCGTGCATGGTGGCAAAGGAACGTTTTTTCCTTCGCCCGGACATTTCACGCTCTGTGTCATTCGCCAGCAGAGTCTTTCAGCAGGAGGTTTTTTGGGGCAGGTCGTCACAGTCGTAGGGACGCTTGCGTCGCCTATGGGGGCAGGTGGGAAGCGGCAGGGGAACAGGACGCCGGGCGACCCAAGGGTCAATACATCTCACTTAAGGACCTCCCACACAAGACGTCGGTGCGAGCGGATCAAGCAGGTCAACAAAAGCGAGAAACTGCTCCCCTGGATTGAACGGGTCAGGGGGAGGCACCTGGCGTTTCTTGGGTTTGTACTTGAGCCAGCTCTCAGATAACACATATTTTAGGACTTAGAGCAACTTGTTATATTGAGAGCGGCTTCTGGGACCTGTGATGCAGTTAATACTGTCGCCGAATGCATGCGGAGCACACTTGGCCAAGTGTGCTCTGTTTATCAATTATCTGGAAAAAAATAGAAATAATCCTCTCGGACTGCTTCAGTCTGAGGATGGTCCTGACCTAAGACTCGTTCGCAGATGGTTAAAGAGCGTTTCAACAACGACTCTGCCTCCCTATATCTCTCCTGTTGGTAGTAGAGGAGCCCCAGGTTGTTCAGGCTTGCGGCTGTGTCGAGATGCGCAGACCCTAACTGCTGTTCTCGGATCGCCAGGGCACGCACGGCCAACGGTTCCGCCTTCGCATACTTCTGCTGCTTTTTATAGATGGCCGCTAAGTTGTTCAGACCTTGAGCCGTGTCGAGATTGCCGGGTGTACCAGCAAAACAGGCAGAACAAGCGTATCGTTGCGCAAAACAGAGGACAATTTTCGTGGCCATGCTATGGTTCCGAACGTACGGATGTGGCAAACCTTTACGGCGAAGCTCAACTATTGATGCAGTGAGACTACGCTCAATCTTGGGCAAACCTTTATGACAATCGGGGTCATCTTGAATGGCAAGTTACACTCGGTCTTTTGGTGGATACTTGTACCGCTTGTGTTGCCATGCGCTCATCCCTTTATGTAGATATCCACAGCGAGAGGCCTTGCAAGTATGCAAAGAGCAATTACACTCAAGGCCTCTTGCTGGGTACAGATACATACACCAATGACTTTTAGACGAAGGTCAGGTCATGCAGTGGGATATCTGTAGAGATACCCCACTGCTGGCGACGAACTACATCCTACTACCTGTTCACGATTGCCTGCAAATCCGACTGTAATGCACTTAAAGCAGCTGCAGGGCTAGTCTGCTTAGTCAGGGCTTGGTGGACGCGCAGTTGAATGGCCTGGCTGATGTCCGGATAGAAAGGAGAGACCGGCCGGGGCAATGCATTCTGGAGGATCGTCAACACTTTGGTGAAGAACGGGACCTTGGACAGCACGTCTTGGTCCGTGTAGATGCTCTTAAGCGTGACTAACTCCGACAACTGGATGGCGATGGTTTTCTGGGAGTCCGGGCTGAGCATGAACTTGATAAACTTCCAGGAAGCATCAGGGTTCTTGGAGAAAGCATTGATGCCATATTGCCAGCCACCGATGTTGGAGTGGCCTATAGTATTACTGCCCCCGTAGAGCAAGGGATGGATATCAAACTTGCCAGCGATCTTGGAAGTCTTTGGGTCGTTGCCCAACGAAAAGGCATACGGCCAGTTGCGCATGAAGGCCGCGTCTCCGTCTTGCCAGGCTGAGCGGCTATCCTCTTCCTTATAGGTCGTCACCGCCGCTGGCGAAATCTTGCCGACCCAACTCACCATTTCCGTCAAGGCCTGCATGCCTGCTGGGCTGTTCACAGTGACCGATTTGGGATTGTTGGGATCCAGCACGTTCCCACCATAGCCATAGAGGACCTCGACAAAGTTACAGACCAGTCCCTCGTACTGTGCGCCCTGCCAGAGATAGCCAAACTTCGTTTTGGATGGGGAGGCCGCCTTGGCCATGCTCACCAAATCATCCCAGGTATTGGGAGGGGTTTTGATGAGGTCGGTCCGGTAGTAGATCACCCCAACATCGGTAAAGTACGGTGCTGCCCACAACTTGCCATTATAGGTACAGCCCTGAAGCGGGCCTGGCAGATAATTCGCCCGATCGCTGGCAGGCCACTTATCATCCAGAGGAACGGTCCAGCCATTGGCACCGAACTCGGGCGGCCAGATGATATCCATCGGAAAGACATCAATGGAGTTCCCGCGGGCACGCAGCATCGTCGTGAGAAGAGTCAGGATCTGATCGGTCGTCTGGGGCGCATTACTGTTGTAAGTGACATGGACACCGTTATTTTGCGCATTAAACTTGCTCACGAGTCCTGCGTAGACGCCATTGGTGTCCTTTTGAAAGTAGTTAATGTTGACGGTTTGTCCAGCGCCGCCAGTACTGTTGCTGGTACCGCCACAGGCTTCCAGTAGCGAGACAGCCGCGCTGCTCGTCAAGCCGACAGCCATCACACGCTCAAGGAAAGTGCGGCGTGTGATGCGCCCGGCACGAATTTTGGTGATAGTTTCGTTGATGACTTCACCTTGCTCAAGGATCATGTGTGTTCTCCTTTGAATGGATAAACTGCTAACGGACATGGATCAAAAGCGTTCTGCGGAGTTTCCATTCCTTAAAATACCTACCAGGCTTCTCTCTTCGTTGACCTCCCAATTGGATCTGTGTCATGAACGTCTTGAGAAGGGAGGCATTGAGAAGGGGCAGCCCTGCCTCTTCTGTAGGGATACCTACACGGACTATGTACTCCGCACCAGATGTGGGTAAAAGTTTCAGTTCTCTGCTTGTAAACCACTCCTTTCTCCAGGAACAATCTCATTCCTGAGTGACCACGGTACAAAAGATGGCAACGCTGACCATTCTCTGTCTCTCTCCGTTTCGGTCACAGCTACATGCGACAACTATTCCCTCCTGCGTCCATCTTCACACCAGACCCAGCAAGAAGTGCTCAATGGCGTGCTGAATATCCCGTGCGTGTTGCTGAGCATCAGTGGCCTTCGATGTGATCTGTTTCAGCGTGGCACCTGGAATGGCATGGGCAAGAACCTCACCATAGTGAAAGGGGTGAAGAGGATCGTCTTCATTCACCAGGACAAGCGTTGGAACGTGGATATGGGCCCAGTCTTCTGGGTTCCTGTTGGGGGCATCACGAGGCAAGCGTTCGAGGATATCCACCGTCTCCTCGGCACGTGGGCGCGTACATTGCGTGAGCAAGGAAGCTGCTGTCACTGGGAACGTGCGTTGGAGTTCCAGGTACTCCTCTGTGCGCTTGAACTCTTCGCTGGCTTGTGCCGCGCCAGCGTCTCGGATCAGCTTCGCGATCCGTGGGTACACCTGGAGGTGGGCTGGCAACGGTTCATGTAACCAGGCCGGTCGCACCAGCACCAGAGCCTGCACCCGTTGTGGATACCGCAGCGCGACGTTGAGCGCAACACCTGCCCCCATCGAGATGCCGCCAACAACGGCCTGCGGCAGGTGGAGCCTATCAAGGAGTGCTATGAGATCATCTGCAAATGAGCTGAAGCTGAGAAATGCGGGATCGCCAACGGGCCTGGTTTCCCCATGCCCACGACAATCCAGCGTCAGCAGGCGAAACGCAAGCGGGGGGACGAAGAGATCCTGTGTCTGGTGGACATCGCCGCCCGTCCCGTGCTGGAAGACAAAGGGCCGCCCTTGCCCCACATCCAGGTAGTGAAAGGTGATGGAGTCAGTGGAAAAGAATGGCATGTGGTGTTTACCTCCTCTGGAGCTTGTCATAAAGGAACTGAAGGACAGCATCCACCTGCGTTTCAGCTAGGCCATGGATGATCAAAGGACCAGGAAAAGCCCTTGCCTGAAGGAGACGCAGATAGGAATCATAGTCGAGGATCCCCTCTCCGGCAGCCCGGAAGGTATCATCTACCCCTCGATCTTTGGCGTGGGCGATGACGATATGCTCTCCCAGCAGGTCAAAGGCCTCATCGAGGACCTGGCTCATCGGTCGTTCATCGTCTGGCACGATCAGGTTCGCGGGATCGATCACCACCTTCAGGCGTGGGGACTGCATCGCGGCGAGCAAGGCGTGGCCGCGTGCGGCGGTATTCACCACATTGGCCCGCTCCGGCTCAAAGGCCAGCGTCACCTGCTCTTCCTCAGCGATCCGCAGGGCAGCCTCCATCGCGCGTAAGAGATCAGACCATGCCTGGGCAGAATCATTCTCTGGATGCCAATGCCACATATTTGCGGAATCGCGTGTGCCTGTACAAAGCGTAATGACGGCAGTTCCCAGGCCCTGACAGGCGGCGGCCAACGTCCGTAGTCGACGCAGGCCCCTCTGTTGCACCTCTTGATCTGGATGGATCATGTTGTAGGTGCCAGAAACAGCGACGATCTCGATGTCTCTGCTTTGCGCTGCCTCACGAATACGAGTGATGAGGGAAGGGGCGATCTCATCTGGGAGCGGTGGCACACCAGCGCTGGACAGATTGAACTGGACACAGTGGAGTCCATGCGCTCTCACGGCATCGAACACGTCTTCTACGCTCGGACGAGCAAACGTCTTGGAGAAAATCCCTAGTCGCATCACACGCCTCCTGTCACATCAGCCACTGAGATCCATGCGCCCGTCTCGACAGAACGTGAGATAGCCACCAGAGTCCGTATGGCCGCGACGCCGTCCTCGATCCCTGCCCCATGCTGAGGCACTCCGTGCAGAATCGTCTCTGCAAAACCCTCGATTTGTCGCTTGTAGACATGTGCATCGGCACCAAGGACGCGGTGATACTGTCCATCACGCACGCTGAAACATTCCACCTCGCTGGAGCGCAGATACCAGGGATTGAAGGTCTTGCCAATCACACTGCCGTGTTCACCGTACACCTGAAAGCCCTCATGCCAGTCCATCCGCACAGACATCGTCAGGTCAAGGTGACCAACGCTGCCATCGGCGAATTCAGCCGCAACAAACCAGCAATAGGCTCCGAACTTTTCGACGAGTCTGGCCTGGACACGGACGATCTCGCCGCCCAGAAAGCGGGCCGTATCGACAAGGTGACTGGCGTGCCCCAATAAATAGTATCGTTGCTTGTCTGCTTTCGGATTGCCTGCTGGTCGCCTGGCATTTGTACTCGTGACGGGAATGGGTTGGAGGTCGTCGGTTTCGATATAGCGGTACGTCGAGTCGCAGTACCAGGCTTTGAGCGCGAGGAGTTGTCCGATCTCTTCCTGGATGAACTGGTGGGCGAAGGCGATGCCCGGGTCGAAGCGCTTCATCGTCCCGACCTGGAGCACAAGCCCAGACGCCTGCACGTGCTGACGTAGCGCTTCGCACTCCTCAACGCTGACACCAAGTGGTTTTTCTACCAGCACATGCTTACCAGCGGCAAGGGCCCTGGAAGCCATGGATACGTGGAACTGATCGGCTGTAGCCACAATGACCGCTTCGACGTGCGGATCGGCCAGCATCTGATCGTAGTCCAGATAGGTGACGTGGGGATGGTGGATGGCGGCCATGTTCTTGACCAGGTCGTCTGCCAGGTCGCAGATGGCGTACAATTCGGCGTTACGCGCCTTACGACAGGCCTCAAAATGGGCGGCCTGCGAGATCGGGCCTGCTCCGACGACCCCAATCCTCAGTAATCGTGCTTCTTTCTCAATCATCTTCTTTCTCTTTTCTCCTGTTCCACATCTTCGGTGGATGGTCTTCATCTGGTCACAGACGCCAAGAGCAGCGTAGCGGCTCCGATGACGCCTGCCTGATCTCCAAGTTGAGCGTAGTGAATGGGCACATCGCGGTAGGATGGCATGGCTCGCGCAGCAATGATGCGATGAATATGCGGTTCGAGCCATGCCATCCCCTGAGCAACTCCTCCACCAAGCGTGATACGCTCAGGGGAGAAGAGATGCAACAGATTCACCAGGCCCATCCCTAAAAACTCTCCCTCACGACGGAGTAAGTCCTGTGCCAGTTCATCTCCCTGCGTTGCGGCTGTGAATACATCCGCAGCGGTGACAGACCCTTTCGTCGCTCTGTCGTGCAGCAACGATGGGGACTCCTTTTGCAAAGCCTGTGCGGCAAAGTGTGCTAGAGCGGTCCCGGAGGCCAGTGACTCCCAGCAGCCGGTCTGTCCACAGCTACAGACTGGACCATCCGGCTGAATCTGCATATGCCCGATCTCACCTGCCATGCCTTTGCGCCCGAGGAGCAATTGGCCGTTGGCAATGATGCCTCCACCGATGCCTGTACTCACGGTCACATAAACAAAGTCCTGACATCCCTGCCCACTGCCAAAGTACCACTCACCAAGAGCGGCAGCATGCGCATCGTTATGGAGGATCACTGGCAAGCCTGTCTGGTCCTCAAGAAGCGCTCGCAGTGGCACATTCACCCATCCCTGTAAGGTCAGAGCATGCAGCACAATGCCTGCAAAAGGATCGGTTGGGCCAGGCGAGCCAACGCCAATCCCCAGAATATCGGCATGGCTGACATCGCCGATGACCTGCTCGACGAGTGATACGACCTGGGAAATGACCTCTTCGGGTCCAGCAGTGGCAGCAGTGGCGACGCTGCGATGCTGAAAGATGTGACCGGTGGTGTCCATCCGCACGGCCCGTAAGCGTGTCCCACCCAGGTCCACACCGATGAGGTGTTTCACTCTCGTACTCCTTTCTCTTCTTGAGGCGGTTGGTGCTCTCGAGGAAGAACCATGTGAAAGACAACGGCCTTATTATCCCGAGAGCGTTGAGGTGCGCCATTGACGTGCATGCTCTACACATTCGTTTTCTAACGGTTAGCTGTATGTTCACTTTGTTTTACTTTCTGAAACAGAGTATAATATACAAACAAAAGAAAGTCAATAGAAAATACTTGCAAATATCCGAACATATCTGCTATACTGAAGATATGAATACGAAGCATCGACCTCATGAAGAACCCATCTTTGCTGATGAACGCCAGCAGCAAATTGTCGATCTGATCGTTGCGCGTGGGAAGGTTCGTACTGCTCAGCTAACCACTCTTTTCGGAGTGACTGAACCAACCTTGCGCAAGGACCTCAGCGTGTTGGAGGAGCGCGGTTTACTGAAACGGACCCATGGAGGCGCGGTCTCTGTACGCCCCCCGCGAGAACAGGAAGTAGCCAATCGCGCCGCACACAATGCAGAGGCAAAGCAAGCCATTGCCTTGGCGTGTTTACAAGAGATCGGCGAGAGAGACGCCATTTTCCTGGATGGTGGAACGACCGTGTTCCAAATTGCCCGGAACTTGGAGCGAAGTGGACGGTATGTGACCGTCTTGACCAATGCTCCCGCAGTAGCAGAAATCATCGCCGATCTCCCAACCGTTACCCATGTGTTGCTCGGTGGATACCTCCGTCGTATCAGTGGAAGCCTGGTTGGGCCACTTGCTCTGGAAAATCTGACCCGTTTCACGATAAACACCGCCTTTATTGGAGTTGGCGGTCTCTCAGAGAGTGGATGCACCGTCGCTGACCTCAATGAGGCGCAACTGAAGGCTGCGGTCATTGCACAGGCACAACGAGTGATTCTCCCTCTCGATCACACGAAAGTCGGCACCGTTGACTTTGCGCGGGTCTGTGGAATAGATGAGATTGATGTGGTGGTGACAGATCAGGAAAACCTCTATCTTCAGAAATGGTGCAGTAGCCACAACATTCGGCTCGTGGTGGCATCTCCCACGTCACAAGGGATGTGATGCTGTTGCAAAGGGGTACGGCAAGGATGCATTTTTACACCAGCCATTGTTACCCGATGCCTCAAAAACCTGAGCAGAAGAAATACCTGCTCTCATACGGAGAGGTATACGTTACTTCCTGAGCATGAAAGCAGTATTTCAGGCTTGACGGTTCCAAATGGCTGTCCCAAGAACGAATCCTTGCCGTATCCCTTGATGAGATGTTGTTCCTACTGTTTCATCGTTTGCTTGTGTCCTCTTCATTGCTACCGTTAAGATGCAGCCGAGACCCATCGCTTTGCTCTAATGAGCAGAACAATCTTCGTGGGTCAGAAAGTGGTAGTGCATGACCTCTCTCGAACGTACCGCCTATCCGCGCTTTTCACGTGCTCCCTCTCTCAAAGAACTGCGTGAACTCTATACGCCAACCCCACACGACATTGCGTTTGTGACTACCAGGGCGCGTGGCGACAGTCCACAGTTTGCTCTTATGATCTTGCTCAAAGCCTTTCAGCGCTTAGGATACTTTCCCAACCCGCAAGAGATTCCTGGCGCTGTTATCAGCCACATTCGGGCCGTGATGCGGTTTCCTGACGATCTGGTTCCCGATATTGTTTCCCGTACCCTGTATCGGTATCATGCCGCCATTCGAGCGTATCTGGAAATCAAGAGCGAGGGAAAATACGTCCGCCATGTTGCCGCAAAGGCTATCTACGAGGCTGTGCAGGTGATGGATACGCCAGCAGATCTGATCAATGTGGCCATTGAAACCCTGGTCAAAGAGCACTGTGAACTTCCCGCTTTCCGTACCCTCGATCTGCTTGCCACCCGCGTACGCAAGCTGGTCAATGGACGGATCTTTCGGACGATCCTCGATCGACTCGATAGCACCGAAGAGCGACTTCTGACACAACTCATCGACAAAGACGCGCCAGGTCACTTTACCGACTTCAATCGGATCAAGGAAGCTCCCAAGAGTGCCAGCCTGACACATCTGGACGAGTGGCTCGACAAACTGTCCTGGCTGGCCTCTCTGGGCAATATGCAACGGGTTCTGGAAGGCATTCCCTACGCCAAGATCAAGCATCTTGCGGCGGAGGCCCGTGTGTTACACGCAACCAACCTCTGGGATTTCACCCCGCCAAAGCGTTTTACCCTCCTCGTCTGCCTGATTCATCAGACGACTGTTTCGACCAGAGATGAGATTGTGCAGATGTTTCTGCGACGCATGAGCAAACTCCAGGACCGAGCCAAAGAAGAGCTAGAAACCATTCGTGGGAGGGAACAAACAACAACAGAGCACTTGATAGACGTGTTTACGGATGTGCTGCAAACGACGAACGACACCCCGGACAATGCTGAGATGGGCAAAGGCGTGCGCGAGGTGTTGGATCGTTCTGGCGGAGCGTCCTCGCTCTTGAGCCAATGTGAGCAGGTCCGTGCGCACCATGGCAACCGGCATCAGCCTTTCATCTGGCGGTATTACTCCTCTCATCGCAAAGTGCTCTTTCGCTTTCTCAAAGCGCTTGATCTGCGTTCGACGACGCAAGATCAAGCGCTGATGCAGGCGGTGGCCTTCATTCTTGAGCATGAGCAAGACCCAAAGAAGTACCTGGAAGCCTCACTCGATGTATCGTTTGCGAGCCAGGATTGGCAAAAGACGATCCAGGTTCGGCGCAAGCGCAAGGATTGGTACATTCGCCAGCATCTGGAAACGTGTGTGTTCTCCTACTTGGCAGCAGAACTCAAATCCGGCGATCTCTGCGTTCGTGGGTCTGAGTTATTCGCCGACTATCGCGATCAATTGCTGAGTTGGGAGGTATGTGAACCGAAGGTAGCGGAATATTGCCAACAACTCGGCTTCCCGACCACTGCCGAAGCATTTGTCGAGCAACTTCGCGAGTGGCTCACGCAAGCAGCAGCTTCCGCCGATCAGGCGTTTCCTGACAATCATGCCTTGACGATTTCGGAGAAAGGAGAACCGTCACTCAGAAAGATTCGCGCGAAAGTGCGGCCCAGAGGCATGAAGCGATTAGAAGCAGCCCTCCATGCTCGCCTACCTGAGCGCCACTTGCTGGATATCTTGTGCCGGGTTGATCACTGGGTCAATTGGAGTCGGCACTTCGGTCCGCTCTCCGGGTCCGAACCCAAGATGGAAGACGCCAAAGCCCGCCAGATTCTCACCGTGTTTGCGTATGGAACGAATTTAGGGCCGCATCAAATGGCCCGGCATCTTCGTGGGGATATCACGGCTGAGATCCTTGCCCAGGTCAATCGCCGTCACATCACCGCTGAGAAACTCGATGCGGCCAATCGCGATATCATCAACCGCTTCCGGCGCTGCACGCTGCCGCGTTGCTGGGGCGACGAGAAACGAGCGGCTGCCGATGGGACACAGTACGATCTTGCAGAGGAAAATCTGGTCTCCGAGCGGCATATTCGCTACGGAGGTTTTGGAGGGATTGCGTATCACCACATCAGCGACATGTATATCGCGCTCTTTTCCCACTTTCTTGCATGCAGTGTATTTGAAGCGATATATATCATTGATGGTCTCCTCAAGAATACTTCTGAATTACGACCAGATACAGTGCATGCGGATACTCAGGGTCAAAATCTCCCAGTTTTTGCGTTATCACATTTATTAGGTATTAAGCTCATGCCCAGGATTAGGAACTGGAAAGACCTCAAGTTCTACCGCCCTAGCAAAGAGACGACCTACCAGCATATCGATGCCCTGTTTGGAGACAACGTGGTGGATTGGGAGTTGATCAAGACGCACTGGCAGGATCTGCTGCGAGTGGTCATCTCCATCCAAGAGGGCAAGGTTTTGCCGTCCATGCTGCTCCGCAAGCTTTCCAACTACAGCCGCAAAAATCGTCTCTATCAGGCATTTCGGGAGTTGGGCTGCGTGGTGCGCACGGTCTTCTTACTTCAGTTTCTCTCTGATGAGAAGCTCCGCGAGGTGATCCAGTCTACCACGAATAAAATGGAACAATTCAATGCCTTTTGCAAATGGCTCCTGTTCGGCGGGGAAGGCAAAATTTCCGATAACATGCCAGAAGATCAGGAAAAGCGTATCAAATACAATGACCTCATTGCCAACTGCGTGATTCTGAATAATACGGTTGAACTCAGCGACAAACTGAATGCATTGGCGCAAGAAGGGTATGTCCTCACCAAAGATGAGTTAGCGGCGCTCTCTCCGTATCAGACACAGCATGTTAAGCGTTTCGGGCATTATGAGCTTGATCTTCAAACAGTGCCTCAACCCATTACTGATGATTTACTGTTTGATATCATCATTCCAGATAATCCTCTCCCCTTGCTTGGCACAGAGACAAGTGCTGCCGGGTAAAGATGAGAACGTCAATGGCAAGGTTTTGAGTCGGTTGAACAAATGAGTGAAATTTCCTCAAAACTTTGCTGTTGCATGATACTTCTCTGGAAACATAGCTCTCACTATAACAAATTGCACTAAGTCCTAGAATGTGTGTTATCTGAGAGTTGG
>WNGE01006566.1_pt1 | contig 35859 bp, 38 predicted proteins | sample 5400651 | NCBI WGS metagenome assembly WNGE01 (sample SAMN13153370, study PRJNA577476) | soil metagenome | isolation source: 60 cm soil or saprolite under grassland replicate 2 | place: USA:California | collected 2016-06-15
CGAGAATCGCGACCTGTGCCGGATCATTCTTGCCGAGCTCCCATGGATCGATGTCGAGGTGAATGATCGTGAGATGTCTCGGCACTGGCTCGACCGGCGAGGGCAGCGAAAGCGTGAAGAGATCGCCGCCGACCGAGAACAGCGCGTCGTGCTCCTCGAGCGCCTTGCGCACCCATGGTGCCAATCGCACCATGGCGCCTTTGAACAGCGGATGCGAAGCCGGAAACGACGCGGTGTTGGCGATGCCTTCGGCGTAGACCGGCGCGCCGATCAGCTCGGCAAGCTCGACGAGCTCGGCGTGCGCCCGGCTTTGCGCGACAGCGTCGCCCGCGATCAGGAGCGGCCGCTCGGCTTGCGCGAGCAGCGCAGCCGCCGCTTCGATCGCCTCGCGATCGCCGCGCAGCCGCGGCGCGATCCGCGTTGGCGCAGAAAGCTCGATGTCCGCTTCGGCGTTCAGAATGTCGGCCGGCAGCGACAGGAACACCGGGCCGGTGGGCGGCGCCAGCGCGGTTTTCGCCGCGCGATGCACGATGCGCGGCAGGTCGGCAAGCCGATGCACCTCGGTCGACCATTTGACCAGCGGCCGTGCCAGCGTCGGCAGATCCGCCCACAGGATCGGCTCGGTGACGTTGAAGCCCTGATCGTGCTGGCCGGCGGTGACCAGGATGGGCGCGCCCGCCTTCTGGGCGTCGTAGAGCATGCCCATGCCGTTGCCCAATCCGGGCGCCACGTGCAGGTTGACCGCCGTGAGCTTGCCGGAAGCCTGGGCATAACCATCGGCCATGGCGACGACCGCCGCCTCCTGCAACGCGAGCACGTAGCGCAGCTCGTCCTCGGTCGCGAGCGCGTCCATCAACGGAAGCTCCGTCGTCCCGGGATTGCCGAACAGGATTTCGACGCCCTCCTGCTTCAAGAGCTCCAAGAACGCGCGCTTTCCGGTCATGACGGGCACTAAAGCTCTCCGGAGTTTGGTCAGTTGAGGAGTGCAATTTTAGCGTACGAGCCGCGCGAGCAATCAGCTTTGCGGCATTTCCAGCGTCCGCATGATCGCCGCCACCGCCTGATCCTCCGGCTTCGGCGAAGCGGAGAGGCCGGCCAAGGTCCCGGCCCGATCGGCTTGCGAACGGTTCTGGTTCATCTTCCACTTGCCTTCGAGCCGGTCGACCGTGAGCCGAAGACCCACGATGGCTTGGCTCATGCCGTGGATGAAGTCCGCGGGCGCATCCGATATGGCCCAAGGCTGCTCGCGGCGGGCTTCGTTCGCGGTGACGAGATCCTGAAGGTGCGCCAGCAACCAGTCCCGGTCCTCGATGGTTTCCAAAGCTCCATGCGCATGCACGACGACGTAGTTCCAGGTGGGGACCACCCTGCCGTGCTGGCGCTTGCTCTCGTACCAGGAGGGGGACACGTAGGTCTGCGCGCCCTGGAACACGGCGAGCGAGGCGGGCCTGCTGCCGAGCACTTTCCAATGCTGGTTGGCCCGCGCGACGTGCGCTTCCAGCGTGAACGCGCCGTTCGTCTGCTTGAGAACGGCGGGCAGGTGCGAAGCGAAATATTCGCCGTCGACCGCGGTGACCAGAACGGCGAACTGGATGTCGCGGATCGCGCGGGCGAGGATGTCCGGCCGCTTCTCCTCGAAGTGCTGTGGAATATACACTGCCGCGCTCCCGAACCTCGCGCCGGAGTAAACCATTTCGGCCGACCGGTCTATGGCGGGAGGTCGCCGGCACGGCAAACTTACGGGCTGGATCCGGCAGATTTGCGCAGCAGATATTTATGCTCCCCGGAGAGCACGAGGTCGCCGCGCTGATTGTGGATGCGCGCCGCCATGACCACCACGCCGGTCGTGCGCTGGGGCATGAGCGCGGTGATTTCCAGCTCGGGATAGAGGGTGTCGCCGACATAGACCGGCTTGAGGAACCGGCAGGAAACCTCGGTGAATGCGATCAGGCAATCGCCGATCGCGTGCGGAAAGCTGCCGGCCCCGGCCGCCGTGAACGCCAGCACCTGCAGCCCGTGCGCCAGCATGTCGGGATGGCCGTGCGCGCGGCAATATTCGCGGTCGTAATGGATCGGATGATTGTCGCCGGAGAGGAGCTGGAACGCCGAGAAGTGCGCCGCCGTGACCGTGCGGCTCGGGTTGCGAAAGATTTCGCCGGCGCGCAGGTCTTCAAATCGCCTCGGCTCAGCCGCGGCAAAATGTTTTGGATCGAATGCCCCGTTCATGCCGGTCTCCATGCTCCCGTGCGGGCCGAGAAAGGGCCGCCGCGCCGGCGCACAGTCTAACCTGGCGCGCTCTCGTAGGCCCATGCACCAAGCGCGAACTCAGTGCACATGAGCGTGGGCGCCCGCCGAGGGCCGCGGCCGGCCGGGGGTGCGGCGGATTGCGGCAATCTGGTCTCCAAGGATTTCAAGCTTGCTCCAATCGGGCTGGCGGCCGGGAAGCCACATCGAGCGCAGCCAGCCGGATGCGTCGACGAGAAACTCGGTGCCGCCGATCTCGTCGGTTCCGCGATAGAGCGCGAAAGCCGCGATCACGTCGAGGTCCTCGGTCCAGCACAACGGCGAGGTATCGAAAGCCTGGAGTCGAATGACGATCGTGGTCTCGCGGGCCGCTTCGACCATCGCCAGTTGCCGCAATCTCGCGATCGATGCGGGTCCGGCAAAGACGAGATGCAGCACATTGCCGCGCAATTGATCGACCGAGACCCTCGAGCCGCCGCGGCATTCGACCGAGAACTCCGGTAGCGGAAGCGCAACGCTCGTAGCATCCGCAGCCTCGGAAAGCCGCCGCGCGTCGGCATTGGCGTGCAAAAAATCGATCAGATTCCAGTGTGCGGTCTCGTCGAGCACCGCACCGAACGACGGCATAGCCTCTCCGATCCCGTGGCTGATCCACCAAAACAGATCGCCATCGGAATGGCCGTAGATGTGCTCGGCGGCGAGATCGGCCGGCGGCGGTTCTAGATTTTTGGCGGCGGGACCGTCGCCGCGGCCCTGCGCGCCATGGCAGGAGGCGCAGTGCTCGGCGAAAAGTGCCCGGCCCGCCGCGATGGAATGAGTGGAATAGCCGGTCGGTGATACGAAAAAGCTTGTCGGAAACGCTTCGGCGGTGAAGACGCTCAAGCGCGGTGTGCCCCACGCCAGCAGCGCCGCCGCTGTCGCCAGCATCGGCCAGCGCCATTGCTTCCAGCGGATCGCCGCTCCGATCGCAAGCATTGCGACCATGGCCCCCGCGAGCGCGCCGGCGAGCTCCAATCGGCCTCCGGGCTCCTGCAATGCATCCATGTTCAGACGCAGCGAAAACGGCCACCAGGCCTGGACGTGCGCGGCGGGCGGCATGGTTCCGAGCGCGCCGACGATGAGGAGAATGACGAGACCGAGGAAAAGCTCGATGAGACCGTTGTGCTCGATCGCGCCCAGTGCGGGGCCGCGCGGTTTGTCGGCACCGAACAGGCGCGGCAGCTCGTGAAACCGGTTCGTCGCCGCGAAAGAGACCATGACCGCGAACAGCGCTACTTTGACGAGCAGCAGCCGGCCGTAGTCGGTGCCTACGAGACCGGGCACGCTGCCGACCAGGAAATAGGTGTTCACGATTCCGGTGGCGAGCAGAATGCTCACGCTGAGCACGCCGAACTGCGAAAATCGGCGGCTCGCCTCTGCGGCCATCGCCAGCGAGGACTCGTCGCCGTTCCCGCGCGCGAAGGCAAGGAGGAGCAACAGGGGCGGCAAACCGCCGATCCACGCTGTTGCCGCAAGCGAATGAATCGCGTCGGCGCCGAGCTGAAATCCGCCGGGTATTCCGGAGCCGGAACCGCCGTGGCCGGTCCATGCCAGGCTGCCGGCGAGGCAAGCGGCGAGCACGACGGTAACCGGCCCATCCCAACGCGAGCGCCAGTCGCGATCACGATCGAAGCGCAAGAGACAAATCGACAACAGCGCCGCGAGGCCGAGGCGAACGAGCGCATCGTTGCCGAACCGGGTCTCGGTCAAGAGCGTCCAGGGGATCGCTTGCGAGAAGAGCGCATCCCAGGAGCGCCCCGCGAGGTCGAAGGCCAGCAGCAGGAACCAGACGGCTCCGGAACCGAGCGCAAGCAGGAGACTGATCCAGCCGATGCCGAGAAAGCGTTTGCGCAACGTAAGCGGCGTGCAGGGGCAGGTTCGGAATGCCGGCTCGCCGACGAAGAACAAGAACAGGAACAGGCCGGCAAAGCTCGCGGCCGAGGCGAAATGAAGCGCACGCGCTACGACCAGGGGATCGCTCAAGAGATGCTCCGCGGCGGCTGCGCTCCTAGCCGCCGCTCATTGCCCAACCTGGAAGCTGAAGCTCCCTTCGGTCGTATGCGTGTCCACCGACAGCACGCGCCAATGGACCTTGTAGCTGCCTGGGCGCAGCGGCTTGAGCGAGACACGCATCAGGCTGCGGTTTGCCGGGTCGACACGCGCCCCCTGATCGACGCGGGCTCCCGCGGAGTCGCGCACCTCGGCCCCGCTGAACGCCGGCTCGAGATTTTGTGTGAACCACAGCGATATTTGGCGCGGCGCCGAGCTGACGGAGCTGCCGACGCGCGGCTCCGCACGGTCGAGAAAGGCGTGCGCGTACGCGGGCGTGCCAGCCCATGTGGCGGCAAGAACGAGCGAAGGCAACACGGCCATGAAGGCAAGATTGCGCATGTTTCTTGCTCACGGGAACGGCTTTTGCGGGGCCGTGGCCGTTCCGAACAGCGGTTTTCCGATCGTGGTCGGGAAAATATCGTCGAGATAGAGATGCAGCTGCCCGATCACGCCGACCCCGGTTCCGCTCTCGCGATTGATGGGGATGATGGCTTCGACGCCGATCTGGAAATAGGTGCCGACCCAGATCACGCCGGGATTGACGGTCCGAAATTGTTGGCGACCGGCGTCCGGAACTGCGCTTCGATGATGGGGATCAGATGGTTGATGAAGTCGGGCAGCCCCAGATCGACCACGCTCGATTTGAGGTACGGCATGCTGTACTGCAGGCTCGCACCGTACACCAGGAACTGCGGATTGGGCGTGACGGAGAGGAGGCCGGTGTCCGGATCCGCCTCCGTGGTCGAAGGGCTGCTGGGGATCGAATAGCCGATCTGCCCGGTCAGCGCGACGGGCCTGATCCATTTGACGGTGTCGGGAAGGTCGCCCAACCCCTTGCCGAAGAAGAACGTCGGCGTGATTGTGCTGAACCGCTCGGCGCCGACCTGCGCTGCGCCGGTGCGGCCCCATTCGACCTCGACTCCCGCCGACATGGCGAGCTCGTGCGGCGCATCGCGCAGGAACTGATATTTGAACGTGGTCTCGAGATTCTGGAATCCGCTCGCGTTCGGGCCGCCGGGTGGCCTGAGGTGCGTCCAGGTCTCGCCGATGGAGATCCCGAAGTTTTCAGTGATGCGCTTGGAGAATTCTCCGGAGATGTCGATCTCCCGCGCCGACGGGTCGTCTCCGTTCTTGAACACGGACACGGTGGGGAGCGACAGCTCGTCGGCGACGCAGGGGTCGTCGATGTTGAGGGTGGCCGGAAAGAACCGACCGCCGACGAAGCAATGGGCGAGCGCGTCGGAGGCGCCCAGCCAAAGCATGCCGGCCATGGCCATGCTTTGCAGCCCGACGCCGCAGACGCGGAGCTTGCGGTCGCGATGCCGTGGGGAACGAACTGTTTCGGTGCTCATGGCGGGTCTCAACGCGTTTTCATGCCGGGCATGTTCTTCATGTCCGACTTCATGTCCGGCATCGAGGATTTCTCGCCCACGCCCTCGACGGTGTATTGCACCTCAACGGTGCCGGATTTTTCGAACTCCAGCGTGCCGCTGACCTGCTCGCCCTTCTTGAGCGGCTGCTTGAGGCCGACGAACATCAGATGCAGGCCGTCGGGCTTGAGCTGGACGGTCTCACCCGGCTTGATTTCCACGCCGCCGGCGACGGGGCGCATCTTCATCACACCCTGATCCATGGTCATCTGATGGACCTCGACCTTTCCGGCGGCGGCGAACGAGCCGCCGACGAGGCGATCGGCCGTCGATCCGGCGTTCTTGATGCTCACATAGCCGGCCCCGATCTTGGCGCCCTTGGGGGTGGCGCGGGACCAGGGATGATCGACCTCGATCGATCCCACCTTGTATTGCTGGGAAAGCGCTCCGGTCGCGAAGAGACACGCTGCCAGTGCGATGGCGAGCGAAATTGACTTCATTGGTGGCTCCATGCCGGACGATCGCGCGGAAATCGTCGCGAGGATCGAATCAGATTGGTCTCGGAGAATGTAGGTCAGGTCGTCGGCGGAGCGCGGGGGATCTGCGGACCGCGAGCCATCGGCCTGGCGTCGGCGGAGCTGCCGCACCGCGACAGTGCCGCGGGAACGGCCGCACCGGGCGCAAACGCTGCGACCGCCGGCGCATCGGCAAGCACACTGTAGCCGGTCATGCAGGCTGAAGCGCATGGGCAGAGCCATGGATCGCTCGCCGGCCGAGACGGGACGTCGGCCGGATCGGCCGTGTGCTCGCTGCATATCGGGAGCGCCGGCGTGTCCGAGGATGCGGCGATTGCGGCGAGCCCCAGCCCCGAGAGTGCCGCCTGCAGGGCAATCGCATAGGCGGCAAAACCGGCGGCAAGTTTCCGCCAAAATCGGCCCGTTCCCGACTGGTGCATGCCCAAGACACACCTCTGGGTGCTGATTACCACCCGGTCCGAAATAACTCAATGCGCCGTCCATGCCGGATCTTGCGGTGCAGACCTGACTGCAAGCGGCCGCAAAATCGCCGCACCGGCGTCAAATCGGACGCACGCAGGCGTGCGATGCGGATGGGCGGGGGATGCATGCATCGCCAGGCGATGCCAGCACACCGCGATATGGGCCGCGATGGGGATCGTGATGATCGGAGGATTCGCCGGAGAGGGATGTTTATTTCGCCCGATCAATCCATTGATCGACGATGTTACTTCGATTTCTAATCAAACAAATCAGATTGCGCGAAAGGTTGTGACAAGATTCGGTCAAGGGAGTCTCACTAATGACATATTGGCTCGATAGCCGGGAGTTTCTGCGAATGATGAATCCCGTCCGACGAGGACGCGTTGCGTTGGGCCGGCGGCCCGATTGTGTGTGTGTCCGTTCGCTGCCGGCCGCGTGAGGGGGGAGGTATGTCGGCAATTCGACCGCGGCTCGCCCGTTCCGGGCGGCCACGCGCTCCTGATGTCCTTGCTTGCGTCCGCGTTTTCCACGGACAAGCTCGCGCAAAGCCGCTAGCCGGCAAAGAGACCTCCACGCTTCAGTCAAAAATCCAATCCGGCGTCGATGCGGCGGCGGGACCCCGAGCGTCTGCGGGGCGTTGCCCTGTCACAAAGCCACATTGGGAGGCGATCCATGAGTAGTCCGTTGGATCGAGACTTTGGTCCCGACGAGCCTTCGCCCTATGCCCCCAAATGGGTGCGCGAGGCCGCCGATGCGCAGCGCGGCAGGACGACGGAGCGGCACGGAATGATGCCGAAATCGGCCCCGAATCTCGATATTAGCGAGGATTTCCGACAAGCCGTCACCGACGCGGCCACCGCAAACGAACCCGTGCTGGTCGGTCGTTATCGGCTGCCGCCGTCGCTCGAGCCGACGTTGATGCCGGAGCCCTGGCCGGTTTCGCGCACCCGGTCCGCTCTCGGGCTCCTCGCGCGTTTTACCGTGGCCGCCGCCATCGCTGCGGTTGTGGCACTATTCGTGGTGGGTAAGTTCCCCACGTCGTGGTCCGTTGCCGGGAATGCCCAAAAGCCGGATTCGCCCTCATTCGGGTCGCGGTTCTCCGGGCATAACGCGCAGCAACCGAAGCCCGCGGCCGCGCAATTGATTCCCACCCAGGAGGCTTCGCGCGGGGCCACGCCGACCCGCGCGGTCGAAGGCGCGACGGCGCAACCGCCGGCCAATCCCGCCGCGCAAGCGCCGACGGGCCCGACGGGGCAACCGCAGGTCGGCACGCCGGCGCAGCCGCGGGTGAGCGCACCAGCGCAACCGTCTGCCGGTCCGGCGAAGACCTTTGCAATCCGTCAGCTCGAGCGCGAGGAGATCGCCGACCTGATGCGTCGCGGCGAGGCTTTCATCGCGAGCGGCGATCTCGCCTCGGCGCGCCTGGTGCTGCAGCGTGCAGCGGAGGGCGGCGATCCGCGCGCGGCGCTGATGCTGGCGGGAACCTACGATCCGATCGTGCTGGAGAAGCTCGGCATCCAGGGCTTTGCCTCGGATATCGCGGCCGCGCGCAGCTGGTATGAGCGGGCAAAGGAGTTCGGCTCGGCGGAAGCGCTGCGGCGGCTGGAAATGCTGGCAAGCCGCGCCCGCTGAGGCTCCGCGGCGAGCGAACAAACGGAACACGAGATCAGGAGGCGACGACGATGGCGAGGCAGTCTTGGCGGTTTGTTGCGGCGGTACTGGCGCTGCTCGGGTTGGTGACCATGGCGCGGGCGGAAACGGAAGTCGACCCGGGCACGGTGAGCGAAGGGCTCAAAGCGATCTTCAAATACGGAGGCGGCACCCGCGAGACTGCCGACCGTCTCAACGCCAACACGGTCACCATCATGACCGGCACCATCGCCGGAACCTACGTTCAGTTCGGCGCCGATCTCGCCTCCGCGCTCGACAGCGGCGATCAGCTGCGCGTGCTGCCAATCATTGGCCGCGGCTCGGTGCAGGGTATCGCGGACATTCTGTTCCTCAAGGGGGTCGATCTCGGCATCGTGCGTTCCGACACGCTCGATTATCTGGAGAAGAAGGGCTACGCCAACAACATCAAGAGGCAATTCACCTTCATTACCAAGCTCTACAACGAAGAAATGCACGTGCTCGCGCCCAAGTCGATCCGCACGCTTGCGGATCTCGAAGGCAAAACGGTCGCGGTCGACCTGCCGAACGGGGGCACGTTCGTGACTTCGATCATCGTGTTCGAGCGACTCGGGATTCACCCGAATTTCGCCTACATCGAGCAGCGGCTCGCCTTCGAGAAGCTGAAGAAAGGCGAAATCGATGCGATGATCTCGGTCCAGGGAAAGCCCTCGAAATTCAACGCGGGAGTCAAGGACGAGAATCTTCACTTCGTTCCGATCGATTACGCCAAGACCCTGCAGACGGACTATCTGCCGGCACAGCTCACCTCGGACGATTATCCGAACATGATTCCGAAGGGCGAACGGATCGACACGATCGCGGTCCCGGCGGTGCTGGCCGCCTATAGTTGGGCGCCCAACACCGAGCGTTATCGCCGGCTCGCGCGCTTCGTCGATGCGTTCTTCAACAAGATCGCGGCTCTGCAGCAGCCCCCGTTCCATCCGAAATGGAAAGAGGTCGCGCTCAATGCGCCGCTGCCCGGCTGGGCGCGGTTCAAGCCGGCGCAGGAGTGGCTCGATCGCAACAGCAGCGCCATGGCTTCCGTCGACACGCGGCACCGCTTCGATCAATTTTTGGGCGAAAATCAGGTGCGCGCGATTGCGAAACCGGAGGACCGGGAGGCGCTGTTCCGCCAGTTCCTGGAGTGGCAGAAAGGTCAGCCCGTCGCGCGCTAAGCAATGGGGTCGTCGCTTCGGGGCGCGGGCGGGAGTCCGCGCCCCAACGATTCCGGCCTGCCGCCGACCACGGAGAGCGGGCGGCGCGCCGCATTTGTCAGCACCCATTAATTTCTTGAGGAGAGCCAATCGAACTGGAATGATTGAAATCGTGTATTCGTAATTGAAGGAAGCTCTGGCGGTCATGCGGAGATGCATCCGGTCCGAGATGCAGCGCAAGCCGGCCAGGCCGCGATATGCTGATCGCATTGATGAGCGACATTCACGCCAATCGCGAGGCCTTCTCGGCCTGCTTGGCGCATGCCGCGAGCTATCCGGTCGATCGCTACGTGTTTCTGGGCGATTACGTCGGCTACGGCGCGGACCCCGGCTGGGCCGTCGACACCGTCATGGACCACGTCGAACGCGGCGCCATCGCCCTTCTCGGCAATCATGACGAAGCGATATCGGCCGCGCGAGTGCAGATGAACGAGGTCGCTTTGGCGGCGATCGAATGGACGCGGACCCGTCTCGACGCTCGTCAGCGCGAATTTCTGAGCCGCCTGCCTCTCACGATGGAAGAAGCCGACCGCCTCTACGTCCATGCCAGCGCGCAGACGCCGGCCGCGTGGCACTACGTGACCGATGTCCATGAGGCACGACAAAGCTTCGATGCCACTGCGCGGCGCGCGACATTCTGCGGCCACGTCCATGTGCCCGAGCTTTACCATCTCAGCGCTGCGGGCAAGATCGGCGCCTTCACGCCGGTCGCCGGCGTCGGCATTCCGCTGCTGCGCCGGCGCCGCTGGCTCGCCGTGATCGGCGCCGTCGGCCAGCCGCGGGACGGCGAGCCGGCCGCCTGCTATGCCGTGCTCGATGAGGAGCGCCGCACGCTGACCTACGTGCGCGTGCCCTACGACGTCGCAGGTGCGGGGGCGAAGATCCGCGCCGCGGGACTTCCGTCGATTCTCGCCGTCCGCTTGGAACAAGGATATTGATCGCCATGCCCGTTCGCCGTCGCGCTCGACGGGATCGAGGACGAACATCGTTGGCGCGCGAGCGAACCGGCAGCGTGTCCTCGCGCGGGGTCGCGCAAGCGCCGTGTGCGGTGACCTTGGTCAGAGCGAGCCGACCGGCGCGGCGCTTGCGATCGTTCGGAAATCTGCATCTTATTCGCAATTGAGCCGGACGCGCGCCGGAGCGGGAAGGACGAAACGATGGAGGGGGACAGGATCGGCAGATTCGCGCTCCTCGCGGCCGCAAGCTGGCTTGGCGGCTGCGCGGCCGATTCGTCCATGCTCGATCAGCTGATGGTGGTGCCAGGCTATTACGACACGCTGGGCTGCCCGGAGCTGGTCGCGAAGCTGCGCTCCTCGACGGAACGGGTTCGTGAATTGATCCTGCTGATGGAGAAATCGGGCGAGGATTCCGCAGGCGCGATCGTGAACGCGGTGGCCTATAACACCGAATACGCCAAGGCGCGCTCCAACCAGAAGCATGCGGAGGAGGCGGCGGTGCGCAAGCGTTGCGATCTCAACGCCGAGGCCGGCAAGCCGGGACCGGAGCCGCTCAAAGCGCTGCAGTGACCCGCCCGCGACCGCCCCCGTCTTCCGATTCGGCGCGGCGATGGAAACGGGCTTGTGGTGCAGGCGGCGCGGCAGAATTTCACGGTATTCCAATACGATTCCTTTGATCTGTTGCTCCAGCGCAACACTAAACGGCGCGCTCTTGCTGTAAGATCGGTTCGACGCTGGGGAGACCAATCATGAAAGTCGCCTGGGCACGGGGCATCTGTGCGGGCTTGGTTGCTTGCGCCGTCGCGGGTTCCGCCCGCGCGGCCGACATGACATTGCCGGCGCCGCCGCCACTGTCGGCTCCGGCTCCTGTGCCGGGTTACAATTGGAGCGGGTTCTTTGTCGGCGGCCACCTCGGCTCCGGCTGGGGCAGCGAGGCGATCACGCTCACGCCCGATAGCCATTACCCTTCGGGGACCATTCCGCCCGCCATCGCCGCCGACCCGCGCGGTGTCGTGGCCGGCGTGCAATATGGAACGAACTGGCAGTTCGACCGGCTCGTCCTGGGCACCGAATCCGACTTCTCCTTCACCGACATTCGTCGCTCGCAAACGATCCTCACCACGACGCCCAACGTCACCAACACCGGCGAGCAGAAGCTGCCCTGGTTCGGCACGACGCGCGTTCGCGCCGGCTATACGCTGCAAGACAATCTATTGATTTATGCGACGGGCGGCCTCGCCAACGGCCGCGCCGAGGCGAGTTTCTCCGCCTTCGGTCCCGGTATCGGAGCCGTCGGATCCCGCAGCAAGACGCTGTGGGGCTGGACCCTCGGCGGCGGCCTCGAATACGGGATGGGACCCTGGTCCGGCAAGGTCGAATTTTTGCATTACGACATAGGTACCCTGACGTTCTATACGATCGATACCAAAGCTCCGGGTGCATCCATCAAGGCATCGACCAAATTCGCCGGCGACATGGTGCGCGTGGGTGTGAACTACCGGTTCGACTGGACGCCCTGGCAGCTCATTTTCGGGCGGTGACCTCCAGGATCTCGCCAGCTTTCTGCCGCATGGATCGGACCAGGCGCTGAGCGCATTTTGGCCCAACAAAAAGCCGCCCGGTTTCCCGAGCGGCGATGGTTCGAAATGCCCCCCGTTCGCGACCGTAGGGCGACATGGGCTTTTCCCGGCACTTGGCTGTCCCGCTAAGGACCGACGCGTGGGCGTCGGCGGCCTTGCCCCCTTTTTAAGCACCCGTATTGGGATTCGCGCCCGGACTCAAGCCTCGTGTTTGTGGTTAGCGGGGACAGGGCGGCTGCCGCGCGCGTTTTTCAAGCGCGTAACGCTCATCGGTCGAAGCAAAATCCGGGGCCCGGGATTGCATCCTGCGTTGCTGCGCTCGATTCGGGCGAGGAGGTTGAACGGAAGTTCAGAACGGTCCCGGTCGACAGCAGGGGGCAACCTGTGGGACCGGGACCGTCCCGGCCGGGCGACTTACTGACCCCCTCCCGACGGAGCAAGCCTAGGAGAGGTTTGTGGCACGTCCGGGGTCATTTGGTGTCAAACCGCGACGACTTTGACGGCCAAAGTTCTTCGGTTCTTCAATTCTATCAATTCGCTGCGACGGTCGGTGCCGATGACGGCGCAGTTCGAGAAGCTCGCGAAACACGCGAGCGAACTATTGGAATTGCCGAAAACAGCTCGGCTATTTCAGCGGCGGCGATTCCAAGGTCGGGATGGAGCAGCGCGTCACGGTTATGCGCGTCGGGCCGTGTGAACTCGGCACCGAAACCTCTTCCGACCGGCATCCCGTTCGGTAGAAAACGCCCTCGCGTAGCGACCCCGGCAGCGGTCCGTTATCGGAGAACAGCGTCGGGTCGACAGTGCCCGGCTCGTCGACAGGGGCGTAATAGGGGCCATAAAATGCAACCCCGCCCAAGTCGAACAGCCGCTTGTGGTGGTGATGGTGGTGCGAGAATTTATGGATTCGCTGCAGCGTCTTGGCTTGCGTTCCGGCAGCCAGCTGCGAACGGGTGCCAGCAAGGACCGCATGGCGACGGATCGGCTGGACGTTCGGCGCAACGGGCGGGTGGAAGGAAGCGCCCGATTTGACCCCGGCGTGCGCATTCGGCGGCAGGAGAATGATCGCGCTGGCAAACACCAGGGCCGTGCTCAAACACCTCAACATGACGCAACTCCTTTGAGCGTCGCCTCGCCTCCTCTGGCATTCTATTTCCGCCGTCCGCGGTTATAGACCTTCCGCAGCGGTGACTGAATAGCTTGTCGTCGCAATCGTTAATTTGCACGCGAAAGGCACGCGCGGCCGCAAAGCGCATGCGCGATCGCTTGGTTGTTTGCCTGTGTGCCGCGGGAGGCTATGGTCGCGCCGTTCCTGGGCGACGTTCTCGATGCCGCTTGCCGCATCCGTATCCGCATTGCTCAACCGGCTCCACGCGTCGCGCCCGGTCCGAGCCTGGTCGCTCATCGTCACCCTCTACGGCGATGCGATCGTTCCGCGCGGCGGAAGCCTCTGGCTCGGCTCGCTCACGGCCATCATGGCTTGGTTCGGCATTGATGCCGGGCACGTCCGCACCGCCACGTCGCGACTGGTCACCGACGGCTGGCTCGAGCGCGAACGCATCGGCCGCAAGAGCTATTATCGGCTCTCCAAGCGCGAGGAGGCGAGCTTTTGCGCCGCGACCAAACGCATCTATTTCAGCGCGGACCAGGATTTCGACGGGCGTTTGCGGCTCGCCTTGCTGGGTCCCCAAGTCGACGACCGCTCCACGGTGCGTGCGTTGCTGGAGCGAGAGGGATTTGCGGCGCTCTCGCCGACGGTCTACGTCGCGCTCGCCGACGCGTCGGCGCAAATCGCCGCGCTCGGCGGGGTATTTCTCGTCAGGGCGGATCCGGGAAAAACCGGTCCGGCGATCGCCGCCGCGGCGTTCAACCTTGCACCAATGGCGGCTTGGTACCGCGATTTCGTCGCGCGGTTCGCGCCGCTCGACCGAAGCCTAGCCGCGGGCGAATGTTTACATCCGGCTGACGCGCTCGTTGCGCGCGTGCTGCTGATCCACGAATTTCGCCGCATCGTCCTGCGCGATCCGGCGTTGCCGCGTTCGCTTCTGCCGGCGGATTGGCCGGGCACGACATCGCGCGCACTTGCCGCCCGCGTCTATCGCCGCCTCGTGCCCGCGGCGGAGGCTTATCTCGATCGCAATGCGAGCAACGAAGACGGTCCGCTGCCGCCGCCGGACACGGATTTCTTTCGGCGCTTCGAGGGCTTGTAGATGCAAGCTGGTAGGGCGGGTACCGCGCATCGCAAGGAGATTGGTGCATCATATGCGCTCACGGCAATGCACCATGCCCACGCTACGGGCTCACGGACAGCGCTGCCGGGAAACCTCACGATGCCGCAGCTCGAGCGCGCCGCCAATCTTGCGCAAATTCGCCTGCAGTTCCTCGGGCGCGACCCGATCGGCTGCCATCAAGGCTTTGATCACGGGATCAGACAGCATCTCGGCAATGGTCGGCTCAGAAAGACACCAGCGCATGCAATTCTCCTTCCTCCTGCGCTTCGGGGATGAGTGTCGCGTCGGCGTCGGGAGTGAGCTCGCGGACGAGCTCGATCGCCTGCTTCAGCGCAATCTCGACCGCCTTCTCGGCCAACTCGGGCCCGAGCGAGGTCCCTTCAATCCCGATCACCTTCACGTCGGTCATGCCGAGGAACGCCAAGAGCTGCAGCAGATACGGCGTGACGTGATCGAGCTCGCGGCGGGGTCCGTCGGAATAAACGCCGCCCTTCGCCTCGACGAGGATCACCTGCTTGCCGGTCACCAGCCCCCGCGGGCCGCTCTCGCCATATTGAAACGTGCGACCCGCCCGGGTGACATGGTCGATCCAAGCCTTGAGCGTCGAGGGAATGCCGAAATTGATCATGGCTACCGCGATCACCACGATGTCGGCTGCCATGAGTTCGTCGATCAGAATGTCGGATTGCGCGAGCTTCTCGCGCTGCGCCGTATTGAGCCGATCGGCGACAGCGAACATGCCGGTCACGAAATCCTCGTCGATGTGCCGAACTGGATCTTTGGCGAGATCGCGCACGGTCACGCTGGCGTGCGGATGCACGCGGCAAAGTTCTTCGAGAACGCGCGCCGCCACCCGGTTCGAATGGGAAACGCCGCCGCGCGGGCTGCTGGTGAGGAAGAGAATGTTGGTCATCGGGTGCTCCTTAGGAGGCGAGCGGTCGGGTGACTCCTCCGCCCGCGGGATCGGCAGGCCGGGAGATTGAAGGGGTGGGGATAGGGGCTTGCGGCACGAAGCCGTCGCGCTCGGCGGGCGGGCTGCTCATCGCAGCGCCAAACGTGGTGCTCGGGCCCGCAAGGGCGGCCCCCAGCGCCGGAGGGGTCGGAAGCGCCGTGACGACAATCAAGGCCCGCAAAGGCAGGGCAAAGAGTTGGGAGATCATGTTCTTGCTCCTTATCGCCACAAGGGGCGTGACTTCGGTTGCCCCTTGTGGTACTGACCGGTAACACTAGCTATATGTTACTTACCGGTAACACCCTGTCAAGAGGCTAGAGCAAGAATTTCGGAGGAACCCATGGAAGCCGAGACCGCGCCTGTGCCGCCACGCCAGCGCATTCTCAAAGCGGCGGACGAGCTGTTCTATCGGCACGGTATCCGCGCGGTCGGGGTAGATGCGATCGCGGAGGCGGCCGGCACCAACAAGATGACGCTTTACCGGCACTTTCCGTCCAAGGACGACCTGGTGGCGGAATACCTGCGAGAAAAGGCCAAGCGGGTCGAAGCGTTTTGGGAGCGCCTGGAGGGCGAGCACCCCGGCAATCCGCTGGCCCAGCTCCATGCTTGGGTTAAGCATATGGCCGAAGAGGTGATTTGCCGCGGCGGCCGCGGCTGCGCTCACGCGAATGCGGCGGTCGAGCTTGCCGAGAAGGAGCATCCGGCGCGGCGGGTCATCGAAGCTTTCAAGAAGGCACAGCGCGAACGGCTCGCGAGACTCTGCCGCGCGGCCGGGCTCTCGGATCCGGAACTGCTCGCCGATGAGCTCTCCCTGGTTCTGGAAGGCGCGCGGGTCAGCCTGCAAAGCGTCGGGCCCGAGGATTTGGGGGCCCGCATCGTGCGTATCGGCGAAGCCATCATCGCCAGCCATTCGCAATCGCGATGATCGCGGCCCGTGGGGTGGCGCTGCAGTGCAGCACGCAAAAAACGTTACAGAAACGCTTGACCCTCGAAATTGTTGTAACAAGATAAGACGTCAGACCAGACGAGCGCGGGCGAGCGATGTACACCCGGGCACTCAACACGCGCGAAGCCGCTGCGCCGGCTGCCGATCCGGAGCGTGAGGCGCGGTTCCAGGCGCGCGTCGACGCGGAAAGCAGGATCGAGCCCAACGACTGGATGCCGGACGCCTACAGGCGCACCCTGATCCGGCAGATCTCTCAGCATGCCCATTCGGAAATCGTCGGCATGCTGCCGGAAGGAAACTGGATCACCCGCGCGCCCTCGCTCAAGCGCAAGGCGGCGCTGCTGGCGAAGGTCCAGGACGAGGGCGGCCACGGGCTTTACCTCTACGCAGCCGCCGAGACGCTCGATATTTCCCGTGAGGCGCTCGTGGAGCAGCTGCTCGCCGGCAAGGCGAAATACGCTTCGATCTTCAATTATCCGACGCTCACCTGGGCCGACATCGGCGCGATCGGCTGGCTCGTCGACGGCGCCGCGATCATGAACCAGATTCCGTTGTGCCGCTGCAGCTACGGTCCCTACGCCCGGGCCATGATCCGCATCTGCAAGGAGGAAAGCTTCCACCAGCGCCAGGGCTACGAGATCATGCTCACGCTCGCCCGCGGCACGCCGGAGCAGAAGGCGATGGCGCAGGATGCATTGGACCGCTGGTGGTGGCCGGTGCTGATGATGTTCGGACCCTCCGACAAGGACAGCCAGCACACCGACGTTTCCATGCGCTGGAAGATCAAGCGCTTCACCAACGACGAGCTGCGCCAGAAATTCGTCGATGCCACGGTCCCGCAGGCGCATTACCTCGGGCTCGCGATTCCCGACCCGCAACTCGAGTTCGAGGAGGCAAACGGGCATTGGCGGTTCGGCGACATCGATTGGGACGAGTTCAAGCGCGTGATCGCCGGCAACGGCCCGTGCAATCGCGAGCGCATGCGGGCGCGGCGCAAGGCGCACGAGGAGGGCGCGTGGGTGCGGGAGGCGGCGCTCGCCTACGCGGAAAAACGCCGGAGACGCGAAGCGGCGGTGCAGGTGGCGGCGGAATAATCCTCGCCGCTTGCTGAAGAGATGGAGGCCGACATGACCGAGAAGAATTGGCCGCTGTGGGAGGTGTTCATCCGGACCCGCAACGGCATGGCGCATCGCCACGCCGGCAGCGTGCACGCGGTCGATGCGAACATGGCGCTGCAGAACGCCCGCGACGTCTACACCCGGCGCGGCGAGGGCCTGTCGATCTGGGTCGTGCCGTCGGCGGCGATCACGGCGTCCGACCCGGCGGAGCAGGACATGCTGTTCGAGCCGACCGCGTCGAAGATCTACCGCCATCCAGTGCCGGAGGACGTCGGGCACATGTGACTCTTCTCCCTCCCCGCTCGCGGGGAGGGTCGCCGAGCGAAGCGAGGTGGGGTGGGGATTTTCCCCACCCGGCTCGGACCTTGGTCCTCGCCGCCCTTCCCTGCGGGGAGGGAAAAGTAAGGAACGTCGATGGCTTCGATCGAACAGAGCACGCCGCTCTTCATCTATACGCTGCGGCTTGCCGACGATGCGCTCGTGCTCGGGCATCGGCTGTCCGAATGGTGCGGCCATGCGCCGGTGCTCGAGGAGGATCTCGCGCTCGCCAACATGGCGCTCGATCTGATCGGGCAGGCGCGTTCGCTCTACGCCTATGCCGGCGAGGTCGAGGGGAGGGGGCGTGACGAGGATGCGCTCGCCTACCGGCGCGATGCGGGCGAATACCGCAACATTCTTCTGGTCGAGCAGCCCAACGGCGATTTCGCCGTCACCATTCTGCGCCAGCTGCTCTATGCCGCCTGCGCGCACCCCTATTTCGAGGCGCTGACGAACTCGAAGGACGCAACGCTGGCGGCCATCGCCGCCAAGAGCGCGAAGGAGCTCGCCTATCACGTGCGCCACGCCGGCGAGTGGACCATTCGGCTGGGCGACGGGACCGAAGAGAGCCATCGCCGCGCGCAAGAGGCACTCGAGCATCTGTGGCCGTACACCGGAGAGATGTTCGAGACCGATGACGTCGAGCGGGCGCTGATCGAAGCCGGCGTCGCCGTCGATCGCGCCGGCGTCCGCCCGCGATGGCAGCGCACGCTCGCCCCCATCCTGGCCGACGCCAACCTGCAGCTTCCGCCAAGCGAATGGATGCAGTCCGGCGGCCGCGCCGGACGTCACAGCGAGCATCTCGGCCATATCCTGGCCGAGCTGCAGTTCCTGCAGCGGGCCTATCCGGACGCAAGATGGTGACGCCATGCAGACGATGACGCGAGCTTTGAGCGATTCCGATTTGCGGTCGCAGGTATGGGCGGCGGCCGCCGCCGTGGTCGATCCGGAGATCCCGGTGCTGACGATCGCCGATCTCGGCGTGCTGCGCGACGTGCGGGTCGAGAACGGCGCGGTCGAAGTTTTCATCACGCCGACCTATTCCGGCTGCCCGGCCATGGACGTGATCGCGGTCGAGGTCGCCCTGGCGCTGGAACAAGCCGGCTTCCATGCCCCGAAAGTGACAAGCGTGCTGTCGCCGGCCTGGACCACCGATTGGATCACCGAGGAAGGCAAGTCGAAGCTTAAGGTCTTCGGCATCGCCCCGCCGCAAGGCAAAGCCGGGCGGCGAGCCTTGTTCGGCGAGGAGCAAGTGAATTGCCCGCACTGCGGCTCATCCGAGACCTCGCGCATTTCCGAGTTCGGCTCGACGCCCTGCAAGGCGCTCTATCGCTGCACCGCGTGCGCCGAGCCGTTCGATTATTTCAAGTGCCTCTAGGCGATGTCGGTCGCTTTCCATCGGCTGAAAATCGGCGACGTGCGGCGGGAGACGCCCGAGGCGGTCTCGATCGCGTTCGCGGTGCCGCCGGAGCTTGCGGAAGCCTACCGCTTCGATCCCGGCCAGCATCTCACGCTGCGCACCATGCTGGGCGGCGCCGAGACGCGGCGCTCCTACTCGATCTGCACCGGACCGGACGACGGCGATCTGCGCATCGTCGTCAAGCAGCAGGACCGCGGGCTGTTCTCCAATTGGATCCAATCGGCGATCAAGGCGGGGGATTCGATCGACGTGATGACGCCGCAAGGCCGGTTCGGGATCCGGCCCGACCCGGAGGCTTCACGCAATTATCTGGCGATCGCGGCGGGCTCCGGCATCACGCCGGTCATGTCGATCCTCCGCAGCGTGCTCGCGCGCGAGCCGAGGAGCCGGGTGGTGCTGCTTTACGGCAATCGCACCGCCCAGACCATCATCTTCAAGCGCGAGCTCGAAGCGCTCAAGGATCGGTATCTCGATCGCCTGAGCGTCCATCACGTGCTCTCGCGGGAGCGGCAGGAGCTCGAGCTCTTCAACGGCAGGATCGACGCCGAGAAGATCGCTGCGGTGCTCAAAGCAACGCTTCCCGCCGACGCGGTCGACCATGCATTCCTGTGCGGGCCCGGCGATCTGATCGAGAACAGCCGGTCGGCCTTGCTGCGGCTCGGCGTTCTTCCCGAGCGCATTCACGTCGAGCATTTCACCGTCGATGGAATGCCGGCGCCCGCGCCGATCCGTGCCGAGCCCAGGCCCCAAGCCGAGGCCGATGCCGAGGCGGAGGCAACCGTCGAGATCAGGCTCAACGGGCTCGATCACTTGGTGCCGCTGCATTCCGGCGAAACCATCGTCGAGGCCGGACTGCGGCACGGGCTGGAAATGCCCTATTCGTGCCGGGGCGGCATGTGCTGCACCTGCCGCGCCAAGCTCGTCAGCGGCCAAGTGCGCATGGATCGCAATTTCTCGCTGGAGCCCTGGGAAATGGCGGCCGGCTACGTGCTGACCTGCCAGTCGCATCCGCTCACCCCCAAGGTGGCGGTGGACTACGACCACGTGTGAGGCGCGATCCGGTCGATCGCTTCAATCCGTGCGCCGAAATCGCCGAATGCACAGCTTTCCGAAGCGCAGGGCCATCCCCGGGGTCACGGGCTGCTTCTCATCGATGATGTCATAAAGCGTCTGCCGCGAGATGCCGAGCAGGCGCGCAATCTCCGCCTTGGATTTGCCGAGCGCCGGCAAGACTTCCTCGCGCAGCATCTCACCGGGATGCATCGGCTTCAGGCCGCGGAGGAGACGGTTCCGGCTCATCCGTGATCATCTTTCGGATCGACGTCGATGGCGTCCTCGCCATCGAAACCGAATGTGATCCGCCGATTGCCACCTACATCGACTGCGTACCGCCCTTTCTGCCGCCCCTTCAGGGGATGAAACCGCAGCCCCGGGATGTTCATGTGCTCCGGGGATTTGGCAGCGTCGAGCGCCAGTAAAATGCGCCCGCATGGGATCCGGATTTTTCACGCCGAGTCTGGACTGATCGCCGCGTTCGGCGAGGCGGCGCAATCCCTTGTCGCGGAATGACCGGATCACACCCCAAGGAAAAACAACAGTCAGCGTCCGTCAAGAAATACGACTTTTCGTCGCATGGTTGCGCCGGCTATTCCTTGGGCCTTCGATCCACGACGCGGCGGGCCTTGCCGGCGGAGCGCTCGATGGCGCCCGGATCGCCGACCACGATCTCGACCCCGATGCCGATATTGCTGCGGATGTGGGCCGAGAGCGCTGCCGCCTGCGCCGCGCGCGAGGCCTCATCGGCATGGTCCGCGCGCGCCTCGACCAGAAGCCGCATGACGTCGAGGCGCCGCTCGCGGCGCAGCTCGATCTGATAATGCGGCGCGAGACCCGCGCAGCGCAGCAATTGCTCCTCGATCTGGGTAGGAAACACATTGACGCCGCGCACGATCATCATGTCGTCGGAACGGCCGGTCACCTTTTCCATGCGCCGCATCGAGCGTGCCGTGCCGGGCAATAGCCGCGTGAGATCGCGGGTGCGATAGCGTACGACCGGCATGCCTTCCTTGGTGAGCGAGGTGAACACCAATTCCCCGCACTCGCCGTCCGGCAGCACCTTGCCGGTCGCGGGATCGATGATCTCCGGAAAGAAATGATCCTCCCACACGTGCAGGCCGTCCTTGGTCTCGACGCACTCGTTGGCCACCCCCGGCCCCATCACTTCGGAGAGCCCGTAAATATCCACCGCATCCATGGCGAAGGAATCCTCGATCTCCGCCCGCATCGAATTGGTCCACGGCTCGGCGCCGAAAATCCCGATCCTCAGCGAGCATTGTCTGGCGTCGACGTTCTTGGCCCGGAACTCGTCGAGGATCGCCAGCATGTAGGACGGCGTCACCATGATGATGTCGGGCTCGAAATCGAGGATGAGCTGCACCTGGCGCTCGGTCATGCCGCCGGAGACCGGGATGACGCTGCAGCCGAGCCGTTCCGCGCCATAGTGCGCGCCGAGCCCGCCGGTGAACAGCCCGTAGCCATAGGCGACGTGCACCTTCATGCCGGGTTTGCCGCCGGAGGCGCGGATCGAGCGCGCCATGAGATCGGACCAGGTGTCGATGTCGCGCCGCGTATAGCCGACGACGGTGGGCTTGCCGGTGGTGCCGGACGAGGCGTGGATGCGAACGATCTTTTCCTGCGGAACGGCGAACATGCCGAAGGGATAATTTTCCCGCAGATCCTGCTTGGTGGTGAACGGGAAACGGGCAAGATCCTCGAGCTTGCGCAGATCGTCGGGATGAACTCCCGCCGCATCGAATTTCTTGCGGTACGCGGCGACGTTTTCGTAGGCGTGGCGCAGCGACCATTGCAGGCGATCGAGCTGTAGCGCTGCGATCTCGTCGCGCGAGGCCTTCTCGATCGGCTCGAGGCCGAACGGGACGTAGGACGCGTCGACCATTCGGCGCTCCGAACTCAAGGCTTCGCGCGGGCGGCGCTGCGTGGCTTGAGCCCCGGCACGATCTCGCCCTCGACGACGCGCGAGTTTCCGCGAAACTCCGCGATGACGAATCCCTCCTCGCGAGTCACGGTCACGTCGTAAATGCCGGAGCGGCCTGCTCGCATGCGCTCCGTCGCCCGCGCGACGAGCCGGTCGCCCCGCTGTGCCGTGGCGACGAACGTGATCGCGCAGTGCTGGGCGACGGTGCGCTGATTGTAGGTGTTGCAGGCGAACGCGAAGGCGGAATCCGCGAGCGTGAAGATGTAGCCGCCGTGGCAAAGGTCGTGGCCGTTGACCATCTTTTCCGTCACGTTCATCGCCAGCACCGCGTGGCCCGGCTCGACGGCGATGAGCTCCATGCCCAAGGCGCGGCTGGCGACGTCGTCCGCCCACATGGCGTCGGCGCAGGCGCGCGCGATCGTGAGCGCGTCCATCATGTGCTCCTTTTGCCGGTGAACGCCGGGGCGCGCTTTTCCAGGAACGCGCCTTCGCGCTGCAGGTCGCGTTCGAGATCGAGCTGCGCGGCAAGGTCGTTGGTCTCCGCCGCGTCGAGCGCGCGTTTGGTCAGCGCCAGCCCGACGGTCGGGCCACGGGCGAGACGCGCGCAGAGGGCGTCGGCTTCCCCCATCAGTGCTGTGTCGTCGAAAACCTTCCAGATCAGGCCCCATTGCGCGGCCTGCTCGGCCGCAACGGGCTCCGCGAGCAGCGCCAGCGCCCGGGCGCGCGCGGCGCCGACGAGACGCGGCAGAAACCAGGTGCCGCCGGAATCCGGCACCAGGCCGATGCGCGCGAACGCCTGCACGAAGCTCGCCGAGCGCGCCGCCAGCACGATGTCGCAGGCGAGCGCCACATTGGCGCCGGCGCCGGCCGCGACCCCGTTCACGGCGGCAACGACCGGGAAGGGCAGGGCGCGCAATTTGCGCACCAGCGGATTGTAGAAATCCTCGAGTGCCCCGCCGAGCGCCGGCGTCTCGCCTGCCGCGAGTCGATCGGTGAGATCCTGGCCGGCGCAAAAGCCGCGGCCGGCGCCGGTGAGCAGCAATGCCCGGCAGGAGGAGTCGGCCTGCGCTTCCGCGAGCGCCGCCGCAAGCGCGACATGCATGGCTTCGTTGAAGGCGTTGAGCCGTTGCGGACGATTCAAGGTGACGACCCGATAGCCCTCGCGCAGATCGACGAGGACGGGTTTTTCGTCCATGAGCGATCCTCCCGATGCGTTGGAAAAATCGGCGCTTGCCTTGGGTTTCGGCGGCGAATGCGAAGGCCCGCCGAACCGGTAGCTAAGGGCAGGCAAAATGGGCTGTCAACGCGCCCGCGGCACGCCGAAATGTCGGCCATCTTCCTTCCAGGGCCGATCTCGCCTATCTGTTGGCCAGCCGCGTTCCGCGGAACCCTGCCAAGAGGTCGACATGTATACCCAACTCGGACTCTACATGGACGGCGAGTGGCTCAACGACGACAACCGCGCCGGCGAGGACGTGATCAATCCGGCGAACGAGAAGGTGCTGGCGCACCTGCCGCACGCGAGCACGGCCGACCTCGACCGCGCGCTCGCCGCGGCCATCAAGGGTTTTGCGCTCTGGCGGGAGAAATCGGCCTATGACCGCGGCCGCATCATGCGCAAGGCGGCCGATCTCCTGCGCGAGCGCGCCGAGCACGTCGCGCGCGTGCTGACCCAGGAGCAGGGGAAAATTCTCGCCGAAGCGCGCATGGAAGTGCTCACCACGGCGGACATCATCGAATGGTATGCCGAGGAGGGCAAACGCGCTTACGGTCGCATCGTGCCCGGCCGGGTCAAGGGGACCCGCCAGCTCGTCATCCAGGAGCCGGTCGGGGTCGTCACCGCATTCACGCCGTGGAATTTTCCCACTCTCACGCCCGCCCGCAAGATCGGCGGCGCGCTCGCGGCCGGATGCTCGATCATCATCAAGGCCTCGGAAGAGACGCCCGGCAGCGCCGTCGAGCTCGTGCGCTGCTTCATCGATGCCGGCGTTCCGCCCGGCGTGCTCAACTTGGTGTTCGGGGTCCCGGCGCAGGTTTCCGAGCATCTGCTGCGCAAGGACGAAGTGCGGAAAATCTCGTTCACGGGTTCGGTCCCGGTCGGCAAGCATCTCGCCAAGCTCGCGGCCGACGGCATGAAGCGGGCGACCATGGAGCTCGGCGGACATTCGCCGGTCGTGGTGTTCGGCGACGTCGATCCGGAAAAGACCGCGGATGTCGCCGCCGCCGGAAAATTCCGCAATGCCGGACAGGTCTGCATCTCGCCGACGCGCTTTTTCGTGCAGGAGCCGGTTTTCGCGCGCTTCCTGTCGCGGTTCACCGAGAACGCGAAGGCCATCAAGCTCGGCGACGGGCTCGAGCCGGACACCAAGATGGGCCCGCTCGCCAATCCGCGTCGGCTCGAGGCCATGGAGAGCCTGGTCGCGGATGCCCGCGCGCACGGCGCCAAGATCGCCGCCGGCGGCAAGCGCCACAGCAACCAGGGCTTCTTCTTCGAGCCGACGGTGGTGACCGACGTCGGCGACGACACCAAGCTGATGACGATCGAGCCGTTCGGACCGATCGCGCCGATCGTACCGTTCAAGAGCTTCGATGAAGTCGTCGAGCGCGCCAATCGCCTGCCCTATGGGCTCGCGGCCTACGCCTTCACGAACTCGGCGCAGACCGCGACCGCGATCGGCGAAGCGCTGCAATCGGGCATGGTCGGAGTGAACAGCATGGCGATCTCGACCCCGGAAACGCCGTTCGGCGGGGTCAAGGACAGCGGCTACGGCCACGAGGGCGGCATCGAGGGCCTCGAGGCCTATACGAACAAGAAATTCATCTCGCAGGGGTAGATTGCTCAGCCTCGTGTCCCGGGCGCAGGGCGTCGCGGAGCGGCGCGCTGCCGATCCGGGACCCAGCTTGTTGGATTTGCTGGACCCCGGATCTGCGGCGCAAACGCTACGCATTGCGCCGCGTCCGGGGAACGTACTTACGTCCTCATCCCCACGCGATCAGCTGCGCGGTCGCGGCGCCGAACATCACCACCAGCCACGGCGGCACCTTCCAGAAGGCGAGCAACAGGAACGCGGCAAGCCCGATGGCGAAATCCGCGGGCTTTAGAATCGCGCTCGTCCATACCGGCGTGTAGAGGGCGGCGAGCAGGAGCCCGACCACCGCGGCGTTGATCCCGGTGAGCGCCGCCTTGACGGTGGAACGCCGGCGCAGCTCGTTCCAGAACGGCAGCGCGCCGACCAGCAGCAGGAACGAGGGAAGATAGATGGCGAGGAGGCAAAGCATGCCGCCGAGAACGCCATTCGGCTGCGGCGCCATCACCGCGCCGAGATAGGCCGCGAACGTGAACAGCGGGCCCGGCACGGCTTGCGCCGCGCCGTAGCCGGCCAGGAAGGTGTCGTTGTCGACCCAACCCGGCGGCACCACCTGCTGCTGCAGCAGCGGGAGCACGACGTGACCGCCGCCGAACACCAGCGATCCGGAGCGATAGAAACTGTCGATCAGCTTGATCGAGTGGCTTGTCGTCGCGCCGGCAACGAGCGGCAAGCCGAGGAGAAGCGCTGCGAACAACACCAGGGCGCCGATCGCGATGCCCCGGCTCAGCGGTACCGCAAGCGGCGCGCGATCCTCGTGTGTCGCGCCCGGCAGCAGCAGCCAGCCCAACATTCCGCCGAGCACGATAACGGCGATCTGGCCCAATGCCGAAGGCAGCGCGAGCATCAGCACGGCCGCCCCGATCGCCAGCGTCGCGCGTTCGCGATCCGGCGTGAGGGTACGCGCCATGTTCCAGACCGCCTGCGCGACCACGGCGACCGCCACGATTTTCAGCCCGTGCAGCCAGGCGCCTCGGCCGGCATCCGCCCAGCTCGCGACGCCGTACGCAAAGGCGATCATCGCCAGCGCCGACGGCATGGTGAAGCCGGCCCAGGCGGCGAGCGCACCCTTGAGCCCGGCGCGCAGCATGCCGATCGAGATGCCGACCTGGCTGCTCGCCGGGCCCGGCAGGAACTGGCAGAGCGCGACGAGATCGACATAGGTCGCCTCGTCGAGCCATTTGCGGCGGGCGACGAACTCGTCGCGGAAATAGCCGAAATGCGCGACCGGACCGCCGAAGCTCATGAGGCCGAGCTTCAGGAACGCCAGCAGCACCGAAGACGCCGAGCCGCGCTCTACGGCGGCTCGGTCCGCGGCTGCGAAATTCTCGTCATGCATGCGGACGAAGCCCCAGCTCGGCCGGCCTATTGTTTCGCGTCGAGCTTCGCCAACAGCGCATCGAGGCGTTCGATCAGCGCCTGGGATCTCGCGATGGTCTCTCGACTTTCCCGAATTTGCTTGGCGAGCTTGTCGCGTTCACGCCGTATGGACGCGAGTTGCTGCTGCGCGCTCTCCAACGGCGGACTGTCGGACCGATCGTTTGCCAGGTCAGAACCCTCTGCCGCGCCTATTCTTGCGCGCCCTCTTGCGCCCCGTCATCCTTGCTTTCAAGCTGGTCAGCCCGCTCATGCAGCTGGTGACCGAGATTTTCCAGCACGTTGGCAATCCATTTGTCCCGGGCCTCTTTGGCCAACCGATAGCATTCTTCGGCCTGGGTACGAATCTGGTCGGAAAGATATCTCACGGCCTCGTAACGCCCCCGGATGGGGCTTGTTTTGCGGTTGCCGGGAAGAATCGCTGCCCAAAGCCCAAGCGTAAGCCCAAAAACTGAGCAATCGAACAAGTGCTTCAAGCGATTACGGCCGGGCCGGGTCCTGGCACATCCCTTGCCATCCCCGAAGGAAGCGCACCCCCCGCATGGGTCGCGTGCGCGAGAGACGCGTCAAAAACGAGGGATTTTAATGCTCAACAGGATCGAAGCGGTCGCGCAGCGACCGATGGCCCGCCGTTGGCTTGCCGCCACCGCCGGGCTCGCCATGGCTTTGGCGGCGCTTCCCGCCAAGGCCCAGGACACCATCAAGGTCGGCATCCTGCACTCTCTGTCCGGCACCATGGCCATCAGCGAAACCACGCTCAAAGACGTGATGCTGATGCTGATCGACGAACAGAACAAGAAGGGCGGCCTGCTGGGCAAGAAGCTCGAAGCGGTGGTGGTCGACCCCGCCTCCAACTGGCCGCTGTTCGCCGAGAAGGCGCGCGAGCTCATCACCAAGGACAAGGTCGCCGCGGTATTCGGCTGCTGGACCTCGGTATCGCGCAAGTCGGTGCTGCCGGTGTTCAAGGAGCTCAACAATCTCTTGTTCTACCCGGTGCAATACGAGGGCGAGGAGAGCGAGCGCAACGTGTTCTACACCGGCGCGGCGCCCAACCAGCAGGCAATCCCGGCCGTCGACTACCTGATGAAGGAAGAGAAGGTGCAGCGCTGGGTGCTCGCCGGCACCGACTACGTGTATCCGCGCACCACCAACAAGATCCTCGAGGCCTACCTCAAGCAGAAAGGCGTCAAGCCCGAGGACATCATGATCAACTACACGCCGTTCGGCCATTCCGACTGGCAGACCATCGTCGCCGACGTCAAGAAATTCGGCTCCGCGGGCAAGAAGACCGCGGTGGTGTCGACCATCAACGGCGACGCCAACGTGCCGTTCTACAAGGAGCTCGGCAACCAGGGTGTCAAGGCCACCGACATTCCGGTCGTGGCGTTCTCGGTCGGCGAGGAGGAGCTGGCCGGCATCGACACCAAGCCGCTGCTCGGGCATCTGGCGGCCTGGAACTATTTCGAATCGATCGAGACGCCGGTGAACAAGGAGTTCATCGAGAAATGGCACGGCTTCACCAAGAATCCGAAGCGCGTGACCAACGACCCGATGGAAGCCCACGTGATCGGCTTCGCCATGTGGGTCGAAGCGGTGAAGAAGGCCGGCTCGACCGATCCCGACAAGGTCATCGACACCATCGTCGGCATCAAGGCGCCGAACCTGACCGGCGGAACCTCGGAGATGCTGCCGAACCACCACATCACCAAGCCGGTCTACATCGGCGAGGTGCGCGCCGACGGCCAATTCGATGTGGTCTGGAAGACCGAAGGCCTGGTCCCGGGCGACGCCTGGTCGAAATACCTCGAGGGATCGAAGGACCTCATCGGCGACTGGAAGACCCTCAAGTGCGGCAATTACAATACCGTCACCAAGAAATGCGGCAGCGGGGTCTGACATCGAGGACCAAGTCGTGACATGATGGGAGGCGGCGCACGCCGCCTCCCGATCTCCTCGATGCCGGGAATAAGAGATGGACGGTTTTCGCGAACGCGTGATCGCGCTCGTCATCGCCTTCGGCATGCTCGTCGCGGCGGGCGCAAGCGTCCGGGCGGAAAGCTTCGATGACGCGCTCGCGGGGTTTGCCGCCGATTCCTACGGCGATACCGAAAAGGCCATCGAGGCTGCGGCCGCCAGCGGCAATCCGCGCGCCGCGATCGTGATCGGAGCGCTCCAGGACGGCCGGCTGCTCTTCAACCCGGAAACCAAGAAGGTTTACGTCAAGGCCGAATCCGGAACCCTCCTCGACGCAGCGACGGGAGAGCAGGCGACGGGCGAAAAAGCTTCCGACTTGAAGCCGGTCCGGATCAACAACCGGCTGCGGCGCGCGATCGAGGCGGCGCTCGGCTCGCTGACCCTGCTGGCGCCGGATCCGGGAAAGCGCTGGGAGGCCGCGCAGGCCGTGTTCCGGTCGCGCGATGCCGCGGCGCTGCCCGCCCTCGACGCGGCGCTCGCCAAGGAAACGGATTCAGGCGTAAAACGCGCGCTCGCGGAGGCGCGTGCCGCCGTCATCCTCAACATGAGCGGGGCCAAGGAGGCGGACCAGATCGAGGCCGTCGCGGTCATTCGTGCCCGCGGCGATCAGGATGCGCTCGGCCTGCTCTCGGCGCTCCCGCCCGCCGCGAGCCCGGCGGTCGGGCGTGCCGCCAAGGACGCGGTCGCGGCGATCCAGAATCGGCTCGTGCTGTGGGAGGCGGCGCAGAACGCCTGGTACGGGCTCTCGCTCGGCTCGGTGCTGCTGCTGGCCGCGATCGGGCTCGCCATCACGTTCGGGGTCATGGGCGTCATCAACATGGCGCACGGCGAGATGGTCATGCTTGGCGCCTACACGACCTTCGTGGTGCAGGAGCTGATCCGCGGCAACAATCCGGCGCTGTTCGGCTATTCGCTGGCGATCGCGCTGCCCTTGGCGTTCCTGGTGACCGGAGCGCTCGGCATCGTGATCGAGCGCACCATCATCCGTTTCCTCTACGGCCGGCCGCTGGAAACCCTGCTCGCAACCTGGGGGCTCTCGCTGATCCTGCAGCAAGCGGTGCGAACCACGTTCGGTCCCACCAACCGCGAGGTCGGCGCGCCCTCGTGGATGAGCGGAGCCTTCGAAGTCGGCCACATCACCATCACGTACAACCGGCTGTGGATCATCTGCTTTTCGCTGGTCGTGTTCGTGGCGCTGCTCGGACTGTTGCGTTTCACGAGACTCGGGCTCGAGATGCGGGCGGTCACCCAGAACCGGGCGATGGCCGCCGCGGTGGGGATTCGCACCAGCCGGATCGATGCGCTGACCTTCGGACTCGGCTCCGGGATCGCGGGAATTGCCGGCGTCGCGCTCTCGCAGATCGACAACGTCAGCCCCAATCTCGGCCAGGGCTACATCATCGATTCGTTCATGGTCGTGGTGTTCGGCGGCGTCGGCAACCTGTGGGGAACCCTGGTGGGGGCGTTCTCGCTCGGCATCGCCAACAAATTTCTCGAGCCCTATGCCGGCGCGGTGCTCGGCAAGATCCTGATCCTCGTGCTGATCATCCTGTTCATCCAGAAGCGCCCGCGCGGGCTGTTCGCGCTGCGCGGCCGGGCGGTCGAGGCATGAGAGGCTCGCCGCTCGTCCGCGCGCTCGATCGCGTGTCGCTGCCGTTCCTGGGGATCCTCGCGGCGATCGCCATTGCGGTGCCGGTCCTCAACTTGGCCATGTCGCCGCTCTCGCCCTGGTACGTGCCGACCTACCTCGTATCGCTGTTCGGCAAATATTTCTGCTACGCGCTGCTGGCGCTCTCGATCGATCTCATCTGGGGCTACTGCGGCATCCTCTCGCTCGGGCACGGGGCGTTCTTCGCGCTCGGCGGCTACGCCATGGGCATGTACCTGATGCGGCAGATCGGCACCCGCGGGGTCTATGCCGATCCGGTGCTCCCGGATTTCATGGTGTTCCTGAATTGGCCCGAGCTGCCGGTCTATTGGTACGGCTTCCAGCATTTCGCCTACGCGGCGCTGATGATCGTGCTGGTGCCGGGCTTGCTCGCGTTCGTGTTCGGCTGGTTCGCGTTTCGCAGCCGGGTCACCGGCGTCTATCTCTCGATCATCACCCAGGCGCTGACATTCGCGCTGATGCTCGGATTCTTCCGCAACAATTTCGGGTTCGGCGGCAACAACGGGCTGACCGACTTCAAGGACATCCTCGGCTTCAACGTGCAATCGGACGCCACCCGCGCGGCGCTGTTCGCGGCTTCCGTCGGGGCGCTGGGGATCGGCTTCTATCTGTGCCGCGTCATCGTGCGATCGAAATTCGGCAAGGTACTGATCGCGATCCGCGACGCCGAGGCGCGCACGCGTTTTCTCGGCTACCGGGTCGAATCCTACAAGCTTCTCGTCTTCACGGTCTCGGCCTGCATGGCCGGCGTCGCCGGCGCGCTCTATGTGCCGCAGGTCGGCATCATCAATCCGAGCGAGTTCGCGCCGGCAAATTCCATCGAGGCGGTGATCTGGGTCGCGGTCGGCGGCCGCGGCACGCTGATCGGCGCGGTGATCGGCGCGATCATCGTCAATTACGCCAAGACCACCTTCACCAGCGGCGTTTTGGCGCCCTATTGGCTGTTCATGCTCGGCGGATTGTTCGTCGCCGTGACCCTGCTGCTGCCGCGCGGCATCGTGCTCCCGGTTCCTGGGCGGCAACGGCGCGGGCGCGCAGGATCCGAGCATGGCGCAACCGCGGCCCGCGGAGTAGGCATGGAGCCCCGGACCACCTCGGCCTTGCTGTATCTCGACGGCGTCACCGTCTCGTTCGACGGCTTTCGCGCGCTCGACAATTTATCGCTGGCGATCGAGCCGGGCGAAATGCGCGCCATCATCGGCCCGAACGGCGCCGGCAAGACCACCATGATGGATGTCGTCACCGGCAAGACCCGGCCCGACGGCGGCGAAGTGTATTTCGACGGAACTTTCGACCTCACCAGTCTCGACGAGACCGAGATCGCCCAGCTCGGGGTCGGACGCAAGTTCCAAAAGCCCACCGTGTTCGACAGTCACAGCGTCGAGGATAATTTGCGGCTCGCGCTCAAATCCGATCGCCGCGCCCGCAAGGCGCTCGCCTGGCGCGAAAGCCAGGACGAGCGGCAGCGCATCGATCGGCTGTTGGAGACCACGCGGCTCGGCGCGGTGCGCGACAGCATGGCGGGCGGGCTTTCCCATGGTCAGAAGCAATGGCTCGAGATCGGCATGCTGCTGGCGCAGGATCCCAAGCTTCTGCTCGTCGACGAACCGGTCGCCGGCATGACCGACGCCGAGACCCGGCAGACGGTCGAGCTGTTGAAAGAGATCAATCGCGACCGCACGCTGGTCGTGGTCGAGCACGACATGGCATTCGTGCGCGAGCTCGACGTCAAGGTCACGGTCCTGCACGAAGGATCGGTGATCGCCGAAGGCTCGATCGACCAGGTCTCGGCGAACGAACGCGTCATCGAAGTCTATCTCGGGCGGTGATGGGCATGCTCGACGTCGAGACCATCGATCTTCACTACGGGGCCGCCCAGGCCTTGCGTTCCGTGTCGCTGCAGGCGGAGCCCGGCAAGGTCACCTGCGTGCTCGGTCGCAACGGCGTGGGCAAGACCAGCCTGCTGCGCGCGCTCGTCGGTCAGCATCCGGTGAGCCGCGGCAGCATCCGCTGGGAAGGGGCGGATATCACCCGGCTCAAGCCCTACGAGCGGGCGCGGCGCGGCATCGCCTATGTGCCGCAGGGCCGCGAGATCTTTCCGCTGCTCACCGTCGAGGAAAATCTCGAGACCGGCTTTGCGCCGCTCAAGCGCGACGAGCGGCGAATCCCCGACGACGTGTTCGCGCTGTTCCCGGTCCTGGCCGACATGCTGCGGCGGCGCGGGGGCGATCTTTCCGGCGGCCAACAGCAGCAGCTTGCGATCGGTCGCGCCATGGTGATGCAGCCGCGGCTGCTCCTGCTCGACGAGCCGACCGAAGGCATCCAGCCCTCGATCATCAAGGACATCGGCCGCGCCATTACCTACCTGCGCAACCTCGGCCAGATCGCGATCGTGCTGGTCGAGCAATATCTCGACTTCGCCCGCGAGCTCGGCGATCATTTTGCGGTGATGGAGCGCGGCGCCATCGTCTACCGCTGCGAGCGCGGCGAGTTGGACGAGGATGCGCTCAAGCGCGCGCTCGCGCTATGAGCTTTCTTGACACCTCCCCCTTGTGGGGGAGGTCGGCGCGCGCAGCGCGCCGGGAGGGAGGTGATGAATTTCACAAAATCAGTTGGGAGTACCCCCCTCCCTAACCCTCAGGGGGGGAGGGAACAGGCCGGCGGATCAGCCGTAGAGGATCCGATCTTTGCGGCCAATCGCGCAGCAAGCCGCATCGCCGTATCGGTCGAAGCGAGCGAAGGCGCGAGCCGGCCCAGGCGCGTGCGCGAGGAAGGCTCGTTGCGCGTGCGGTTTCCGGGCGCGATTTGCGACGAGCTCGAGGCGGTGCTCGTCAACACCGCGGGCGGCATCGCCGGCGGCGATCAAATCGAGATCGCGTTGTCGGCCGGTCCCGGAACGCGATCAGCCGTGACCGGCGCGGCCGCGGAAAAAATCTATCGCTCGCTCGGACCGGACGCGAGCCTGCGGATCAAGCTCGACGTCGCCAGCGGCGCAGCGCTCGCATGGCTGCCCCAAGAGACGATCCTGTTCGACCGCGCTCGCGTTACCCGCTCGATCGACGTCGATCTCGCCGCCGACGCAGGGCTGATCCTTGCCGAGGCGGTGATCTTCGGACGCTCCGGGATGGGCGAGACGGTCGAGCGCGGTCTCCTGCTCGATCGCTGGCGCGTGCGGCGCGAGGGAAGGCTGCTGTTCGCGGACGCGCTGCGATTGGACGGCGCCATTGCCGAAAAGCTCGACGCACCGGCTTGCGCCAACGGTGCGATCGCGATCGCGAGCGTGCTGGTGATCCCCGGGGACGACGTCCTGGCGCGCTCGGTGCGCGAGCAGACATTCTCCGGCGAGGTCGGGATCTCGGCCTGGAACGGTTTTGCGCTGGCACGGCTCGTCGCCGAAACCGGCGCGAAGTTGCGGCAGGATCTTTCCGCGCTGCTCATGCTGCTGCGCGCCGGCCGCTTGCCGCGGCTGTGGCTCAACTGACGGCACCGGGCCATGAACCTCACGCCGCGCGAAAAGGACAAGCTGCTGATCGCCATGGCCGCCATGGTTGCGCGACGCCGGCTCGAGCGCGGCGTCAAGCTCAATCATCCGGAAGCGGTGGCGCTGATCACGGATTTCATCCTGGAGGGCGCGCGCGACGGGCGCAGCGTCGCCGAGCTGATGGAGGCCGGCGCGGGCGTGCTCACCCGCGCACAGGTGATGGACGGCATCGCCGAAATGATCCACGACATCCAGGTCGAGGCCACGTTCCCGGACGGCACCAAGCTGGTGACCGTGCACCACCCGATCCGGTGAGTACATTAATTGGCTGGTCGTTCCGGCCGAGCGAAGCGAGTGCCGGAATCCATGCGCATCGACCGTGATCATAGGTTCCGGGTTCGCCGCTGCGCGGCATCCCGGAACGACGACGTCGAGAAACGGAGGCACCTCCCATGATCCCCGGCGAAATCATCACCCAGGACGGCGAGATCACACTCAATGCCGGCCGGCCGAGCGTGAAGCTCTCGGTCACCAACCGCGGCGACCGGCCGATCCAGGTCGGCTCGCACTATCATTTCTTCGAGACCAATCCGGCGCTGCAATTCGATCGGGCGAAGGCCCGCGGCATGCGGCTCGACATTGCGGCCGGCACCGCGGTGCGTGGCGGGGGACCGGAAAATCTACGGATTCCGCCAGGAGGTGATGGGACCGTTGTGATTGTCTTACAATTCGTGTATAGTAAGGAAAATGGTGAATTTCAAGGAAACCGAAAGATGCCGCATTACCAGGCAAAACTATCTTCGAAAGGCCAGCTCACGGTGCCGGGTCCAGTGCGCGAACATTTCGAGCTGAAGACCGGCGACATTGTCGACTTCTATGTCGACGAAGCGAACCGCACCGTCCGCATGGTTGCCAGAAATAAAAGCATCGTCGAGCTTGCCGGCACGCTGGACGCCTATCGATTGCCGGGCGGACATGCGGCGAGTATCCAGGAGATGAACGAGGCCGTTGGGGACTATCTGGCGGAAAAGCACGAAAGAATAAGCCGAGAATGGAATGAGTGGCGCGAGTTCCAGCAATGGAAGCAACGCCGCGACAAGAGGCGGCCCGGGTGATTGCGCTCGATACCAACGTACTGCTCAGGTTGTTCGTTCGCGATCAGCCGGAACAGGCGAAGGCCGTAACCAAGCTGCTCGCCGGTGCGGGACCGGCATCGGTGCGCGTCTCGACTATCGTCCTGGCGGAACTTGTCTGGACACTGCAACGTCGATATCGGCTTGAGAAGGGTGGTCTGATTGCGACGTTACAAAGCCTGTTGACTCGCTCGGAGCTCGAGCTTGAGGGGCGCGGCGCGGTCATGACGGCAATTCGCTGGTATGAATTGGGGAACGCGGACTTCGTGGATTATTTGATTGCCGCGCTCAATCGCGACGCCGGTGCGGCACCCACATTCACCTTCGATCGGGTGGCTGGCAGCCATTCGGCATTCTCGCTGCTTTCCTGAGAGGCGCTCCATGCCCACCAAGATGCCGCGGCGCGTCTATGCCGACATGTTCGGGCCCACGACGGGCGACAAGGTGCAGCTCGCCGACACCGATCTCATCATCGAGGTGGAAAAGGATTTCACCACCTACGGCGAGGAGGTGAAATTCGGCGGCGGCAAGGTGATCCGCGACGGCATGGGGCAGAGCCAGGTCGCCAATGCGGCGGGCGCGGTCGACACCGTCATCACCAATGCGCTGATCCTCGATCATTGGGGCGTCGTCAAAGCCGACGTCGGCCTCACCGACGGCCGCATCGCCGCGATCGGCAAGGCGGGAAATCCCGACGTGCAGCCGAACGTCTCGATCGTGATCGGCCCGGGCACCGAGGCGATCGCCGGGGAGGGCAAAATTCTCACCGCCGGCGGCTTCGACGCGCACATCCATTTCATCTGCCCGCAGCAGATCGAGGAGGCGCTGATGGCCGGCATCACCTCGATGCTCGGCGGCGGCACCGGCCCGGCGGAGGGCACCAAGGCCACGACCTGCACGCCGGGCCCGTGGCACATCGGACGCATGATCCAGGCCGCCGATGCCTTCCCGGTGAACCTCGGCTTTTCCGGCAAGGGCAATGCCTCGTTGCCGGCCGCGCTCGAGGAAATGATCGAGGCGGGCGCCTGCTCGCTCAAGCTGCACGAGGATTGGGGCACGACGCCGGCCGCCATCGACTGCTGCCTCTCCGTCGCCGACCGCTACGATATCCAGGTGATGATCCATACCGATACGCTCAACGAATCCGGCTTCGTCGAGGACACGATCGCCGCCTTCAAGGGCCGCACCATTCACGCCTTCCATACCGAAGGCGCCGGCGGCGGGCACGCGCCCGACATCATCAAGGTCGCGGGG
>WNGE01001038.1_pt1 | contig 35790 bp, 35 predicted proteins | sample 5400651 | NCBI WGS metagenome assembly WNGE01 (sample SAMN13153370, study PRJNA577476) | soil metagenome | isolation source: 60 cm soil or saprolite under grassland replicate 2 | place: USA:California | collected 2016-06-15
ATGCGGTGGTCATTGCGACGCGCGGCCATCGCAACGACGCCGAGATTCTGGCCCGCGTCGCCGCGTCGCCTGCCGGGTACGTCGGATTGCTCGGGAGCCGGCGCAAGAAAATCGTCGTGACGAAGGGGCTCAAAGCAGCGGGTGTTCCCGCGAAGGGCTTGCGGCGGGTCCGCGTGCCTATCGGGTTGCCGATCGGCGCCGTCACGCCGGAGGAGATTGCCGTCAGCGTCGTTGCTGAGCTGATCGGCTGGAGGCGGGGAGAGTAGGGGCACAGCATGCTGCGCCCCTACCCACTAGGGCAGCGGCGCCACCTGCTCGAGGAGCCGGTTGAGCGAATCCAGGGACAGCGGACCTTTGATTTCCACGCGCAACCCTCCGACAAAACGTGCCAGGCGATCCGCAGGCACGCGCTCGGCCTCACCGAAGGCGTATCCCCTGGCGGACGAATCGAACAGATTCGCAGTCGCGGGCCGCTGGATGATCTGAATCACCGTGGCTGAGTCCACGACCTGTTCGACGATGACTGTGCGGTCGGTCCCCGGGCTCCGCCGGATCCTGCGGGTCGCGAGCCCCGGCAGCCCCACGGGGTCGGTGCCGAGGAGCGAGCGGGCCGTGCTGCGCGTGATGATCGGCCATTCGGTCAGGGTCGAGCGATCTCGTGCCACGGGAGCAGCAGCTGAAGCGCCGGCGTTCGCGGCGGCACGGCCAGTCACGACCACCGCGTCCAGGTGGTACGTGTCCAGCTGCTTGCGTGCAACCGATTCCGCGCGAACCGCCACCTTCGCGACGGCGGAATCCGGCTCCCTCTGGCGAGCCAGCTCGTCGGCGGCAGGAGCGGCGACAGGAGCGGGAGCGGCAGGTGCGGGCCGACGAGCACCCGAGCCCGCCTTGAGCTGCCGCTGTTCGGTCGCCGCCTGGTCCTGCGCCGCGGGCGCATCCTGGCGATCGTAAAGCGCAAAAGTGGGTGCAGCGTCAGGGGAAGCCTCCCTCCCGCGGAGGGAGTAGCCGAGCCCGATGGCGAGCACGATCGACGCCGCCCAGGCGATCGATCGGCGCACACGCCAGGGCGACCGCTTGGATTGACGCCGCAATTGTTCAAACGGTGGGGCGGGGCGCTCGAGGGGCCGCGCCGCTCCCAACACGGCGCTGGCCCGCTCCAGCAACGCCCGCTCCTCGGCCAGGCTCGCTCGACACGTCGCGCATTGCGAGAGATGAATTTCTACCGCCGCGCGCTCGTCCGCAGACAGCTCGCCGTCGAGGTAGGAGTGCAGCGTTCCCTCATCCACGTGCAACATGCTGTCCTCCTTCCCGTGAGTCATATGCCTCGACCAATCTCCGGCGCGCTCGCGCCAACGTCGTGCCAATGGCGCCCCGCGCCAATCCCGTCTGCGCCGCGATCTCATTGTACGACATCCCCGCATCCCACAGCAGCAGCGCCTCACGGTCGCGTGGCGTCAGCGCGTCGAGCGCCGCGCGCACGTGCCCGCTGCGCGTCTCGGCATCGATCTCGTCTTCGGGCGAGCTGTGGACGGCGTCCGGCTCGCTCTTCAGCAGCGTGAGGTGCCGCTTCTCCCGCGCCGCCCGCCGTGCCTCGTCACGCGCCATGTTTGCAGCCACCACGAATAGCCATCCGCGCGTATTCTCCGGTCGATGCACCAGGGCGCGCGCAAATGCTTCCTGCGCGAGATCCTCGGCGCGCCCCTGGTCCCAGACCTTGCGGTACAGGAAGCGCACGAGCGCGCCGTAGGTGCTGCGATAGACTTCGGCGATGTCGTCAGGCACGCCTTATCCGCGAAACTCTCTCACCAGGCGCTCCAATTCGCCGGGGGTCCACTGCGTCTTCCCACCCGCCCCAATCTTGATGCTCACGTGCCGTCCGGCCACCAGCACCGCCGGCTCGAGCGCGGCCGCCTCCCGCAGGTCGGGGAGCGCCGTCAGCAGAGCGAAGTACGCCGCGCTGTAGGGAGCGATGCTGACCACGTGCAGCGAGTCGCCGTGGCCGAGGTCGGTCCACGTGCTGTCGCGCATGATGAACAGCCGGCCACCGGCGCGCTGCGTGGGGTTGATCCCCGAACGGGCGCGGCGGATTTCATCAAACGCCGACGCGTTGGCGGTCTTGGTCACCACCACCGCATCGAGGCGCGCCGCATCGGCCATCGATCTCTCCTGCTCCGCGCGCCCGATAGAGCCCGCGCCCGCCTGATCGACCGGGGCCGCGGCCGGCGCCTGCATCACGCGATCCTCCGCCCGCTGCCGCATCACGACGTTCGGCTCCTGCACGAGATAGGACGTGTACTCGGTCAGAATCCCATACCGCAGCGCGAGCTGCTTGAGCGCGTCCATCGTTTCGCGCGTCTGGCCGTGCAGGCGAATATCGCGCGACAGCGCGCCCGCTTTCCGCGCGGCCCACAGCTGCTCGATGTAGCGGGCGTCGGCATTTTCACGATCACCGAATCTCGTACGGAACTCCTCTTGGCGGCCGTTGCGCCGGCCCTGAACGGTCACGGACTGCTCCCCGCTCCCCGCTCCCCGGTACCGGCCCAGCACGACCATCTCGTCGCCGGCAAAGAGATCGGGTAGGCTGCCGGGCTGCATGTCGTACAGCTCAATACCCGAACCCGCGGAAATCGTCACGTCAGTGAGTACGGGGCTCGCCACTTTGGCGGCCAGCGCGCCCACCGCGCGTTCGATGTTCTCGCCGGGACGGATGTACTCGGTCGTGCCTCGGGCCCGCTCGGTCAGGCGGTCGAGGAGAAACGTATTTACGTCGTCACCGATGCCGAACGAAAACACGCGGAACTTCCCGCGTCCCTGTTCGGCGCTTGCGGCGATCCTTTCCGGATCCGTCTCGCCAGTGCTCGCCTGGCCGTCGGTCAGGAAGACAACGACGCCCAGCGACTGTTCAGCCGGAGGCTGGGCGAACGCCTCCGCCAACGCGCCGGCGATGTTGGTGCCGCCCTCGGCGTCGAGACTCCGAATCCAGCTCTCCGCGTCGCGACGGGCATCGGTCGTGACGGCGGTCCAGCCTTCCGCGTAGCGACGCACGCCGCCCGAGAACGCGACCAATCGGAATCGATCCCCTTGGCGCAGGGAGCTCAGGAGCTGAATCAGCGCGGACTTGGCCTGTTGGATCTTTTCGCCGGACATCGAGCCAGACACGTCGATCACCGCAACGACGTCACGACTGAGCGCGGCGGCGTCGGCCGCGGCGCCGGGTGCGAGCAGCAGCATGAAGTAGCCGTCCTCGCCCACCGGGTGATGGGGAACGAGCGACAGACCAATCAGTCCGCGGGCGAGCGGCAGCAAGAGCTCGAAGTCGCCACCGGCGGCGTTGTCGCCGAGGGTCACTTCGAGGCGGTTGTCATGGCGCGTGACCTGCACCGCATGCGTGGGCGAATACGGGTCGCCGAAGCGCGCGGCGCTGTCGACTTCCAGCCGGAAGCTGCGCGGCGCGCTCTGGCGATTGCGGTCGCCGAGGTAGCGGAAGCGCCAGGCATCGCCGGCGCGGTCGAGGAGCTGGGTGTATTTCAGCGTGATCTTGCGCGTCTCCCCGGGCGCGATGGGGAAGACGCGGGCACGAATCAGTCCCTGGCCCGCGAGCTCGATCAGCGCGGGATCGCGTTTCTGGCGTACGATCGTCTCGTAGATGGATCGCGCCTGCGTCGCATCCATCGCTTCGCCGCGCAGCTCCTGGTCGCCCTGCCACAGGGAGTAGCTCGAGAACACCGCCTCGCCCGGGAGGGGGAAGTGGTACATGCCCTCGTCGAGCACGGGCCCGTTGTTGCGAAACCACTCCTCCACGGTCACGCGGGCCACACGCCCACTGATGCTGACCTGGACGGTGCTGCGGAGCCGCTCGATCCGCGGGTTGGTCTGAGGGATCGGTCGAACAGGATCGATCCAGCCCTGGGCGAGCAGGGCAGACGAGATGGTGCACAGGACGGCGGCCACTCCCAAGACGCGCGAGCTACGCATGGACAACACCTGGTTAGGGACGCCATGAGAGACGGAGACTCAGCGGGGAGTTGCACAGCCTGAAGGTGTGAAGATCGCAACTACTTTAGTTACTTGGACTTAAATCACCGCACATTGGTTCGGACCGGATTCGAGGATGTCCGCGTCCGCATCCGAAAGCCCCACGAGACCAAGGTTGGTCTCTTTGATGGTTCGGTACGCAGCGGGGAAGTTCGTGGCATGGTCAGCAATCCACTTTAGAAAGACCTGCTGATCCTGGATCGCGGCGGCGCTATTGGTCGCGCTGATCACATCGAAGCGCGCGGCGATGGCGCGGTCGGCACGCCGCTCGGACTCGCTGGCGTAGTGGGCTGGAAGCACGAGGAGATCGCCGGGCCACGTTTGCCGCACCCGCTCCAGGCTCTGCCAGAGCAGTTTGGCCCACGCCTCGGAGTGTCCGGCGAGATCGGGCCGCCCAATCGACTTTACGAACAGGAAGTCGCCGGTCAGGGCCAGGCCGTCATCGGCGAGAAGCGCGATGCTACCGAGCGTATGGCCGGGCACGTGGGCCGCGCGGAGCGTTGCGCGCCCGAACGCGATTGTGTCGCCGTCGCTGAGTGCTTGATAGGTCAGTTTTCCCGCTGTCTGATCGTACGGCGACACCGCGTCATCGGGGTGGAGGAAATACGGGACGTGCCAGCGGGCCGCCGCCGCCCGTGCGCCGCTGACATAATCGGCATGAATGTGCGTATCGACGACAGCGGCGGGTGTCGCGCGAAGCTCCGTCAACAGCGCATCGTAGCGATCGACGTGCCGTCCCGGATCAACGACGACGGCGTCCCCATCGCTCACGAGCACGTAGCTCAGCGCCCCTTTGCCGACGCGATCGAGCTGCACCACATGCGACAGGGAAGGGGTGGACGACAGCTGACGCGCCACATATACCGTTTCCCAGGCGGCCATCCCGCCGATCACGGAGTAGGCCTCGTAGCCGTGCTCGCGCAGAAACGCCGTCGCTTTCTTGCTCGAGTTGCCATGACCGCACACGACGGCGATCGGTCGCGTCGTATCGAGCGCGAGCGCCCCGAGGTCGGGCAGCGCGAACAGCTTGGAATTCGGATGCGCATGGAACTCGAGCTCCGACCCAAGCACGATGTGGCCGCGCTGGACTTTGTCCGGTGCCCGCACGTCGAGCACTTGCACCGGCTCCCCACGATCGAGCCGCTCGGCGAGCTCTTGCGGCGGGATCTGGGGCAGGGAAGAGTCCGGCATGGCGTTAGTGTCGTCCCGGCCGGGGGAAAACGCAACGGCTCCGTTGCCCCGGGGGCCGCTACTTGAGGGGCATCGTGACGCCAACCATCAATCCCAGGACATTCGTTGGATCGAGAAGCAAGTCGGTGTTGCGGCCGAACATCGTATAGTTCAGCTCCACGCGGCCGCCCAATGCGCCTGGTAAGGAAAGCCGGTATCCCCATCCCACGTTGAGGCCGATGCGGGTTGCCGCGTTCACTCCCGTAGACTTGAAGTATTGGAGATTGCCACCCACACCCCCGTACCATCCTCCGTGCACGGCATAATCAAGACGTGCTGAGAGATTGCCGGAGAAATTTGTCTGCCCGCTTCCCTGGACGCGGTGAATGTCGAGCCCGGGTTCGATCGCCACCTTTTCCGTAATTGGAATGATGGCGAACACGGTGGGCGGCAGTGTCACTGCCCCGAAGCCGGGAATAATGCCCCCAAGGGTGTTCGCGAAGGCACCGCCGTAGCCGGGAAATGCCAGCGCAGTCACTGATCCTGTACCGATCAGGTGAACGTTGGCGTATCCGCCCGCGATTCCTAGTTGGGCGGTCCACGCGCGGCGTGACGGTGCCGGCGAGGCGTTGCGCGCTGTCCGGCTCCGGCCTGTCGGGGTCGATACGCCCAGAAGCACCGAGTACAGGTCCATCGGGGGCGCATTATCAGCCTTGGCGGTGAAGGTGGTGCGCACTTCCACTCGGCCGTTCAGCCGACCGGACAAGGAGTAGCGATAGCCGAGCGCGGCCTGAAGGCCGAGCTGCGTTTCGTTGGCGATGCCGTTGATGTAGGTGAGCGTCGCTCCGGCCGCACCATAGGCACGCCGGGTCAGCGCGTAATCCCCCCGCAGGCCCAGGTGTACAGCGCTAATGGTCGCGCCAAAACTGAACTGCGATGCAGCGAAATCCGTTTCCACTGCCAGTTTCTCTGACGTTGGGATGATGGCGTAGAGGCCAGCGGCTCCGGGGACGAGCGTCCCCAGGTTGAAGCCGGGCACGCTGAGAATGTCGGTCGGGTCGCCGCGCGACCCGGCGAACACCAGTCGGGTCCAGCCGCCCTGCATACCGAACTCTGTTTGCCAGGACCGTTGAGCGTGCGCGCTCGTGGCAATGGCCGCGAGTAAAGCGAGGATCGCAAACGTACGTTGCACGGAACGCCTCCACACGTTTGAGGGCTCGGAAAAAGGCGCCCCAATATTGAAGTTACGACCGGAAACGCAACGTCGGGAAATCCCCTACTTTTGAGGGCTCCCGTTTTCCGGTCCCCGCTCTATATTGACCGCTATTGTGAAACAGTTCACAAGCGACCACTTCGCCCACGTTCGGAGGAGTCCCGCAATGCGCGTTGCCTTGCTCACGACTGTCGTCGCCCTCGGCGCGATCGCCTGTGGTAAGAAAGATCAGACAGAGACCCAGACGCCGCCCCCCGCGGCGCCGGCCGCCGCGACGACCAGCGGCCCCGTCGTCGAAGTCAAGATGACCGGCAACGGCAGCACCCGCGCGGCGTTCGAGCCGAGCACGATCACGGTCCCAGCCGGTGCCACGGTGCGCTTTACCAACGTCGCGGGCGGACCGCACAACATCACGTTCTGGGCCGACTCCGTTCCGGCGGGCGGCGCGGCCGCACTCAACGCCGGCATGAAGAACACCGTCGACAATCTGTCCGGGCCCTTCCTGACGCAGCCGAACGAGACGTACGAGGTGTCGTTCGCCAATGCGCCCAAGGGGACCTACAAGGGCTTCTGCACGCCCCACTTGACGCTGGGCATGAGAATCTCGATTACGGTCCAGTAGTGAGTTTGCGGACAGCGATGATGAGCGGCCCCGCCGGATGGCGGGGCCGCTTGCTTCTTTTAGATTCGTCGACAGAATGGACCCGATGAGAGCGGTGCTTGTCCTCATCGATGGCGCTCGCGTGGATGTCCTCGGCGAGCTGCTCGGGCGCGGGGACCTCCCGAATCTCGCTCGCTGGGTCATCGAGCCCGGCGGACTGACCACCGGAACGACGGTGTTCCCATCGACGACCGGTGTCGCGTACATCCCGTTCCTGTTCGGCCGCTATCCCGGCAGCGTCGGGATTCCCGGCATTCGCTGGCTCGATCGTCGTGGCGCCGCGGGCGGCTGGCGCGCGCAATGGCAGGCCGCGCGGAGTTACTGCGGTGTTCAGGGCGGATTGTTGAACAGCGATATCGCGCCCGCGCCGTCGCTCTTCGACCTCGTCCCCGAGAGCATCGCGATCTGCACACCCCTGACGCGTGGGCTGGGCCCAAACGGTAACCGCAATGCGCTGCGTCGAGCCGTCCTGGGGTCGGCGGCCCACTACCTGGGGACGTATCCGGCGCTCGACAGGGCCGTTGCGCAGGCTTGGCTCGAGGCCACTGCCGAACCGTGGCGTTTCCTCTTCGTGGTTTTCCCCGGCGTCGACGGGATCTCGCATCTCAAGGACCCGTGGCACCCGGCGGTGCTCGAGAGCTATCGATTGGTCGACCGCGCGCTGGGTGCGTTCGTCGCGCGGGTCCGCAACCAGGGCAAGGCTCTGCCGGACTTCTTCGTCGTGTCGGATCACGGCATGACCGTCATGCGCGAGCACTGTGACACGGCGATCCTGCTCGAGCAAAGCGGCGTTCCCACGTTACGACACCCCGTGCACGTGTGGCGCCGGGGCGCGCGGGCGGCGACGATGGTTTCAGGTAACGCCAGCGTCCAGCTCTATTTCGATCCACGTTCCGGTCGTGACCGGCCGCTGACCGAGTCGGAAATCCCACCGGCCATCCTCGAGCGGCTGCTGGCGTTGCCGGCAGTGCAGCTCGGCGCCTGTCGGAGTGACGCTGGCGGGGTCGTGGTCCGAACCCAGAGTGGTCGGGCGCGGTTAACTGAGGCGTTGGGTCTCATTCGATACCAGCCCGACCGTGGCGACCCATTGGGGCTGGGCGGATATGTCGAGCTCGACGACCGCGACCTTCTCTTGCGCACCCGGGAGACCGCCGTGCCAGACGCCCCTCGTCAACTGCTGCAATTGTTTCAGGCCGCCCGCGCCGGTGATCTCGCGCTGGCCGCCGCGCCGGGAGCCGACTTCCGCGGCCCGTGGGAGATGCCCGAGCATCGGGCCGGACACGGGAGTCTCATCGCGGAGCATATGGAGGTCCCGATCGCCGCGAGCGTGGCTCTTCCGGACGCGCCCATTCGTACAGTAGATCTGATGCCGACGATACTGGAGCGCCTCGACGTCACGGTCCCGTCCGGTGTCGGCCTCGATGGCGTTCCTTTTTCCAAAATCGCTGGTGTAACGGAACCGCTGGTTCGGTGAGGAAGCCGATGCCTCCACGCGCCCTCGTGGTCGTAGCCGCCTTGCGCCTGGCCGCCGCTGTGTACACCGCAGGCGCCGTCTCCGTGTCTCCGCCGCCTCGATCCGACGAATGGAACGGGCTCGAGCGCAGCACCATCACGCCAACCTCCCGGCGCAATGAGCTGTTGCTGGAGCTGCCGCCGGTCGATCTGCCGGCGGGCACCGTGGTGGATGAGCCGGCGTCGGTGGGGGAATTCCCCGTGAACGGGTCGATCTACGCCCTGCACGCGGAGCTCGTCGACGAGACGGGCCGTCATCTCTCGCCCGACCTGCTCCATCACATGAATGTGATGGACCCGAGCGAGCGGGAGCTGTTCCTCCCGATTTCGCGTCGGATCCTGGCGTCCGGGATGGAGACCGGCGAAATCCGGTTCCCGTGGCTGCTGTTCGGGGCGCGCGTGCGGGCGGGGGAGCGCATTCTCGCGAATGCGATGATCCACAATCCGACGGCGGTGAGTTATCGCGGCGTCCGCGTGCGGCTCGTCTTGAGCTACATACCCGAGCGTCGGCCGTGGCCGCTCTTCTCCGTGTTGCCGTGGCAGCTCGATGTCGGATTCCCGGTGGGTGACAAGTCGTTTGACCTGCCACCTGGTCACAGTGAGCGCTCCTACGAAGGAAGCCCGGCGGTGGACGGGAAGCTCGTCGTCATCGGTGGGCACATGCACGAGTACGGGCGGACGATCGAGTTCTGGGACGCAACGACGGGGAAGATGCTGTGGCATGGTGAGCCCGCCCCGGCGCCCCCTGGAGAGCCGAGCGCCGTGCCGATTGCCAAGCTCTATAGCATCGGCGGGCTCGGGTTGCGCATCACGCCGACCCACCGGTACCGGGTACGCGTGATCTATGAGAATCCGACGGATCGCGTGATTCCGGACGGTGGGATGGGGGTGGTCGGCGGTCTCTTCATCCCCGATCGCAACGCGGTGTGGCCGGCGACCAACCCGACCGATTCATTGTATCAGAAGGACCTGCGGCATTTCATCGGACCGGTGGGGAAACCGCCGCTGAGCATGCCGATGTCCCACATGCACATGGGCCACTAGACGCTGCTGCCGGACTCCACGTAGTCGCCCACGGGCACGCGCTGCGGCGCCGTCGCTTCAGCGGTCTGCATGATCCCCAGCATCAGGGCGGCCACCATCAAGCCGGCCAGCGCGTCCACGGCATAGTGGAACTGCCCGTACACCACCGCCAGAATCAGCCCGGCGGTGAAGGGCAGGAGCACGAGCCCGACGGCGCGCCAATAGCGCAGCGCCATGCCGGTCGCCACGACCGATGCCGCGACGTGCGATGAAGGAAACGCCGCGCCCCAGGAATCCCCCCGATCCAGGAGCCAGGCCGCGAAGCGCGCCGGCCCTACCTCGGTGGCGATGTTGTGCGCGCCGTCAAACGCATAGCGCGGTCCCGCCACGGGAAAGAACAGGAAGACAACGTAGCAGAGGTAGAACGTCGCCATGACGGCGAAGATCGTATGCCGCGAGGCGTCGCGGCGGCCCGCCATCCAGAGCGCGAACGGCGCCGCGTACAGGATCGGGTAGTAGGCGAGGTAGCAGGCGTGCAGAATCCACGACAGCAGGACGTTGGGCGACTCCCGAATCCAGCGGTAGGAGATCTGCGAGCCGAACACCCACGTCTCGAGCCGCTGGATCATCAAGTCATTCTGGAACCCGGCGCTCAGCGTAAGAATCCCGATCTCGCCGTACAGGGCAGGGAGCAGCAGCATCGGATACCAATCGCCCAGAAACCGGCCGATCGGGCCTGCGGTGCGCGCGTGCGGTGCGACGAGGACGAGCGTGAGGATCAGCGCGTGGGCCGTGAGCAGCCACGGCCACCCCGGAATGCCGTTGCCGCGGAAGGCGAGCAGGACGGCGCCGCTGGCGATCGCGACGTAGGCTCCCGTCGCGACGTCGATCGCCGTAAACCCGCGCCACAGCGTCTTCACAGCCATCCCACCTCCCGATACCAATTCGCGGCCCGGCGCAGGCCGGTTTCGAGCTCGATCTGGGCGTGCCAGCCGGTGTCCCGCGTCAGGGCGTCCCCCCGGCAGGTCCACGCCGGCGCCAGATACTCGTTCCCCTTATCGGCCGACAGCAAGGTGGCGCGGCCCGCCAGATGCGCAAGGGTGCCCACCGTCCAGAGCACGCCTCGCACGACGAGAGGAGGCATCGGAATAATCCGCGGGTGTGTGCCCACCGCGTCCCCGACCCGGAGCACGAACGCACGGCTTGTGATCGTCGCCGGATGGGTCGCGAAGTAGATGCGCCGCGCCGTCCGGTCCGTCGCCGCGGCGGCAATCAACGCCTGCGCGAGATCCTCGGCATGAATGACTGACAACTCCTGCGATCCGTCACCAAAAACCGGGACGACGCCGCGCCGGGCAAGCCGGAACACCGTGAGGGTGCCGCGGTCCCATTCCCCATACACCACCGGCGGCCGGACGATCGTCCATTCCATCGGCATCGCGCGAACGAGGACCTCGGCCGCGAGCTTGGAGCGTCCGTAGTCGGTGATGGGGGCGGGCGGGCGGTCCTCGTCGATGGGATGGCCGGGCGTCGTCGGACCGGCGACCGCGAGCGAGGAGATGTGCACAAGGCGCCGGACGCCGGCATCCCGCGCCGCCTCCAGCACATTGGCCGTGCCGTCCCGGTTGGTCGCCATGAACTCGGCGGGGGATCGGGCGACGATCTTGCCGGCGACATGAAACACGACGTCGGCACCCGTGCAGCCGTCCCGGAGCGCGTTCTCATTATCGAGATCGCCGCGGACCAGCCGCACGTCATCCCCCCAGCCGAGCTCCGTGGCGAGCGCCGGCCGCCGCACAAGCGCGGCGATGGAATCGCCGCGCACGCGCAACGCTTTGACCAGGTGCGCACCGACGAAACCGGTGCCTCCGGTCACAAATACGTTCACAGCCGCTTGTCGTAAACCCGGTAGGTCTTGGAAACGTGGAATCCAAGCTGCAGCGAGGCCTTGGTCATCGGCCCGTTGTCTTCCAAGATCCACCCGCCTTCGCCGTTCGGCATGCCGTGTTTGACGCAGGCCTGCCAGACCCAGGCGTATAGCATTCCGTCGATCCCTTTGCCGCGCAATTCCGGGACGACGCCCAGCAGCAGGACGCGCGCACGGTGGATCTTGCGGGAATACCACAGGACCTTGAGGATCCCCGGGAAGAAGCGGCCCGAGCGGTTGTGCAGCAGCGCGAGATTGAAATCGGGCAAGGCGACGCCGAATCCGACGACCTGACCGGCGCGCTCGGCGAAGACAACCAGATCGGGGATCACGATCGGCTTCAGCTGTTTGGCGAGGTGATCGATTTCCGCTTCCGTCAGCGGCACAAAGCCCCAGTTTTTCTCCCAGGCCTTGTTGTACAGCGCCTTTACGAGCTCGACCTCTTCGGCGAACCGTTTCTTGTTCAGCGGGCGCAGCGTGATGCCCGCGCGCTGTGCCACGCGCTGCGCCAGGCGCAGGAACCGCTCGGGTGGCTTGGCCGAGCCGCCCCCTTCAAAGGCGAGCAGGTCTTTCGCTTTCGTGAAGCCGTACCGCTCGTGGAGTGGCTCGTAGTAGAGGGGGTTGTACGGCATCATTAACGACGGCGGCATCCCGTTGTTTTTGATCAAGAGGCCGCACTCATCGTTGATCGACGGGCTCATCGGCCCCCGCATCGTGTCGAAGCCGCGCTGCTTGAGCCACGCGCCCGCGGTATCCCACAGCGCGTTGGCTACCGTTTGATCGTTGATTGACTCGAAGAACCCATAGAATCCGACGCGATCCTGATGCTCCTTGTTGTGCATGTCATTCTTGATCGCGCCAATCCGGCCGACCACGCGGCCGTCCGACCGTCTGGCCGTCCAGTACTGCGCTTCGGCGTGCTGGAAAAAGGGATTCTTCGAGGGCGAGAGCAGTGTCTGTATATCGCGACGCAGCTGCGGCACCCACAACGGATCATCGCGGTAGTGGTCGTACGGGAAGGCGATGAAGCGATCGAGATCACGCCCGTTCGTGACGGGCGTGATCTCCACTGCGGTCAGATGACCCCCAGCTCTTTTCCGAGGCGGCCGAAGACCTCGAGCGCGAGGTCGATCTGGTCGGCCGTGTGCGTCGCCATCAGGCTGGTGCGCAGCCGACACTGCGACGGCGGCACCGCGGGCGGGACCACCGGGTTGGTGAACACCCCGGCGTCGAACAGCTTCCGCCAGAAGAGGAACGTCTTCTCGAGCGGCCCGATCAGCACCGGAATGATCGGCGTCTCCGTCGGGCCGATGTCGAAGCCCAGGGAGCGCATGCCGTCCTGGAGGCGCCGCGTGTTGCGCCACAGCTGCTCGCGCCGCTCGGGCTCGCGCTGCAACACGTGCAACGCGGCGAGCACGCCGGCCGTGTTGGCGGGCGGCAAGGCCGCGGTGAAGATGAGGGGACGCGAGTGATGGCGGAGGTAGTGAATCACGTTCTCCGACCCTGCGGCGAACCCGCCGATCGACGCGAGCGACTTCGAGAACGTCCCCACGATCAGGTCGACTTCGTCCACCAGGTCGTAATGGGCCGCGGTGCCTTCGCCATTGGGGCCGAGCACGCCGACCGAGTGCGCGTCGTCGATCGCCAGGGCGGCGCCGTATTTCTGGCAGATCTTGAGCAGGCCGGGGACGTCGGCGATGTCGCCTTCCATCGAATAGATGCCGTCCACGATCACCATGCTGCCGGTGCCCTCGGGCAGCTTCTGGAGCTTACGCTCGAGGCCGGCGAGGTCGCCGTGGTTGAAGCGCATCGTCTCGCCGTGCGACATCTTCGCGCCGTCGACAATCGAGGCGTGGTCGAGCTTATCGAGGAAGACGATGTCGGTGCGGCCCACCAGGCCTGAAATGACGCCCAGGTTCGCTTGATAGCCCGTTGAGAAGACGAGGCAAGATTCCTTGCCGAAGAACTCGGCCAGCTCGGTTTCGAGCTGCTCATGGAGGTCGAGCGTCCCGTTGAGGAAACGGCTGCCGGTGCAGCCCGAGCCGTACCGTTCCAGAGCGGCCCGCGCCGCGGCCAGCACTTCGGCGTGATGGGTGAGGCCGAGGTAGTTGTTCGACCCCATCATGATCCGCTCTTGGCCTTCGATGACGACGACGGTGTCTTCGGAGCGGGAGATGGGCTTGAAGTAGGGATACAGCCCCGCAGCTTGGACTTCGCGCGCCCGGGTGAAGTTCTTACACTTGTCGAATAGCGCGATGTGCTGCAGGGTCTCTGTGCGCACGAAGCCTCAAGTTTCTATGAGTAAGCGGTGGTACAGCTTAGCCGTGCACACCTAAAATCGCAAGGCTCTTGTGAGACCAGCCACAGCTTTCGAGGTGCCAGCGGGGTAGCCTAGATTGCATTCGCGCAAGGGTAGGCCGTTCCTCCCGGAGGTCTCGAGTGGTGCCACACGTCGTCCGATTCCTGGGCGTGACCGCCCTGTTGTGCACGTTGCTTCCGCATGTCGCCGCCGCCCAAGACCGGCGGCACCCTCGCTGGGAGATTCCCGGATTCGATTTTCGTAAAGACGGTGTCTGGCGGATCTATGCCCGCGCCGTCCGCGCGAACCGCGCCCGGCTGCGCGCGACCGGACGATTCGCCGAGCTGAATGCATCGGCCACGGCCGCGCGAGGTGGGGTCAAACTGAGCCAGCTGAACGGCCCACAACCGTCCGCCACCCAGGTCAGTGGCGTGCTGAAGGTCCCCGCCATTCTGTTCCGCTTCAAGGATTCACCGGCGCCGCCGTTTGGCGCGGCGAGTTACGACTCGGTGCTCTTTGCCGCCACTCCCCCGCCCGGACGGCCCTACACGTACCGCTCGTTCTATAATGAGATGTCGAACGGCGTTTTCGACATTCAGGGCCAGACCTTTGGGTACGCCAATCTTGACAGCAACGAGGTGTACTACACCGGCGGCACGAGCAGCGGCTGCGCCACGCAGAATCCGTTCAACTCAACAAATTGCAACGGGCTCTTTAGCAGCCTCGCGATCGGGCGGATGCAGACGGCATTGCGGGAAGCACTGACCAAGCTCGATGCCCAGATCGACTTCTCGCAGTTCGCAGATACCTCCGGCTTCGTCCCCCTGGTGCTCTTCATGGATCAGGCGATGGGTGGCGAATGCGGCCCGTCGAGCGCGCCGCAAAACCATCTCTGGGCGCACCGCTTCTCCATACCACCCTTCTCGACGCAAGACAATGACCCCTTCCACGCCGGGCAGAAGGTAAAGATCAGCGACTACATCCTGCAGTCGGGCGTCGGCGGCGCGAACTCGTGCAATACTTCGCAGATCATGCCGATCGGCACCGTGGCGCACGAGACGGGACACAGCTTCGGCTTGCCCGACTTATACGACACGCAGGGACCGACCGAGGGCATCGGGCAGTGGGGCCTCATGAGCTCGGGCAACTTCACGTCGCCGCTCAGCCCTTCGCGCATGGAATCGTGGTCGCTGAACGAGCTCGGTTGGATTACGCTCGCGCCGCTCACCGCGAACGGGACGTATCGCTTCGATGCCGCGCCGCTCTCTGACACTGCCTATTACGTCACCGTGCAAGGCGCGAATCCGCGCGCGGAATACTTCCTGCTGGAAAACCGCCAGCGGCAGCAGTCGGACAGCGCGCTTATTCGGATCCACTGTCAAAGGGCAGGGAACCCTCCCGGCTGCGGAGGCGGCCTCCTGATCTTTCATATCGATCAGGCGAAGCTCAACGCGGGCGGTAACGCCCTGAACTCGGGCGCCATTCATGCCGTCGCGCTGATGCAGGCCGACGCGTTCGGGAACCTCGACGCCGATGCGTCGACCGCCCCTTCCTGCCCCCAGAACTCGATCTCCTTGGGCTGCTCGGACCGCGGCGACGCCGGCGACCTGTTTCCGGGTACCACGCTCAACAGCGCGTTCATCTTCCGCACCAACCCGGCCGCGCTCAAGAACGTCGACGGGTCCTTTGCCGGGTTCGCCGTCGATTCCATTCAACAGCTCCTCACGAACCGGACGATGTCGTTCCGGCTGCGGTTCGGTTCGCTCACCGTCGCCCGCGCGAGCGACACGACCGCCAGCGTTCAATTCGATGCCGCGACTTTCAACGTCTTCCGCGACCTGCTCGAGCAAGGCTCGAGTCACAGTGTGGACTTCACCGACGGCCAAACCTCATCCAACGGCCGCACCCGGTTCCACTGGCTGTCATGGTCCGATGCGGGGCTGAAAAACCACACGATCAGCGGCAGCCTCGCCGGGGGGACGCTCACCGCGACGGTCGGCCGCGACTTCCTGCTCCGGGCAACCTCGGGCACTGGCGGGTCGGTAACCGCCGACACCGCGATCGATCTGACGGCAGGCGATTTCGTCCGCGAGGGACGCGTGGTGCATCTTACGCCCGTGGATGGCAGCGCGAGTTTCTGCGGCTGGACTGGTGACTCCACCACCACCGATTCCGTCCTTACCCTCTCGATGCCGCACCCCTACGTCCTGACCGCCAACTTTGGGTCCAGCGCGACGATCACGTCCGCCGGCACGCGCCCAAGCGGAATCATAGGGGCGACCTATGCCGACACGCTGCGCATCGCCGGAGGGAGCCCATCCGTCACCTGGAGCGTGATCAATGGAGCGCTGCCGGTGGGATTGTCGCTGAGTCCGAGTGGCGTGATCTCCGGATTCCCGCATCAGGCCGGCCCCTTCTCCTACACGGCGCAGGTCGTGTCCTGCGACACCCAGAGCCGCACCTTCTCGATGTCGGTGACGGCGCCGACGCTGGCGACGACCGACGTAACGGCGCAGCTGCTCGGCCCCACATCGCCGCTCACCGCCGATCAGGTTCGTTACCTCGACTTCCTCGGCAATAACAACGGCGGCTTCGACATCGGCGACTTCCTGGCGTGGGTCAAAGCCACGGGCGCGCCGCTGAGCGCAGCAGCGCTCCAGGCGACACCACGCAATAGGAAAGGAGGCCCGCGATGAAACGGCTCGGCAGCGTGGCCTTGCTGGCCACCGCGCTCGTCTTCGGATTGAGTTGCGGGGGAGACCCGACGATGTCGGGACCCGGCACGTTGAAGGTACGACTGACATCGCCGAATTCGGGCCTTGATTCGGCGATCGTCTTCACGATCACGGGACCGGCCGCCCTGACGAGCGCCGCCGCAGGCGCCGGGCTGCGGCTGTTTCAGCAACCTCTCGGTGGGACTTCCACGAAGTTCGCCCTCATCGGGCGGCTGAACACCGGTACGACCATTCTGACGATCGGGGTGCAAGACATCAGCGCGTTGAGCCAGTACACGGGGACGATCAACGGCGTCGCGCAGCCCAATTATCAACTGCGGTCGCTGGGCAGCTACGCGCTGGCGCTGACGCGCTAGTCGCCGGCTTCAGCCGCGTTCTGCGGCGTCTCGCAGGCCTGTTGCAACATCGATTCGAGCCTGCCCTCGAGCTCCTGATACAGCGTGAGCAGTCGGCGGCATTCCTCGGTCAATGTGGTCGCACCACCGCCGGGGCCGCCGGCCCGGGACACGACTATGGGCCGGCCCAGGGCCTGTTCCATCTGTTGAATGGCACTCCACGCGGTGCGATAACTGATGCCCGCTTCGGCCGCGGCGTCCTTGATCGACTTCACCCGCTCTACGGCTTGAAGCAGTCGTGCCTCGCGCTCTCCAATGACGGACACTCCACGGCGGGTCAGCGTCACGAGCGCGCGAGGAACCAGGTCTGGAAACTGCATGCGACCTCCTACTGGGCGGCGCCCACGACCGGCACGGCGCAGCCGGCGGCCAGCGGCGCGAAGGCTGCCTGACCGTCGGGCAGTCGCACCGCGAGCAACCGGTCTCGCCAGTCGGCCATGGCCCAGGCGGTGAATTGCGCCGCCGCGCCGCTGTCCAAGGCTGAGCGAATCACAAATAGCGTGTAGGGATTGCCGAGCGCAGTATCCGCCGCAAAAAGGACGCGCAGGCCGAGCCCCACAAGCCGCGAAAACGTTGGCAGGTCGGCGAGCGCATAGGCTGCGCGCTCGTCGGCGATGCGCAACGTGGCCGACTGATCTACACCCGCTTGCACGTACCAGGCATTCCGCTGCGGGTCGGGTGTGACGCCCGCAGAGTTCCACAGGGACAACTCTTTGACGTGCGTGCCGGACGAATCAGCGCGCGAGATGAAAGTCGCGCGCGCGCCGGCGATACGGCGAAACGCATCGGTGGCGGTCCCGGCGGCTGCCGTGTGCGCAGGATCGGCGGGCGGCCCGACGATGGCAAAGCGGCTGGCCACGAACGGGCAACGCAGTGCAGCGTGGCCGGGGTCGACGAGCAACCGCTGCTCGAGGCTCGGCGCGTGCGTGAGGACGACGTCAAGGTCACCGGCCGCCGCTGAGCGCAGGATCGTTCCCGACGGGGCGACGACGACGCGTACGGGCGTGGGTGGTTGCAGGGAGTCGAGCAGCGCCAGCGCGCCTGACTGCTCGACGGTCGTCGTCGTGCCGAGGCGCACCGGCACCGCGTGCGGTCCCCGCGTGCATCCGGTTTGCACGGTGCAGAGGAGGGCGAGTGCCAGCGCGTAGCGCGTCATGCTGGGTTCGTTCCTTGTCGATATGCCCGAGCGGTGAAATCGTTCCACTCCGTTTTTGATTGTGGCACGTGCGCGACATGTGGCCTACCCCGCTACCTGTTGCGTCTCTATGTTCGTTGCCGGGGGGCGGTAGCTCAGCTGGGAGAGCACCTGGTTTGCAACCAGGGGGTCGTGGGTTCGAATCCCATCCGCTCCACTAGGCATCGTATTAATTCGACGCCGGTTGTCGTTGTCTCCCCACACTCCAGCGCCCTCTGGAGAGTTGCTGCATGCGTCGTGCCTTCGCCCCCGCCGCGGTGCTCGTGCTGTTTGCCGCCTGCGTTTCTGCCGACCGTCTCGCCCCGACATTCGCGCTCGTGGCGAGTGGGGCCCTCGCTGGCGGCGATGGAAAGTGGCTCCGCAACAAGCTCGATCTCGCGATCACGCTGTTGTCACGCGATCTGCGGATTGCGGCCGTCAATCAGCTCGAGGAAAGCGTGCGGAGCTTGCCGGGGGGGGGCGACGTGGCGGCACTGCGGACCCACCTGCTCCTGATCATCCAGTCGTTGCCCGATCCGGAATAACCAACGACCCCCCGGATCATCCCGGGGGGCCGTCGTAGTTCAGTGATTCTTTAGCCGAACGTCGATCGCGGCAATGACGTCCTGTGGGGGGCCACGCCGCACCCAACCTTTGTGGCGGCCGCGGTCGTTATCCCGGTCGTGGTCGCCGTGCTCGCGCTCTGCCTTGCGCTCACGGGCTTCCCACAGCCCGCGCACGGCAACGCGCTGCCCTGTGGGGGACGCGAAGATCCGGACGACATCGTTGTCGCCGCGGCGCGCCCAGATGATGCGGTTCGGTCCGGACCGCTCCACCCGGTAGACCGTCCAGCCGCGATCGACCAGCACCTCCCGCGTGACCACGACGACGCGGTCCACGGGGACCTCATACTCGTACTGCGCCGGCTCGGCATAGACGAAGCTGGCGCTCGTATACCCGGGCGCGCACGCGGTGAAACTCACCGCACCGGCGCCGAGCAGAAACTGGAATATCGTTTTCATCGTCGACTCCTTTGGTATTAACTGCACTTCTGAAGACACCGAAGTCCCGCGGATGTTACATTCGACACGAACCCATCGAGGCCGATCATGATTGGAATCCTTTTCGCCGTACTGGCCCAGGCGCCCCAGGCTGCACCGACGCCATTGCGCATCGCCGCCAGCAGCCAGGCGACGGTGGAGGTGCACCTCAACGCACGCCGCATCGGCAACCGCTGGTACGAGGAAGACGCGAGCCTGTCGGGCCCCTCGCGCATCGCGATCTCGTACGGGCAGCCGCATGCGCGCGGCCGCAAGGTCGAAGGCGGCCTGATTCCTGTCGACACGGTGTGGCGGTTCGGCGCCAACATGGCGACCACGCTGCACACCGATCTCGATATCACGCTCGGCGACCTGAAACTGTCACGAGGCGACTATTCGCTGTACATCCTGCACGCGCGCACAGGCTACGCCCTGATCGTGAATCGCGGCACGGGCCAATGGGGTACTGACCACGATGCGACCAAGGACATCGGTCGTGTCGCGCTGGCGAGCCGCGCGATGGCCGAGGCCGAGCCCTCGCTGTCGATCTACCTCGTGCCGGATTCTCCCGATCCCACGACCGGCTATGCCGAGCTGCGGGGCACGCTGCGCATCAAGTGGGGCACGACGGAGTTGACAACGTCCTGGAGAATCGATCAATGACCGACGAACGCTATCCGATCGGCAAGTTCACCCGCGTCCCGAGTCTGTCACCGGCTGACCGGAACGCCTGCATCGAGCAGATCGCCGCCGCGCCCACGAATTTCCGCCGCGCGGTGGCGGGCTTGAACGACGCGCAGCTCGACACGCCCTATCGCACCGGCGGCTGGACAGTGCGCCAGGTCGCGCACCATGTGCCGGACAGTCACATGAACGCCTACATGCGCTTCAAGTGGGGACTCACCGAGGACACGCCGGCGATCAAGACGTACGAAGAGAAGGACTGGGCACAGACGCCGGAGACGCGCGCGCCGATTGCGATGTCGCTCGATCTGCTGACGGCGCTCCACCAGCGCTGGGTGACGCTGCTGCGCGGGATGGGTCCCGCCGATTTCGCCCGCACGATCAAACATCCCGAGTGGGGTACACCGTCCCTCGACGCGATGCTCGCCCTGTACGCCTGGCATGGCCGTCATCATACCGCGCACGTCACGTCGCTGCGGCAGCGGATGGGGTGGGGAGACTGATGGTCGACTTCGCCGACGACGATCTGGACGAAGAATTCCCGCTGGGTGACGGCACGGCCGACACCGAAGGCATCGTCATCTGTCCCTATTGCGGCGAGCCCAATGAAATCGGAATCGATGCGGGCGGCGGAGCGAATCAGGAGTACGTCGAAGATTGCCAGGTCTGCTGCCGGCCGTGGCGCGTGACCATCGTCTATAACGACGCAGGCAGCGCGGAGATCTCCGCCTCACCGCTCGACGAGTAAAGCTGCTAGTGGAGTGCCCCCCGTCTCACTCCTAGGAGCTACATCGCCCGGGCCTTCACCCACACGCCCGCGTCCCGTTAAAGTCACTACCGATGCGTTCCATCTTGCTCGTCGACGATGATGCGGATCTCCGCCTGGCCCTCCGGGACTTTCTCACGGCGGAGAAGTTTGTGGTGCATACCGCCCGGGAGGGGCAGCATGCGCTGCATGTGCTGGATAAGATTGACCCGCCCAACCTGATCTTGCTCGACTACAAGATGCCGATCATGGACGGCAAGCAGTTTCTCTCGATGATGCGGCGCGTGCCGCGGCTGCAGACGATTCCCGTGGTGATCTTGTCGGCGGCGACCCGCGAGTGGTCGGGCGCGCACCTCGAGGTCGAAGAGGTGCTGACCAAACCCGTCGACCTCGAGTTGCTGCGGATTACGGTGAACCGGATTTTCGCTGACCGCCTATAAGGCCGCGGCGTAGCGCCGGGCCACCTCTTCCCAGTTCACCACGTTCCACCATGCCGCCACGTAGTCCGGCCGGCGGTTCTGATACTTGAGGTAGTACGCGTGCTCCCAGACATCGAGGCCCAGGATGGGGGTCTTGTTGTCCATGAGGGGGCTGTCCTGATTCGGACGGGCGGCGACCTCGAGCTTGCCGTTCGCGACGGTCAACCACGCCCAGCCGCTGCCGAACTGGGATGTGGCGGCGTTGCCGAGGACCTCCTTGAACTTCGCGAAGTCACCGAACGCGCGCGTGATGGCCGCGGCCAGCACGCCGCGCGGCTCACCACCGCCGCCCTTTCCGGCGGGCGCCATGACCGTCCAGAACAACGAGTGATTGTGATGGCCGCCCCCGTGGTTCCGGACCGCGGCACGGATGTCGTCCGGGATCAGCGTGATGCCGCGGAGGAGCTCGTCGACGTTCTTCCCGAAGAGCTCGGGGTGTTTGTTCAAGGCGTTGTTGAGATTCGTGATATACGCCTGATGGTGCTTGCCGTGGTGGATCTGCATCGTCTGTGCGTCGATATGCGGTTCGAGTGCCGCGACGTCGTAGGGGAGCTCGGGGAGCACGTGTCGCGTTTCTGCCCCCGGCGGAGCCGGTTTCTGTTGTTTCACCTGTGCCATTGCTTGCATTCCTGAAAAGTGTGGTTGTCAAACCCCGCATTGCGCGGCCCGGTTCCCTCCATATTTTGCTCCGCGGAACGTGCTGTCGCTCCCACATCCGGAGGCGCTCGTGGCCGAGTTTCTGCTGCGCTGGTTTCATTATCTGGGCGGAATTACGTGGATCGGGCTGCTGTATTACTTCAACTTCGTGCAGGGCCCGTTCATGGCGGAGGCCGACCCGGCGGCCAAGAGCACGGCAACCCAGAAGCTGCTCCCCCGCGCGCTGGTCTGGTTCCGCGGCGGTGCCATCGTCACGTTTCTGACTGGACTGGCAATTCTCGGGAAACGGCTCGGCGAATCGCCGCTGGGTGCGGGCGCCTGGTCCACGCCGTGGGCGATTACGATTCTGACGGGCGCGCTGTTCGGGACGCTGATGTTCTTCAACGTCGTCCTCGTCATCTGGCCGAAGCAGCAAATCGTGATTGCGTCGGCCAAAGCGGCAGCGTCGGGCGGGCAGGCCAACGCCGCCGCGCCGGTCGCCGCCCGCCGCGCGTTCCTCGCGTCGCGCACCAACGTGGTGTTCTCGATTCCCATGCTGTTCTTCATGGGTGCCGCGTCGCACTTCACGTTGCCGGCCGGCGGCAGTCTTGCGGCGTATTGGGCGAGCGTGCTGGTTGTGGCGGCGCTGCTCGAGATCAATTGCCTCACCGCGACCACCGGGACGACGACCAAGCCGATCGAAAAGATCACCGGCGTGATCGTGACGGGATTCGTCGTGTGGGCGATCGTGTACGGGCTGGCCCGGGCGTTCCTATCGGCCTGACGGCATAACCGATGGCGTCGGTCACACTCCGCCGGTTGAGCAAGGTGTTCGACGGCGGCATACAGGCGTTGCACGACCTGGATCTCGACGTCCGAGACGGCGAGCTCCTCGTCTTGCTCGGCCCGTCGGGGTCCGGTAAGACCACCGTGCTCCGGTGCATCGCCGGATTGGAGGAGCCGACCGGTGGCGACGTCGTGATTGGCGAGCGCGTGGTCACGCACGACCCGCCCGCCGCTCGCGACGTGGCGATGGTGTTTCAAACGCCCGCGCTGTATCCCCACCTCACCGTCCGCGACAACATTGCGTTTCCGCTCGAAATGCGCGGCGCGGACGACGCGCAGATCGCGCGTCGTGTCGGCGAAGCGGCGGAACGTCTAGGGCTGCAGGCCGTGCTCGACCGCAGGCCGGCGCAGCTGTCGGAGGGGGAGCGGCAACGCGCGGCACTCGGCCGCGCCATCGTACGCGGTCCGCAGGCCTTTTTGATGGATGAGCCGCTGTCCCGGCTCGACGCGAAGCTGCGAATCGAGCTGCGCGGAGAGCTGCTCGCGCTGCACCGCGCCCTCGGCGCCACGATGATCTACGTGACGCACGATCAGACCGAGGCGATGACGATGGGCGAGCGCATCGCGGTGCTCCACGAAGGTCGACTCCGGCAAGTCGGCACGCCCGAGGAGGTGTACCAGCGTCCGGCCGACGTCCATGTGGCTCGCTTTGTCGGCACGCCAGGCATGAACGTGCTCCAGGGACGGGGACGAGGGACCGAGAAAGATGGCCGCGTGATCGAGGCCGGAAGTCTCGTTGTCCCCGTCGAGCTTTCCACCTATGAGGGCGAGCTCCAGCTCGGCATCCGACCGGAGTCCGTGGGCCTCTGTGCGCTCGACAAGGGAGTGGGGAACGCCGACGTGCTGGTCGTCGAGCCGTTGGGAAGTGAGACGCTGGTACACTTGAACGCCGGTGGACAACCGCTGGTCGCGCGCCTTCCGGGCTTTGCCGAGGTGCGGGTGGGGACGCGGGTTGGTGTCAAAGTGGACCGCCGCCGCCTGTATCTGTTCGACGCCGCCGGAGTGCCGCTCGGATGAGCTCGAGTCGCTGGGCGGCGGCCGCCGCCGGCGGGGCGTTTCTCGCCGCGGCGGTGACGCTGGTGGTGGTCGCTGCGGCGCAGCGCCGCTACGAGCGCGCGTTCGCCATGCGAATGGCGGGAACAACGGCCGCGTACGTCGCGGCGGTTGTGCCGCCGCCGCCGCCGCCCGCCCCACGGCGTCCCACGATCCCGCGCGGTCGCCGCCGCCCGCTTCGACGACTGCCGCCCCCGCCACCCCCGCCGCCGCCGCCTCCGCTGTCGCCGGCCGCGCGCAGCTACGACCTCGCGTCGCTCCTTACGCAGGCGCGCGCGCTCACGACGCTTCCGGGCTGGTCATCGGAGGTGGAGGTGTATTTCGGGACGGCGCCCCTGGTCGACGCAACGGCACCGCCCCTCTCGCCCGAGGACCTGTCGCGTCTGGCCGCTGGCGGCCGCTGGCGCAACGGGTTCGCGCTCGTGCCCCTCATGGACCGCGATGGCCAGGAAGTCGTCGGTGCCGTCGCCCTGCGACCGCGACCGGCCCCCCACGGTCCGCTTCCGGGCGGTCTGGGGTTCGCAATTCCGGCGGCGATCGTCGCGGTGGGCTGGGCGGCCGTCACCGCCTTTCGTGAGCCATCGCGGCGCAGCCGCTACTTCGGTGCCGCGCTGCTGCTCGCGCTCGCGGCCTACCTCGACGTGCGCGCGGCGGCACGCCAGAGCACGGACCGTTGGCTCGTCGACACCCGCCGTTTGCTGCAGGAAGCGGCGACGCGGCTGCCGCCACCTCGTGTGCGGGTGTCCATCACCGATCTCGCCGGCCTGGTCCGCGACGCGGAAATCGTCACCGGCGAACCAGGGGAGTCAGCGCCGCGCCGCATCCGGGTCCGCGGTGAGCCACGGGCGGTCGTCGCGGTCTTGATCGGACAGCAACGGTGGATCGAGCTGCGCTCCGTTCCTGCGGAGATCGACGTGCCGCGCTGGCTCATCTTGCTCCTGCCCGGTGCATTGCTGGGCCCCCTCTCGATATTGGGTCTTGGCTGGGCCGAGCGCACACCGGCCCGGCGGCGGCGCGAGACAGTGATTGCGTGGGGGTTTCTCGCGCCGGCGGTCGTTCATCTCGCGGTCTTCACCGTTGGTCCCGCGATCTTCGCCGTGTATCTCGCGAGCCTGGCGAACGTCCCGGCGCTGGTGCGCGACCCCCTCACCTGGCACGCGTTTGTGAATAGCGCCGCATATGCATTGTATGTCCCTGTGTCGATCGCGCTGGCACTTGCGGCGGCCCTCGGTGTGCATCGGTACCACAAGCATTGGGGCGGGCGACTCCTGTCCGCGGCCTTTCTGCTCCCCTACGCCGCGTCGGTAGTGGCGATCGCCCTGCTGTGGCAGGCCATGTATCGCGCGGGGTCGCTCGGCATGGGACGACCCGACTGGCTGTCCAATCCGAGGATGGCGCTGCCCGCGTTGATGCTCCTGTCCATCTGGGCTCACGTCGGTGGCCAGATGCTGGTGTTCCTCGCCGGCCTGCAGGCGATCCCTCAGGCGTATTTCGACGCAGCGCGCGTCGACGGCGGCAACGCCTGGCGGCGCTTCTGGCGCGTCACGCTGCCGCTGCTGCGGCCGGTGACGTGGTTCGTTTTCCTGACAGGCGTGATTGGTGCGCTGCAGATGTTCACGCTCGTGTTTGTGCTCACGCAGGGCGGTCCCCCCCCACTGCCGTTCCATTCGACGGATGTGATGGTCTTCCACATTTATCGGGCGGCTTTTGGATCGCAGGCGCTTGGAGTGGCGAGTGCGCTCGCCGTGATGCTCGGGGCGATCTTGCTGATTTTCAAATGGCCCGAGCTGCGGCTGCTGCGCCGGCAGGCTGGACATGCGTAAGCTCGTGCTCGCGGGAGCTGGTCTCGCCATGGCGCTGCCTTTCTTCTATATGGTCTCGGTCTCATTCATGGGGGAGGCCGAGCTGTTACGGTGGCCGCCGCCCCTCCTTCCGGCGAACCCCACGACAGGGAACTACGTCGCCGCGCTTCAGGCGCTGCCCTATGCGCGTGTCCTGATGAACACGGCGATCCTCGCTGGCTGTGTCATGATTGGTCAGGTCTTTACCAGCGCGGCGGCAGGATACGCCTTCGCCCGCGTCCGCTTCCCGGGTCGGGATCGGGTCTTCGCCATGCTGCTCGCGCTTCTCGCCCTCCCGGCCATTCTGTTGCTCGTTCCGCGCTATTTGATGCTGCAAACGCTCGGATGGGTGGATACCTATCCTGGCCTGATCTCGACGGAGCTTGTCTCGGTGTGGGGCATCCTGCTGATGCGCCAGGCGTTTCTCATGCAGCCGCGTGATGTGGAAGATGCGGCGCGCCTGGACGGAGCAGGGGAGTGGACCCTCTTCTGGCGAGTCACCCTCCCACTTGCCAGGCCGGCAGTGGCGGCGCTTGCGGTGCTCGCGTTCATGGACCAATGGCGCAACTTGCTCTGGCCGTTGGTTGCTACTCGCTCTCCGAGGATGGAAGTCGCCGAGGTCGCGTTAGCCCACGTCCATACCGCGTACGCCGGCAACTGGCCCTATCAGATGGCGGCCGGCGTGCTGGTGACTCTGCCCGTCCTCGTGGTGTGCCTGCTGGCTCAGCGCCACGTCATGCAGGGTGTGCGCTTCACCGGTGCGAGCGTGCGGCTCTAGCGTCTCCCCACGCGACCGAAGGTCACCGCCCAGTCAAGATCAGTCGTGGTGCCTGCGGGCCATTCGATCACGGCGTGGCCTGATTCAAGGCGCCTCAAGTTGCAGGCAATATCGGACTTGCAGGTCCTGGCGCGCACTCCGTGGGGGACGGCGATCGTCACAGCGTACGGGCGGCCATCGAGATTCGATGATTTCGCGCGTAGCGTGCGCGTGCCGGCGTCCCAACGCTCGTCGCTGATGTCGATCGTGCCCTGCACGATGTGCCGTGTCGACCCGATGATCTGTGGCCGCGTAGCGACCGGCCGGACGGCCACGACCAGCGTGGCGTGCGGTTGAATCGTCGCGGCGAGCGTCTGCTGGACGTCGTCCAGCGGTTTCTCACCCCAGACATCGTAGGCGGCAAGCCGGCCACCAGGCGCGGCGATTCCCAGGGCGGACAGGGTGTGCGTGATCGTGCGCGGCTCGTCGTCCCAATTGGCGAGCGCCAGCGTCCACCAATGCAGCGCTCCTTCGACGATCCAGGTGGACGCCGGGCGGCCGCGGGTGACAGACCACAAGCCGCCGGGCCCGCCGGTGTCGACGGCGTGGACGGCCAGCACGTTGTCACCGCCCCAGTTCAACACGCCGGGTGGGATCGCGTACCGGCGGTAACTGCGCCAGCCGCTCGTTCCTCCGACCTTCACTCCGTTGACGAAGGTCTCATCGACGTCATCGACTTTGCCGAGATCCACGTGCACCGACTCGGTGGCCGTGGGCGGCAAGGTGAAGCGGGTTCGGTACCAGGCGGATCCGTCGTAGTCGGGGTGCCCGGCCTGCTCCCAGGTGAGTGGCACGGGAATCGTCTCCCACGCGTCATCATCGAAGTCCCGTGCGGCGTAGCGGGCGTCGTCCCCGGTACGGAAGCGCCACGGTCCTCGGAGCCGCACGATGCTGTCACCCGCGCTGATCGCGGGCGCGATCTCAGGCTGCTCGGTTTGCGTCGCGACCGGACGCGGCGCCGATGTCGTCTCTGCCGCCACCGGGATTGCCTTCTGCAGCAAGGCCAGCCGCTCGGCCGGAAGCTTGGGAAGATTGTCCGAGAAGAGGCACATTCCGCCCGACAATGCGACCACGGAGGTCCAGACGCGCGCTTCGTCGAGCGTGAGCGGAGGCCGCACGACGAGGCAATCGGGATCGTTGAGCCAGACGGAGCGGTGGTAGAAGCTGCGTAACGCCGCGGCGCGCGCCGGCGACTGGATGCCGTTCCAGCTCGCCTCCACGTCGTCACCGATTCGCATGCCGTCCACCAGGCCGGCGGCGTGCTGCAATGGCGCCCCGCAGCCGAGGAGAAAGGCCTCCGTGCCGAGCCCCTCGCGGAGCGCGGAAAGTCCGCTGCGATACGCCTCGGCGCGGGTCAGCCCCCCGTAGTGCGTTACTCCTGCCGTCGCCCATTCGAGGAAGTCGATCTTCAAATAGTCGTAGCCCCATTCGCGCACGACGCGCCGGGCGAGGGCGTACAGCCATTGCTGGGCGTCGGGATGCGCGCCGTCGAGTGCCAGGATCCGGCCTCCCCAGGGGTCGCGGGTGTCCATCACGAGCGGGGTCCCCTCAGGCGCGGGGCCCTTGAGGAGCCATGCGGGATTCGCCTGCGCCACGTTCGACCGTTCGGCGACCGCGAAGGGGGCGACCCAGAGTCCGGCCTGAAAGCCGGCCGCGTGAACCCGATCGGTGAGCCAGCGGTGGCCGTGGGGGAACTTGGCATTCATGTCCCAGTCGCCGGCGGCGCGCTGGTAGCCATCGTCCAGTTGGATGTAGCGCAGAAAGCGACGGTCGAAGTGCGCGGCGCAGAAGTCGATGTTGGCGAGCACGTCGCCTTCGGTGACCGCAGCACCGAGCTCGTACCAGGAGCCCCAACCCGTGGGGACTGTAAGCGCAGAAACACGTTCGCGGTCCACAGATGATGCAGGTGTGGCAGCCGCACTGAGCGCGGCGAGACCATCTCCGGAGGGGACGTAGGCGATCCGCAGCGTCGCGCCATCGCCGTCGGACCGAACGGGTCGCGCAGGCTGCCACTCGCTCACAGCATCTAAGCTGCCGTCGGCCGCCAACTTGACTTTCCCTTCTCCTGCCTCGCCCGGGTCCCAAACGGCGGCGATGCCGTGTCCTGCACGAGTCAGCCCGATTGCGCCAAAGCTGGTAGCGTCGGCCGGCAGCGGTGTCACACCACACGCGCTCCACGATTGGTAGCCACTCACGAGCGCAATGAGAGGACCGTCACCAGGGAGCACCTGTGGCTCAGAAGTTGCAAACACGCGTACACCGCGGATCGTCGGGAGCACGCGATCGGGATAGACGGTGACGGTGATCGCGCCGCGTGCTTCGGAGTCCAAGGCAAAGAATTCCGCTTCGATCCACACGCCTGCGGTGGCGCGGCCTCGGATGACCAGAGACTCGCCGCCGGGCGGACGCCGGTTCCCCACGCTGACGTCTTCCAGGTCGGCAAGGGTAGCGAGCGTATCGCCGATCCACACGCCGAGTGCTGCATTTCGCAGCAGCGGGATGGGCCGGTCGGGCGCGTTGTACCACAGCGCGAGGCGGCGCTGGTCGTCGAGATCAAAACGCAGGTTGCCGAGCGCCCGTAGCGGGCGAGGGCGTCGGATGGGCAACACAGCAGCCGCACCGGTCAGGAGCATGAACGTGCGACGGTCCATGGTATCAATGTTCGCTTTGCTCGGGGCTTTGTCTACGACACTCGCGGCGCAATCGAATGCCCCGCAAGCGAATACGGCGCGGCCGCACGCGATCGGGTTTGGCTTCGTGGCGACGCTGGGTGCGCACTGGCAGGTGGAGTCGGCAGAGCTCGCGTACATGTGGCGTCCGCGGCGTGGTTTCGCGGCGCTTGGGATCGCAGGCCGGCTTGGCACGTTCATTAACGAGAGCAGCATGTTGGGCGGCTCGCGAGGTGTCGTGTTTGCCGCAACATTGTCCGCGCGGACACAGATGAAGCCGGTTGCACAGTTCGGTGCGGAGGAGCACGGCACCGGCGTCGGCTTCGACCTCACGTTCGAGCTGAGCGGCTACACCGCCGCACACTCACCGATGACGCTCGGCTCGCATTGGGCGGCGGTGTCCGTCCTGCCGGCGTTCAGCGTCGGGAGCGGCAACGCCTCTCATTTCGCGATTGTGATCGGTCCGACCGCCTTCTTCAGCGGCGGGAAACCGGTGCTGCGGGGTCTGCTGGCGTTCCGTGGAGAGGCGCCGCTGGCGCGCGGGGACCGCCATCCCTAGGTTAGCGAATGGTCGCGCCGACGCTGACCTCGGAGCATCCGGGTCTCGAGGTCCTGGCGGAAGTCGCTAAGGTGCTCGCTGCGGGCCGGCCTGCCGAAGAGGGGCTGGCCGGTGTGGTTGGTGTATTGCAACGCGGCCTCGCGTTGCGCCGGTGTCACATCTGGCTTCGTTCCGCCGACGGTTCCCGCTTCCTCCCGATTGTCGGTCCCGATGACGAAGCACCCCTCCGCAGTGAGACGGTGCCCGTGGCTGCGTGGGTCGCGGCGGGACCGCACGAGGAATCGGCTCCCGGCGGCACGCTGCTGCGCTTGCCCCTCGTGCATGACGCGGCAGCCCTCGGGTGCCTCGAGGCGATCATTCCCGAGGGCCGCCAGGAACGCATGACCCACGACGTGCTGGTCGTCGTCGCCCAGATGGTGGCTCCCGTGCTCGCCGCCAACGAGCTGTCGCAGGACCTCGCCTCCGAGGTCGCGCTGCGCACCCGGGAGCTCGAAGCCCAGCACACCTTCGCCGCGCGCATCATCGACTCGCTGCCGGTCGGCCTGTACGTCATTGATCGCGGTTACCGCATCCGTGCCTGGAACCGCAAACGGGAGGCGGGGACGCAGGGTGTGTCCCGCGAAGAGGCGCTGGGGCGGGACGTGTTCGAGGTGCTGGACCGCCAGCCGCGCGACCTGCTGAAGCTCGAGTTCGATCGGGTGTTCGCGACGGGGGAAATCCAGACCGTCGAAATGGACTCCCAGGCGACGGGCGAAGCGCGGCACTACCGGATCACCAAAATCCCAATGCGTCTGGACGGCGAGGACATTTCGCACGTCATCACCATCGGCGAGGACGTCACGGCATGGCGCCAGGCGCAACAGCGTCTTGGCCAGAGCGAGAAGCTGGCGGCCATCGGGCAGCTCGCTGCCGGCGTCATGCATGAGATCAACAATCCGCTCGCGACGATTCTCGCCTGCAGCGAGGCTCTCGCGCTTCGCTTCGGCGAGCAAGACGAGTATCTGAAGATCATCGACACCGAGGTGCAGCGCTGCCGGCGCATCGTGGAAGGGCTGCTCGACTTCTCACGTCCCAAGAGCGGGCACAAGGCCGCTTCGGAGATCAACGCGATCATCGAACAGACGCTGTTCCTGCTGAAGCATCACGAGCGGTTCAAATGGCTCACGATCGAGCGGCAGCTGCAGAAGGATCTGCCCCCGTTCCAGGCGGATGCGGAGCGCCTGGTGCAATGCTTCATGGCGCTGATGCTCAACGCCATGGACGCGATGAACTCGCGCGGCGTGTTGACGGTGCGCACGCGGCGCAATCCGCAGCGCAGCGACGAGATCCTGGTGGAGTTCGTCGACACCGGCACCGGCATCCGCCAGGAAGACCTGCCCAAGATCTTTGAGCCGTTTTTCACGACCAAGCAGCAGGGCCGCGGCACGGGACTCGGCCTGTCGGTCGCGTATGGGATCGTCGAGGAGCATCGCGGCCGCATCGAGGTAGAATCGCAGATGGGGGTCGGGACGAACTTCAAGGTGTTCCTGCCGGTCGGATGAAAATCCTCGTCGTCGAGGACGACAAAACGGTTGGTGAGTACGTCCGCCGCGGGCTGGACGAAGCGGGCTATCATGTCGACCTGGTCGGCGACGGCGACGAGGGGCTGCGCCGCGCCAGCGGTCGAGGCGCCGGCTATGACATGATGGTCCTGGATCTGCGCCTACCAAAACTCTCCGGCATCGATGTGCTGCGCACGTTGCGCGACCGCGGCGTTGGCGTTCCCGTGTTGGTGCTGACCGCGCAGGACTCCGTCGATTTCAAAGTGCAAGCACTGCGGATGGGGGCGGACGACTACGTCACCAAGCCCTTCGCGTTCGAAGAGTTGCTGGCGCGGGTCGAGGCACTCGGGCGCAGGCCGAAGGCGATCGCCCCGCCGACGTTGAAGGTGAACGGCCTCGTGCTCGACACGGGGAGTCGCGAGGTCACACGCGATGGCAAGCAAATCGAGCTCACGCCCAAGGAGTACGCGGTGCTCGAGTACCTGATGCGGCATCAGGGTCGCGTCATGTCACGCACGCTGATCACCGAGTACGCGTGGGATTATCACTTCGATCCCGGGACGAACATCGTGGACGTCGTCATTACGCGGCTGCGCAAGAAGATCGATCACGCCAAAGAACCCAAGCTGATCCACACGGTGCGCGGCGTAGGATACGTGGTGCGGGCGTAACATGGAGAGCATTCGCGGGCGGTTGACCATCTGGTACGCCACCGCGCTCATTTTGAGCATCGCGGTCTTCGCCGTCGTCCTCTATGTCGGCCGCCGCAGCGCTACCTACCAGGATCTCGATCGCCGCATCCAGTCCGAAGCCGACCTCACGGCCGGGATCCTGGCCGAGAGCTACCACGCCCGGGGCGTTCTCGTCGAGAAGGACACCGCCGGACGGCCGGTCCTGGTGCAGGAGGTGGCGGCGGTGCTGGAAGTCGTCCCCGACTTCCTGCTCGTGACGAGCCGCGACGGCCGGCTGCTGTTCGCGTCGCCGGACGCCCGCGCGTTGACCTTCGCGGAATTCGAGCAGTTGAACGCGATCACCGGGCCGCCCGACGCGTCCACGCCACGCCTGCCGGGACGATTTCGGATCGAGCCCAACGGGCCGACGCTGCACTACCTCGTGCGTCCCGTGCCCGACGCCGGCGAGCAGTTCGGGGCCATCTTTGCCGCCGCGGACACACGGGACGCCGAGCTGCGCCTCGAGCAGCTGCTCACGACGATCCTCATCGCATTCGTCGTTGGCGTCGTCCCGGCCATCTTCGTCGGGCGCTGGATTGCGGGTCGCGCGCTCGAGCCGGTGGACCGGATGATCACGGAGGTTCGGGAAATCACCGATGGCCGCACGCTGCACCGGCGGCTCGCGGTCCCGATGGAGCGTGACGAGCTGGGACGTTTGGCCGAGACGTTGAATCAGATGATGGCACGACTGGAACGGAACTTCGCGGCGCTGCGCCGCTTCACGGCCGACGCGAGCCATGAGCTGAAGACGCCGCTCACGGTCGTGCGCGCCGGTGTCGAGCGCGCGATCACCCGGCCGGAGATGCCGTCGGAAACACTCGCGCCCCTCGAGGAGACGCTCCAGGAAGTCAATCGCATGACCGAGCTGCTCGATTCGCTATTGACGCTGGCGCGCGCCGACGAAGGTCGGGCTGAACTGCACCGCGAACCTGTCGATCTCCGCGAGATCATCGCGGAAGCAGGGGAAACCGGCGAGCTGCTGGCCGAGCACGCCGGGGTGGGGATGGAGATCCGATTGCCGCCTGAGCCCGTCGTGGTCTCGGTGGACCGCAGCCGCGTGCGCCAGCTCGCGCTCAATCTCATCGAGAATGCGGTGAAGTACACGCCGCGCGGCGGTCAGGTCTCCGTGGAGCTGGCCGGCAGCGACGGGCGTGCCATGTTCACCGTCGCCGACACCGGGATCGGGATTGCGCCCGGGGATCTGCCGCACGTCTTCGACCGCTTCTGGCGCGCCGACTCGGCGCGCACGCGCACGAGCGAGCGCGCCGGCACTGGTCTCGGTCTCGCCATCAGTAAATGGATCGCCGAAGCCCACGGCGGCACGATTGACGTGCAAAGCCGTCCGGGACGAGGTACGACCTTCACGGTAGGCCTCCCGCGCGTCTAAGTCGCATCCGGTTGTCACCATTCCGTAATTCAGGTGCAAAGCCCAGGTCATAGGTCGTCTGTATCTCTCAGATGAACTCACAGCTGAGAGGCGACCATGTACTTCAGCTCAATAGTCTCGATTACCGGTCATGTCGCGCTCGGCGCCGCCGTGCTCTTCGGCACGGCCAGCACCGGACGGTCTGATCCTGCTCGACCGATCGTGGGGACGATCTTGTTTCAGCCGGCTGCGCCGGTGCGAGGCGATGGGAGGCTCTCGGTCCCGGGTCCCGTAATCATTCCGCCCCAGGATTTTCGTTTCCTACCGTCGCCTGCGACCTTGCCCTCAACGGGGATCACGACGCCGACATTCTCGCCCTTGTTCTCTTCTCCCCCTTCGGGTTCGGGGCCTGATCCGTCGACCGGCTGGAGCGGTGTGGTGACCGAAGCGCAGCCCGAGGTCCTGAGCGGCCCGCTCCCGGTCTATCCCGAGCTGTTGCGCCAGGCTGGAGTCCAGGGCGAGGTCCTGCTCGAGGCGGTGGTCGACACGACGGGGCGGGTACTGGCGCCATCGATCGTAGTGATCGCGGCGAGTCATCCCGGGTTTGTTGCTGCGGCGCGACAGGCCCTCCTGGCGACGCTGTTTCGACCTGCGATGGTCAGGGGCAGGGCGGTGCAAACGCAGGTGCGCATCCCGTACGCATTCGCCATTCGGGGAGGCACGGGACGCGCTCGCTGAGCCAGCGCGAAAAGCTCATTTGGCTGTCATCGTTTTGTAATCTTCGGCCCACTAGCGGGCCAGTTGCGACGGGTACTATTACTTAGCGAACCAGTCACTAGCCCGGAGGGGACGGCGGTGTTCAATCACCTGATCGAGTCGAATAAGACGACCAACAAGAAGGGTGCGTTCGGCCTTGGCTTCGTGTCGCTGGTGGGACACAGCGTCATCGTCCTCGGCGCGGTAGTTGCGACGTTGACCGCGGGCCAGAAGAAGGACGACCAGACGATCGACACGGCCATGGTCTTTCTCAATCAGGAAGAACAGAAGAAGCCGGAAGAGCAGCCGCCCGTCGTGGACGTGCCGCAGCTCAAGGGCTTCCAGACCGTCGTCGCGCCGACGGACATTCCCACGAACATTCCGCCGATCAATCTGCAGGAACACTTCGACCCCAAGGACTACTCGGGCACGGGCGTGGAGGGCGGCATCGGCACCGGCATCGTGCCGGACGCCGGTCAGGTGTTCATGGAGTCGGTCGTCGAAGAGCGGCCTGAGGTGCTGTCGGGGCCGGCGCTGAACTATCCGGACCTGCTGCGCCAGGCGGGCGTGCAGGGCCGTGTGCTGGTGCAGGCGATCATCGATACGTCGGGCCGTGCCGAGCCGCCGTCGGTGAAGGTGATTCAGAGTCCCAACCCCGGCTTCGACCAACCGGCCAAGAATTACGTGCTGCGGGCGCTGTTCCGTCCCGCGCGTGTCCACGGGCGGGCGGTTCGCGTGCTGGTGAACCTGCCGATCGACTTCAAGATCAAGAAATAGGGAGACCCAATGAGTTACGCTGAGCTATGGTCCTCGATGGGGCTGTTCGCCAAAGGCATTGTGGTCGTCATGTTCGTCATGTCGGCCTGGTCGTGGGCGGTCAGCATTTCCAAGCAGCTCTACCTGAGGAAGTCGCAGAAGGAGACGCGCAAGTTCGCGCCGGAATTCTCGCGCTACCTCCAGGAAGAGCAGCTGGACGGGGCGATCGCGCTGGCGGAGAAGAACAAGAAGAGTCACGTCGCGCGCGTGCTGGGTGAGGCGCTCTCCGAAGTGAAGCCGCTGCTGCGCGACCGGGCCACGATTACGGCCGCCGACATCAACTCGGCCGAGCGGGCGGTCGAGCGGCAGATGCTCATCATCACCGCGGAGCTGAAGCGCGGTCTCGGCATCCTGGCGACGACGGGCGCGACGGCGCCGTTCGTCGGACTGCTCGGCACGACGATGGGTATCGTGACGGCGTTCCAGGGGATGTCGGCGTCGGGTGGCTCGGGCTCGCTCGCCGCCATCACGGGCGGCGTGGCCGAGGCGCTGATCACCACGGCATTCGGTCTGCTCGTCGCGATTCCGGCGGTGTGGCTCTACAACTACTTCGCCACGAAGATCGACTTCCTCACGGTGGAAATGACCTACACGTCGAAGGAGCTGATCGACTACCTCATCAAGAGCGTCGGCAGCGAGTTCGGCCGGTCGATCTTCACGAAGGAATTCCAGACGCAGAAGGCATCGCAGACTAGCGGCCCGATCAAGGGATAACGCACCATGGCGATGGGCGGCGCGAAGAAAACGGAAGGTGCAGTCGCGGCGAACATCAACGTCACGCCGATGATCGACGTGATGCTGGTGCTGCTGATCATCTTCATGATCGTGACGCCGGCCATCACCGCGGGCTTCCAGGCGACGATTCCGCGCGCGAAGAATCCCGATGCGCGCGAAGAAGGTGAAGGCGAGGTCCGCCTCGGCATCGATAGGGACGGGAAGTTCTATCTCGACCTCACCGATCCGCGGACGGGCAAGTACACCGGCCCGCGCTACATCAGCGACGAAGACTTGCCCACCCAGTTGACGAACCTGTACGCCGCCCGGAC
>WNGE01001039.1_pt1 | contig 35789 bp, 32 predicted proteins | sample 5400651 | NCBI WGS metagenome assembly WNGE01 (sample SAMN13153370, study PRJNA577476) | soil metagenome | isolation source: 60 cm soil or saprolite under grassland replicate 2 | place: USA:California | collected 2016-06-15
ATGCAAAGCAGGTGTGCTCATTGGCCACGAAGACGCCGACGAGCGGGACTGTGACGGGCGGGCCGGGCGTTTCTTCCCGGCATCCCGTCTCACGCCACTGGTCGAGGACGAACCTGACGATTCCATGACGCACCGCCAACGAGCCTGCCTGCCCGGGGCGGCGCTGGCTGGCCCCGCGATCCCACTACGATCCGTCGGAGTGGATCATTTGGTGCTCCGATGGTGCTCGGACGTTCGCGAACCAACAGGCACCAGACGCGAGATTCCGTTACGCCGACACCGCCGCAACATTTGCTGATCCCACATTTTGGACTCCCCCGACAGTCCACCGCCTGGACCAGCAGATACACAAGCCCGCCGTTCCGGACGGACCGCTCGCAAATCGGTACGCCCCGCGACCCGCTACGTAGCGTAAACGCATCTGATCCGAGCCGCTACGGATCAGAAGGTTAGGGGTTCGAGTCCCTTCGGGCGCGCCAGGTTGAGCAGGCAGTACTGATGCTCATCGAGTTCTATGTGGACGGTGGTTGCCACGCCGTTGCCTAACGGTTGCCGCGGCCGATGATCGCACTAGCTCCCGGGTTGACTGCCGGTGAGCTGCGGCGTTGGCTGTCCTGTCGCCGGCTCGTGCGGCGATACCTTCTGATATTCGCTGTGCCGCCAGGCCGGTTCGCCGGGCCACAGTGGCGATCTTCCCGCGGTCTCTGCGGGCGGCGTCGAGGACCAGCCGGGCGGTAGCCTCGGCGGCTTTGTACTGGGCGGCGGGCAGCACGCTGGTGTACGTGTCGGCGGTCAGCACGATGCTGGAATGGCCGAGCTGGTCCTGGATCGTCTTCAGATCGGTGCCGGCCAGGTGCGCCAGGGTCGCGGCGCCGTGACGGAGATCATGTAGCCGCACCGGGGGCAGCCCGGCGGCGGCGATAAGGGCCGCGATGCGGTGGGTGAGGAACCCGGGGTGCAGCGGTGCGCCGCGGCGATTGGTGAACACGTACCCGGTGTCCCGCCATTTGCCGGCAGCGGCGTCGCACTCCTGGCGTTGCCGGCGGCGGTGCTCCCGTAGCACCGCGACGGTGTGCCGATCGAGGGCGACGGTGCGGCTGCTGGCGGCCGACTTGGGCGGGCCCCTCGTACACCTGGTAGCCGGCGGTGGTGCGGGCTCGCACGATCGCCAGCTGCCGGTGGTCCAGGTCGAGGTCGGCCCAGCGCAGCCCGGCGACCTCGCCGCGACGCAGCCCGCGCAGGCCGACCAGCCACCACAGCGCGTACAGTCGATCCTCTGTTACGGAGTCGAGGAAGGTGGCCAGCTGCGCCGCCGTCCACACCGCAACGGTGGGCCGGACGCCGGTGGCCTGCCAGTCGGCGATGCGGCCGGGAGTCCATACCGGGGCGTGGGGCCGCCGCCGGAAAGGAAGCTCGACTCGCCGGGCTGGGTTGTCCTGGATCAGCCCTTCCCGGATGGCGCTGTTGAGCGCGGCGCGCAGGGTGGTACGGATATGCGCCAGGGTGGTCGGCGTGTGCGGCTGTCCGAACCGGTTGGTCTGCTTCGCTACGGTGGCGAAGAACCCGTTCAGCTGCCGGACGGTCAGCGCGCCTAGGCGGATGCTGCCCAGGTGGGGGATGAGGAACCGCTCGATGTACTGGGTGTGCGATGCCCGGGTCGTCGGCCGGATTCCCACCCGAGTGGACAACCAGTACCGTAGCCACCGCGCCACGGTCCACGAGCGGCTGGTCTGCTCCTCCCGCGACCGACCCAACACGTCATCCCGTGCTCGCCGCGCAGCCGCCTCGGTCCGGTAGCCACCCCGACGTACTCGTTCCCGCCGACCCATCAGGTTCGTGACGGATACGTGGAAATACCAGCTCCCGTGGCCAACCACGGCCGATCGTGGACAGGCTTCACCGAGCCGACGTCCGGTGCCGGCTTCCGTGCAGCCACACCGTTTGAAGATCACACCCTGACTGCTCATCGCCTAGCCTCCTGTCCTCGGCGTGTGATCTTCACGCTGATCGCCAGGGGGGACGATCGCGATCACCCAACCGGGCGCCAGGCAGCAGCGACGTTGCTTGGAGTGTCCACGGTCGCACCGTCGCGGCGACGCGGTCAGGCCAGGGCGGTCCAGGCGAGGCTCGCGGTACCGGCGATGAGGCAGTAGATGGCGAACGGGGTGAGGGTGCGGGTTTCGAAGTAGCGGGTCAGGAACCGCAGAGACAGGTAGGCGGCGACGCCGGCGACGAGGCTGCCGGCGAGGACTTGGCCGAGGATGCCGTGCCCTTGCGGGCCGGCGAGTTCGGGGAGTTTGAGTAGCCCGGCGGCGGCGATGACGGGGGTGGCGAGCAGGAACGCGAACCGGGCGGCGTCCTCATGCGAGAGTCCGCGTAGCAGTCCGGCGGCCATGGTGGCGCCGGAGCGGCTGACCCCGGGGAGCAGGGCGAGGATCTGGGCGGCGCCGATGAGTAGGCCCTGTGCCCAGCTCTGTTGCGCGAGGCGGTGGTCGGAGGCGATCGCGGCGGCTTCGTCGTCGCCGTGGCCGGCGGACACACCCCGCTCGCCGCCGGCCTCGTAGCCGCTGGCGGCGTAGACCTGTCCCCGTCCGGCGTGGCCGGCTGCGAGTTGGACGCGGACCGGGCGGCCATGCGTGCGTCGCGGGGTGGCGCGGCGGCGGAGTCGTTCCACGGTGGCCAGGACGGCGCCGTTGAGGATGAGGAAGATCGAGGCGGGAAGGGGTTTGCCGAGGCTGCTGCGTACGGCGTGTTCGAGGGCGAGGCCGGCCAGCCCGACCGGGATGGTCGCGACGACGAGCAGCCAGGCCAGCCGCTGGTCGGGGTTGCTGATCTTCCGGTCGCGTATGGAGGTGCAGAGCCCGACGGTGATGCGGACCCAGTCGCGGCGGAAGAACACCACCAGCGCGATGGCAGTGGCCACGTGCACGGCGACGAGGAAGGTCAGGTACGGGGACTTGTCGGCGGTAAGGTTGAGGTCTTGCGCCCATCGGCCGCCGATGAGGGCGGGGATGAGGACACTGTGGCCGAGGCTGGAGACCGGGAACAGTTCGGTGACGCCTTGCAGGAGCCCGACGACGATGGCCTCGGGGTAGGTCAGGTGCGGGTCGCCCATCTGGTCGTCTCCTCGGGTACGAGCACGGTTCGGGCGTGCGGTCCGGCGCGGGCCGCACGTGGCGGGGCCGGGGCTTGGTGTGGGTTCGGCTAGCCGTGGTGCCTTACGGCGGCTGTCCGGTGGTGGCCGGCGTGTTCGAACAGCTGCTCGCCGCGGTGCTGCACCATCACCGTCGCCGCGGACAGCACCATCAGCAGGGCGGCGAGGACGGCGACGCAGGCTGGCCGGCGACGCGGGGGTGCAGCCATCAGTGCCCGGACCCGGGCGGGTACGTCGCCGCCGGTCGCAGCGAGCGCGAGCCGGCCGGCGAGGTCGGGGTTGCGGGTCAGCAACGCGGTGCGTGCCAGGGCACGGGCTGCGGCCCGCCGATCGCCGATGGCCGCCGCGGCGTCCTCGTCGGCCCACCGCTCCACGCAGCGTGCGGCGGCGCGGGCGGTGGGGCGCAGCAGCGGGTTGGCGGCGGCGGCGAGGTCGGCGGCCAGCAGCCACCAGGCGTGGCGGTGCAGCAGGTGCGAGGTTTCGTGGGCGAATACCACCCGCCGCTCCTGGCTGGTGAGGGCCTTCAGCAGCCCGGTGGTGACGACGATCCGGCCCGTCGGTTGGGGTGTGGTGAACGCCTCCGGCCGTTGGTCATCGACCACCACCAGGGCGCCGGCGGCGGTGAGGTGCCGGCAACTGCGGTGCGCGGCGAGCAGCGCCCGGCACCGGCGCGCGACCACGGCCAGCCACCACCCGGCGGCGGGCAGCAGCAGCACCACGCTGCCGGCGGCGATCTCGGTGGGGATCGGGTCGGCCGAACGCAGATCGGCGACCGACCACTCACCGAACGCGGCGATTGGCGGGAGTTGGCCCACCCAGGTGAAGGCCATCACGGCGAGGACGAACACGCTGCACCCAGCAACCAGGACAGCGGCCGCGACCAGCAGCCGCGTGCCTACAGCCGGCGGCAGCCGGCGGCCCAGCGCCGGCCCGGCCGCGGCGACCAGCACCGACACCGCGACCGCGACGATGACGGCGGCCCTCACCGGGCGCCGTCCTCATCGATGCGGCCGATCAGCTCGATCAGCGCCCGCTCGTCGTCGTCGGACAGCACGTCGAGGAACTGGCGCAGCACGGCGACCCGGTCCTCGCCGGTGGTGAGTAGGCGCTGCATCTGCCGGGCGGTCACCTCGGCCTGGTCGACCACGGCGGTGTAGGCGTAGGCGCGGCCGGCCCGGCGGCGGGCTACCAGGCCCTGCTCGGACAGCCGGTTCAACACCGTCATCACCGTCGTGTAGGCCAGATCCGCGTCGATCGCATCGCGGACCTGTCCCGGTGTCAACGGCGCGTCGGAGGCCAGCAGCACGGCGAAGACCTGCTGTTTGAGGTCCCCGCGCCCGCGGCGTTCCGCCTCCATGCCCGCCCTGCCCTTCCGTATCCGCGACGCACACTCCGACAGACGCATCTACTACGTGGGAGAGTAGTACATCGGCGCATGGGGTAGGAGGACCGACCGGATGAGCCATCCACGGCACAGCCGCCGCCTAGGTCGGCGCCGGCGATGATCGACAGCATCGCCCGGCATATTCTGGGCCTGCCCGGCTGGGCGGCCCTGGCCATCGTGTTCGCCGTGCCGCTGCTGGAGTCCTCGGCGTTCGTCGGTTTCGTGTTCCCCGGCGAGATCGCCGTCCTGCTCGGCGGCGTCCTGGCCTTCCAGCACCGGGTCGCCCTGCCTGCGGTGCTGGCGGCGGCGATCACCGGCGCGGTCCTCGGCGACACGATCGGGTACTGGGTCGGGCACCGTTACGGCCGGCGGCTGCTGTCGGGGCGGGTCGGGCGCCTGGTCAGGCAGGAACATCGGGAGCGGGCCGAGCGGTACCTGGCGCAGCGGGGCGGTCGGGCGGTGTTCCTGGGCCGGTTCACCGCCGCGCTGCGGGTGATGATCCCGGGACTGGCCGGGATGGCCCGGGTGCCGTACCGGACGTTCCTGGTGTACAACGTGGCCGGCGGCGCGGCGTGGGCGACCGGGATGGTGCTGCTGGGCTACCTGGCCGGGGCGAGTTGGCAGAAGGCGGCGCATTGGGCCAGCCGCGTCGGGCTGGCCCTGCTCGCCCTGATCATGGTCGGCCTCGCCCTGCGACTGGCCGCCAGGGCCACCAGCCGGCGCGCCGACCGGCTGCACATCGTCGGCGACCGGTTCGCCGCGACCGCCCCGGCGGCCTGGGCGCGGCGGTGCTTCCCCAACCAGGTCGCCTGGCTGCGCCGCCGGACCGACCCCGCCGCCCCGGCCGGGCTGCCGCTGACCGTCACCTTCGCCGCGGCGGCACTACTCGCGTGGCTGTTCGGCGGCCTCACCCAGGACGTCATCGCCGGTGAGGGCGCCGCCCGGTTCGACACCCGCGTCCACGCGTTCGTAGTCGCCCACCGTACCGGCTGGTTGACCGCGGTCATGCGCAACGTCACCTGGCTAGGCTCCGGCTGGGTGCTCATCCCGGTGCTGGTCGCCACCACGCTCATCCTGCTGCGCCGCCGGACCCGGCGGGACGTCGGCTGGGTATGGGCGTCCTACCTCGGCGCGGTCGCCCTGTACGCATTGGCGAAGCCGCTGGCTCACCGGCCCCGGCCGCCCGTGGCAGATCTGATCGGCGCGGCCAGCGGCCTGTCGTACCCGTCCGGGCACGCCACCCAGGCCGTCGCCACCTGGGGCATGCTCGCTCTCATCGCGTCGGCCGGCCGGTCGGCGCGGGTGCGTGCTGTGTTGGTGGTCGCAGCGGTGCTCGTGGTAGGGCTGGTCGGCGCATCCCGGCTTTACCTGGGTGCGCACTGGCTCACCGATGTACTGGCCGGCTACGCCCTGGGCGCCGCCTGGCTGGCGCTGCTGGCCGCGCTGCGTCTACGGCGCGCTACGGGCACCGCAGCCGGGGCGGGCGCCGCGCCCCTGCCGCCGGTGCGACGGGCTCGGACCCGACGCAACGGGTCGCCCGTCCGCTAGCACGCGGACCCGATGATGACCGCCGCGGTGAACCGAGCCGGACGCCCGGTCACGGCGCCCGGTCGAAGCACAGCAGTGCCGGGTGGCCGTCCGGGCCACGGGGGACAGGGAAGTAGCTGCGGTGGGTGGTGGGGTCGACGGCGACGACATGGGCGCCGTCGGCGAGGTGGCTGCTGCCGGTGACCGTGGTACGCCGGTCGTGCACGTCCAGAGTGGTCAGCCAACCGCTTTCGGCAGCGACGTAGAGCCGGTGGGCGCCGGGGTCGTAGGCCAGCACGTCGGGGTCTTGCCCGACGGGGTGGCGGTCGAGGATCTGCCAGGTGTTGAGGTCGAGGGTGAGCAGGGCGGCGTTGCCGTCGCAGGCGATGAACGCCAGCCGGTCGGGGCTGTCGATGGCCAGGCCGTGGTCGTGGTCGCAGCCGGGCAGGTCGACACGGCGGGTGATGGTGGCGGTGGCGGGGTCGATGACAGCGAGGTCGTTGCGGCCTTGGACGGCGACGAGCATCTGCCGGGTGGTGGGGTCGTAGGCGACGTTGCCGGCTTCCCCGCCCACGGCGACGGTGCCGCGGCGCGTGGCGGTGGTGGCGTCCAGGATGGTTTCCGAGCCGCCGGTCTCGTTGGTGGTCCATACGGTCCGGTGTTGGGGGTCGTAGGCCAGGCCGTCGGGGTAGGCGCCGGTGGGTCCGCGGCCCAGGACCGTGCCGGTGTCTTCGTCGAGGATGGCCATCTGGTTGACATCGGTGGCGGTGGCGTAGACCCGGTGGGTGTCGGGCAGGACCAGGACGCCGTGCACGCCGGGCAGGTCGCCGATGGTGCGCACGACGCGTTGGGTGTGGATGTCGACCTCGATGACCTGGCTGGCGCCGAGGTGGGCGATGAACAGCAGTCCCCGGGCCGGGTCGAGGCTGGCGTAGTCGAAGCGGGAACTGTCCCCGGGCAGCGGGATCGTCGCCGCGGGGCGTAGGCCGAGCGGTACTGGCGCCGGCTGGCGGCCGGCACGGGCGACAGTGAGGACGACCGTGACGGCTGCGGCGATCACCAGGACCAGGCCGCCGGCCAGGAGAAGCCGCCAGTGTCTGCGGACCCAGGGCCTGGGCGGGGCCGGGGCGGTGGCCGGCGGGTCAGATGGTGATGACATTGACGGCCACGGCAATGACGAAGGCGAGGGCGCGGACCTGCCGGTAGCGGACGGGGTCGGCGGGGGGTCGCAGGTCGGCGTAGGCGCCGAGGGTGAGGTAGGTCAGGATCGGCGCGGCCCAGTCGTTGGCGGAGAACCCGGGCAGGCCGTCGTCGTTGAGGTCGGGCTTGTTGGCTGACAGGCGCCACAGGAACACCGCGGCGCCAGCCAACAGCGCCACCACCAGAGCCTGGCGCCAGGCGGGGCGGGGCAGCCGCCACAACCCGACGGCGAAGGTGAGCACGGCGACGGTGGCCGCGGTCACCGTGATGTGCGGTGTCGTGAACGTCATCGTGCTCCTTCTGCCGGTGCGTGTGCCCCGGCCGTTGGGTGTGTCGTGTGTGGTGGCTGGGCTTGGTGCTTGCCTGTTCCTGCCCGGGGTTTGCGGTCACATGTCGGGTGCCGGTCGGGTGGTGTCGGGTGCGGTGGGTAGCCGCAGGGCCACCTCGGCGCCGGTGTCGGGGTGGTTGGCGGCGTGGGCGGTGCCGCCGTGCCGGCGGGTGATCGCGGCGACGATGGCCAGGCCCAGGCCGGTGCCGGGGCCGGTGCGGGCGGTGTCGGCGCGGGTGAACCGGTCGAAGGCACGGGGCAGGAAGTCGGTGGGGAAGCCGGGTCCGTGGTCGCGGACGGCCAGGACGACCTGCCCGCCGTCGGGGGTCGCGGTGGCGGTGATGTCGATGGGGCCGGCGCCGTGGCTTATCGCGTTGTCGATGAGGTTGTCCACGGCGCGGCCCAGCTGGCCGGGGTCGACGGCGGCGACCAGGTCGTCGGGGCAGCCGACGCGGATCGTGCGGCCGTCGGCGGCGGGTTGATGGCGACGGGCGGCATCCCGCAGCAGCGGCGCCACGGTGGTGGGCTGGTTGCTGGTGGCGGTGGTGTGGTCGGTGCGGGCCAGCAGGAGGAGGTCTTCGGCGAGGGTGACGACCCGGTCGGTGTCGGTGAGTGCGGCGGTGAGCGCGGCGTGGGTTTCGGTGGGTGTGCGGGGGCGGTGCAGGGCCAGTTCGAGTTCGGTTTTGAGCAGGGCGAGGGGGGTGCGCAGTTCGTGGCTGGCGTCGGCGACGAAGTCGCGTTCGCGGGTCAGGGCGATGTGTAGCCGGTCGAGCATGGTGTTGAGGGTGGTACCGAGTCGGGTGATCTCGTCGCCGCCGGGTGACAGGGGTAGCCGCTGTTCGGGGGTGTCGGCGGTGATGGCCTCGGCCTCGGCCCGTAGGCGTTCCACCGGGCGTAGCGCGGCAGTAGCTAGCAGGTAGGCGGCGGCGACCGCGACTGCCAGGACCAGCGGCAGGGCGACGAGCAGTTCGGTACGCAGGTCGGCCACTGCGGCGTCGCGGGCGGCCAGGCTGGCCGCCACGACCGCCACGTTAGCGCCGCTTGCCGAGACGGCGAGGATTCTGATCCGGCCGGACAGCTGCGCCGCGTGGTCCCGGTCGAGGTATCGCGGCCCGGTGCTGGCGGCGGCGAGTTGGGCGGGGTCCAGCAGGGCCGTAGTTCCGGCGCGGGGTGAGGCGGCCAGGACCCGCCCGTCAGCGGACAGCAGCTGGGCGGCGCTGTCCGGGTCGTCGCTCAACGGCGTGCCCGGTGTGGTGGTGGCCAGGTCGCGGGCGCGGTCGGCGAGGGTGTCGTTGATGGATTCGTCGAGGGCCTGCCCGTAGTGCAGGAGGGTGCCGGCGCCGACACCGGTCAATGTGGCCAGCATCGCCGCGGCGAACACCGCGGTGAGCCGGGTCCGGATCGGCAGGCGACGCATCATGTCGGCGGTGTCCCGCCGCTGTGGCTGCCGCTGGTGGTGGGGGTGCCGCCGTCGCGGCGGAGCCGGTAGCCGGCGCCGCGGATGGTTTCCAGGCTGGTGACCCCGAACGGGCGGTCGATCTTCTCCCGCAGCGAGCGGATGTGCACGTCCACGACGTTGGAGGTGGCGTGGGTGGCGAAGTCCCAGCAGCGGTGCAGCAGCGCCTCGCGGGTCAGGACCGCGTCGGGGTGGCGCAGGAACGCCTCCAGCAGCGCGAACTCCTTCGCGGTCAGGGTGATGTCGGTGTCGCCGCGGCGGACCTGCCGGGTTGCCGGGTCCAGGCTCAGATCCCCGGCGCACAGCACCGTCGGTCGCTCGATGCCGCCGCGGCGGGTCAGGGCCCGGACCCGGGCCAGCAGTTCGGGCAGGCTGAACGGTTTGGTGAGGTAGTCGTCGGCGCCGCTGTCCAGGCCGCGGACCCGGTCGGCGACCGCGTCGCGGGCGGTGAGCATCAGCACCGGAGTCCACACCCCATCACGGCGCAGCCGGGTGCACACCCCGAAGCCGGAGCCGCCGGGCAGCAGCACGTCCAGCACGATCGTGTCGTAGCCAACGGTGCGGGCGTGCTGGTAGCCGTCCTCGCCGGTGGACGTGACATCGACGGCGTAGCCCTCCTCCACGAACGCTCGGCGCAGCAGCGCGGCCATCCGCGGCTCGTCCTCGACTACCAGGACCCGCACCCCTACCTCCTTCCTCGGCGGGCTTACTTAGCGAGGTATGAGCCTGCCGGGCGTGGATGAAGATCCGGTGAAGCTCGCCGCCGGATTGGTCGGCTTCATGGCAGCTTCATCCCCGCCGGCTACCTGTGGTGATGTCACCGTCTGCCCCACCGGGGATCGGCGCCATCTCGCCGAACCCTGTTCCTGAGGAGGACACCGCCGTGCACGGCACACACCGACGGCCACCGATGTCCACCTCTACTGATCGGCCGGCCGGTCCGCCCGGCCGGTCAGAACCGGGGGACATCTCAGTACAGGTAGACATCGACGAGGAACGCCGCCAGCCCGCACACCGCCGCGTACCCGGCCACCCGCCGGGCCGGCGCCGTGGGCAACACCGCCAGGCCCAGCAGCAGCCCGGACGCGGCAAGGGCGAACACCCCGGAGCCGGTGTCCTGCCAACTGGCCGGCAGCACAACGAGCGGGGCGTCGGTGAAGAACTGATTCCCATGCGCCGCGCGCAGGATCGCGTTCCAGGCCACCGCCCCGACCACCGTGGCCACCCCACCGGCCACGGCGACCGGCAGCCGCCGGGGTCGCACGGCGAAGAATAAGACCACGGCGGCGACCAGCCCGGACAGCACCGCCACGTAGCCGATCTGCCACCAGCTGATCATCGTTGGTGCCCCGGAACCGCCTCGTTATGACAAACCGACTCGACGGGCCAGTGTAACCCCGGTTGCAATCCGACAGCCGGGGCCGGTGTTCGACATGCACGGAGGTTCCCATGTCCACGACGTTTCGCAGACTGGCCGCGGTGAGCATCCTGGCGCTGACCGCGGCCGGGGTCGCCGCCGCCGCCACGGTGGCCCGACCCGCTACCCCGGCCGCCGCCCACAACGCCGCCCACGATGACGACCACCTGGTCCGTCCGGTGGTGACCACGGATGCGGACTGGGCGCCGGTGGTCGCCGCCCTCGGCAGGTCCGGGAAGCTGGCCGCCGAGGGCACCTCCTACCGGGTCGGGTTGCCCCGCCGGGACCTGACCGTCACGTCCCGCGGCGTCACCATCCGGCCCTCGTTCGCGCTGGGTGGCTACGCCGCGTTCGCCCGCTACCCCGGCGGGCACGCCATGGTGATGGGCGACCTGGTCGTCACGGAGACCGAAGCGCCCGCGGTCACCGACGCCCTGCAGGCCGGCGGCCTGCAACAGACCGCCATCCACAAGCACCTGCTCGCCGAGTCCCCACCGCTGTGGTGGATGCACATCAACGGGATGGGCGACCCCGTCGGGCGGCGCGGGCGGTCAAGACGGCGGTGGACGCCACCGCCACCCCGCCGCCGGTGGCCGCGCCGCCGGGCACCGTGGACCTGGACACCGCCGGCATCGACGCCGCCCTGGCTGGCAAGGGCGTCGTCGACGGCGGGGTGTACAAGTTCACCTTCGCCCGCCGGGAGACCATCAGCGAACACGGCCATGTCATCCCGCCCGGCCTGGGCGTCACCACCGCCCTGAACTTCCAGCCCCTCGGCGGCGGACAGGCCGCCATCAACGGCGACTTCGCGATGACCGGCGGCGAGGTCCAGCACGTCCTGGCCGCGCTGCGCCGCGGCGGGATCACCGTGGTGTCCCTGCACAACCACGCCCTGGACGACAACCCGCGGCTGTTCTACACCCACTTCTGGGCCACCGGCGACGCCGTCACCCTCGCCAAGGCCCTGCGCGCCGCCCTCGACCAGACCCGCATCACCCGATAGCCGCCACCACACCGGGGTGCCGGGCGGCGCGCGCCACCACGACGGCCAGCCGCCCGGTACACCCGCCACGACGGGCCACGCAGCCACCGTCGCCCATCCCATCCGAACCCGCCGATGTAACCCCGGTTACTATTAGCCGGGGTTGTTCAGGAGGGAGCCGTACGCGATGCCCGCACAACGAGCCGACCGCCGGGCACCGTCGAGCACGAAGGCTACGAAGGCTACGAAGGCCGAGTGGCGCCGGGAACGCGCCGCCGCGCAGCAGGCAGCCGCGCTGGCCCGCCGTCGCCGCCGCCGGCTGCTGGTCACCGGCGGGGTGACCGTGGCGGTCCTGGCCCTGGCCGCACTCGTCACCGTCATCGTCGTCGCCACCCGAGGCGGGGCGCCTGCCCGCACCGGCGCGCAGCCGGCCACCCGGGCCACTCCCGCCGCGGCGCCGGTGTGGCCCGCGCCGGCTGCCGACCAGGTATCGGCCGCGGTCCGCGCGGCAAGGCTGCCGCTGCTGAGCATGGAAGCCACCGATGTGCACTTCCACGCCCACCTCGACATCATCGTCAATGGCCAGCCGGTCACCGTGCCGGCGAACATCGGCATCGCCGGTAATACCGGGATCTCCAGCATGCACACCCATGACCCGACCGGCATCATCCACATCGAGTCACCCACCCAGGCCACCTTCACCCTCGGCCAGTTCTTCACCGAGTGGAAGATTCGCCTGTCCGGGATCTGCCTCAACGACGTGTGCGCGACCTCAGCCACCACGTGGCGCTTCTACGTCAACGGCTAGCCCTACACCGGCGACCCGACCGCCCTCCAGTTGGCCGCGCATCAGGAGATCGCCGCGGTGTACGGCGCTCTGCCGGGCGGCGCTTCCCCGCCCGACCACTACGACTTCCCCGCCGGCCTGTAACCCCCGCCCCAGCACCCGTTCGGTCGACCGCCAGGGCCCGGTTCCGTCACGCCACGCTTGGCTCTGTGCTGTAACCGTGGTTACACTGCCTTGGTGTTGGTGGTGACCCGACGAGATGGGGTGGGCATTGGCAGCGCGACAACCTGGCCCGGCGGCACTGTCGCCGAACGCGGGGCGGGGTCGGTGGGTACTGCTGTCCTACCGGGTACCACGGGAGCCCTCCGCCCCGCGGATCGCGGTGTGGCGCAAGCTCAAACGCCTCGGCGTGGCCCAACTGTCCGACGGGCTGGTCGGGCTGCCGGCCGACGCCCGCACCCAAGAGCACCTGGTATGGATCGCGCAGGAGGTCCGGGAGGCGGGCGGGCAGGCCGGGGTGTGGCTGGCCGAGCCCACCGCCCCGACGCAGGAACAGGAGCTGGCCGCGGAGATGACCGTCGCCCGGGCCGCGGAGTACACGGCGGTGCGGGTCGAGGCCGAGCAGGCCGCTGCGCTTCCGGCCGCGCAGCGTCGCCGCACCGGCGAGCGGCTGCGCGCGGAGCTGGGCCGCATCACCCGCCGGGACTTCTTCCCCCCACCCGAACGCGACCAGGCACAGGCGACGGTCCGGGCGCTGCTTGAGCCGGCCGCCGATACCGAGGAGGTGCCGCGATGAGGTGGGCCACCCGCGCCGGGGTACACATCGACCGCGCCGCGTGTGCCTGGCTGATCGGCCGGTTCGTCGACCCGCACGCCGAGTTCGTGTTCCTCACCGACCCGGCCGACCTGCCGGCGGACGCGACGCCGTTCGACATGCCCGGGGCGGACCTGTCGCACCACACCGGACCCGACGGGCACGCCGAGTGCAGCTTCGAGACGATCCTGTGCCGCTACCACCTCGACGACCCGCTGCTGTGGCGCATCGGGCAGATCGTGCACGAGGCCGACCTCGACGACGAACGCTTCGAGGCCCCCGAGGCCCGCGGCCTGGACGTCGTGCTGCGCGGCCTGTCGATGACCCGCACCGACGCCGAGGTGCTGGCGCTGACCGGTCCGATCTTCGACGGCCTCTACGAGTACCACCACCGCGCCGCGGTGCTCGGCCGGGAGCCGGCGTGAGCACCAGCGCCCGACCCGGCGACCGACCCGAAGACCCGTCCGACGAACCCGACGACGCTGCCGCCGAGCCGTCCCCACCGGAGGCGCTGGATCTGCGTACCGTGCCGTGGCCGGCGTTCCTGGGCTACTTCCTCGGCCTGGGCACCTGGGGCTTCGGCGGCCCGATCGCTTCGGTCGGCTACATGCAACGCGACCTGGTCGAGCGCCGCGCCTGGATCAGCCGCACCGACTTCCTCGACGGGGTCGCCCTGGGCCAGACCATGCCCGGCCCATTGGCGGCGCAGGTGGTGATGTGGCTGGGGTTCCTGCGCGCCGGCACCCGCGGCGCGCTGGCCGCCTCCGCCGCGTTCATCGCCCCTTCGTTCACCCTCGTCCTCGCCGTCGCTATCGTGTACGCCCACTACCAGGGCCTGCCGGTGGTGCAGGCGCTGTTCGCGGGTATCGCCCCGGCCGTGATGGCGATCATCGCCGTCGCCGCGCACAAGCTGGCCCGGATGACCAACCGCCGCGACTGGCGGCTGTGGGCCATCACCGCCGTCCTGGGCCTGGTGACCGCGGTGACCGGCGCCGAGATCGCGGTGCTGTTCATCGCCGCCGGCCTGCTCATGATCGCCCTCGATGCGCCGCCCCGCTGGCGGCGCCGACCCCGCCCGCCTGCCGTCCCGCTGCTGGGCGGCCTCGGCCCGCTGGCCGGCAAGACCCTCGCGGTCGGGGCCGGCGGCGGCACCCTGATCGCGTTGGGCTGGTTCTTCCTCAAGGCCGGCGCGTTCATCTTCGGCAGCGGCCTGGCGATCGTGCCGTTCCTGCGCCAAGGGGTGGTCCACGACCACCACTGGCTGACCGACGGGCAGTTCCTCGACGCCGTCGCGATGGGCCTGATCACCCCCGGCCCGATCGTCATCACCGCCACCTTCATCGGCTACCTCGCCGCCGGCTGGCAGGGCGCCGTCGTCGCCACCGTGGCGATCTTCACCCCGATCTTCCTCGGCGTCGTCCTACCCGGCCGGTGGTTCATCCGCCACCGCGACAACGCCCAGATCAAAGCCTTCGTCGCCGGCGCGACCGCCGCCGCCGCAGGTGCCATCGCCGGGGCGGTGGTCGTACTGTCCCGCCAAACCATCCACACCTGGGCCGCCGCCGGCATCGCCGCGGTCAGCCTCGGCCTGCTGCTGCGATGGAAGATCAAAGAGCCGTACCTGGTCGCGGCCGGCGCAGCCGCCGGCATCGCCCTGCACTGGCCCTGGTGAGCGCCGTGCGGCCCTGCTCGAGCACCGCGGACGCCGGGTGGATCCTGACCGCCCAGGCCGGGCGGGCGTTCGGGTACGGCCTGGCCGCGGTGCTGCTGGGCGCCACCCTCGCCGAAAGCGGCCTGACCCCGCCCCAGGTCGGCCTGGTCCTGGCCGCGGTCGTCGCGGGCACCGTCGTGGCCAGCCTGGCCGTCGCCGCGCTGGCCGACTGGGTCGGCCGCCGCCGCGCCTACCTGGTGCTGTACCTCGTGCTCGTCGGCACCGGCGTGGTGTACACGTGGACCGGCCGGTGGCCGGTGCTGGCCGCGGTCGCTCTGCTCGGGGTGCTGTCCACCGAGGTCGTCGAGTCCGGCCCGTTCACCACCCTTGAACAGGTCATGCTCGCCACCGCCCTGACCGGCCAGAAGCCCCTCGTCAGCGGGTTCGGCCGGTACAACGCGGTCGCCGCCGCGGCCGGCAGCCTCGGCGCCCTCGCGGCCGGCGGACCGCAGCTGCTGCGCCGGGTGCTACCCGCCGCGCCGGGCGACCAGCACTACTTCCTGACCCTGACCGCGGTCGCGTTGCTCGGCGCGTACGCCGCCACCCGGCTGAGCACAGCCGTGGAAGCCGACCCGGGCACGCCGCCCCCCTCCACCTCCCGGCCGAACGTGCGGGTCGGGACGGCGCCGGTGGTGTGGCGGCTGGCCGGCCTGTTCGCCATCGACTCGTTCGGCGGCGGCTTCGTCGTGCAGGCGTTCCTGGTCTACTGGCTGCAGCACCGCTACGCCGCCTCCACCGCCCAGGCCGGGGTGGTGATGTTCGCGGTCGGGCTGCTGCAAACCGGCAGCTTCCTCGCCGCGCCGCACCTCGCGCACCGCATCGGGCTGCTGCCCACCATGGTGGCCACCCACCTGCCATCCAACCCGCTACTCGCCGCGCTGGCCTTCGCACCCAACCTGGCGGCCGCGGTCGGGTTGCTGCTGGCCCGGACCGTGCTGTCCCAGATGGACGTGCCCACCCGGCAGGCGTACGTGATGAGCCTCGTCCCGGCCGGCCAGCGCACCCGGGCCGCGGCGGTCACCAACACCGCCCGCTACCTCACCCGGCCGGTCGGCACTGCCGTGCTCGGCCCCGCCCAACTGCTCGCACCCGGGCTGCCGTTCCTGCTCGCCGCAGCGATCAAGACCGGCTACGACCTGACCCTGTGGACCTGGTTCCGCCGCGTCCGCCTACCCGAACCCGCACCCGCTGGCACACCCTCTGGAGGCATCCCATGAAGTGGGTCACCCGCGCCCGGCCCAAGACCGACCGGATCGCCTGCCCCTGGCTGATCCGCCGGTTCATCGACCCCGACGCCGACATCCTGTTCGTCCCCGCCGAGCAGGTCCTCGACGTCGCCGCCCGCGAAGGCGGCCACTCCTTCGACGCGAAGGGCGCCACCTACACCCACCGCCGAACCGCCGACAGGGAACGCTGCACGTTTGAGGTTCTCATCGACGCCCACCAGCTCGGCGACGACCCGGCGCTGGGCCGCCTGGCCCGGATCGTGCACGCCGCGGACATCTCCGGCGACCTGCACACCGACCCCCTCGGGCCCGGGCTGCTGGCCATCGGCCAGGGCGGGCTGCACGTCGAAGACGACGACCAGCGCCTGCTGCAACGGGGCATGTTCGTCTACGACGCCCTCTACGCCTGGTGCCAACACCACAGCGGGGAGGCGAACTGATGGACCGTACGGTTCTGTTCGTCTGCGCGCACGGCGCTGCCCGCAGCCGGCTGGCCGCGGCCTGGTTCAACGCCGATCCACCACCCGGCTGGCACGCTGCCACCGCCGCCGGGGAGGAACCCGCCGACGCCCTCAACCCTCGTCTGCCGCCGCTGCTCGCCGCCACACCCGCGCAAGCGCACCTCGACCACAGCCCGCCTCGCCCGCTGGCCGCAGCCGGCCACGCCGACGTGGTCGTGGCGATCGACTGCGACCTGCCGGGCGCCCACCGGTGGACCCTGCGTGCCGCCGAGGTCGACGAGGCGATGGACGACGAGCTGCGCGACCGCGTGGCCGCCCTGGCCCGGACTCTCACCGCCACCGACGCGTCGACCCGGTAGGTACCCTGCCCTCCACCCGGGAGCGTCAGCGGCGAACAGCCCGGTGCGGGGCGGTGTCGGGTTGTCGACGAACCCGGGTTGGTGCCCGGAAACGACACACCACCGGTCATCCGGCGGCTACGTTCGGCGAGGAGGTTGCGGGGCTGGAACCGGCCGTCGACCGCGCCCCGCCACCAGGGTCAAGGAGGCCGTCGTGCCGAAGAATCCTCCGGATCTTCCGTTACTTCTCGCCTCGCCAGACCCTGCACAGCGGGTCGCGGTGCAGCAGACCGCGTTCGCCTACGACGTGCTCGGCCGATACGTGTGCAACGACTGGGCCGAGATCCAAGCACAACTCGCCGACGGCGGGTTTCCCTTCGATGCGGTCGTCATCGGCGCCGGCATGTTCGGCGCCTACTGCGCCGAGAAGCTCTACCATGACAGCGCGCCACTCGGGCTGCGGATCCTGGTCCTGGACGCCGGGGCGTTCCTGTTCCCCGGCCACATCCAGAACCTGCCGCAGCGCCTAGGGGGCAGCGTCGGTGGCCCCACCTATGCCCGCAAGCGCGAGGACGGCAGCGGTACGCAGAACGTGGTGTGGGGTATGCCGTGGATCAGCAACGAGGCGTTCCCCGGCCTGGCCTACAACATCGGCGGCCGGTCGCTGTTTTGGGGCGGCTGGTCACCCCGGCTCACCGACGCCGACCTTGCCAACTGGCCCGCCGACGCCGCCGCTTGGCTGACCGGCCCCGACGGGTACCCGCGCACAGCGGAGGAGATCGGCACCGCGGAAACCACCGACTACATGGTCAACAGCGCCTTCCACAACGACCTGCTCACCGCGTTCCAAACCGCGATCGGGGGACTCGGCGCGCCGCTGGACGATGTCGAGGAGGCACCCCTCGCCGTGCAGGGCTCCGCCCCCGGGCCGGGACTGTTCCCGTTCGACAAGTTCTCCTCCACCCCATGGATCATCGACGCGGTCCGCGACGACGCCGCCACCAACACCGCCCGTGGTGACCTGAGCCGCCGGCTGTTCCTCGTCCCGCGTACCCAGGTCGTCGGACTCAGTACGGCCGGCGGCCGGATCACCGGCGTCGACCTGGTCACCGCCGGCACCCGCACCACCCTGCCGATCCCGGCCAGCTGCGCGGTGATCCTCGCGGCCGGCACCATCGAGAACACCCGCCTCGCGCTGACCTCCCTCGGCGTCGGCGACACGACGTTCGGGTCGCCCCGACTGGGCAACCTGATCGGGCACCTGCGTAGCAACATCACCGTCCGGATCCGCCGCTCGGCGCTGGGTCTGGCCGGGCCGCCGGCGAGCCTGGAAACCACCGCATTCCTGGTCCGTGGCTCCGCGGTGAGGCGCCGGTTCCACTTGCAGGTCTCCGCGGCCGCGGTCGGCGGTACCGATCCGGAACGCAACATGTGGCAGCAGGTACCCGACATCGACACCCTCGACCACATGCGCGCCAACCAGGACCCGGACTGGATCACGGTGGTGTTCCGGGGCATCGGCGAGATGGGTCCCGGCAGCGCCCTGACTCCGGACCCGGCCCGCAGTTGGATCGACCTATCGCCGGAGACCGACCAGTTCGGCACCCAACGCGCCTACGTCAACCTGGTCGCCACCCCCGATGACATGACCCTGTGGACCCGGATGGACCAGGCCACCTTCACCCTCGCCGCGGCCCTGTCCGGCAACGACCCGAAGAACATCGAGTACCTGGACCGGCGCACCGGGACCTGGCAAGCCACCGCACCCACCCCCGACGCCACAGGTGGCGGACCGTGGCGCGACGGCCTCGGCTCCACCCACCACGAGGCCGGACCGCTGGCCATGGGCGCCCCCGGAACCTCGCTCACCGACACCAGCGGCCGGTTCCATCACCTGGCCAACGCCTACGTCGCGGGGCCCGCGGTGTTCCCGGCCCTGGGTTCGGCGAACCCGTCGCTGACCGCGCTGAGCCTGGCCCGCCGCACCGCCCAGGCGATCGTCACCGAACGGACCCCGACCCCGCCGCCCGGACTGACCCCGCTGTCCCTCGCCCCCGGCGACTGGACCATGATCGCCGCACCCGGGACCAACCCGGCCATGCGCCGCCGCGGCCCGATCCTGGAAACCGCCGGAAGCTACGGCCTGTACTGCCACCACGCCCAGCAATTCGCCGACGCCACCATCTGGATCGAATGGCGGGAACTGGCCGCCGGCGACAACTCCGGGATCTACCTGCGCATCCCCGACCCCACCGCGCCCGACGCCCTGCACCAAGCCGACGTGCAAGGCCACGAGATCCAGATCGACGACCTCGGCGCCGGCAACCCCGCCGGGCTGGACATCCACCGCACCGGCGCCATCTACGGCCTACAGGCACCCAGCAGCTTCCCCGCCCACCCGGCCGGGCAATGGAACAGCTACCTCATCGAAACCCGCGGCACTGCCATCCGGGGTCACCCTCAACGGCACCCTCGTCAACGACTGCACCAGCAACCGGGCCACCACCGGCTTCCTCGCCCTACAGATCCACAGCGGCACCATCCAGTACCGCAACCTGCGCGCCACCACCACAGCCTGACGCGCCCGTGTCATAGGAGGTGCGGGCAGCGACCTGGCCCGCACCTCCCAGTCGGCGGCGGTGGTGCTCGCCGTCGTGAACCCGCCGCCGGCCGGCCGCGCGAGCTGACCCGACCGACATGGTCATGCTCGCTGCGCCTCGGCCGCGGGCCAGATCTCCCAGCGACCGCGCTTGCCGCGGCGCACGTGAGCGGCGGGATGTTCGGTTTGGAACGCGGCTAGCTGGGAGATGACCTCCTCGATCGGAAGATCATTCTTGATCGTCGCGATAGGCTGCGGCACCGGTTGCGCCGGGGCCGCCGTTGACTGGTTCTTCTCGTCGGCGAAGAAGCGGAGCATGCCACGGACATGATCCAGCCGGGCGGCCCAACCGGGCCAGGCCGGACACGGCGCCGCACACCAGGACCCGTTCGGGCCGCCGGCCACCCAACCGTGCCAGATCAGCGGCCGGATGCAGTCGCCGCACATGTCCGCCGGGGTCATCGGCGGCATCGCGCACAGTTCATCATGCTCTCGCGTCGTTCTGTCCAACGCCGCCCGGATCCGGGCCCGGTCCCCCCGGCCGGACGCCGCCGCCACCTGGCCGCGGAGGTCATCCAGGTCGGCGCGGAGACTACGCACTCGGGACTCCCGCCACCATCGGAACTCGAAGAGCGACAACTCGCGACGGTCGGCGGGCAGTCGCCCAGTCTCGTCAACTACCGCCTCCGGGTCGCCTACCCGCTCCCGCAACTCGCCGAGTCGCCGCTGACGGGCATCGATCTCAACGTCTAGCTCGGCGATCTGCGCCGCGCGGCGGGTGTCATCCATCGCCGGGAACGCGGTCTTCGTCGCAAGGCGCGTCCGGTCGTCGATGCGTTGGGCGAGGATCGAGGCCACCTCCAGCATTTCCAGCCGCGCGTCGTGCCGTGCCTTGTCGTACGACTCGCGGCGTCCATCGAAGGTGCGTCGTTGTGCCTGCGCCTCAAGGCGGCTGCGTTCCGGCAGTTCCGCGAGCCACTGGTGGAGTTCGGCCATCACCTCCTCCGTGGGGCGCTGGGTGAAGTTGGGTTCGGCGCGCGTCCACTGACCCATGACCGCCATGGCCGCATCGAGTTCGGCGGCATGGTCGTCCCGTTCCCAGGGACTCCACTCTGCTACGGCGTGGATGTCTTGAAACCTGGTGCGGGCGGCCGTGAACTCCTCCACGGTCGAAGTCGCCTCCGGTCGGGGCCTCCACGACATGCCCTCGATAACCACCACGCCGGCCGGCACTCGCTTCGTCGACCGTGCACGCGCGGCCATAATTCCTCCCATAGCTCAGACCCATGCCGCCTGTCGCGTCGATAGTCGCGTAGTGGGTTGCGGTTGGCTACGGCGGCCCGGTTTGCCGGCGTGCGCGACAACCCTTGTCCAGGTCGTTCTCGACGTACGGCGTTCGCAGCCCGGTGCTGACCCGTTGGCGGCCGCGCCTGGCCGACGGCGCGCACTACAAGGACCGCCTATGGAGGCCGCGGCGGCAGTGGGCCGAGCCGCTCAAGGTATGGATCTAAGCTGGTGACGTGCAGAGTGCCAGGGCCGACTTCTTTGTCTCATATACCTCGATCGACGAGGGATGGGCCGAGTGGATCGCCCATGTCCTTGAAGAGGCCGGGTACACCGTCGTGCTCCAGGCGTGGGACTTCCGGCCGGGCAGCAACTTCGTCATCGAGATGCAGAGGGCGCTGCAGTCCTCAGACCGGCTGATCGCGGTGCTGTCACCCGACTACCTCACCGCACGGTTCCCGGAGCCCGAATGGGCTGCCGTCTTCGCCGCCGACCCGCAAGGAGTCCACAGGCGCCTCGTTCCGGTAGTGGTCCGGCGTTGCGAGCCCGACGGCCTGCTGAGCCAGGTTGTGCAGATCCGCGTCCATGACCTGGACAAGGCCGCCGCACAGCAGAAGCTGCTCGACGGGGTCAAGACCGGTCGGGCGAAGCCAGCCGTCCCACCGGTGTTTCCCGGGGTCGCCGGCCCGCTGCCCGGCACGGGTGACGGCGCCCGCAGGCGGTCGGGGGAGCGGCTGACCTGGCAGCGGGTGCCCTCGCCACCAGAGGTGGTCTGGCGTAGCGCGCTGGAGGACCGGCTGCCGAACACAAACGGGTACGAGGCCGTCGAGCTTCACCTCGTTCCCGTTGGAGATGACGCCCGACTGCCGGTGCGCGACCTCACCGAGCTGTCAACTACGCTGCCCAGCCACGGGCGTCAGCACGGAATCTTCTCCTCGGTCGAAGCTCTGGATGCCCGGGTCGACGCCACCAAGGTCACGGTGGTCAGTACGGCGCGAGGTGGAGCTGCTGGGCTTGGGGTGACCCGGTCCGGCCGGCGCTCTGCCTGGGTAGGGCTACCGCGCGACATGCTCGGCGCGATCCTTGACGAAGCCGACCTCGCCGATCAGCTGGCGAAGATGCTCGATACGCTCACCGGCCTTGCCCTGCCCACCAGCGAATTCGTCATCCCGGTTGTTGGGATTGAGCCGGCCAGGATGGTCTCGGTAGGCCGGGTCGCCAACTTGCCGCGGACCTCGGCCCAGTTCGGCCACCACATGCCCGAACATCTGCGGCCGCCGGTCGAGGACGCTGTCACCTTTGCGGCCGTCCGCAGCCACGGCAAAGGGGTCGCCGTCGAGCTCGCCGCCAAGCTGGCGGCCGAACACAAGACACCCGCAAGACGCGGCTGACCGGAGGGCGGATCGTGTCACGATTCAGGGCGGCACTCGGATGGCGCTGAAGGGCACCATCCAGGAGGTCGACGCTCAGCGGGCCCGCTGGGCGGCCAAACGGCAAGGGCAGGCACTGACCCTCGATGCTGGCGAAGACTTCGCCCTGGGCGGACTCGGCCGGCACACCGAAGCGCTCGATGCCCGACTGGTATGCCTACCAAGCGATCCCCTCGCTGACGCCGTACCGCTGGACCAAGAGACGCTGGCATGGCTGAAACAGTCACGGCAGTCTCCCTACGGTGGCCGCTACCCCTCGTGGGGAAGTCGCGAACGGGCCACCAGCGGCGCCCTCGTCCTCTACGACCAGTACCGCGAGGATGCCGGCTGGACACACTACCTGGCCCTTCACCGTCACGGAGGCATCGAGGTCGGTCTGAGTCACCTGACCTACGAGATCCGGGCCATGACCGGGCAGTTGCGTGTCTTCGCGCTGCGATCGATCGTCGGTGCGGCGTGGGCAGCCGCCGCGATGCAGAACGAAGTCCTCGACCAGTGGCACGTCCAGATGCCCTTCGAACTGACGATCGGGATCCGCAACACCAGCCGCGCAACGCTTGGAGGCTTCGCAGAAGGATGGGCCAATCCAGGCCAAGGGCTGGGGGAGTTCACTATCTGCCTGGAGGATCATCTGCTGCTGCGGCACGAAGCCGACGATGGAATCGACCCCGAGCGTTACGCCCTCGATCTCGGTGACCGGATCGAGCAGGCGTTCGGGTCGATCAGTCGCCGACACCTCGCCCGCGTCGGCGAGTACGTGGGGCGCTTCGACCCGAGCTTCTAACAGGGCGCTTAGGAGAATCCGCTACCGGCTCGGCCTCGAAATGGTGGAGCAGGCCGGCCAGGACCAGGCAGTGCTGCGCCTGGCTGGCTTTCTGCGTCACGTGCAGATGGATCTGGAACTGACGTTGTAGGCGGCTGCCAGTCGGGCGAACTCGGTGGGCTGGGCGGCGGACGGCGAAGCAGGCAGGCGCTGCGCGTCCGTCACCGGGACCAGCTTCACTTCGATCGGTAGGGACGATTTCCCGTGCGGCGGACCCTCGGTGGGCACGTGCTCGATCACGACGCCGCGTAGTTGTGGATCATATGGTGCTCCGATGGTGCTCGGACGTTCGCTAGCGGCACGGACTATCGGCGGACGTTCCGGTACGTTGGAGCCGTTCTCATGTTCGCGTCGGCGATCACCGTCCTGGCTACCGCCCGGACCAGCGGATACGCCACGGGACGGAACCGCTCCTGTTCGGACTCTCCGGTACGCCCACGCAAGCCGTTCACAAAGAGTGACGATCTTGCGCCGAGCCGACTACGGATCAGAAGGTTAGAGGTTCGAGTCCCTTCGGGCGCGCAACATCATCAGGGGGCGTGGCCTGCGGAAACGCGGATCACGTTCCGTTCAAGATTCGTCCATTGTGGACCAATGGTGGAAGGCGCAAGGGTGCGCTCCACTACCGGGGCGGCGGCCTGGCCGGTGCTGCCGATCATGCCGATTCGAAGTCGCCCGGTGATCACGCCCCGCCAGCTCGGCGCGTGCCGCGTCGAAATCGTCGAGTACGGCGCGGGGCGCGCGGGAGCAGCAGGTCACCCGCCGCGGTGAGGCGCCCCGAGGGCTGGTGCGTTCGAGTAGGTGCCGCCGTATTCGCGCTCCAGGCGGGCGAACCGGTAGCTCAGCGCGGACTGCACGATATGGCACGCCGGTGCACATCCATCGCAATCCTCGATTAGCGCTACGTCTGGTTCTTGACGGTCGATGTGGTCACGGTGGAGGCGGCGGGAACAGATGTGCAACCTCGGGTGGGCCTAGGGTGTGCTGCTGGGCCCGTTCTTCGAACGCCCTGTCGGCGCCGGTTTGGCGGCGCTGATGCTGGTGGAGGTGTTCGGCCCAGGTGGCGACCAGGTAGGACTCGACGAACCGGGTCGGGTCGGTGCCGTCGCGGAACAATTCCCAGCGCAGCGCCCCGGTGCGGCGGCGGGATCGGGCGACGGGCCGCATTGCTGCGGTGAACGCCGCGGCGTTTTGCTCGGGTACGCGGTACGTGAGGGTGACGAGAACCGGGCCGTCCGCGGCGGCCGGGGTGAGCAGCAGCTGTGGCGCTGGCCAGTGTGCCGACGGGGTACGGTCGAGGTTCGCGGTGTGTGGCATCGGGGTGCGAAGTCCGGCGACAGCACCGAGCGCCAGTACCGTGGCGGCGAGAAGCAGCGCCGTGGTTACGGTGGTCCGATCGGCGATCACGCCCCAGATGACGGCTCCGCCGGCCTGTGCGCCTTGGAACACGAGTAGGTAGTGCGCCAGGCCGCGGGCCCGCACCCAGCCTGGCAACGCCAGCTGAAGCCCCGAGTTCAGGCTGGACATCACCGCGATCCAACTGCCGCCAACCGGTACCAGCGCCAGGCCGACGAGAATGGTGTTGGCCGTCGTCGCCACGACGACCGTGGCGGCGGCGCTGACCAGCATCGCCGAGGTGACGAGCGCGGGGGTGCCCAGCCGGGTCCGAAGCCTGGGGATGACCAGCGCACCGGCGACGGCGCCCACGCCGACCGCCCCGAGCAGCAGTCCGTAGCCGGCCGAGCCGAGGTGCAGGTTCCTCGCCGCCACCACCGGCAGCAGTGCCCACACCGCGCTCGCGGCAGGGATGAACAGCAGAGCCCGGTACAGCAACCGTCGCACGATCAGCGCGTGCCGGACGTAGCGACCACCCGCCCGCAGGGCATCCATCAGCCGCTCGCGGGACCCGGCGTCGCCCCGTTCAGCCGGCCGCCAGCGGATGAGAACAGCGGCGATGCCCAGGAAGGACAACGTGTTCAGCGCGAAGACCCAGCCGGGGCCGGCCGCCGCGACTATGACGCCGCCGAGGGCGGGGCCGACCGCGCGGGCCAGGTTCATGTTGACGCCGTTGAGTGCCGCGGCCTGCGGCAGTGTGGAGCGATCCACCAGGTCGGGTTGAATGGCCTGCCAGGCCGGGCCCGCGACGGCGTTTCCGCAGCCGAGGAGGAAGGTCAGGGTCAGCACCACGGCCGGCGTGGCTGCCCCCGCGAAGGTAACGGCGGCCAGCGTGCCGGCGGCGATGAGCATGGCGAGCTGGGCGGACAGCAACAGACGTCGTCGGTCCACCATGTCTGCCCAGGCGCCGGCTGGCAACGCAAGTAGGACGATGGGCAGGCTTGACGCGGTCTGCACCAGTGACACCAGCACCGGGGAGTGGTTGATCAGCAGCCATTGGGCGCCGACCGTCTGCATCCAGGTACCGATGTTCGAGGCAAACTGGGCGATCCACAGCGTCCGAAACAGCGGGGAGTCGCGCATTGGCGCCCACGCCGACGCCGGTCGCCCAGCACGGGAGATCTTCGTCCTGGCTCCAGCCGGACGCGAGGAGCCAGCACCGCCGTTGGCCGGACCGGTGCCTGCGTCACGTTCGTGAGATTGAGCCATAGCTACATCGTCGGACAGTCGACGACCCAGCACATTCTGCGCGGGTGCGTTACCGGCGGCCCGGGGAGCGCGGCAATGCTGACCGGGTGCGGTGCATGGTGGGAGGCACCAGAACAACCATGACAACCCTCCCGCATCACCCTCGCCGACGCCGGCCGCCGCCGTGAGCGGCGCCCCAACCGCGCATTCCCGCTCGGGTGAAGGCGAGATCTCCCGCCTGTCGTGTCCAGGTCGGGCCAGCGGTCCGCTGTACCCTGCCGACGTCGTGGTCCAACGCAGCACCAACCACGCCTGAGCCAACCGCTTGGACACCGACACCGTGGCGCGTGTCGCGTTCGTCCTCGCCGACGGCGCCATCCGCGCCGAATGCGCATCAGCGCTGGGCAAGAAGCTTCGCCGCCTATTCCCAAGCTCGGAGCCCAGGTGGTAACCATCGAACACAACGCCGGGGCATGACCGCAATAGAGGTTCACGGCCGGCGAAGCCACCGAGATCTCCGGTACGGACTTGCAGAAACGTGAGGCGGCGGCGACGCGGTCCGCCGCGGTGCGCTCACCGTGCCGGGACGAGCCCCATCGCCAGCACCGCCTCCCGCTCCTCCAGCAGCTCGGCCACCGAGCGGTCGATGCGCTCCCGGCCGAACTCGTCGATCTCCAGCCCGCGCACGATGTCGTAGCGCCCGTCGTGGGACGCGACGGGGAAGCCGGCGACGACACCCTCCGGCACGCCGTACGAGCCGTCGGACACCAGGCCTGCCGAGGTCCAGGTGCCGTCGGCGGTGCCGGCAACCCATTCTCTTACGTGGTCGATCGCCGCGTTTGCCGCCGATGCCGCCGACGATGCTCCGCGCGCCTCGATGACGGCCGCCCCACGACCGGCAACGGTCGGGATGAACACCTCACTGGCCCACGTCTCGTCGACGAGCTCGGATGCGCTCTTGCCGTTCACCTCGGCGTGGGACAGGTCGGGGTATTGGGTCGACGAGTGGTTGCCCCAGATGGTCAGCTTGCGCACGGCGGTCACCGGCACATCCAGTCGGGCGGCGAGTTGGGCGACCGCGCGATTGTGGTCTAGCCGCATCATTGCGGTGAAGCGATCGGGGGGAATGTCGGGGGCGTGGGCACGTGCGATGAGCGCGTTGGTGTTGGCTGGGTTGCCGACGACGAGTACCCGGACGTCGTCGGCGGCGTACGCGTTGAGCGCGGCGCCCTGTGGCCCGAAGATGCCGCCGTTCGCCTCGAGCAGGTCGGCGCGCTCCATGCCTTTGCTCCGGGGACGGGCACCGACCAGCAGCGCGACGTTGGCGCCGTCGAACGCCCGACCGGCGTCGTCGGTGATCTCGACGCCGTGCAGCAGCGGGAACGCGCAGTCGTCGAGCTCCATCGCCGTGCCTTCGGCGGCCTTCACGGCCTGCGGTATCTCAAGCAGCTTCAGCCGGACAGGCGTGCCGGGCCCGAGTAGGTCACCGGAGGCGATGCGGAAGAGCAGGGCGTAGGCGATCTGGCCAGCGGCGCCCGTCACGGTCACGGTGACCGGTCGTTCGTCCATGCTGGATCACTTCTCCTCGGCGTTGTGGGCGGCACCGGTGCTGGAGGGCAGGCCCGCATCCGATGTGGGTGAGCCGAGACTCGCCTTTGGGTTCCTGGCGTTCAATGCGGCGTCCAGCCTCGGGTAGACGCGGCGGGTGTTGAGCTCGAAGACCTTGGCGCGATCGCCCGGCGCCAGGCTCAGCGTGTCGACGTAGCGTCGGGTGTCGTCGAAGTGGTGCCCGGTTCGCGGATCGATCCCGCGGACGGCGCCGACCATCTCCGAGCCGAATAGGATGTTGTCGACGTCGATGACGTCGAAGAGCAGGTTGATGCCCGGCTGGTGGTACACGCAGGTGTCGAAGAAGACGTTGCCCATCACCGCGTCTTCTAGAGCAGGCCGGTCGAGCATGTCGGCGAGCCCGCGGAATCGGCCCCAGTGGTAGGGCACCGCGCCTCCGCCGTGCGGAATGATCAGTCGCAGGTCTGGAAAGTCCTTGAACAGGTCGGCCTGGATCAGCTGCATGAACGCCGTGGTGTCCGCGTTGAGGTAGTGCGATCCGGTGGCGTGGAAGTTCTGGTTGGTCACCGCGGACACGTGCACCATCGCCGGCACGTCGAGCTCGACCATCGCCTCGTAGAACGGGTACCAGCTGCGGTCGGTGAGCGGCGCGGAGGTCCAGTGTCCGCCGCTGGGGTCGGGGTTGAGGTTGCAGCCCACGAACCCTAGCTCCAGGACGCAGCGACGCAGCTCGGCCGCGGAGTTGCCGATCGGGACACCGGGCGACTGCGGAAGCTGGCAGACACCGATGAAGTTGTCCGGATACAGCTCGACCACCCGGGCGATGAGGTCGTTGCAGACCTCCGCCCAGCGGGTACTCACAGCCTCGTCGCCGAAGTGGTGCCCCATCGCGGAGGCGCGCGGGGAGAAGACGGTCAGGTCGACCCCGCGTTCGGCCATCAGGCGCAGCTGGCTGCCCTCGATGGATTCGCGGATCTCGTCGTCGGAGATCGTCGGGTACGGCGGCGGTGCCTCGTTTGCGCCGAAGGCGGCGCGCTGCGCCTCCCGCCATGAGGTGTGCGCATCCGGCGCGGTCGTGTAGTGGCCGTGGCAGTCGATGATCATGAACGCCTCCTGACCTCTCCAGTGGATTGGTGGGCGGATGGACGGGTCAGGCGCGCGGGAAGGCGGTGCCGTCGAAGAGCTTGCGGGCAGTGCGGACAACGCCCGAGCGGACGACACGGGGCGGGTTGGCGCTGCCGTCGACGATGACGTCGACGAGCAGGTGACCGGTGGGATGTTCGACGTCGACCTGCGAGCGGTGGGCCGGCCAGTCCGCGGTGAGATCGTGGCCAACCGCGCCGGGCAGGAGCATGCCGGTGACGACGCTGACCGCGGCCAGTACGCCGATGGAGGTGTGCGGCTGGACCGGGATGAAGGAGCGGGTGCATACCTGGCCGCCGTCTCGAGCCGGCGCGAGCAGGACGGTCTTGGGCACCGAGGACCCCGCCCCGTCGCCCAGGCCCATCAGCTGACCGGCCTTGCGGCGGAAGGCATCGATCCGCTCCAGGAATGCCGCGTCATCCGCCAGCTGCTGGTGCGTCTCGTACCCGTTCAGCCCCAAGGACTCCGCCATCGCCACGACCACCGGCATGCCGTTGTCGACGCAGGTGACCTCGATTCCATCGACGGAGTCCCGCACGTTCCCCGTGGGCAGGAGGTGGCCGGTCGCGGACCCCTCGGTGTCGGTGAAGGCGAGGACCACGGGCGCCGCGGTGCCGGGGACACCGGAGATGGCGACGTCGCCGCGGTACTCGACGCGGCCGCCGGGCGTCGGGAACGTGGCGACGGCGATGCTGTCGGAGTTGACCATACGGATCCGCACGCTCGTATCCCGCTGCCCCGCCGGCACCAGCCCGCGCTCGACCGCGAACGGCCCGACCCCGGCGAGGATGTTGCCGCAGTTCTGCCGATCGCTGACCGTGGGCTCGTCGACGCCGAGCTGGAGGAACAGGTAGTCGACGTCGGCGTCGGGGTGTTCCGATGGGCCGACGACGGCGACCTTGCTGGTCAGCGACGTGGCGCCACCCAGGCCGTCGATCTGCTGGGGATCGGGGGTGCCGATCAGGCGCAGCATCAGATCGTCGCGGGTGGCCGGATCCGCTGGCAGGTCACCGGCCTCGAAGTACAACCCGCGCGACGTTCCGCCACGCAGCATCGCGCAGCGCACTCCGGTGCCGTCGTACCCGCGGGCGTCACTCACCGTTGCTCTCCTTCAGGTACTTCTCGAAGCTGACGTACTCGATGCCGAGGTCCGGCAGCCGCTGACGCAGGCCGTAGCGGTCGAGCCCTAGCTCCCCCTGGGTGAAGGCGGCACGGCTGGCCGTCTCCTTTTCGATCCGCGCCCGGGACGCGGTCAGCGCCTGCGGGACGTCGCCGCGCGGCACCACCATGACGCCATCGTCGTCGGCCAGCACCACGTCCCCAGGACGAATGGTCTGACCACCAAGTACGACCGGGACGTTCACCGCACCAGCGGTCGCCTTCACCGTGCCCTGGGCGCTCACCGCCCGCGACCAGGCCGGAAAGCGCATCTCGTGCAACGCCGCGACATCGCGCACCCCGCTGGCCGTGACGACGCCCCGAACGCCCCGGTGTTGTAGGGCGGTGGCGAACAGCTCTCCGAACAGGCCATCGGTTGACGGCGAACTGGTGGCCACCACGAGGACGTCGCCGGGCCGGCACTGCTCCACCGCAACGTGGATCATCAGGTTGTCCCCCGGCCAGCACAGCACGGTGACCGCAGTACCACCCATCTGCGCTCCCGGCCACGCCGGTCGGAACTCCGGGCCGAGATAGCCGACCCGTCCGAGGGCCTCGTGCACGGTGGCCACGCCGTACTCTCCCAGGGTCTTGGCATCCCCGACGTCCGCCCGCGGCGGATCGGTCACCACCACGGTCCTCATGCTTGAGCTCCCATGATCTGTCGGCGGTGCAGACACAACGGTGCGCGCATGACGCTCTCCTTCTGAGGCAGTAGGGCGGAAGGGTCAGTGGTCGGCCGCGTCGAGCGCGGCGATGACGCCGTGAAAGTGGCTACGTGCCGCATCCTCGGCCCGGTCCGGATCGCGGTCGACGAGCGCCTGGATCAACTGCTCGAGCTCGGCGAGAGAGCGCTGCGGCCGGCCCGGACGCAGTGACAACTGGAACTGATGGCGCACGATCTGTGCCTGCAGCCGGTCAACAAGGCTGGCCGCGGTCGCCTGCCCCGCCGCGTCACGGACGAGGCCGTGCAGCTCCGCAATCAACGTGGAGTACTTCAGTAGCTCGCCGTCGCCAACCGCCTGGCGCATCAACTGGCCGTGCCCGCGCAGCCGCTCAAGCTGCTCGTCGGTGATCCGTTCGGCCGCCTTGCGGGCGATCAGGCCCTCAAGGGCCATCCGGCACTCAACGATCTCGACGGCCTCGGCGGTTGAGACCCGGCGCACGCGGGCTCCCCGGTTCGGGATGCGCTCCACGATTCCCTCGCCGATCAGCACGTCGATGGCCAAGCGGACCGCGCTTCGCGTCACGCCGAACAAGGCCGCCAACTCACCTTCGACCAACCGTTGGCCGGGAACCATGTCACCACGACTGATCGCGTCGCGGAGATGACCCTCGGCGAGATCGCGCCCGTTCGGGCCACTCGCCGGGCCGCCCGATTCCACCCGTGCTGCCCCATCCATGTGACCGAAGCTAGAAGTTGTCAGCTAGATTGTCAACAATATGGCCAACAGGATCTCTAACTACCTGCTGGCGCGCTCAACTGAGGAGCCGTCCCAACCAACAGCTCCTCGGTCCGGGTGGAGGAGCAGCTCCTCGGTCCGGGTGGAGGAGCGCCCGACGTGGCACCGGACATTCGACCTGGCGCAGCTATGGCCATCGATTGGACCGACCAGTGCATGCCGCCACAGGCGGCGACTTCTCGAGCGATTCTCACCAGCGCGGTCGGATCAGCAACGCGTCGGCCACGACCTTGTTGGTGATCCATCCAAGAAGGAGGAATTCCCGGCACGAGGTGCAGGTGTCGTGCCGCAGCAGGAGTGGAGGCGAGAGGTCGGTCAGATATTGCGGTGGGTGGCGTCGGCGTACGGGTTGACGTGCACAGATAGGTACGTAGGGCTGGACTTGCCAGCTTGCGGTGCCCGCTTGCGCTGCTCAGGTTACCGTCCGCGTCGGTGTGGTCCCATGAGGGCAGGACCGGCGCACGTCGGTGAGCGGGCAACGGCCGTCTCGGTTCGGGTGACGCGCCGTCGTCGGCTGTCCAGTGACGTCTGTACCAGTCGAGCGGCTCGCTCTACCCAAGGAGGGGCTATGTCGGGCGAAGGCTGAACCTGACCACGTGGGTTCCGGATCCACCCGGAACGCGATGGTCAGGATTCGGGAGCGTTGACGGTCTGCGGCTCGGACGGCAGGAGGCCGAGTTCGCCGAGGGGGTCGATGCGCGGCGCGCCGACACGCTACTGAACGTCACTTCACCGGCAGCAGCGGTCCCGTATGCCGCCGCCAGTAGCGCCGCGGGCGACCAACCAGGGGCTATGACCCGTTGATGTGGCGGCCTGGGGATCTGTTGTCCAGGGACAGCGTGTCGATCACGCTCTGCAGGTGGCGTCGGACGGCGGTCTCGGCCGCCTCGGGGTCGCCTGCACAGAGCGTGTCGATGATCTCGAGATGTTGTGGAAGGGAGACCGTGGGCCGGCCGGGGTGCATCGCCAGCCGGAACTGGTGACGCACGTTCTGCCAGCGAAGCCGCTCGAGGATGGCTCGGGCGGTGGCCTGGCCGCTGAAATCCCGGATGAGGCCATGCAGTTGCCTGTTCAGCTCGGAGTAGCCCAGCACGTCGCCGGATGCGACGGCCTCCTGCATGGCCGCGCCGACGGCGCGCAGCCGTTCGCGGTCATCGTCGGTCAGCCGTTTGGCCGCCTTGGCCGCGCACAGCCCCTCCAGTACCATCCGGACCTCGGTGATCTCGATCGCCTCGGCGACCGAGACTGCCCGCACCCGGGCTCCGCGGTTCTGCACCCGCTCGACGAGGCCCTCGCTGGTCAGCTGCACCAGCGCGGTCCGAACGTTCCCGCGGCTGGCGCCGAACTGCTCGGACAGGTCGGCCTCGACGAGGCGCTGATTGGCGACGAACTCGCCGTCGATGATGGCGCTGCGGATCGCGTCGACGACCGGGACCGGCCGGTCGGGGTCCGCCGCCTCGACGGTGCTCGAGCCTGCTGCCGTCATCCTTAACAGCCCCTACACGAAGATCGGTAACAGGAAAGGTTTCAACCATAGTCCGGCGGTTCGCCAGGAGCCGGGCGGACGCTTCGCCGCGCAGATTTGGTGCCGCCGCGCATCCCCTTCGTCGCACGTGGCATCGCTACTCCTTGGTCGTGCGAGTCAGCCCGCGTGGCCAGGAGAAACAAGATGGCCAACAATGCTGGCAATCCGGACGGCCAGATCGTAGAACTAATCTACGCAGAAATTGTCAACAATTTAGCCGACCATCTTGTGACCAAGGAGTCGGTGGCCGTAACGTCGTCAGCACCCCGCGAAGTCGGCCCCTGCCACGAACCAACCGGCTGATCATGGCCGGCGACGCCCTGGTTGCCCGCTATCTATGCCATGCCAACGCCGCATCACCCGAGGAGAACAGCGATGATCATCGGCTGCCCCTGCCGGCACACACCGTCCCACCGGCACTGGAGGCGTGGCGCAACCGGTAGATCGCCGGGCTCCAGGGCCCCGTCCCGTCGCCTCCACCCGGGCCGACCTGCACATGTCAGCGACGACGACCTGCGTCAGAGTATCGAGCCGAACCAGCTGTGGTTGATGGACGAACGTGGCATCGAGATGACGACCTTCTCGCCCCGCGCCACCGTCATCGCACGGACGGAACGGCCTCGCCGACTGCGGTGGGAGGGACACGTGCGGTCAGACGCCCGGGGTTTCTCCACCGGATCCGGCCGCGGACCGTGGGCCGATGCCTGTGACGGATGGCCCGGCCGGCAGACGCGGCGGTCTTCCCGCAGCGGGCGGCGCGGTCACGACTTGGCCCGGAACATCACACAGGAGAACCCATGAGTGCGACAAGCACCAAGACGCCGGGCTGGTTGGACTGGTACCAGAATCCGTCCAAGCCCGCCTTCACCGTGCCGCGGGGCGCCGTCGACGCGCACTGTCACGTCTTCGGTCCAGGGGCTGAGTTTCCCTTTGCCCCGGAGCGCAAGTACACCCCCTGCGACGCCAGCAAGAACCAGCTTTTCGCGTTGCGCGACCACCTGGGCATCAGCCGCAACGTCATCGTCCAGGCGACGTGCCACGGTGTGGACAACAGCGCGATGGTCGACGCTGTCCGGGCGTCCGGCGGCCGGGCGCGCGGCATCGCCACGGTCCGCCCGGACATCACCGATGCCGAGTTGCGCGGGCTGGACGAGGCAGGCGTGCGTGGCGTGCGGTTCAACTTCCTCAAACGCCTCGTCAACACCGCTCCTGAGGACGACCTGGCCGCCATCGCCACGAAGATCGCCCCGTTGGGGTGGCACATCGTCATCTACTTCGAGAGCGCCGACCTAGAAGAACTGGAGGGCTTCTTCGGCTCGCTGCCCACTGCGCTGGTGGTGGACCACATGGGTCGGCCGGACGTGACCAAGTCGGTCGACGGGCCGGAGTTCACGCGCTTCCTGCGTTTCGTCGACCACAACGACGTGTGGGTGAAGGTGAGCTGCCCCGAGCGACTCAGCGTCACCGGACCAGCGGCCCTCGATGGCGAGCGGCACGCCTACACCGACGTGGTGCCCTTCGGGCGCCGAGTCGTCGAGGAGTTCCCCGATCTCGTGCTGTGGGGCACCGACTGGCCCCATCCCAACCTCACCGACCACATGCCCGACGACGGGCTCTTGGTCGACTACGTGCCCCAGGTGGCCATCACCTCCGAACAGCAGCACAAGCTGCTGGTGGCCAACCCGATGCGTCTGTACTGGCCGGGCGAACGTGCCTGACCTCGGCCGGCACCTCACTTCTGCGACCGACAAGGCGGTTCCGTCCATGCAGCACTCCAATGCGTCGAACCGGATCAACCGACTGCCGATCTCCCGGTACTACAAGATCACATTGGTGGCCGTCTCCTTCGCCTACTTCTTCGAGTTCGCCGACATCAACAGCTTCGCGGCCACGGTTCCCCGCCTGCTCAAGCTGTGGGGGGTCACCGTCAACCAGGTGGCCTACGTCACCTCGCTGTCGTTCGTCGGCATGTTCTTCGGGTCCCTGATCGCCGCCTGGATCGCCGACCGGTGGGGACGTAAGAACGCGTTGACCATCACCACGCTGTGGTTCTCGGCGTTCTCGTTCGCGGCGATCTTCTCGTGGAACATCGTCTCGCTCGGCGTCTTCCGTGTCCTCACCTCGGCCGGGCTGGCGGCGATGACCGTGGTGGCGGTCATCTATGTCAACGAGATGTACCCGGCCGCGGTCCGCGGCAAATACCAGGCCTACGCCCTGGTCATCGGCATCTGCGGCACGCCGGTCACCAACCTCATCGCCAGCTTCGTCGTACCGCTGACCGACTGGACGTGGCGGCTGGTGTATCTGTGGGGCTCCCTCGGCGTCCTCTTCCTCCTCTTCGTCCGGCACCTCAGGGAGTCCCCGCGCTGGTATGAGAGCAAAGGCGAGTACCGCAAGGCAGACGCCGTCCTGAACGAGATCGAAGCCCAGGTCGCCGCCGAGAAGGGCCCCCTTCCCGACCCCGCTCCTCCGGTCTCCGAGAAGCCGCCCGTCAAGGCTCCGCTCACCCTCCTGCTGCAGAAGAAGTACCTGGCGCCGACGATCCTGCTCACGATCCTGTGGGTGACGCAGACCATCGGCTTCTTCGGCTTCTCGAGCTGGGCCCCCACCCTGCTGGCCAAGGAAGGCTTCAGCGTGGAAAAGTCGATCTTCTACGTCGCGCTCGCCACCGTCGGCGCACCGCTGGGCTCCTACCTGGCCTCCGTGGTCACCGACCGGTTCGAGCGAAAGTGGTCCCTGGTGATCTTCGGCACGGTCATCGCGATCTCCGGCCTGTTCTACGGGCTGACGTTCAACCCCATCGTGATCGTCGTCTTCGGCTTCCTCCTGAACCTGTTCGAACGCGGCTTCACGGCACTGGCGTACGCCTACTCCCCGGAGCTGTTCGACACCCTTGGCCGGTCACGGGGCACCGGGACCGCCTACGGCATCGGCCGGCTGTCGAACGCGGTCGGTCCACTGATCATCGCGGCTCTGTACATCGGGACCGGCTACAAGAGCGTCTTCTTCTTCATCGCCGGCTGCTGGTTGGTGGGCGCGGTCGTACTGGCTGTCTTCGGGCCCAGGACCCGGCGGGCCCGGATCATGGCCGCGGTCGAGGAGGCACAACCGGCACCGGTGTAAGCCCATGCGCTCCTTGATCGCCCGCCGGAACCGGCCGGCCTTGCGATCCGCGGCCGCGGACCGCCTGCAAGCCCGACGCAAAGCGCGTCGGGCTTGCAGGCTGCCCAGCTGAGGTGGCCGACGCGGCCCAACACCGCCGTCAACCCGTACGGCTGCCGGTCCGTCCGCTAGGTGGCTGGTGTCTTTCGCGGCGCGTCGGTCCCGCTGATGCCGGCTCTGCGGATCGAGAATCACATGGTTGTGGTTCTCGTTCCGGGGGTGCCGGGTGACGTTGGGGCATGCTGATCGTCAGGGTGATCTGCTC
>WNGE01001079.1_pt1 | contig 35787 bp, 39 predicted proteins | sample 5400651 | NCBI WGS metagenome assembly WNGE01 (sample SAMN13153370, study PRJNA577476) | soil metagenome | isolation source: 60 cm soil or saprolite under grassland replicate 2 | place: USA:California | collected 2016-06-15
GGCCGCGGCACAACGGAAGGGCTAATCGTCCTCCGTCCCCGAGTCTGGCGATCTGAGGAGCTCGGGAGGACGCCTCCACCGCTCTCCAGGCGCAGGAAGACGATCACCTTCCCGTATTGCGCGGGATGCTCTTTTCGATCGTCTTGAATCCCTTCCACGGTGGCGCGGCGAGAAGAAAGGCCTTGCCGAGCGGAAGGAAGACCTCATCACTAAAGCGGCCGTCTCTCTTCAACGAATGGTAGCCTTCGGCGTCGCGGTACACGGGGATTCTCACTTCTCTCTTGAAGCTGGCGAAATCGTGGGCGTGCTCGAGCTTTTCGATCTCGATGTCGGTGACAGGAAGGCCCTTCTCCTTCACGAGAGCGCGCAGCGCCGCCTTCCTGCTCTCTGACTCGGACTCATCGGAGAAATCGAATCCTTCCTTGGCCCAGTAATACTTGCCGACCGAGAGGGAAGCGTTCAACCGGAATTGATGGAAGCCGAGGTCGCGGAAGAGTCGCTCGTAGTGCCGGAAGAGCGTCGAGGCGTAACCCGACGTCTGCGCCGTCAGGCGGATGTGCTCGACGTGGACGATTTTGAGCCTCGCGCCCGAAAAGTAGGCGAGCATCGGGAGCTTCGGATCCCTCACGGACTCGAAGCTCAAGGTGAGCTCCCCGACATCCTCATTGCCCTCGAAGATCTGAGTGTCGTAGATGATCCGGCTCTTGCCGAAGAGGAGGAGGTTCTCCCGGTGTTCGAACTCGTGGGTCCGGGCGGAGAGCGCCTCGAAGAGAGCGCAAGGCGAGATCGCGTTTTCAAAGATGCGCTCCCAGCGCCTCAAGAGCGTCGCCCGGGAGGGAACCTTCCGGATGAGGAACCGGCTTCCCTTCCCCTTCTTCCTGACCAGCATCGGGTCGAACTCAGCGCCGTCGATGATGGTCGGGTCGCGCGCGGCTCCGAAGAGCTTCCTCTCCCCGATCAGCTTCTCGAAGTCCTGGAGGATCTCTTGTCTCGACGGGGAGACACGGTAGGACCTCTCGTTTGTTCGACTCTGGTCGCTGACCACGCAAAGACGAGTCTAGCTGCCGGCGCCGCCCTGCCGGGGATAGACTCCGCGGAGGACGATCTCGAGAAGCGACATGACTGATTCCCTCCAGGCGCTTTTTCGCCCCGACCGCATCGCTGTCATCGGCGCCTCCGCTAAGCCGGGAAAGCTGGGATTCACGATCTTCAAGAACATCCTGGACGCAGGTTTCGGCGGCCAGGTCATTCCCGTCAATCCCAAGGGAGAGCCGATCCTCGGGGTCCCTTCCGCCAAATCGATCGAGGAAATCCCGTCCGGCACCGATCTGGCCGTCGTCATCATTCCGGCTCCATCGGTCGCGGGAGCGATTCTCCAGCTGGGCGAACGGAAGGTTCGGGCGGCGATCGTCATCACCGGAGGATTCGCCGAGTCCGGCCCGGATGGAGCCCGCCTGCAGGAAGAGGTCAAGCAGAACGCCGCGCGATGCGGGATTCGCGTCGTCGGGCCGAACTGCCAGGGAGTCAACTACCCGCACCACGGCCTCTGCGCGTCTTGGCCTCTCGTCACCCGGAAGGGGGCGATGGCCATCGCCTCCCAGAGCGGGACGGTCGGCGCGGCGCTGATTGACTGGGCCGCCGAGGAAAGACTCGGCTTCTCGGCCTTCGTGAGCATGGGAAACAGGATCGACGTGGACGAGGCGGATCTGATCGAGTTCTTCGCCTCTGATCCGAACACGAAGGTGATCACCCTGTACATCGAGGGGGTGAGGGACGCAGGGAAGTTCCTGGCCGCGGTCAGGAAGTGTCTCAAACCGATCGTGATCTTCAAGGCCGGACGGACCGCCCAGGGACGCAAGGCGGCCGAGTCGCACACCCGCTCGCTCGCAGGCAAGGACGAGATCTATGACGCGGTCTTTCGGCAGCTTCACATCCACCGCGCAGAGTCCCTCGAGGAGCTGTACGATTTCTCGAAGGCGCTTGCCTATGTGCCGCCGCCGGCCGGGCCGCGGATGCTCATCGTCACCAGCTCCGGAGGGTCGGCGATCATCGCCACGGACGTCGCAGCGGAAAATGGTTTTCGGATCAGCCCCCTGCCCGACGCTCTTGCATCGCAGTTGCGAGAGGTTCTGCCGCCTCATTTCATCGTCGGTAACCCGCTCGATCTGACGGGGGACGGCGACGCCGGAGTCTTCCGTCACGTCATCGCGACCGCACGCGATCACTACGACGTCGTCATGACGATATTCGGGGACCCGATTCCCGGGGCGTCCGAGGCCCTGGAGCCGGGGAAGCGCGACCTCGTGGCGTATCTCGGGGGTGCCGATGTGGAACGGGCCGAGAGGCTCCTCTTTCACGAGAAGGGGATCGCCGTCTTTCCGACGCCCGACCGCGCCGTCAAGGCCCTTTCCTGCCATGTCCGTTTCGCCCGCGATCTCTTCCCGATCGCAGCTGAGGCTGCTCCAGCGAGCGCAGTCCCCGCGGCGTCCGGGAGATCCCTCTCCCCGGCTGACTCGATGGAGTTCCTGGCGCACGAGGGGATCCCCGTCGTTTCTTCGCGACAGGCGGAGAACGAGGAGGAGGCTGCTACCGCCGCCCGGCAGATCGGGTATCCCGTCGTGGTGAAGATGAACTCCCTGGACGTGACGCACAAGAGCGACGTCGGAGGAGTCATCCTGAACGTCAAAGACGAAGCGGGAGTCCGGAAGGCTTTCCGGGACCTCGCTGGCATCGCCGAAAGGCTCGGAGCGCGCCAGGGCGGAGTCCTGGTGAGCGCCATGGCCGCGCCGGGACTCGAGATCATCATCGGAGTCACGCGCGATCTCCAGTTCGGTCATGCCGTGATGTTCGGCATGGGAGGCACCCTGGTCGAGGTCCTCCGCGACGTCTCGTTCCGGATCGTTCCATTCTCCGAGAAGGACGCGGCCGAGATGATCGAAGAAACCAAGGGAGCGAAGCTGCTCAAGGGAGTGCGTGGAGGCAGGCCCGCCGACATGGCGGCGCTCCGCCAGCTCCTCGTTCAGGTCTCCGACCTCGTGGCGAGACACGGGGAGATCGATGAGATGGACCTGAATCCGGTCATCGTTTACGAAAAGGGGCTGACGGTCGTAGACGCCCGCGTCGTCCTGTCCGCTTAGAACGGCTTGACCGGCGAGGCAGGCGTCCGCCCCCGGGTCATCTCACTATAACGTTCGGCCTACCGCGGTGGCGACGGCGGCCACGCCGACAAGGGTCTCGGCGAGGAGTTTGGGCGTGAGTGACTGCGGCCCATCGGAGAGTGCCCGCTCGGGATGCGGGTGGACCTCGATCAGGAGCCCGTCGGCGCCGCACGCGATCGCGGCGCGCGCCATCGGCGGGACGAGCGAGGACATCCCGGTGCCGTGGCTTGGATCCACGATCACGGGCAGGTGCGACCATTGCTTCAGGAGGGGCACCGCCGAGAGATCCAGGGTGTTCCGTGTGGCTCTCTCGAAAGTCCGCACCCCCCGCTCGCAGAGGATCACGTTGCGGTTGCCGCTCGCGAGGATGTACTCGGCCGCCATCAGGAATTCCTCGATCGTCGCCGCGAGGCCGCGCTTCAAGAGTACCGGCTTCTTCGCTCTGCCGCAGGCCTGCAGGAGGTTGAAATTCTGCATGTTGCGCGTGCCGATCTGGAGGCAGTCGGCGTACCGCTCGACGAGCGGCACGGCCTCCGGCGTCATGACCTCGGTGACCACGGGAAGCCCGGTGACCTCGCGGACCCGCGCGAGAAGCTTCAACCCTTCTTCGCCCAGTCCCTGGAAGGAGTAGGGGCTCGTGCGCGGCTTGAAGGCGCCGCCGCGCAGGAGCCGGACGCCAACGGTCTTCGCCGCCTCGGCGACTTCCTCGAGCTGCTCCCAGCTCTCCACGGCGCACGGGCCGGCGGCGATCACGATCCGCCGGGCTCCCACCGCAACCGCGTTCGATGCCTCCCCGACTTCGACGACCGTGGATTCCGGCGTGAAGTCCCGGGAGGCGAGCTTGAAGGGTTTCAGGACGCGGATGCACTCGGCGACGCCCGGAAGGGCCGCCAGCACACCGGCGTCCGCGACTTGGCGGTCGTCGCCGACGAGGCCGATGATGGTGCGCTCCTGCCCGCGGGAGAGGTGCGGCGCGAAGCCGAGCTCCCGGATGCGGGCGAGGACTCCTTCGATCTCCGCCTCCGAGGCGTGCATCTTCATGACGACGATCATGGCCGACTTCCGGCAATCCCTTATCACAGGTGGAAGGAGATCCGGTCATTGGACCTGACTTTCGGCCGCAGGCGTTCGCTTCGCGAACGGCGGCCGAGAGAGTCTAGACCGGGGCTGGATTCTCCGGTGCCCTTTGAAATCTCTCGCAACGCCACCCACACCCTTTCTCTGCAACCTGCTGGCGGACGCCTCCTCTTCTCAGCGTCCGAGAGCTTGTCGGACAAATCGGCTGCCGGCTTCGAGTACCTCGTCCGCACGAGCGGTATGCGGGGAGTGGCCGCAGCGCGGCAGCACGAGCGATTCGGCCGGCCCCTTGACCTGCGTCAAGACGGCATCGACCTGCGCCAGCGTGCCGTACTCGTCGTCTTTGCCCTGCACCACCAGGACAGGGCTCTGAATGGCCGGCAGGTACTCCTGGATGTTCCACCGGGCAAACTCGGGCCGGAGCCACACATCGGTCCACGTTCGGAACATCGAGTCGGTGTTGGCGCCGTGATAGCGCGCGAGCCGCTCCCGCAGACGCGTCGTTTCGTACTCTTCGGCGATTCGGGCGATTTTCTCCGTGCAGATGGTTTCGACGAAGACGTGAGGCGCCTCCAGGACGAGTGCGCGAACGGCGCCAGCTCTTAGCGGGGGACCCTGCGGTCCCCCGAACCCCCTGGGCCGGGCACCGGCATAGATGACCGCGATCGAAGCGCCGTCGCTGTGGCCGAAGAGGACGACGTTCTGAAGGTCGAAGCGTTCGATAACGGCGGGGAGCACATCAAGCGCTTCGTCGTGCATGAAGGCGACCGGCCGCGGGCCACGCACGGGATCGGACGCGCCGTAGCCCAGCCGGCTGTAAACGAGCGCGCCGCAGCCGGTCGCCGACGCCAGGCGGTCGGGAAAGTCGCGCCACATCTCCAGACAGCCCAGGCCTTCGTGCAGGAACACGATCGTCGGCGCGTCCCCCGGCCGCGGTCCGATCCAGCGGTATTCGAGGTGCTGTCCGAGGACTTCGAGCGGCGGCAACGAGGAGAGAGCTGCTAGGACCCCGTTCCGCGGCGAGCCGCGCCGGCGACGAGTCTCTCGGCGGAGACAATGGCGCGCTTGTGCGTGCCCCGGCCGATCTCGCCCGCGTTGTCAGCGGCCGAGACCTCGAAGACGAAGAGTTTTCCATCCCGCCCGACCAATCTCGCGGTGGCGGTCACGGTGATACCCTCGGGGGTGGCGGCTGTGTGGACGACGTCCACGGAAACGCCGACGGAGGCCTCGCCTTCACGCAGATGCGGACCGAGGATGCGCGCGGCCGCAACCTCCATGAGACCCACCATGCGGGACGTCGCGAACACGGAAGGGAAAGAGTCTCCGGGCTCGAAGTTCAAGACGTTTGCGAGATCGGAAGGGCCCACGGTCAATCTTGCGGACGCGGTGGAATTGACGGCAGGTTCGCTCATAGTTGTGCGGACTATACGACGCTTCCGGCGGCCTTTTTGAGCACCCAGGTCGTCATGCACCGGCGATCCTGAACCACGGTGGTCTTCAGAGGATCGGCCAGAGTGCCTCCCAGTCCGGATGTGAGGTCGAGAAGATATGGTTCGTCGACGAGAAATCGCTCGGTGCCGTCGGGCAGGGCGAATCGTCGCCCGCCCAGGGGCGTGAAGCGGCATTCCATGCCGATGGACGATGCGAGGCGGCAAAAAAAGAGGCCGTTGGGTTTGACGAGGCGCCAGGTGCCGCGAAGCAACGCCTGGAAGTGGGACTCGTCCCGGGCGAAGTGGAGAACGGCGCTGCTGATGACGACGTCGGCGGCGTGATCTGGAAAGCTGCTGGATTCCACCGCTTCCGTCCGGAAGTTCGAGAGAGGAAGCTGCGGGGCGAGCCGCTCGGCGAGCGACTGCACGGAGCGGATGGCAGCCGGGTCGGGATCGACGGCGAAGACCTGGTAGGCCTGGCGCAGGAAGAAGACGAGGTTGCGCCCCTGGCCGCAGCCCGCGTCCAACACCGTCATTCCGGGGCCGATTCGGCCGCGCAGAAGCTGATCGAAGAGATAGACGTCGATCTGTCCGAAGAGTGACGAAAGGTCCATCATGGCGAGATTGTAGAGTCGCCCGACGCCGTCGCGCTCGGCGAACTCGGTCCGTCAGTAACGACCGCCCAGGAACGCGGCTCTCAGGGCCGAAGTCTGTTCTGTTGACCGATGGAGTATGCCTCGCGCATGAGGTCCGCCAGCGGCTCGTCGATGTCGCCCGGCTACTGCAGACGGAATTGATAGCCGTAGCCCAGCCGCCCGAACGACTCGACACGACGGAGGGCCGGGTGCTCGACGCGCCTCTTCAGCCAGAGGCCGGCATCGAGGTAGCTCCGGCGCACGACCGCGCCGGCGAAGCGAACCCTGCCTTGAATCACGATTCGGGTCTTCTGGGCATAGACGGTCACGGGACCGCACGCTCTGGCCAGAGCAACGAAGCGGTCGGAGGCGTCTCGGAGCGCCTTCGGCTTGCCCCGGAAGTGATCAGCAAGCCTGTAGCGCCCGCAGGAGTGCCAGAGGTTCCTGGTGACGGATCTATGGCCGCATTTCGGGCATCGCCAAAGACGCCGTTTTGCTCTGTCAGCCGCCATGGACGCCCCTACAATAGGCGGCGCACGCGCGGATCTCGCAGGCCGTCGGCGCCGACGGGAAGCGCCGTCAGAGAACCTGCCTCGAGAAACATGGCTCTTGTGGCAATGTCAAGATGGGCGCGGATGTGCTGGCCGGTCAGAATGACGGCCTCCCCCGTCTCGGCCGCTCTTCGGATCCAGTCGAGGACACGGCCTGTCATGAGCTCGTCGAGTCCCGCAAGGGGATCGTCGAGCAGCCAGACCCTTGGGCACGCCATGCCAAACCGCGCCAGCGCCAGCTGCTGCTGGCCTCCGCCGCTCAACTGATTCGGGCGCGCACCGCGTCGCGATCGGATGCCGGTGAAGAGGCTGGCAAGCTCGAGGGCGCGGCGGCGCCAGCCGGAGCGGGCCGCGGCGCGAAAGGCGCCGACACGCAGATGCTCGTCAACCGTCATCTCCTTCCAGAGCCGGCGCCGGTCGGAGAGGAGGATCATTCCTCGAGCGGCCCGGGCTTCCGGTGCAAGGTCTTGCACCGGCTCGCCATCGAGAAGGATGGCGCCACTTCTGCTCTGCCCTGCAGAGTTTCGAGCAGCGTGGATTTCCCGGAGCCGTTGGCGCCCAGGATCGTTAGAAGCTCTCCGGACTCTATAGAGAAGGCGACCCCCGAGAAGACCCTCACTCCCGGATAACCGCCGGTCAAACCGCGCGCCTCGAGCCTGGCCATCACGACGTCACGACGGGAGCGCCCCACGCGCAGCCTCGGCGAGAGCCCGAGGAAGCGTGTCTCTCCACCCTCGAGCACGAGGAGCTGATTGGCCTGCTCGCCGGCGACCGGACCGTGTTCGACCCACACGACCGCCGCGCCCTGGCGGCGCGCCCCTTCGATCAGGCCGGAGATCCGCTTCGCCACTTGCGGGGTCAGCCCGGCCAGGGGCCGTCGAGGAGAAGGACCGCCGGTTTGAACGCGAGCGCCCGAGCGAGCTCCAGGCGCTTTCCCTCTCCCACGCTCAACTGGCCGGCCGGGCCTGCCTTCGAGTGCTTTCAGTTCAAAATCCTCCAGGAGCCTGTCCACATCGCCGAGGACACCCGCGCGCTCTGCCGCAATGGCGACGTTCTGGCCAACCGTCCAGTCGGAAAACGGCTTGGGAGACTGGAACGTACGGGCCAGACCGCGCCGGGCACGCGCCGCGGAGCCGCGAGGAGGCGGGGCTCCGCCGAAGAGGATCGCTTCCTGCGCGGCCGGAAGCCTCCCCGCAATCGCCAGGAGAAGCGAGGTCTTGCCGGCGCCATTGGGGCCGAGAACCCTGGAGACCCACGAGGATGGCGGCCGCGGCACCTGAGGCCACGAGGGTGACGCGGGTCAGAACCACAGGCCCGAAGGCGACCGTTTGAAGCCAGTAACCTCCGGGAATCACGCGATAGGTGGCGCTCGCCGTCAGAAGAAGCAGGTTCTGAAGGAGGAAGGCGATACCCAGTGTCAACGCCAGACCATTCACCTCCCGATCGGGCATCCGGCGGACGAGGGGGGGCAGCGCGGCTCCCAGAAGCGCCCCGACGAAAACGGTGAGCGCGAGCCCCGCCGGCCACGGCCAGCCCATCCCATCGCAGAGGACATAAAGGACGTATCCGCCCGCGAGAACGAACTGCCCGTGTGAAAGATTTGTCAGACGCCCGGTCGCGACGATGAGCGAAAAGCCCGCTCCGATGCCCGCATAGATCAGGCCGAGCGCGATGCCGGACGCGACGGCCTGCACCAGCACCGTGCTCAGGGCGCGAGATGATAGATGAGGACCGGAGAGGATCCGCTACGTCTTAGCTTGTCTCCGGGTCCGCCGCGCGAGGAGTCTCCCAGACCACGCGTGCCTGCTCCGGTCGCAGCGCGAGGAGTCTCCCAAGGGGGAGGAGCCTCGCGCCGCGGGAGCGAGAGCGAGCGAGGGACCAGGCGAGCGATCGAGGCCGCATCCGGCCGAGTCGCTCGCCGGTGCGCCGCAGGCGCAGGTCCCGAGCGAGCGGAAGCGACGGTTAGCTCGCGGCGACTGGCTCCTTGTCCCGCAGGACCCTCCGCAGGAGTTTCCCTTGCAGCGTTCGCGGGAGCTCCGTGACGAACTCGACGATCCGAGGCAGCTTGTAGATCGCGATGTGCTCGCGGCAGCTGTCGAGGATCTGCTGCTTCAGCTCATCGCTGCCCGTGTACCCGGGCTTCAGGATGATGAACGCCTTGACATTCTGCCCGCGGACAGGGTCGGGAATCCCGATCACGCCCGCGTCGGCCACGGCGGGGTGCTTCAAGAGAGCGTCCTCGATCTCCTCGGGACCGATCCGGTAGCCGGAGCTCTTGATCAGGTCTTCCTGGCGCGACACGAAGCTCAGGTATCCGTCCTCGTCTATCGTGCAGAAGTCGCCGACCAGAACCCACCCTTCGCGGATCAAGGACTTCTGCTTCTCCAGCAGGCCGTCCTCGAGCGGGCGCCAGTAGATCGTTCCCGTGGGACCACGGGCATAGAGCCTGCCCAGCTCTCCCGGCTTGGCGACCTTGCCTTCCTCCGTGATGACCTGGATCTCGTAACCCGGGATCGCGGTGCCGATGGCTCCGGGCTTGACATTCCTGGTGGCCACACTGGAGACGAAGACGTACATCATCTCCGTGGTGCCGAGGCCCTCGTAGATCTCCTGGCCGAAGCGGGACTTCCAGTCGAAATAGGTCTTGGCCGTCAGGGATTCGCCGCCGCCGGTCAGGACGCGCAGGCTCGACAAGTCGTACTTCTTCTCCGCCCCCTGGACCTCGAGCATCTTGCGGTAGGCCGTGGGCAAGGCGCTCAGGATCGTCACCTTGTGACTCTGGATCTGATCGAACATCCCATCGGGCGTGAACTTGGGAATCAGAGAGGCCGCGGCGCCGAACCGGAAGGGGATCGAGGTCACGGTCGAATACCCGGCGGCCAGCGAGATCGGCGCCGGGCCGCAGATGACGTCCTCGGGTTGAACCTTCCATCCGTACTTGCCGAAAGTGTCCGGGACGATCAGGGCCTCTTCCATGTAGTGGGCCGTTCCCTTGGGCATGCCCGTCGTTCCCGATGTGTAGAGAAGGACGGAGACCGCCGTGCGCGGGCGGCGGACCGGGTCCAGGACCGGAGACTCGTTGGCGGTGATCTCCTCGTATGAGAGAAGACCCTGTGCCTTGAGCTCCTCCGGTTGCCCGCCGAAGACGATCACGTGTTTGACAGTCTTCAAGTTCGGCCGTGCCTTGACGACCCCCTCCAGAAACGCCGCCGCCACGACGATCACCTTCGCCTCAGCGTTGTTGGCGATGTGGGCGATCTCATTGGGAGAGAGCATGGGCGAGGTCGGGACCATCACGGCCCCGATCTTCAGGACACCGAAGTTCGTGAACAGGGCGGGTGGGACGTTGGGCGATCGGAGCATCACCCGGTCCGCTTCCTCGACGCCGAGCTTCTTTAAGGCGTTGCCGATCTTGTTGGACGCCCCCAGCACTTGCTTGTAGGTGATGACCTTGTCGGCGATCAGGATCGCGCGGCTGTCGCCCCTGCCCGCCGCCACCTGCTTGTCGAGAAGCTCCTCGGTGCTGTTCAAGGGATCCGGGTAGCTCTCGAACTCCTTCAGCTTGTAGATCCGCTGCGGCTGGAACTCCTTCGGGGGCAGGTATTCCGCTGGGATCTGGCTCAACGGCTCGCCTCCTGCGTGTCCTCCTCGTCCTCGGTCGTCGGCAGCTTGCCGGCCTCCTTGGCCAGGTCGTCGAGAGCCTTTTCGCACCCGACGAGTCCCCCCCTCGCCTGATCCTGACGCGGATAGGCGTCCGTGGGGTAGCGATCCTTCGGATCGCCGAAGACGAGGACGGCGGGGGTGGCGCGGCCGAAGTCGGCCTCCAGTCCACCCTTCATGCCGAAGACCGCCCGCACCGTCGCGGGAGGGCCCGTCAGGGCAGAGTGGTAAAAACGGAACACGTCCTCGACACTGGCCACGTCGATCGCCTCGGCGTCCACTTTCAGGCTTTTCAACTTCTTGATCTTCTCCAGAGCCGCAGCGTTGTCGCACGGGTACTGCCCACCCGGCTTGTCCTTGCTGGAATAGTAGAACTTGACCTTCATGGTTTCTCCTCTTCAAAAATCCATGGGACAATTCACCTGGAATTCCGTCTCGAAGTAGGCGTCCCCCAGCCACTCGGCGATGTGGACCCGATGCTCCTCCAGGAGAGTCAGATCCGCCCCGAACTCCAGACAGACGATCGACCGCACCTCACCGTCGAAGAAACGGATGGCGTAGCGGCCGGCTTCGACCGGAGGGGCATCGATGATCTTGATTCCCTCGAAGCCGAAGCCGATCCGATGGATAACGTCGTGAAGCTCGTAGGGGACACCCCCGATCGAGAGAGACGACGCACCGGACCAGAGTGGCCCGTAGCGCCGCTCGAATTCCTCACGGAGGTTGGCCACACCTATCCTTTGCCGGCTTCTTTCTTCTTGATCGGGGGCTTTGGACACTCGTCGTCGAAGCCACCGTTGGGAACCATCACGGTGAAGGGCCATGCCCGAGCCTTGCAGTAGCCGACGTACGCCCGCAGGATGTTCGGGTCGAGCGCCGGCTCGAAGTACTCGCAGCACTTGTAATTCGATGCTTCCTTTACCTTCTCGGTCTCCGCCATATTGCGTTCTCCTCTCAGACCTTGTGCAGGTCCGCGATGAACTTGGCCCGGCTGCCCACCAGATCTTCCTTCTTGAGACGACTGCCGCTGAGCGGCTTGCCCCGCATGCTCTTCGTGACCTGCTTCTGCTGCCCCGTGAAGGGATCGGGCCGCGACTGGGGAGCCGGTCGGATCTTTCCTTCACCGGTGATCCCGGCGCCGTTCTTGTCCTCGGCATAGCCCGGCAACAGGTCGACCTTCCCTGAGGCTTCCGTGGGTCCGCTCAGAAGCTGACCCTTGGAGAATTTCACAGCATAGAGGGTGTCGCAGCCGGCGCACTTCGTGTTGCCGCTGAAGTTCCAGAACGGGTAGGGATCGAGGAAGTTCTTCGTGGAGCATTTGGTGCACGTGAGCACCAGTCCCTGTTTGATCATTTCAGATCACCTCCGCCTCTTCCATCTTGGCCAGTTTGTCCTTCGTCCACCCGAGCAGCCTCCCGTACACCTTCTCGTTGTCGGCGCCGACGGGCTTGAGCGCCCACTTGATACGCGGCGGCGTCTCGGACATCTTGAAGGCCGGACCCTGATGGTGGAGGTCTCCGTAGATGGGATCGTCGATCCACTGAACGGAACCGCGCAGCTTCCAGTGCGGATGCTCGGAGACTTCCTTGGCGTTCCAGACGGGCTGGTTGTTGATGCCGGCCTTATCCAGCAGGGTGGCCACATCTTCCTTGGTCTTGTCCTTGGCCCAAGCCTCGAGGGCGTCGTAGAGGATTGTCTGGTTCTCCGCCTTGACGCGGTCGTCGTGCTTGGCGTATGTCGTGGCGAGGTCCTTCTTCCCGATGACGTCGCAGAGCTTCTTGAAATCCTCGTCCGCGTGGGCGCTGACGAGGATGTAGCCGACTTCGGCCTCCTGGGGGTTCTTGGAGTCCGGGTAGGAGGACTTGCCGCACTGGATGATCCCGTGCACGCACAGCTCCGTGTCCCAGTTGCCCCAGCGTTCCCGCCGGATTCCGTACCGCCCGTAGAGCGGGAGCGCGGACTCGAGCTGCCGCGTGACGCCATGAACCTGCGAGTACTCGATGAAGGTCCCCTCGCCGGAGACGTTGTCCCGCCAGTAGAGGGCCGCCAGAATCGTGACGGCAGCCATCATGCCGCCCCAGTAGTCCGCCAGCCAGATCGTGTGCTTGGCCGGCGTTCCACCCCGGTCTGCGGCTTCGCCGGTGATCCCGAAGGCGCCGCCCATCGCCTGGCCCAGGATGTCGTAGGAGGCCCGGACGCGTCCCGGCCCCCAGCCGCCGAAGCCACCCAGCCACTGGTAGACGATGCGGGGGTTGACCTTGGAGAAGTGCTGATATCCGATCCCCCACCGGTCGAACGTCCCGGGCCGGTAGTTCTGGACCATCACGTCCGACTTGGCCGCGAGCTCCAGCATGGCCTGCCTCGCCTCCGGCCGGTGGAAGTCGAGGCTGACGAACTCCTCGTTGGGGTTGGCCCCGAAGAAGCCCAGGCCCGTGCCCGCCTCCGGAACCCAGCGGGAGAGCGGGTAGAGAAGGGGTTCGTTGAACGGGGTCGTGTGACGCATCGGCTCGCCGCGTCTCGGCGCCTCGATCTTGATGACCTCGGCTCCCAGCTCGGCCAGATAGCTCGCGCAGGAGGGACCGAGGATGTACTGCGTGCAGGATAAGACGCGATAGCCCTTCAGCACTTCCGGCTTTCCGGCAGCCGTCTTATGGTCGAAGAGCTGCTGACAATAGGTTTCGAAATCGGGTGCGGTTGCCATCTTGTTTTACCTCCTGGTTCCCGGACCTAGACCACGCCGCGCTTCTTGAGCCCGGCGACATCCGTCGGCCCAAGTCCCAGCAGCTTCAGGTAGATCTCTTCGTTGTCGTATCCGAGCGGCCGGCCGATCCATTTCAGGCGGCCCGGAGCCTTGTGCGCGATGAACGGCGTCGTGCCGTAGAGAACCTTCCCGTAGAGCCGGTCCTCGAACTCGTCGACGTGCCCGCGGTATTTGAAGTGCGGGTCCTCGGCGACCTCGTCGATGTAGTTCACGCCGCCGGACGCGACCTGCTGAGCGAGCAGCTCCCGCATCGCGTCCGCCCGGGAAAAGTCCTTCTGCCAATCGGCGAGAACCGTATAGGTCTTCACTTGCTTCAAGTGCGGAAGCCGCGCCACGACCACGCGCAGGCTCTTGTCGTCCAAGATCTCGTCCTCCAGGTCGGAACGTGTCTGGCCCACCGTCCGCCAGATCCGGTACCAGAGGCGGTCGTGCCCGCCTCCGACCATGAAGTAGCCGTCCTTGCAGGGGTTGACGGCGTAGATATTGATCGCGAGGTCCCAGTTGCCGTAGCGGGGCCGGATGCTCCCGTCGAACCCGTACCAGGCCCAGTTGTAATCCAGGATCCGGATGACGCCTTCCGCCGCGGTCCCTTCCACGAACTGGCCCTTGCCCGAGACCTTGTCGCGATAGATAAGCGCGGCCAGGATACCCATTGCCGTCGCGGTGCCGCCAACATGGTCCGCCATCCACATGGCCGAGCGGGTGGGCCGCCCGCCGAACTCCTTCGGGAGACCCGTGCCGTGGACGAACCCGCAGGCCGCCTGTGCGGTCGGATCCAGGTTACCCGGCTTGTCCTTGGAGGGACCCCACTGGCCCTTCTGTCCTACCCAAGCGTAGACGAGCCGCGGGTTGATCTCCTTCAATTGTCGATAGCCGATTCCCCAAGCGTCGAACTGCCCAGGCGGGTAATTCTCGATCAGGACATCGCAGTGGACGACGAGCTTCTTCAAGAGCTCTCGGCCCTCTTCCTTCTCGAGATCGAGCGTGATGGACTGCTTGTTCCTCATCTCGTGGAGGAAGTGCAGGCCGATCGGCTCGCCCGTCTCGGCGTCCTTGAACATGTACTCCTTGCGGCCGAAGGGCGTCTGCCAGCGTAACGGATCGCCGGCCGGCGGCTCGCACTTGATCGTGTCGGCGCCCAGCTCCGAGAGCATCGAGGAGCACCAGTTGCCGATGATCATCCCCTTGCTCAGGTCGAGGACCCGGATCGTGGTCAAGCACTCGGGTTTCTTGAAATTGTCCGTCTGCCGTAACTGCGCCTCCAGCGAAAGCGGGTACTCCTTCGCCTGATCGGTGAGACCTGCGTAGACCTCATCGGGAGTCGGGGGCGGGACCGCCGGCCAGGGCAAGACCTTGTGTTTCGGAAACGTGGTTTCAGCCATTCGCACCTCCTGTTGGTTCTGGGAAAGCCTCATCCCCGCGGAGAGGGCGACGCCTCCAGATAGGGGTTCGGCCGGGAAGGACGTCGCAAGAAAGATCGCAGGACATAGGGCAGAACCAGAACTTTCGGAACGTGGCCCACGGGTGCCAGATCAAGAGATCCCGGCACCGTGGGCCTCCCCCTCTAATCGAATCTCTTTCGCTACACAGCCTCAGGTTTCAGAGGCTCGGCGACTGCGGACCAGGATGGTTCCCGGCGCGCAGGCGCCTGCCCCGTGTATATCACGTTCATCACGACCCGCACACTCGCTCCTCTACGCCCTCATCTCCCTCGGCGGTGTCGGCCGCCTGGCCAGCAGCTCAAAGAGGAGAGCGACGATCGCGAGGACCCCAGCGGTGTAGAAGGCGTACTTGTAGTCCTTATATTTGTCGAAGAGCTTGCCGCCGATCCTGGGTCCGATGATGCCTGCTACGCCCCAGGCGGTGAAAAGCAGGCCGTAGTTGATGCCGGCGTTCTTCGTGCCCCAGAAGTCGGAGGTCGTCGAGGCATTCACCGACAGTTGCGTGCCGTAGCACCAGTAGACGATGAAGACCATGACGTATAGGAGAATGGGGACCGCGAAAAGGGCGCCGGTATGCGGCAGAATGAACATGGATACGGCCGAGATCCCGATCATCAGGCGCAGGACGTTCAACCGCCCCAGCGCGTCGGACATCCAGCCCGAGAAGATCCGGCCCGAGGCATTGCCCGCGGCTCCGATGATCAGACTGATGGCCGCGAGCGCCGCGGCCGCGACGCCCACAGACTTTGCGAACGGCACGAGCTGGCTGATGACCATGAGGCCCGCCGAGGTGCCCAGAGCGTAGGCGACCCACATGAAGTAGAACGTGGGGGTGCGCAACATCTCGCCCGGACGGAACTCGTAGGTCGTCGCTGCAACCTTGGACGCAGGGGCGGGCGCCCAGCCGGCCGGGCGGTACCCGACCGGAGGATTCTTCAACAGCAACGATCCGACGAGCGTCATGACGAAGAAGACGAGTCCCAGCACGGTGAAGGTCGTGCGCCAGCCGTACGTCGGGATGAGCCACAGGTTAGAGAGAGGACCGAAGATGGCCGAGCCGCCTCCGTAGCCGGCCACGGCCAGCCCGACGGCCAGGCCGCGCTTGTCCGGGAACCATTTCGCCATGACCGGGATCGGCGTCGCGTAGCCGAAACCGTTGCCGATTCCGACGATGACGCCGAAGCAGACGATCAGGTACGTGAGACTGGTGGTCTTGGCGCAGAGCAAGAAGCCCGCGGTTAAGAGAATGCAGCCCGTCAGCGATATGAAGAAGGGACCGAGCTTGTCCTGCAATCGACCCGCGAGGATGAAGGCGATGGCGAACACGACGACCGCCCAGGTGAACACCTGGGACGTGTCCGCCCGCTTCCAGCCGAACTCTTTCTCGAGAGGTGCGACGAAGACGCTCCAGGCGTAAAGCGAACCCAGTGCCAGATTCATCAAGAGTCCGCCCACCACCCGCCACCATCGACTGACGGCCACTTCCCCATGTGGTACGGCAGCGGCCCCCGGGGTTGCTCCAGCGGTACTTGCCATATCAGAGCCTCCTCCCTTTCAGTTCCTGACCTTCTTTAGAGCCTCCTCGATTTCGGTTCGTGACCTTGGATCGACGTGGTTCCACTGCATCCGGATCTTGGACTGGCGGTGACGATGACGTTGCTCAGGCGCACGTGGCCTATTGATTCTTGCAGCCTATGACGAAGGCCGGATGCCTGGCAACTGCCTCGTTCACTCGAGCCCTCGACCACGAAGGATTCGAAGATCCTCTCCACTTCGGCCGGATCGCCCGGCGCAGATTGTTCCGACCGGCACGCCACGTCGCTTCCAGAGGGACCGGCCATCCGGAGAGAAGACCTATTCCCACGAAGGGGTTGGCACCGTGTCGGATCGCCCTCACCGGGGCGACAGGCTCAAGCGGCCGTACACCGGCTGAACAATTTGGCCAGCCGCGCGCGCCGCGCCGAGGAGCGCCCACCTCTGACGTGGACGGAGCGCTCTAGCGTCGATCGATCGGGACGAAGTTGCGTTCGCCAGGGCCGAGATAGACCTGGCGCGGCCGAGCGATCTTCTGCTCGGGATCAGCCAGCATCTCCTCCCACTGGGCGATCCAGCCGGCGGTGCGGGGGATCGCGAACAGAACCGTGAAGACCGTGGTCGGGAAGCCCATCGCCTGGTAAATCAGGCCGGAGTAGAAGTCGACGTTCGGGTAGAGCTTGCGCTTGACGAAGTAGTCGTCCTGGAGCGCGATCCTCTCGAGCTCCAGAGCGATGTCGAGCAGAGGATTGCGCCCCGTTACCGCGAAGACTTCGTCGGCGATGCGCTTGATGATCTTGGCCCGCGGGTCATAGTTCTTGTAGACGCGGTGGCCGAAGCCCATCAGCCGCTTCTCGCCCTTGCCCTCTTTGACCTCCTTGATGAAGCCCGGAACGCGGGAGACCGAGCTGATCTCCTGAAGCATCTTCAAGACCTCTTCGTTGGCTCCGCCGTGCAGCGGCCCGTAGAGCGCCGCCGCCGCGCCCGCGACGGCGGAATAGGGATCCGGGTGCGAGGAGCCAATTCCCCGCATCGCGTGAGTGCCGCAGTTCTGCTCGTGGTCGGCATGGAGGATGAAGAGGACGTCGAGCGCGTGAACCAGCACGGGGTCGGGACGCCAGCTCGCCGACGGGATCTTGAACAGCATGTTCAGGAAGTTCTCGGTGTACGAGAGATCGTTGTCCGGATAGATGTAAGGCATCCCCATGCTGTGCCGGTAGGCCAGGGCGGCCAGTGTCGGCATCTTGGCGATCAGGCGCCAGGCCTGGGTCTGCCGGGACACCGGATCGTGGATGTCGTGTGCGTCCGGGTAGAAGGTCGACATCGCGGCAACCGTCCCGATCAGCATCCCCATCGGGTGCGCGTCGTAGTTGAAGCCGTCCATGAACTTCTTCAACGACTCCTGGAGCATCGTGTGGAACGTGATGTGATGCACCCACTCGTCGTACTGCGCCTGCGTCGGCAGCTCCCCGTTCAGGAGCAAGTACGCGACCTCGAGGTAGCTGGACTTCTCGGCGAGCTGCTCGATCGGGTAGCCGCGGTAGCGCAGGATTCCCTCGTCCCCGTCGATGAACGTGATACGGCTCTTACACGAGGCGGTGTTCATGAACGCAGGGTCGTAGGACATTAGCCCGAAGTCCTGGGCGTCGATCTTGATCTGGCGCAGATCGATCGCACGGATCGTCCCTTCGGCGATCGGAATCTCGTAGGACTTCCCGGTCCGCCGGTCGATCACCGTCAGCGCATCCTCCTTCTGCTCCAGGCCGACGCCGGAGGCTGCTTTCTTATCGGCATCCAAGGTTGGCATCGATGACTCCTTCCGGACGAGGCTGGGAGAGGCTGATTATACGGGCGGGCGCGGCGCGAATGCCCGACGCGGTATGCGCAAAACTTCATGGCGAAGGGGCGCCAATGATCGAGACCGCCCCGCTTCCCTAGGACGCGGGCAGGCGCCGCGAAGATGTAGTTCCGGTCTCTCGTCCTCCTTTCGAGATTGAGGGGCGCGCCCTGCGAGAATGAGGGGCGCGCCTCATTGCCTTCGCTTCGAGCCGATCCATAAGGTTCCGATCGGGAGGCAACATCCAGATCCACAAGTAGGAAGTGCGAAAGCGCGGTCAGTAAATCGGATTGGCCGGTGGCGGGACCGGCCACTCGGCCGCGGCCGGCCGGGGCAGGAAAGGGATCACCCGATCCGCGACCTCGGCCGGCAGCGTTCCGAGAGCTTCCCGGATTTCTTCCGGCCGGTACCGCAACGAGAAGTGCGTCAGCACGATCGCCTCGTTGTCGAAGAGCGAAGCCCGCTCGGCGATGTCGTCCAGGTGGATGTGTGCGTACTCCCGGGCGCGGTCCAGGTCGTCGGGCGCCAGGAACGAGCATTCGATGAGCAGCACGCGCGCACGGAAGAGCTCGGGCGCCGCGTCGAAAATCTCCGGGCCGCAGTCCCCCGGGTACGCGAGCAGTGGGATCTCTTCGCGGCGCGTGACCTCGCCGCCAGCGGCGCGCAGGGCTGCGATTTCCTCTCCCGGCCGGCCGATCAGCTCGTCGGTGAGCTTCTTCCGGACCTCGGAAAAGAGGTAGCCGACCGTCGGAACCCGGTGTCGCCCCGGCAGGAACTTCAGCTCGAGGTCGTTCCGGAGCAACACGCTCTCGCCCGGCACGGCCGGGGTCACGTGCGCGCCGTAGTCCACGTTCTCCAGCCTCTGCGAGATCGCGAGCCACGCTTCGAGGTCCGGCACGGCCTCTTCCGGCGCGAAGACGCGGGCCGCCCGTAGACCGGTCAGCCGCCGCCGGGACGCGTGATGAGCGAGGCCAGCGGCGTGGTCGAGGTGCCCATGGGTCAGGCAGACGGTCGAGTACCCGACGACGTCGTCCGGCGCGCGGCCGAACTCGAGGAGACACTTGAACGCCGGCACCTTGTAGAACGACTCGTGCCCCGCGATCGAAATTCCATCGATCTCGAGGCCGCCGGCTTGGATCTGCACGCGCCCGCGCCCCTCGGGATAGTCGCTCGCCATCGCGCGGGGAGATTACCCTAGCGTTCGTGAGGGTGGACGTTTTCGGATACGACCTGCCGGCGGAGCGCATCGCACAACATCCGCCGCCGCGCGGTACGAGCCGGCTCCTGACCCTCGACCGCGCTTCGGGAGCGATCGCGCACCGCTCTTTTCGCGAGCTGCCGGAGCTCCTCCAGCCCGGCGACCTGGTCGTGCGCAACGACGTCAAGGTGCGGCCGGCGCGGCTCTACGGCCGCGACGAGCGCGACCGATTGGTCGAGCTGTTTCTTCTTCGTCCGCTCACGACCGAACGCCGCCGCTGGCTTGCTCTCGCAAAGCCCGGCCGCCGCGCGAAGAGCGGCCGCTCGATCCGGTTCGACGAGAAGATCTGCGCCGCCGTTCTCGACGTCGACGAAGAGGCACGGCGGTTCGTCGAGTTCGATCGTCCTCTATCCGAGGAGCTCCTCGAGAGGATCGGCCACGTCCCCCTGCCTCCCTACATCCGCCGGGAAGCCGGCGCGCCGGATCGCGAAGAAGATCGGATCGGCTACCAGACCGTCTACGCGCGCGAGCCGCTCGCGGTGGCGGCGCCGACGGCCGGGCTCCACTTCACGCCGGAGACGTTCTCGGAGCTCGAATCGCGCGGCATCGAGATCGCCGACGTCACGCTCGCCGTCGGCGCCGGAACGTTCAAACCGGTCATCGCGGCCGACACCGCGGATCACCGTCTCGACGCCGAAGACGTCCTGGTTCCCGAGAAGACCATCGCGTCTCTCCGGGCGGCGCGCGAAAGCGGACGGCGCATAGTCGCCGTCGGAACGACTGCGACGCGAGCGCTCGAAGCGTGGGCGCGTCTCCCGGGCAGCAGGGAGCGTGACTCCGGAGACCTCTCCTTTTCGACCGACCTGTTCATCACTCCCGGCTTCGAATTCCGGTCGGTCGGCGCGCTGCTGACGAATTTCCACCTGCCCCGCTCGACGCTTCTCATGCTGGTTTGCTCGTTCGCGGGCACGGAAAACGTGCTCGCGGCTTATGCCGAAGCGATCCGCCGCGACTACCTCTTCTATTCCTACGGCGACGCAATGCTGATCGCGTAGCGAACCGCCGCGGTGTGGGCCGGAGTCGTGCCGCAGCAGCCGCCGACCAGGCGCGCGCCGATCGCGATCCAGCGGCGCGCACAGCTGGAGTAGGCGTCGGGCGGCACCTCGTCGGAGAAACGCCAGCCCGAGTCGTCTTCGGGCACGCCCAGGTTCCCGTAGGCACCCAGAGGAACGTCCGGCGCCGCGACGGCGAGTCGGGTCAAATCGAAGGCGAGCCGACGCGCCGGCACACAGTTGATCGAAAGCGCGTCGGGCTCGAGAGGCTCGAGCGCGCGAACGGCGGTCTCGATCGGCTCGCCCGAAAGCATGCGGCCGCTCCCGTCGGTCAACATCGACGCGACGAACGGGAGACCGGTCTTCCGCGCCCCCTGCGCCGCGGCGACGAGCTCCCGAACCGTGTTGTGCGTCTCCAGCAGGATCACGTCGACTCCCGCCGCCGCCAGCGACTCGGCCTGGTCGCGGTGTTCGCTTTCGAGTGCCAGGTCGTCGGGGACGAGGTCCGGCCGGTAGCAATCCTCGAGCGGCGACAACGATCCGGCGACGAAGACGCGGTGGCCCGCTTCTCCCGCGGCCTCGCGCGCGAGCCGGACCGCAAGGAGAGTGAGCTCGTGGCTCCTCGGTTCGAGGCCCGCCTTTGCGAGACTTCGCCGATGCGTGCGGAACGTGTTCGCGGTCAGGACCTCCGCCCCGGCCGAGACCTCGTCCTTGTGAATCGCGAAAACGAGGTCCGGCGATTCGAGAAGCGCCCGCGCGCTCCAGAGGGGCAGGCGCGTATCGGCGCCGCGCCTCTGGAGTTCGGTTCCCATCGCGCCGTCGAGAAGAACCGCCGGACCTCTCCGAAGCCGCTCGCGTAAGGACTCGTCTCCCACGCGCAAGGACTCGTCTCGCAATATCGCCATAAAAAATAAGGCAGAGCGCCAACTCAGCCTTATAAAATTCGGAGCTCGAAGGAGAACTCAGTAAGTTTCCAGGTATTTCTCCGTTTCCCACGGCTGCACGACAGAGATGTACTCGGCCCACTCGCCGCGCTTGGCTTCCATGAAGTGCTTCAGGATGTGGTCGCCGAGCGAGTCTTTGACGACCTCGTCCTTCCACAGGTTGTCGAGCGCCTCGGAGAGGTTTGCCGGCAGCTGGTCGATCCGCAGGCGCCGCTTTTCCCTCTCGCTCATCTTGAAGACGTTCCGATCCACCGGCTCGCCCGGATCCATCCGGTTCTTGACCCCGTCCAGCCCGGCGGCCAGCATGACCGTGAATGCGAGGTAGGGGTTGCACGAAGGATCGGGCATGCGGACCTCGATGCGGGTCCCCATGCCGCGGCGCGCCGGGATGCGGACGAGCGGCGATCGGTTGCGCATCGACCACGCGACGTTGACCGGCGCCTCGTAGCCGGGCACCAGGCGCTTGTAGGAGTTGACGAGCGGGTTGGTGATCGCGACGAACGCCTTCGCGTGCCGGAGAATTCCGCCGGTGTAATGGAGCGCGGTCTTCGAGAGCTGGTATTTCGCCTTCGGGTCGTAGAAGACGTTGTTGCCGCGCTTGTCGAGGAACGACTGGTGAGTGTGCATGCCGGAGCCGTTGACTCCGAAGATCGGCTTGGGCATGAACGTCGCGTGGAGACCGTGGTCGAGGGCAACCTTCTTGACGATGAAGCGGAAGGTCGAGACGCGATCGGCGGTCGTGACGGCATCGGCGTATTTGAAATCGATCTCGTGCTGGCCGGGCGCGACTTCGTGATGCGCCGCCTCGACCTCGAAGCCCATCTGCTCGAGCGCGAGCACGATGTCCCGGCGCGCCTCTTCCCCCCGGTCCACCGGAGTCAGATCGAAATACGCGCCCTGATCGTGCGTATCGACGACCGCTTCGCCGTTTTCGTCGCGCCGGAAGAGGAAGAACTCCGCCTCCGGACCGGTCACCATGACGTACCCGAGCGCCGAGGCACGGTCCATCTGCTTCTTCAACGTCTGCCGCGGACAGCCGGGGAAAGGCGAACCGTCCGGGTTGTAGACGTCGCAGATGAGCCGGGCGACCTTGTTGCCGCCGCTGTGCGCCCAGGGGTAGATCGCGAACGAGTCCAGAGCAGGGACGAGGTTCATGTCGGATTCCTCGATCCGCGTGAACCCCTCGATCGAAGAGCCGTCGAACTGGATCTCGCCGTCGAGCGCCTTCTCGAACTGCGATTTCGGAATCTCGACGTTCTTGATCACCCCGAAGATGTCGGTGAACTGCAGTCTCAGAAACCGCACGTTCTCCGCCTCGCAGACTTTGAGAATCTCCGACTTCGTCAGACCCGGCCCCGCCGCGTCGAACTTCAGGATCTTCGCCTTCGGCATTCCGCGCTCCTTTTTTCGCAAGATTTGCAAGATTCTACGGTCATTTCTCCCGAAAGCAACGTCTTTCTTGCAGGGTGACCGGGAAAACCCGATCAGGCTGCACAACAGCGTGTGCAACGGCGCCTCCGGGCGCTTCGGCCGCGCGGGTACAATCGCGAAATGGGGACGGGCGGCCGCTGGCCTTCGCGGCAGGAGGCGCAGGAGCTTCTCTTCGAGTTCACACACGGGGACGCCCTGCGGCGCCACGGACGGGCGGTCGAAGAGGCGATGCGGGCCTACGCGCACTGGTTCGGCGTCACGGATCCCGCGGAGGTCGAGCACTGGGGGATCATCGGTCTCCTGCACGACTTCGACTACGAGCAGAACCCGACCGAGGACTGCCATCTCCACGTGGGCGGTCGGATCCTCCGCGAGCGGGGCTACGACGAGGAAATGGTCCGGACGATCGAGTCCCATGCGAACTACATGGGCGTCCCGCGCGACACCCCGATGAAGAAGGCGATCTATGCCTGTGATGAGCTCGTCGGATTCATCGGAGCGTGCGTCAAGGTGCGCCCCTCGAAGCAGGTCGTCGATCTGCCGGTCTCTTCGGTCATCAAGCGGTTGAAGGACAAGGCGTTCGCCCGCTCCGTAAACCGGGAGGACATTTCCGGCGGAGCGGCGGGCCTGCCCCGACCTCTGGAAGAGCACATCGCGTTCACGATCGAGGCGCTGAGGCCGATCGCGGAGGAAATCGGGCTCTAAGAGCCGTTCCTTGATAGGATTAGCGTTCGTTTTCGCCGACTGGCCGATGACCGAAAGGAAGATCAATGGCCACTGTTGATGTGATTTCCCCCCGCACCGTCCGAGCGAGGCGGATTCTGAAGGACCTGACGCGCGAAGAGCTCCGGGAGCTCGCGCGCCCTGGAGAGAAGACCAGCGAGTACGGCTCCCCGGTGTACGCCACGCGCGTCAAGAACCGCTCCGCGAAGAACACCTACGTGGTCGCCAACGGGGTCCCGATCGGCGTCATGCAGCAGCCGATCGAACGCGACCGGGCCGAGGAGACGATCCGGCAGGTCCAGGAGAACGTCTCTCGAATGGAGCTCATCCAGGTCGACCGCCGGATGGGAATGAGCCCGGAAGTGCCGATCCACTGCCGGCTCTACGTTCCGAAGGAGTACGCGCGCATCGCCTTCATGTGGCACAACATGCTCTTTCCCTCCGACTCGTCGGCGGAGCCGGACTTCATCTCCGTCTACGTGCCCGATTGGAAAGAGCGGCTGATCTTCCTCGACGTGGACCAGGGTTACACGTACATCCTCGGTACCGACTATCCCGGCGAAGCGAAGAAATCGATGCTCCGACAGGCGATGTACTGGATCAAGCGGCGGGGCGGTCTGGGTCTCCACGCGGGCTCCAAAGTCCTGCGCGTCGTCGGACCGAACGGCGAGCTCCGCGACGTCGGGTTCCTTCTTTTCGGCCTCTCCGGAACGGGGAAGACGACCCTGACCCTCCACGATCACTGCTTGAAGGAACCGGAGCGCGCGATCATCAAGCAGGACGACGTCGTTCTGATGACCCCCGAGGGAGCGGCATTTGGGACCGAGGACGGCTTCTACATCAAGACCGAAGGGCTCGAGCCTTCGCAGACCGTGCTCTGGGGCGCCGCGACGAACCCGACCGCGGTCTACGAGAACATCAAGCTGGACGAGAACGGGAAAGTGGATTTCCTCGACACCTCGATCACGTCCAACGGCCGGGGGGTGGTCCTGCGAAAGTACATCCAGGGCACGGGAGAGGGAATCGATCTCGAGAAAGCGAACAAGATCGTTTTCATCACGCGGAGAAACGACGTCGTTCCGGTCTGCGCGCGTTTGACCGACGAGCAGGCGGCGGCATACTTCATGCTCGGCGAGTCGATCGAGACTTCGGCGGGCGATCCGACGAAGGCCGGCCAGGCGAAGCGCGAAGTGGGGACCAATCCCTTCATCGTCGGACCCGAGGCGGAAGAAGGAAACAGGCTCCTGCAGATTTTCCGGAAGAACCCCGACATGGAGGCCTACATCCTGAACACGGGCTCGGTCGGGGCCAACGACGGATTCCCGGGCGAGAAGGTCACGATCCGGGTCTCGACCGAGATCATGAAGCAGATCGCCAAGGAAGGGATCGCGTGGGAGAAGGACCCGGACTGGGGCTACGAGGTGCCCGCGACCGTGCCCGGCGTCGACCTCGCGAAGTACGGCCCGAAGACCTACTACACCCCGGAGAAGTATCGGGAGCTCGTGGACAGGCTCCGCGCGGAAAGGCGGGCCTGGCTCGCGCAATTCCGGGGGCTCGATCCGGCGATCCCGAGAGCGGTCGAGGCGTAGCGGGAGACCGCGGCGCGAGAGGCCGCACAGCATCGGAGTCCGCACGATGGTCGAGGTCAAGGGTTTCAAGGAAGGGCTCGAAGACGTGGTCGCCGCCGACTCGTCGATCTGCTACATCGACGGGGAACGCGGGATCCTCTCCTACCGCGGCATCGACATCCACGAGCTCGCGGACCACTCGACTTTCGAGGAAGTCTGCTTCCTCCTCTGGGAAGGGAAGCTGCCGCGGCGCGAGGAGCTCGACCAACTGCGGCGCTCGATCGGCGCCGAGCGCGCCCTCCCGCCGCCGATGCTGGACCTTCTTTCTTCGCTCGTCCCGCACCTGACCCCGATGGACGCGGTGCGCACAATGGTCTCCGCGCTGGCCGAGACCGACCCGGACGTGGCGGACATGAGCCGCCCCGGAAACATGCGCAAGGCGGTTCGCCTGACCGGGCAGATCGCCACGATCGTCGCGGCCCATCACCGGATCCGGGACGGTAAGCCGGTCATCGAAACCGATCCTTCGCTTTCCCACGCCGAGGATTTCCTGCGGATGCTGAACGGCACGCGCCCGAGCGCGGAAGCAAAGCGCGCGTTCGACATGGCCCTCGTCCTCCACGCCGACCACGAGCTGAACGCCTCGACCTTTGCCGCGCGGGTCACGGCAGCCACGCTCGCGGACATGCACTCGGCGATCACCTCGGCGGTCTCGACCCTGAAAGGGCCCCTCCACGGGGGCGCGAACGAGGCCGTGATCCGGATGTTGTTCGAGATCGGGTCGCTCGACCGCGTGGATGACTTCATCCACGCCAAGCTCCAGCGGAAAGAAAAGATCATGGGCTTCGGGCACCGCGTGTACCACACGGAAGACCCGCGGGCCACGCACCTGCGCGCGATGTCGAAGGCGCTCGCGGAGTCGTCCGGCGAGACGAAGTGGTACGACATGTCGCGCCGGATCGAGAAGATCCTGAACGAGGAGAAGAAGCTGAATTCCAACGTGGACTTCTACTCCGCGTCCGTCTATTACATGCTCGGAATCCCTCCCGACGTCTACACGCCGATCTTCGCCGTGTCGCGCATCGCCGGCTGGACCGCGCACGTCCTCGAGCAGTACGCGAACAACCGGCTGATCCGGCCGCGCGCGGAATACATCGGTCCCGAGTACCCGCAGCCCTACGTCCCGATCGAGAATCGGTAGACGCCCCGGCGCTACGGTAGCGCGAACGCGAAGCCCACGACCGTGATGCGAAACTGCTGCATCACCGGCGCGGCTCGAACTTCTCGATCTGCTCGAGAGAAGGATTCTCCGTTTCGACGAACGTCTTCAACTGCGCGAACTCTTTCTCCACCGGCATCGTGCGCAGGAAGAACATGCTCGTTCCTCCCGGCCCCCACTTCGGGCCGAAGTGGTAGACCGCCGCGTACATCAGCTTCGCCTTCTGCTCCCCCACGCCGCCGGCGCGGCAGGCCTCGTAGAACATCCGGTGGACGTCCTGCCACGTCCTGTCGCGCTCCTCGCAGGCGACGTCGTGGACGACGGAGGCGTTGCGGTATTCGCCGGTATAGGGCGAGCCGACGACGCTCCACAAGACCTGAGGAATCGAGGCGCCGTCCACGACCGAGCCCTTCGGTGCTTTCCATTCGACGCCGGACGGATCGACGTAGGCGAAGTCGTCGAGGAGCCGCATCTTCCGGTCCGGCTCGATCCACTCCGTCTTGACCGTTCCGACGAAGTGGCCGAACGGGCCGGGCCGCGAGCACGCGGCCGCCAGCAGAAGGGCCGTCATCGCCAGAGCTCTCACGCGAGCGACCTCCTCATCGGCACGAAATCGATCGTGATGTCGTCGCGAAGGGTGTGCCGGGTCCGGTCCTCACCTTCATAGCCGAGCGAGCGATAAAACGGGACGCCGGGCAGCGTCGCCAGGAGCTCCGCGGAGCGAAAGCCGAAATCTCGCGCTTCCTCCTCGCATCTTTCCAGGATGGCCCGGCCGATCCCGCGCCGTGCCCAGTCCGGATGGACGAAGAACGCGCGGATGCGCGCGGAGTCGGCGGCCGGATCCAGGAGCTCCGATCGGCGCCCCGGCTGAGCGTCGCTCCCGAAGAGCGTCGCGCGCCGGCTCCAGCCGCCGCAGCCGACGATGCATCCGTCCGCTTCGGCCACGAAATACGTCCCGTCCCGAATCAGCTCGCTGTCCACACCGAAGGCGGACCCCAGGGCCGCCTCGACCTGCGCAGGAGTGTAGTCGGGAAGAGAAAGGCCCCGCGCAGAGGCCGCGATCAGCCGCTCGAGAGCGGAGCGGTCCTCCAGCGTCGCCTTGCGGAGGGCGAAGGGGCTCACGATGCCAGCCACTGCCGCATCTGATCGCTGGTGGCGTTGCCTCCGGTGAGAATCACGGCGACGAGCTGGCCGCGAAACCGGTCGAGATGGGCGAACACCGCCGCCATCGCCGCCGTGCCGGCCGGCTCGAGCACGATTCCGAGATCCGCGTGCGCGCGGCGGATCGCCGCCACGATTTCGCCGTCGTCGACCAGAAGGATGTCGTCCACCACGCCCGTGAGGTCGTCGAGCGCTTCGGGGAACGGACTCCGCACGGCGATTCCGTCTGCGATCGTGTCCGCGCGGTCGAGCTCCTCAACGCGGCCCGCCCGCCACGACCGCTCCATCGCCGGCGCCCCGCTCGCGCACACGCCGATCATTCGGGTGGCCGGTTGATGCGCCTTCACCCAGCTCGCGATCCCCGCGAGCAGCGCTCCGTCCCCGAGCGGAACGACGATCGCGTCGAACGGCTCCGGCCAGCGCAAGAGCTCGACGCCGATCGTGCCCGCGCCTTCGGCGATCTCCCGGTCCCGGCCGTCCTCGATCAGTCGCGCACCGCTCCCGGCCGCGAACTCTTTCGCAGCGTCGTGGGCCTCCTCGACGTCTTTCCCGACGAGACGCACGTCGGCGCCGAACGCTCGCATGCGCTCGACCTTGAGAGGATTGGCCGTCGTGCCCGTGAAGACGGTGAGCGGGAAACCCCGCTTGCGCGCCGACCACGCCATACCCTGCCCGAAGTTGCCCGCGGTCGCGCACACGAGGTGAGGTTGTCCGTCGATCGAGGCCATCAGAAACTCGGTCCCGCGGCCCTTGAACGACCGGATCGGGTTCATCGTCTCGACCTTTACGGCCAGGCGGCAGTCGAGATCCCGACCGAAAGACTCCGCGAGAAACTGGGGAGAGTCGAGAAAGACCGGGTCGATGACACTTGCGGCCTCCGCAATCCGCTCCGGAGAAAGACGGCGCGTCACTCCGATTTCGGCCACGCCCCGAGGATCCGCCGCAGCAGGACGAGCTGACCGACGTGGTACCCGTTGTGGTCGGCGACGAGCACGAGCTCGCGGAGATAAGTCTGTCCGGTCCCGTGAGGGATCGTGGTGAAGAGGTCGACCTCCGGATCCGAAGCGAGGTCCTGGAGCGCCTCGCGGTCGCGGCGGAAGGCGGCGACGCTGTCGTCCCAGGCGCCCGGGCTCGGCGGCGCGGCGGTGCCGGGCCAGTAGTCTTCGAATTTCCGCTCGACGTAATCCGGGTTCCGGCAGAACTCCAGGATGTCGTTCTGGCAGATGCGGAGATGCTCGAGGAGCTGCCAGGGCGAGTGCGGCACGCCGTCGCGGCGTGCTCCGCGGAGCTCCGCGGGGATTCCCTCGACCGCCGTGTCGAAGGAAACGTGCGCGTCCTCCCAGTCGAGGAGCTTCGAAAGCAAATCGCGAAGGGCTTTGTCCCGGTTCATGCGGGAGGGATCAGCCGTCTCAGACGGCGTGGTCCTTCGAACGGTTCGCGTCGAGCGCCTTCGTGAGCCGGACGATCGCCGCGACCAAGAGGCTGAACCCCATGACGGCCGTTCCGAGAAACAACCCCCAGACCATTCCGAGCCCCGCGGCGTATCGGACGAGCGAGCCCGCCTCGGGAGGCGATGCCAGGTTTTTCACGAACTCGGGCGAAACGACGGCGACGATGGAGCCGAAGACGCCACCCAGGACCGACGAACCGAGTGCCGCTCCCAGGATCGACAGAAAGTTCCGGACGAAGCTCATGGCGCCTCGGCCCAAGCTTACCGCCGGCAGGTTAGGATTCGTGGGTGATGGGAGCTTCGCGGAGGCGCACGGTCCTCGCCTCGGCAATCCTCGGCTGCGGGGTCGCGGCTCTCGCTCAGGCGCGGCCCGCGGAGCTTCTCGAGCCCGTCTCTGGCGCGCGCCTCCAGCCGGGGGCGATCGTGCGCGTCTCGTGGACGCCCGGCGCCTCCGGACAACGGGAGTTCGACGAGACGGAGCTCGTCCTGTCGCTCGACGGAGGCCGAAGCTTTCCGTTGCGGGTGACGCGCGAGGTTTCCCCCGCCGAGGACTCCGCTCTGTGGCGGGTCCCGCGGCTCCCGAGCGAGCACGCGCGCATCGCGCTGCGCGCCGGCCGGGGCGAGGAGAAGGAATCGGAGACCATCCGGACCGTCAGCGCGGAGTTCACGATTCTGCCTGGCGCGGACGATCCCCTGGAGCAGATCTACCGCGTTGGCGGAGAGTGGCGCACCGTCGAGACCGCCGGATCCGCGAAGGATCTGCCCGAGCAGAGCCTTTCCGGTTCTCCTCAAGAAGTGCGCGCGGCGTTTCCATCCGACGGCGCCGCCGAATCGACGGGATCGACGGTGTCCGCGCCGGATCGCGGGCGGCGGGACGCGCCGCTCGTTGCCGCCCGGCCGGTTAAGAAATCGGGGTCCCGCCCGCCGTCTTTCGCCGCTTTCTCGATCCCCCTGCGTCCGTAGAGCGCCTCTTCTTTCGACCTCCCCGCGGCTCGAAACGAAGGAGGATCTATGCGGTCGACGAACGTCGGTGCCCTGTTATTCGCTCTCCGACTCCTCGGAGTCCCCTTCGCCCTCGCTCAAGACTCGACCACTCTGCCCGCTCCGCAACCCACTCCCGCCCCCGTCACGGAGAACGTCGTCGTATCGGCGACGCGTGGTCCGGAAATCGAGACCGAGATCCCGGGCCAGGCCACCGTCGTGACCGGCGAGGAGCTCCGCCGGCGCAATGCCCGCACGCTGGCCGACGCATTGCAGGACGTCGTCGGGCTCGACACCGGAAACGGAAGCGACAACGGAGCGCGGCTTCCGAACATCGGCCTCTGGGGTTTGAAAGAGTTCGACGCCCTCCTGGTCATGGTCGACGGCGTTCCGGTCGGTGGACCCTTCAACCCCTCGCTCTCGCAGATCGACGTCGCGGACATCGATCGAATCGAGATCGTCAAGGGGCCCCAGGGGACGCTGTACGGAGCCTCGGCCTTCGCCGGCATGGTGCAGGTCTTCACGAAGGAGGGATCGACAGGGACGCAGGTGCGCGTCTCCGGCGGCTCCTTCTCGACGGGGCGCCTCTCTCTCTCGCACACCGTAAACGTCGGCGCGGCGAAACTGCGGCTCTTCGGGAGCTTCGACCGATCCAACGGATGGCAGGACAGAACGGACTACAAAGGCGACCGGGGCGGTCTCCGGCTCGACACGCCGGTTCTCGGCGCCGGAAAACTCTCCGTGACCTTCGACCTGATCCGCGACACGCAGTTCTTCGGCTCGCCGCTGCCGGTCGAGAACGGGCAACCGGTCGACAGGTTCCGCATCGATCGCAATTACGAAGTGAAGGGTGCGCGCATCGACCACCACGTGTACTCACTGACGACGCGCTGGCGGCAGCCGCTGTCCGGGGCGGTCCTCCTCGAGAACGTCCTCGGGATCGCGCGGGACAATCAGATCTCGATCCGTTCCTTCATCGACGGGGTCGAGGGGAACGAAGCGACCGCGGCGGGCGTGGCGCTCAAACCCCACGAGACCGACGTTTATGACGATCTCCACGTGACCACGAGCGTTTCCGCGGCAGGCGTCCACCGTCTCGTCGCCGGCGCGGCCCTGACCTGGGGGCGAACGACCGCGACCGGCACGGGCTTCGACATCGACCTCCGGGTGGACCCGGTCGACGTGCCCGATTTCGCCGAAACGCCCGCCGGCGATCACCGCTCCTTCGTCGACCGCCGGACGTTCTTCGGTCTGTACGTCAACGACGAGTGGACTCCCGTCCGCTTCCTGACGCTGACGGGGGGCGCGCGCTACGACCGGGTGTCCGAGCGCCTCTTTGCGAAGGGACAGGAGGTGGGCGATCCCAACGTGGACGTCTCACGCGATTCCCGTTCCGAGGGACAGTGGTCGGGGGGCCTTTCGGCCCTCGGACGCCTGGTCGAGAACGGGGCCGGGGCGTTGAGCGACGCAAACCTCTACGTCGCCGCGAAGTCCGCTTTCAAGCCGGCCGCGCCCAACCTGACGGAAGCGGAAAACGCAGAGATCCTGAAGCCCGAGCGGACACGAAGCGGCGAAATCGGCGTCAAGACGCGGTGGCTGGACCGCCAGGTGTCCTTCGACGTGTCGGTCTTCCACGTGATCTTCGAGAACCTCGTCGTCTCGAACGTCGGCCCGAGCGGCGAGCCGGAGCTCGTCAACGCCGGCAGCGAGCGCTTCCAGGGTTCGGAGTTCACGTTGGGATATCGGCCGGGCGCGCTGTCCGGGCTTTCGTTCCTGGCCGGCTACGCGCACCACGACGCGCGGTTCATCGAGTTTTCTTTCCTGACCCCGGACGGCGACCTGCGAGTCGTGAACGGCAAGCGGCTGGAGCTCGTCCCGCGGGACCTCTGGAACGCGCGGCTCGAGTATGCGACCGGCCGGGGTCCGTCGGTCTTCTTCGCCTTACGCCATCAGAACCGGCGGCCGTTGAACGGCCGCAATCTCAACTACACCGATTCGTTCTTCGAGAGCGATGCGGGGGTCGGCTGGGACTTCCCGTGGGGACGGATCTCGTTCGCGGGACGAAACCTCGGCGACGACCGCCACTACGTCGCGGAGAGCGAGATCGGCGACAGCCAGTTCGACGTCGCCGCCCCGCGCCGGTTCACCGCGGAGGTCGCCTTCCGATTCTAGGCAGCTCCGCCGCGCGCGAACGCGAGCGCTTCGCGCACCAGCGCGAGAGCCACTCCGGCCTCGGCGTCGTCCCGGGGAGCGTAGAGCATGACGACGTTTGCGGGGATGAGTCCCATGCGCGCGACCGGGTGCACCTCCGCCCATCCCTGCGCGATGGCGTCCTCGGCGACGGCGGGCGGAAGGGCGACGTGAAGGCTGCCGTCCGGCAGCGGATGGATGTGGGCGAACTCCCGCCCGATCAGGAACGCCTCGCGCGGACCGCGGGCATCGCCCGTTTCGAGCCAGAGGGCCCGGGCGCCGGGGACCGAGATCGCGCTCGGCTTCTCGGCAACGCCCGGAAGCGCGAACAGGGCGTCGGCGAGCGCGGCGATCACCCGCGCGGGCGGTCGCTGGTCCAGCTGGGTGTGTGGGTTGGTGGGCGTCGTCGCAGGCCGCGGTCCCTGCCGCGGGGACAAGGCGAGAGTCATGGAGACTCTGTCATTCCGAGGAGCGTTTGCAGCTCTGTCGTCGCGAGGAGCGTCCGCACCGTGTCATTCCGAGGAGCGAAGCGACGAGGAATCCCTTGGTGTCGCAGAAGGTCCCGGTCGCTACTTCTTCCGCTCGTAGACGACGTAGATCTTGCTCGTGACCTCTCCGTCGATGAGCGGCTGCAGCTTGGCGAGGATGCCCCGTCGGGCCTCGGACTTCATGTAAGCGTCCAGAGCTGCCCGGCTTTCCCAGAGGGTGACGGAGCCCCGCTCGCCGCTGACCGGATCGAGGTAGAACTTGACCCACTTCAATCCCTTCATACCGGCGTAGACGCCAGTGATCTCCTCGTCGGTGATCCTCGAGATCTCGGCGTTCCGACCGAAACGGGCCCTGTAGCTGCTGATCCGGATGACTTCCTGCGCCGGGACGGAGTCTGAGAGGAGCATCAGCAGGGCGCCCGTGCCGAGCGCGATCGCGAACCGTCTCCTCGCCCTAAGGGAATTCATGACACCTCCCTTTGAAGTCGATCGGAGTTTTCGGAAGCGTAGTGCCGGGCAGAAGAGAGAGTCAATCGGCGGCACCTGAGTGCTCTCGTTGTCCATGACTTCCGCGAAAACGAAAAGCGATGACGTCGTTTCGGGTGGCCTAAGGCCTGCGGCTCAGTCCTGCTCCCCGATCCACCGGCCTGCCCGGACGTCGGCCGTTCGCTGAGCCCGGCCGAGTCGTACAGGACAGGCCGTCAGCGGGTTTCTCTTGCGGCTCAAGACGAACAGCAGGCCGCTGCGGCGGTGGATGGTCCCGCCTTTCTTCACCAGCAGAGCCACGGCACCGAGAACAAGGGCGAGCCCGCCTGCGGCAATGTGAATCGGCAAAAGCATGCTCACGCTCACGATCGCGAGCGCAGGCTCCGCAGTCCGCGCACCGAGAGGATGCCGGAGAAGACCGCGGTCACGCCGAGCGCGAGGAGTGTCCAGGCGAAGAAGAAGGCTCCGCCGGACTTGATGCCGCCGGTAACGCCTCCCGACCCCGTCATGTGGATGACGGGGAGGCCCGACGCGAGGAGTGACAGGACGAGGATGATGACGGACACCGATCGCCGCTCGACGAGCATCGGCGTTGCGTACAGCCACACGACCAGGACGAGCACCACAGGGAGGTTTGAGAGCCCTCCCGGGGACATTCCGTGGACGATGTCGTCCGTCAAGTGAAACGTCGTGAAGAGGATCGACAGCAGAGACGTGATGGTCAGCGTGCCCGTGTGTTTCATTTGAAGAACTCCTTGCGGAACTCGTTCATCGGCTCGTGCTCCGTTTGCCCGCCGCTGCCGGTCGCTCGCGTTCTGCTTGCTCCGACTCAAACCGGAGAAGGTCGCCAGGCTGGCACGAGAGCGCGTCGCAGATCGCCTCGAGCGTCGAGAAGCGGATCGCGCGCGCCTTGCCGGTCTTGAGGATCGAGAGGTTGGCCAGCGTCATTCCGATCCGATCCGCGAGCTCGGTCAGCGTCATCCGCCGATCGTGAAGGAGGTCGTCGAGCTTGACGGCGATCGCCATGTCAGACCGTCCCTTCGAGATCCTCGCGCATGAGCGTGCCTTCGGCGAACACGCGGGCCAGCAGGAACGTGAGGAGCACGGCGAGCCAGCCGCTGATCGAAAAGCCCGCTTGGAGATGGAGCGGATGCGCTGGCGTCGAAACAGCCTTGGCGATCGCGCCGATGACGAGGCTGAGAAGCTGCAGCGCGAGCAGCGTCCAGGCGATCGCCTGCAAACGGAACGCGTTCGCGGCGACGAACGGGTCGCCCGCGCGAACTGTCTCAACGATCGCGAGCAGCCGTTTGAGGACGACGTAGTTCAGCGGGATCGCGACGAGGCCGACCGCCGCGATCGCGCGCATGCCCATGATCAGCCGCTCTGCCTCAGGCGAAGGAGACAAATGGAACGCGCTCATGATCCATTGCCTGTTGGGCATGGCGACTAGCAGCGCGGCGATCGCGGCGCCGGACAGCCAGTTCAGGACGATGAGAACCCGCAGCACGACGTATGCGATCGGAAGGGCGGCGGAAGAGGCTGGCTTTGACATGATTCGATCCTCCTGATTTATTGAATATCAATATATCATTTATCGAATATCGTCAAGTACGGTATTGGCAGTCGATAAATGAGCCCATTCAGGCTCGCGAGGAGCGGCCGGCGTCAGGAAGACGTGCGGCTAACCGGAGGGCTCACGTTCGCCTCATTCATCACGCAAGGCAACGAGAGGATCAATCCGGGCCGCGCGGCGCGCCGGTAGATAGCTGGCGAGAAGCGCCAGCAATGCCGAGGCGCCCCAGAGACTCCATTGACCTGAGGTTGGCGGCGGTAGCCGTTGCATCCCGCGGTACGACAATCCTGCCCTTGACGAACGCCTCGTTGAAGAGGCCAACGATGATGGTGATCAGTACAGCACGCCAGCGACTCTCGCCAGATCTCGGGGCGACGCTGCAATTTCCTTTTCCATGTCAGCTCCCTTTCGGAAGTTCTGTTCGAGTACAGAAGGCGCAGACCTTAGCAGCGCCGCCTAACGGTAGCAGCGCCGCCTAACGGTTGGGCGTTCAGCGGCGAGCCGAGCGAGCGAAGCGAGTGACCCGAGCGAAGGCGAGGGCGGCGAGTCCGCTGCAACGCCATGTTAGGCGCCCAGACTCGGTCGAGGACGTACGAGTCTCCATGAGGTGGTGCGGATTAGATCCTCCGTCGCTCGGTAAAGCTTCTCCAATCCGGAGCCGTCGATCTGCGAGATGCATTCGTTTGCGAACAAGTCGGACCTGAAGTCATAGACCTCGAAGTCGTCGGCGTGCATGCACATTCGCATCGCGGAGGGTGTCGCCCGAAGCTGGTCGACCAAGGCAGTCAGTTGGTCCAGCGATTCGGGCGATGGATTGCCAACGAAATCACCATTCGAGATCAGCATAGTGCCCACAGCGGACAGCTCCGCAGACCCATCGGACGCGATTTGGACGTTCCAGAAGTTGGCGTCCTCATCCCGGACGAGTATTTCACCCGGTTGCCGGCGGAGGTTGAGCACCTGCTTCGGCTTGGCCACCGCCGGAGCTGATGGTGAAACACTCTTCGGCCGAGGAGTAATGCTGCAGCTCACCGAGAGCAGAAGGCCAAGCATTAGAGCATGGCATCGCAGGGCGCCTGCCGCTGAACTCATACGCCGTTAGACGCGGTGCTGTCAGGCACCAACGGCTCTATTCAGAGAGGGAAGGTCGGTGAGTAGGCTGTGGATTCGAGTCGCCCAAGAGCGACTCGCGATAGCTGCTGCGAACGTGGTCGAGCACCCGTGGTGGAAGGGCGGTGC
>WNGE01001041.1_pt1 | contig 35737 bp, 36 predicted proteins | sample 5400651 | NCBI WGS metagenome assembly WNGE01 (sample SAMN13153370, study PRJNA577476) | soil metagenome | isolation source: 60 cm soil or saprolite under grassland replicate 2 | place: USA:California | collected 2016-06-15
ATTATCGACGACGAAGAAAACATTCGGCGCGTAACGCGCCTAACCCTACAGGCGGCAGGGTACGAAGTTGTGGAGGCGGGCGACGGTGAGCGAGGCCTGGAAGCCTTTGGCGACGGGCCAGGCTGGGATGCGGTGTTGCTGGATCAGAGAATGCCCGGCATGGACGGCCTCGAAACGCTGCGCCGCATCAATGAACGCGACGCGACTGCGCGCGTCATCATGGCGACAGCATATGCCTCGATTGAACTAGCGGTCGATGCGATGAAACTTGGCGCTACCGACTTCGTGCGCAAGCCCATGACCCCGGAAATCTTGCGCAATGCAGTAGCCGCGGCCCTTTCAAAACAACCACGAGTATCCGCGACAACTGTTCCTTCGTCGGCAGAGGTTTCAGCGGAGCCGCTAATTCAAATCATCACTATGAACGGTTTCACGATCCTGGATTCGGAAGGTGTCCGACAAGAACCCAACGAGCGCCGCTTCAGAGTGAAGACTCCCACTGGAAGCGAGCATGAGGTGCTGGTGCAAATTGATGAAGAAGCAGTCGGATACGTGGAACGTATGATAAAGAGGCGACTCCCAGCTGAAAACTCCTTCTGGACCAGTCAGGCCCAACGCCTGTTGGGCGACTATCTATGGAAGGAAGGAAAAGTACCTCCAACCAGAAAACTCACGATTCGAGACGTCGACCGTGACGAACTACCAATCGCAGCGCGTTGGCAAACCACCTGAACTCCAGACGGCAATAAAACTCAGCTCTTTCCACGGTTTCGGAGGTGATTATGAAATTGAGAGCGATTCTGCTGGTGGCTGCTCAGGCGCTCGCCATTCTTTGTGCGCATGGACAGACTGTCCAACCCCTCGATGCAAAGATTTCGGCAATTGTGAACCGTCCGCAATTTCAGCGCGCGATGTTTGGAATCGAAGTCTATTCGTTGAGCGACAACAGAGTCCTCTACACGCTCAATGCAGACAAACTCTTTGTACCTGGCTCCGTGACGAAGCTGATCACTGAAGGAACAACCATGCAGATGCTGGGTTCAGATTACCGCTTCCACACGTCCGTTTATCGCACTGGTCCAATCTCCAAGGAGGGAGTGCTCAGAGGCGATCTGGTGCTGCTTGCCAGTGGTGATCCAAATCTCTCCAACCGCGTAACCTCGCCGCAGACCCTTGCATTCGAGAATGCGGACCATGCGTACGGTCACATCATGGAGGCGAAGCTGGTGCCCGGCGATCCGTTACAGGTGATTCGTAACCTCGTAAAGCAAGTCGCAGAGAAGGGTGTGAAGAAAATTGAGGGGCGCATTCTTGTGGACGTGAGCCTGTTTCCGGAAGGAACGAAAGAGGGCGGGTCGGGAGTAGTGATTTCTCCGGTTTCGGTGAACGACAATGTTATTGATGTGATTGTGACGCCGGGAAAATCACCAGGCGATCCAGCATCACTGCAAGCTTCACCGGTTACCAAATACGCCACGTTCCAGAGTGAAGTTAAGACCGGGGCCCAGGACATCAGTGCTGAAATTGGATTCGTTCCGACCAGAAACCTTGACGGTACCTTCACAGTGAAAGTGTTAGGAACAGTTGCGGCGGGACAAGCCCCGCGACCGTTTCCGTTTGCGGTTCCACAACCGAGCAGGTTCGCAGAAGTGGTCCTCGCAGAAGCGGTGCAGCAGGCAGGCGTGGAGTTCATTGAAAAATCGTCATCCGAGACTCCGGATTGGAAAGCACTCGCCGCCTCTTACAAAGCAGAGAACCAACTCGCCGAGCATATCTCCCCACCGCTCAAGGAAGAAGTAAAGGTGACGTTGAAGGTCAGCCAGAACCTGCACGCAGCCATGATGCCGTACCTGCTCGGAGCCGTGCTTGGGAAGGAGCACGACGATGCGTTAGAAGCGGGCTTCAAGCAGGAACGGATGTTTCTCGAACAAATGAATCTGGATCTCTCGGCGGCTGCGCAGTCAGACGGTGCTGGCGGAAGTGCCTATTTCACACCTGATTTCATGATCAAATTTCTCAAATTCATGGCGAAACAGAAAGATTTTCGCTACTTCCATGACGCGCTTCCGATTCTTGGGAGGGATGGAACTTTGTGGGACACCCAGCGAAACTCTCCTGCCGCAGGCAGACTGCACGCAAAGACGGGGACTCACGTTGCCGGTGATCTCCTGAATGAGCAGTACATGGTGAATGGGAAAGGGTTGGCTGGATACTTAGAGACTAAGGCCGGCAAGCAGATTATAGTTGCTATCTTCGCGAATCATGTACCGGCAGGCGCAGACATCAAAGGCGTTTTGAGAGTCGGCGAAGCGTTGGGAGAGATTGCTGCGGCCGTTTACGAATTGGAATGAAGCCCTTCCAGCAGCGAGTCCTTTGCGAGCCGCTCACCGCCCCCTTAGAGTTTTTCCCTTCCATCGTCGTTTTCGAGTCGCCAATCGTTAATGGAGACTCACCGCCATGAGCACGATCTGCTCGATAGCCACGAATGTCAGCGCCACAGACGCCGGACTTCAAGATCTACCTCTACCAAACGTAGCAAGGCCAGAACTGATCCGCATCGGCCCCATCTTTTTCACTCGAGTTTCTCACTCGGAACAAGGCTTTAGGAAGTTATTTCCGCGGCTGTGGGCACTCGGTCAAAGGCGAAATACTTAATTAGATCTGGCCCGATCTGAAATCAATTTGGACGGCTGCCCGATTGGTATTCGGAATGATCTCCACTAACACTTCTGGGCGCGGGATTGGCAATTGTTCCCAGGCCAGTTCTATTTCTCTCTGTTGCTTGGTGAGGCCGTTACGCGCGGAAGGTCCGATAAGCACGCGGGATGAATTAAGCTTCTGGGCGGCTTGCAGGATCAGGCTATATGGATCCTCGCCAGGAACTGCAACTAACGATACCGGCTTGCCGGCTTTCTCGGCAACATGTACTACTCTGCTGAATAGTCGCGCTTCATACTCATCAACAACCCGGCTAGCCAGGTTCTCGGGTCTTCTTTTGCCATCAGTTGATCGCGGGTTCACTGAAAGCACAACTACGTCCACCTTCCTCGGATCAGTCGCTGCCATTACCTTCTGCAGGTGATTCATGTTGTCTGGATCGTTGACAGCAACAAGGAGATTATCGGGTCTCACGCGCAACGCTTCGGGAGAGAGGTTGTTTCCGACTTTGAAGCGAAACCTTTCAATCTCGCCTTCTGCCATTATCCTTCGCGGCTTACGTTGCCTCGCCTCTTGCTCGTCACGCTTTTGGTACTTTTCCGAAAGAGTAAATCCGACAAAGAAAACGAGCGTGAAAGTCGCGCCGGAAATCGTTGCCGTCTTCTTGGTCAACAAGTTGATCCCGGCCAGCAAGAAAAGCAGCACAGTGATGAGCGTCAGACCAATAGGCATATCTACGCCCCGGAAACGAAAGTTGAGCGGAACCTTCCAGCGCTCGACATCGGGTTCAGTGAAGCGAAGCACCACGACGGCAAGGGCTTTCATCGCAAAGCTCCAGACAACGCCGAAGGCATATGCCTCACCGAGTAGATAAACATTGCCGCGACTAACTATGATTGTTGCAATCTGTAATATAACTATTAGATTGATTATCCGATAAGTGGTCCCGTGCTTCTGGTGCGGCCTTCGGAACCAGTTTGGCAATACACCATCCTCGACCACGCGGTTCAGCACTCCGTTAGAACCGATGATGGCTGTATTGACGGCCCCGGAGAGAATCAGTGTGCCAACAAGAACCACGAAGGCGTGGAAGATCAGCTTGAGCGCAAATGGTCCCACCAGAAACATCGAGATGCCGCTGATCAGATTATCGAAGTATTTGCTTCGCTCGCCGTCCGGGATAATCATTACTGCGAGGAATGAGACCAGCGAGGTGAACACCAGACTGTAAACAAAAATCACAAGACCCGTCCGGATAAGGTTTCGATGCTTAGGCGCCTCAATGTCGCGATAGACCTGGGCCAAGCTTTCCTCACCGCTCATTGCCAGCAACGAGTGTCCCAAACCGATCAAGATCGCAATTACGGTAATGCTGGGAGCCATGGTTCCTTTAAGCCATCCAAGGGCCTCATAGCTGAAATGCAAATTTGCCGGTGTGGGTGCAGGTACCGGTTGGTAGCCATTCTCGAACATTGTTAAAAGCGACCAGCTAATCAGGATTACCACCATCACAGTCGTGATCTGCATGATCCGTAGTGCTTTGGTGCTGGAGAAAGGAATGCCGACTCGATTGCTATACCAGAAGTAGAGAGTGATCAGAATGGCAAAACCCGCAGCGAAAAGTGGCGGAGGAATTCGGACCGATGAAACATGGAAGTATTGCTGTGATTCATTAATCAGGCCGGCCAGGTACAATCCAGCGCTTACCGCACTGATAGGGCCGGTCAGGATATAATCAAACAACAGGGCCGACACCGAAAGTTTCGCGGCGGTGCCCCCCATCGCCTCGCGCACGACTCGGTACACGCCGCCGCGCACGAACATGCTGCAACTCTCTATGTAAACCGCGCGCACGGCATAGGAAAAAAGCATTATCGCAAGGATGAACCAGGGCGCTGCCTTTCCAATTGCCTGCTCGGCAATGCCGCCAACGTAGTAAGCCGAAGAGCCAAGATCGCTGAGAACGATTGCTGCCGCTCTCCAGAACGAGATGAAGGACAGCATGACTGTCGCGGGAACAACGAACGTAGTTAGAACCGAACGCTCTGAGTTCTTCACTTATTCGTCCTCAAGATTAGCAAGCCAACGCTACTGAATGTGACCAGGACAGCTATTGCTCGAGCCGGCGAGCCTTTCGCTTTGAAATGGCGCGTTTGGTTATGACATAACGAAAAGCTGCTCACTGTCGGCTCAAGGTCCATCGGACGGGCCAATTTACTAATCTCGCGAATCAGCTCTCCTTGTTGGTCAGTAACCAGCCAGGCAACGATTCTGTGCTTCGGCCTTGCTCCTCCACCATCTATCATCAAACGCGTCTTGCCGTGTTGGACCAGCAAAGCCGGCTGGTTCATAACGAGGTGAATTCATCGCCCCTACGCCAAGCAAAGTTAGTCGAAGAGTCTTTGAAGGTTTGCGTGGCACAGCTCCTTCAAGTGCGCCGGGTCTTCACGTTTTCAGTGATTCCTTCGGATTCAATCATGATCATGTAAGAGCCCAGCTTTGCTTCCTTCAGCACAGGTCGCTAAGCGATCCGTCGGTCATGAATCGCTGGATCGCTCCCGCAATCAACGGTGCAACCGAGATGATTTGCAACTGCGGCCAATCTTTTTCTATCGGGGCGACCGTATCAGTGACGAAGACTTTACGCACACTCTCGTGAGAGAGGTGCTCGCGCGCCCCGTCCAGCAGCAGGCCGTGCGTTGCTGCAATGGTGATCTCCGGAGATGCACCAGCATTAAGCAATGCTTCAATGCTCTCTGCCATTGTGCCGCCTGTCGAGATCATGTCGTCAATAATCAAACACGCACGCCCCTGGACCTCGCCCACCAGGTGCGTGACCTTCGTTTCAGTCCCACTCTCACGTCTCTTGTGCAAGACGACCACTGAAGTGTTAAGCCTGTGCGCGAATTCAGTCGCCATCCGCACGCGACCGGCATCTGGCGAAACCACGACGGCTCCCTTCTGCAAGCGGTCGCGTAAGGCCTCCACAAGCATCGGCACTGCAGTCAGGCTGTCAACGGGAATGTGGAAGAAGCCTTCAAGTTGCTGGGTGTGCACGTCAACTGTGACCACATGAGTAATGCCGACAGCCTGCAACAGGTCGGCAACCATACTCGCAGAGATCGATTCGCGGCGACCATGCCGCTTGTCGGCGCGCGCATAACCGAAGTAGGGTACGATGGCGGTGATGCCCTCGGCGGAAGCACGACGGCAGGCATCGGCGAATGCTAACAGTTCAACAAGGTGATCATTGACCGGTGGAGACGTAGCTTGCACGATGAAAACCTGGCGCCCTCGTACGGGCTCGTCCAGCTTCACGGACACTTCACCATCGGGAAAATGATCGACCGAAGATGCGCCGAGGCGAACGCCGAAATGGCGTGCGATAGATGCGGCCAAGTCAGTGCTGGCTGTGCCAGCGAAGATGAGGAAATCACCGTCACCTTTTCCCGGCATAACCCACCTCTTCTTGTTTTGGATTCTATGATCTAAGGCTAGGTTCCTTAACCAAATTTCCGAGTTCAATGATTCACGAAATCAGTCTGGCTGGTACGCAGGCCGCGCGACACTATTCCTGGCGAACTGCGGGACCGTTGCAACTCACGGTCAAGCAGATCGTTAATAAGAGGGAAACGGTCGTATCTAAGGGGAAACGATACTGTCTAGCAGAGAATTATGTGTTTTTTAATACGAGAAGGAGAAGGATTTACCGCTCGATCATAACTGCTTTTTAACCGCCCCAACAGTCAATCTGCATACCAAAACTGTCTTGATGGTCCGTGCGGCAGCGGCGGCGATATTAACGGTGGGTCCAGGATTTGAGACAACTCTTCACGCGGCCAACTATCCGCTCGTATTCAACTCCATTGAAATCGTTATACATCTGCTCGTCGTCAACTCCTCCCGGCAGGGGAGTTCACGGGATGTGCGGATATATGCGGCTCGAAAGGCTCTGAAGAAAGCCTTTAAGTAAGACCTCATCTTGGCTGAGATTAGTCCGCCCGTGATGCGACTATGACACGAGATGTTTATCGCTGCTGCCAAATGGCTGCTTCGAAGTAGCATTGCACCGCCAACGGGAGGATCGGTTTGTTGTTATCTATACCCATAAACATTTCGATTCAATTTTGATAAATAGATCGATCGTGAATGTCAGTGGGGCGCTCCTCCGCTGAGGCTGCAACTACGCAGGGTGAACAACCCAATGAGTGCAGTGATTAATAAGAGCCACAAGAACACGTGAACTCGCCAGCTAAGTTCTCTATCGGCGGGCGATGCAGACTCAATTTGGCTCGGACTCTGCGCGTTGAGGTTTGCCTTTGAACGTTCAAGAATATTCTTCAAACTATCAACAGCTTTGTCCTCGACAATGCCGCGCTTCATCTTGCTGAACATGCCGCCTAGTCCATCAGCCCTCGAGCGGTTCTCGTAGAATAGATAAGATCCAGGACTCGCATCAGCAATATTTACGAGAGCCGTCAATGCTAGTGAAGAATCAAAGTAATGGTTAGCGTAGATTTGCTTCGAGGTAACCAGGACTTGTGGACCGGTTTCCTGCTCACGCTTGTAGACCATGATGTGATTGATGGCAATAACTGGCTTTAAACCAAACTTGATCTTCGACCATACGATTGTACTCTCAACTATGGATAACTCTGATTTTCGAGAACCCCTCAGATGCTGCCGAAACTCGGGAAGAACATTGTTAATATAAGTTGACTCGGCCATAAGAGCTCGCTGCTCTTCAGCCAGACGAATCTCTTTCGATTTATCATTGTATTCAATGAGTGCTGCATCTCCTCGCGCCAGGTAATCACTGACATAATCCAGAAGTATTTGTTTGAGAAGTTGAGTTGCTTCGATCCGATAGTCCGGCGCTTCCCAATCTATCTCTTTGCGAAGACGCTCAATCATCATTGCCGACAGTTTCAGCTTGCAATCTCCGACGACACATTCTTTCAAGTCTTCGAGATCACGATCTTCAACGGTAAGCATCTGCAAGTCATTAGCAGTTGGCGTATCACTGAATCTACGATCTCAAGAATTGCGGGACTGCTCTTTTGTGTCATGCTCTCCCGAAAAGATTTGAGAAATACATCAGCGGCCACTTGAAGCCTGACGAGTCCACACACTGCCACTTCTCTCTATCCCTTACAGGCAAAAGTCGTACAACGGCGCGGCCCTGCCCCAGTGCAGCGAAATCGGTCTCATTGAAAGCTGCCTTTTCATGAAGGATATTGTGAAACTCCGAGACTGATTTTTGGGCCAAGGTTATGTTTGTACCAAGCCAAACTATTGCGCTAAAGGCAATGAATGCTAGTAGGCAATTACTGCGACTTGGCATACTTCGCTCCTCGTCGGTTTCGATCAAGAGCTTCTAAAGTTTCTCTTTATCTTATCCGGACCTCTTCAGCGCATGACCTCTTTTGCTACACAATCTCCGTAGCAAAGCTCATGACCGCATAAGCTGTGCCATCTGAGCGAGGATGGTCCAAATTTCTAACAGCTGCGTATATTATTTTTTAGTATGCCCACTTGAAATTAAGCTTTCTCCAAGCCGCGGCACTCGGCAGCTAATTGCTTCGCTTCTTTATCTCGGGTCAAACCCTAATGAGAAGCGAATGACAATGGTCCAGTGCCAACGGAACCCCAAGGCGGAGCCGAAGAAATTTACAAAATCCGAAGTTATTGCGGATTGGAGTTGACGTGGTTCTTGGGGTTGCGTTGGCCGTTGCGGTGTATTCGCTGGAAAAATTTTTTACTTAACAGCAGATCGACATTTACTTCACGCCTAAGAGGCGGAGCGCGGCGCTTCTAAAGAACCGTCGTCCGCCCTGTTTCGTTGGTAGGAAAAGCCAGGTGAGAACCCGAACGGCCACCGGCATATCATCATGCTCTTTCGAAGGAAAGAATCGCGTGATCGCCTCGAGTGGTTTCTCACGCAACTCATCGATCATCGAGATCCGCTGAACACAAGAAATGGTGCAATAAGGTGCGCACCTTTTCACAGTGTAGTACTCCCGTTCGAGATGCTCTCGCGTGTAGTTTTCGAGCGGAATGCCGGGATAGCCCCGTTGCTGCGAGCACCAGTGCACCAGCCCGTCCTCGCAGATGTAGAGATAACGGCTTCCAGCTCTACAGTGCCAGTCGTTGGGTAAGCCTCGAGTAAGGTTCTTATGGAAGCGGTTGTAGAGCGCCGAAGTGTGGAACGGCGTTTTCAATCTCTGTATCTGTTCGTAGGTACTTCGTTGCTCCTCACTCAAGGGCTCAAGCCGGCCGGAACCATCATGGATGAGACCAACAGTGCTTGAGAAACCAAGATCCAACGCGCGGCGAGAGATTACAAGAGCATCTGCGGGGTTGCGAATCGAGCTGCCGACTACAGAATTAACGTTCACGTCAAACTCCGCGTATTTGGCGAGAGAGCGTAGCTTCTTATTTACTACCTTGAGACTCTTCTTTGATACGTCATCCGGTAATACGTTGTCGATGCTGATCTGAAGCTGATCGAGTCCGGCGCAGTTCAAACGCTCGATTCGTTCGGGTGTTAGCAGGTATCCGTTGGTAATCAGCCCGGCGAGCATTCCGTGACCGCGAATCCTTCTGATGATCTCATCGAGTTCGGGATGCAGCAGTGGTTCCCCGCCACTAATCGTAATGACCGCCGTGCCTAATGCTGCCAGCAGGTCGATTCGGTGAAGTATCTCTTCCGTTGGAACCGGGGGGGAGGAGCTATCGAATTCGTTGCAGTAAGTGCAGGAGAGATTGCAGCGACGTACGGGAATAATCTGCGCTTCGATTGGATGTTGGCGCGATTTGAGCGCCTTGGCAATCATCCGCGCCTGGCGGATTCGGCGCTCGAAGGAGACGATCATTTGTCTCAACCATGTGACCTTCATTGCAAACTTGCCAGATTCAAAATACTCCCTCGAAAGGGGACAGGCAACAGTGAGGGGTATCGTCAAAACGATTGAGTTAGCAGTTCCAAGACACCAAGAGCTATCTGCACCGCGGAGTTTATTAATGGCTCTCAGTCTGATATCCGCTTTTTACTGCTTTCCTATGTGGCGTAATTTGTACTCTGTGGGTAAGCAACGCTAAGCGCCGAAGCCTCTCTCGACACGTGATTCCCATCCGCGTTCAACCGGCGACGCGCTCGGCTCCTTTAGGTGCGAAGGCAAAAGGAGTGAAAAGCCAAAATTGAGGTAATGCCCTCTACCACTGGCGCAAGCGGGCAGGGATCGTATACGATGCGGGGTCTAAAGGTGGGATTTCGAACCTATTATTGTGGTGCAATAATCCTCGTAAGCTATTTTATTCTAAAGAGTTTATCGCCCACTTGGCTCAGCAATAGGCCGACACTCGTAAGTGTCGGCTTTTCTTATGTTTAGAGACTGCCAGAAATTTGGTTGTGCAGTTCTTGGGCGCCGCAAATCCAAGTGAATATAGCCAGCGAGCGCGCGCGGGCGAGGCAAATCAAACGAGGGGTGACCACGACGGGCCGCCTTTAGAACTAGGTCACATGATCGCGCTTCAGATTGAAGAGCAACTGAGAACAGCGCGAAACGTGGGATGCTTAAATCCTCCAAGACCAAATGTTTGGAGAACTCCCGAAAAGCAATTCAAACCATCAACCGCCCGCGATGGCGCCAATGACGTAAAACGGTTCTGCTCCCGACGCGATCTCCTGGGGCAAAGGAGCGTCCGGCGACGTGTGCGTTACATCCTCGCCGCAGGCAAAGAATCTCAAGAACGGCCTGCGCTCTCCCGAGACGTGCTCGCGAATCGTCCCATGCAACATCGGATACTGTCTCTCCAGTGCATTGAGGATCGATCGTCGTGTCACTTCGCCGTCAACCTCAAGTGTCACATCTCCGCTGACGCCTGCAAGGGTCCGCAAATGTGCCGGCATTACAACCCGAATCATGGCAATGTTTGGACCTCCACTGAAAGTACCGCAGGAAGATCTCGAACAATCGGCGCCCAGGTGTCGCCGGCGTCGGCCGACGCATAGACCTGCCCTCCAGTTGTGCCAAAGTACACGCCACACGAAGCAAGCGAGTCGAGAGCCATCGCATCGCGCAGCACGTTGACGTAACAGTTACTTTGCGGCAGCCCCTTCGTGAGCGGCTCCCATTCGTTGCCACCTGAACGGCTGCGATAGACGCGGAGTTTCCCATCGGGCGGATAGTGTTCGCCATCGCTCTTAATTGGCACGACATAAATCGTTTCTGGCTCATGCGCGTGAACGTCAATCACAAATCCGAAATCGGTCGGCAAGTTACCGCTGACCTCCTGCCACGAGTCACCTGCGTCGTCGCTGCGCATTACGTCCCAGTGCTTTTGCATAAACAGCACATTCGGATTTGTTGGGTGCTTTGCAATGTGATGAACGCAGTGGCCCACCTCCGCGTTCGGATCGGGAATATATTGTGAATGGAGGCCGCGATTGATTGGTTTCCAAGTTGTACCACTGTCGTCACTGCGAAATGCACCCGCTGCCGAGATGGCAACAAAGATCCGTTCCCGATTCTGTGCGTCCAAAATGATCGTGTGCAGGCACATTCCCCCGGCGCCCGGTTGCCACTGAGCCCCAGTGCCGTGGCCGCGCAGTCCGGGAAGTTCAGCCCACGTTTGACCACCGTTGGTAGAACGGAACAATGCGGCATCTTCAACGCCGGCATAGATAGTGTCTGGATCGTCGAGGGAAGGTTCAAGATGCCAGACGCGTTTGAACTCCCATGGATGCGGCTTGCCGTCGTACCACTGATGGGTCGTGAGAGGTTTGCCGGTTTCAGACGAAGTATCGTAGACAAACTTATTGCTTTCGCCCACGGGCATGCCCTCGGGTGTAGTCGTCGGTTCGCCAGCCGGCGTGCCGGGTTGGAACCACGTCTTGCCGCCATCATCTGAGCGCTGAATAATTTGGCCGAACCAACTGCTGGTTTGCGAGGCGTAGAGGCGGTTCGGATCCGCAGGGGATGCTTTGACGTGATAGATCTCCCAACCTGCGAAATGAGGGCCACTCACGTCCCACTTTTCACGTTTTCCATCTGAAGTAAGAATAAAGGCGCCCTTCCGGGTGCCTACGAGTATTCGGACATTGCTCATCTTTTGCTCCTTCCACGCTGTGTCAGCTTATATATCAGGTACCTTTAGTTATAGTCGAACGGCGCCCCCCGAAATCGACAGGACAGGAGAAGAAATTTTGTTAAATATCCACAGATTACGCGGACTACAGAGAGCAGCGGAGCCGCAACCAAAAGATGAGCGCATCGGGTTCGCCGCCTGTTGTGAGGATGTGGCTATGCCCTTCCGTGTCGAGGCCCCTTTAGGATTCGGGCTTCGCCACCGCTTCGAAAACCATTGGGGGGGCGCAGCCCAAATCAAAGGGGCACTGCTTGCGGAAGGGCATAGCCACATCCTCACAACGGGCGGCGAAGCCGGGCCGAAACAAATCCCTTTTAGTTGCGGCTCTCCTGCGCTGTGTAATCTGTGGATTCTTTACTGCCATTTGAAAATCTTCAGCGCAACAACAAAGCTGATAAGCAGCCATGCCAGCAATATCGCGACGTGGATCCAGTTAGCCCAGAGCGATGCCCCTTCGTTCATCACTGCTCGCAGGAGTGTGTTGAGTGCCGTCAGTGGTAACGCCTTGATGAACGGTTGAAAGACTTGCGGAAACCTCTCAGACGAGAAGAATGTTCCCGAAAGCAACCACATCGGAAGCATAATGAAGTTCATCAACCCCGATACTCCTTCAATCGTCGTCGGTCGAGCAGCTACAAGCAGGCCGATTCCTGAAAAAGTAAAGCCTCCGAGCAAGGTGATTAGCGAAAGGCTCAGCCACGAACCCCGCACGGTGAAACCAAAGACGAGCCACGCGAACACAACAACCGCCGCGACTTCGAGGAGTAGAAACACCAGGCGCGAAAGCATGAACGAAAGCAGATAGTGCGAACGCCGCATGGGTGTCGCCGCAAAACGCTTGAGCACTTTACGTGAGCGGGCGATCACAATGGTGAATCCCAGCCCCCACAAGCCGCTTCCCATCAGGTTCATACCAATTAAACCTGGAACCAGAAAATCTACGTATCGGGCACCGGGTTCAGTGATTCTTTCTTCTCCTATATGGACGACATCGTTCCGTCCTTTTGCACGCTGCAAAACGTCGTCAACTATGAGTCTGGCAGTACGGCTCTCCGGCCTGGTCGGATCAAAACGTAAGGAGTAAACGCCATCGTTCGGCTTTACAACTATTGACACCTTCCCGCTTCGCAATGCTCTCGCTGCTTCCTCAGGAGCTAAAACGGTGGCGGTGATTTCAGGAGAGTGCGCGAGAACATTTGCGAGCTCGCCTACACTCGGGTTTGTCGCATCAGCCTCAATAGCCACAAATGTTTTATCGGGTGCTGTGTTGCGAAAAGCTATGCCGAGTGCGAAGGTCATTAACACCGGAAAGATGAAAACCCAGAACACAGCCTCTCGCTCACGCAGAAACTCGCGCACGCGCATCGTGGTTAGCTCAATCAGAGGATGAAGCGACTCGCGATTCACTTAGCGATCCACCTGGCCAATTTCTGTGTGCCTTTCTTCAACGAGTGTTTCTCTTTCTTCAGCCATCCCGCAACATTCTCCCTGTCAAACTCACAAAAACATCTTCTAGTGTCGCCTGATGCGTTGTTAGCGAGACGAGTTCTGACTGTTGCCGTTTGATTTCTGCAAGCAGTGCCGGCAACGCAACGCCCATCTCCGCAACCGTCAGCGAATAATCGTCTTCTCGTTTATGCAAATGACTCACGGCCGGAAGACTCGTTAACGCATCGTCAGCAATCTCCTTTGTGACTCGGAATTCTATGATTTGATCCGCGCCCAGGGATTTAATTAGTTCGAGGGGTGTTCCCAGAGCGATGATTTTCCCGTGGTCCATGATCGCCACGCGATCGCACAGACGGGTGGCCTCTTCCATGTAGTGAGTAGTCAGGAGCACGGTCCCGCCTCTCTCGCGAAATTTATCGACCACGTCCCAAAGCGACAGACGGGCTTGCGGGTCAAGACCGGTGGTCGGCTCATCAAGAAACAAAAGTTCCGGATCACTGACTAGTGCGCAGGCAACTGCAAGTCGCTGTTTCTGACCACCTGAGAGCTTTCCAACGCGTGCGTTTCGTTTCTCTTCAAGTGCGACTGTTTGTATCACCTGGTCCACAGAGTGCCCACGTTTATAGAAACTGCGGAAAAGTCGCAAAGTCTCAACGACGGTAACCTTCTCGGCGAGCTGCGTTTCCTGCAACTGCACCCCGATACGTTCACGAAGCGCACGCTCGTTACCTGACCATTGGGCCTTGCCACCGGAGTTCCACCGCTGGCCCAATAACTCCACCGTACCTTCGTCCGCAGCGGTAAGGCCTTCGAGTATTTCCACTGTGGTTGTTTTGCCGGCACCATTTGGACCTAGCAAACCGAAACACTCTCCCGCAAACACTTCCAGATCCAAACCGTTGACTGCAGTTACATCAGCAAACCTCTTCACCAGGCCAGAACAGCGCAACGCGACACGCTGGGTTCTGGGCGATACTGATTGCACCACGGGTAATGTTTGGATCGACATCTAACTTTTATCTGAACTGTGGACTGCTTGATTTGATTCTCCATTATATGGATTTGCCCTAGCGATGGCATGGACTGAAAGGCACAGACTTGAACCAACCCCAAAGACGGTGTGAGAAGAAGCCATCCACAGATGACACAGATTACGCAGATTTCTTACGTGAAATAGAGTTCGAAACCTTCATTCAGATCTGCCTAATCTGTGAATGAGATGTTTCGATCAACCTACTCCGCGCGCAATGCAGTCATCGGATCGACTGATGCGGCGCGTCGTGCTGGAAGGAAGCTGGCCAGTAACGCAGATGCTCCTAACACAGCGGCCACACAAACAAGAGTTGTGACATCCCATGGCGGTGTGCCAAAGAGAAGTTTGCGCATCAGTGAGGCAGCGATGATCGCACATCCGATTCCGATCGCAATGCCTGCGAGTGCCAACGCACCTGCCTCTTTTAGGATGAGTCGATAAACAGTACGGCGTTGTGCGCCCAGCGCGATGCGCACTCCAATCTCGCGTGTGCGTTGACTCACCGAGTAAGCGATTACTCCGTAGAGTCCAACGACTCCGAGCAGCAACGCCACCGCCGCGAACCCGCCAACAAGCCATGTTGAAGACCGTCGCAAGTAAACTGTCGGCGCGTCGTTGACTCTCTGCGTCATCGTTGTCTGACTTGAAATATTGATCCTTGAGTCGACCCCACGAATTGCATCGCTAACCGTTGGTATCAACGACTGCTCAGCCTGGGAGGTACGGACCACGACTGAAAAACCGATATCAGGCTGTTGATTGAAGGGATAATAATAAGCTGGCCAAATCTCCGAATCCAACGGCCCTTCTCTGATGTCGTCGACGATGCCGATGATCTCCTTTATTGATTTGGCAGTCAGCTCAGTATCGCCAAATCTTTGGCCAATCGGATCCTCACCAGGAAAATACTTCTTCGCTAGTGTTTGATTGATGACGACGACCTGAGGCTTGGTCAAATCCTCCGCGTCCGTGAATGTTCGACCTCGCAAGAGTTTCGCTTGCAGTGTTGCGAAATAGTCTGAGCTTACTCCGCGTTGATTTACTTCGTTGTGCTCCCCGTTGTGAGCGCGGCCCACAAACCTGATCCAATCTGTGTTGCCATTAAAGCTCAGTGGCAGTGTACTGGCTAACGCAACCGATGTTACGCCGGGCAGACTCTTGATCTCGTTCACCACTTTTCGCCCAAGCGCCACAGCTTGCTCATCTTTTTCGTAAGCTGAAAGTGGTGCTCTAACTCTCATTGTGATCAGATGCTTTGTTTCAAAACCCGCATCTACTTGCAGCAAGCGATAAAAACTCTTGCCGAGAAGTCCCGCTCCAACCAACAACACCATCGCTGTTGTTAATTCCAGGATCACAAGCTTGGATCCGATCCGTGTCCAGACTTTACCTGCACTACCACGAGAACCTTCTGCCATTCCTTCTCTCACATCCAAAGTCGATAGACGAAATGCCGGAGTGAGCGAAAAGAGCGCGGCTGCAAATCCAGCGATGGCGAGAGCAAACATGAGCACACGAGAATTCAGTCCAAGATCGTTGAGGTATGGCATGCCGGCCATCATATCTGTGGGAATGAGTCCTTTTAAGATCTGCAAGGCCCAATGAGAACTAACGAGACCTGCGATGCTTCCTACAACAACGATCACCAGGCCCTCAATCACAAACTGTCGAATCAAGCGCGCTTTGGTTGCGCCAAGGGCACGTCGAACAGCCAACTCGCGTCGACGTGTTTCCGAGCGCACGAGCAAAAGACTTGCAACGTTGATGCAGGCGATTAAAAGCAACAACCCAGCGCCGCCTAGTAGGAGCAGCAGAATCGGCTTAACGTCCCCAACAATTATTTCGGACAGCGGCGCGACGGTTGCACCCTGGTTCCGATTTGAGTCTGGGTATTGAGCTTCAAGGTCTTTTGCGATGCGTGTAACGTCGCCAAGTGCTGTTTCTATCGCCACGCCGTCTTTGAGACGTGCAATACCGTTCAGAAAGTGACAACTCCGTCTCGTAAAGCAGCCGCCGCCAGGGTTAAGCGTGGTCCAAAACTCGGCATTCTCGACGGGGGCAAAATGAAAGTGTTGGGGAAGGACTCCGATGATGATGTATGGAGTTTCATCTAAGGTTAGTGGCTGGCCGATGATCTCTTGTTTACCGCCAAAACGCTTTTGCCATGAGGCATAGCTGAGAATCAAAGTGCGAGGTGCTTCGGGCAGGTCCTCGCCTGCGTAAAAATCTCGACCAAGCAAAGGGCTAACACCAAGGGTACGAAGAAAGCCAGCACTCACACGGGCGCCATCAATCATTTCCATTCCTGTGGACGTGCTTACCACAAACCCGCGTTGACCATAGACCTCCATTGAGTCAAAAACTCTGTTGAGCTTCTTCCAGTCGAGATAGTCGGGATATGAAAAGTTGGCGCGGGGAATATCTGGCGTTGTTTCCGTGACAAAGAGGAGACGCGAAGGGTTCTGATAGGGCAATGGTTTGATGAGCGCGGCATCGACGAAAGCAAAGATCGCCACGCTTGCGCCGATGCCAAGCGCTACCATCAAAGTGGCAGTAAAGGTAAAGGCCGGGTTCTTGCGAAGCTGTCTTAGCGTGAAGCGCAGATCCTGCACTACGCTTTCGAGAAACGGAATGGTAGCGCGATCGCGGTAAGCTTCTTTTGCTTGATCCATGCCACCCAACTTCATTAATGCGACTCGTCTGGCTTCCTCGGGCGACATACCGGCGCGTATGTTGTCGTCGATATGCATTTGCAGATGGCTCTCGATCTCGGCGGCGAAATCGCGTTCGCGAGCATCTTTCAGAAACAGCCCTTTGAATCTCAACAGCCAGGCGCGAAGTTGTCTCATGCCTTGTCCTCCGTCGGCGTCAGGAACTTAGCGAGTATTGCGGTCGTGCGGTCCCACTCCTCGGTTTCTTTGGCGAGTTGTTTGCGGCCTGCACGTGTGAGTTTGTAGAACTTGGCTTTCCGATTGTTTTCAGAGACGCCCCATTCGGAGACAATCCATCCCTCCTGTTCCAGCTTTAGCAACGAGGGATAGAGTGTTCCATAATTCAGCGAGAGTTGATCTCCACTCGTTTGTTCGATGCGCCGGGCAATTCCGTATCCATGAAGCGGTCCAAGCGTTTCAATGGTCTTCAGGATCATTAATGCGAGTGTCCCCTGCCAGATCTCAGTTTTATTTCCCATACGTTGAGTGTCTCCTATGGCGTGGCCATAGGAATATAATCCGTCTTGTATGGGAAAGCAATAGGAGAAATTGTTGGGGGGGGGCACTCCGTGGCCGCCCCTCGTAGCAATTCACATCCGCAAATCAACCAGGGGTGGCCTTCTCATTTGATAAATCAATACGAGATCCCTACAGTCTGCCTGATGGTTGCAGGTTGGTTCAGCGAGGCGAGCATGGCGTGCGCGACGTCGGCGCGCGAGATCAAGAACCCGCCACGCAGGTTTTGTCCCAATGCCGTTCTGTACTTGCCGGTTAGGGCCTCATTGGTCAGCCGCGGAGGGCGGAAGATCGTCCAGTCCAAATTGCTGCCGCGCAGAACGTCCTCCATCAGCCCGTGGTCCTCGTACACTTTGCGCAGAACGACTTTGATAATTGGAGTAAGAAGGTAGCGCATCAAGAAGCCGTCACCAGGATCGTGTTTGGGAGGGTTCGGCCGGCCGGGTGACGCGACCGTAGAGACCGGCGCCGCGCTGACCACGACGATACGTCGTACATCGGTCGCTTGCATCGCATCGACGATTGCCCGTGTACCCTGCGTCGCTATTCCGGCCTCGGCGTTCGAACTCGCGCCGAGTCCGGAAAGGACCGCGTCCGCGTCAGCAACAGCCGACTCGATCGTGTTCGGATCCGCAGCCGCCAGGTCTGCGGTAACGACACGCAGGCCACTCCACACACCGGTGAGTCTCTTTGGATTTCGTACGACTGCGGTAACTTGGTGATCTGCAGTCCTGGCTTGTTCAAGGAGTTGGCGCCCGATGCCGCCCGTCGCTGCGAAGATGGTCAGTTTCATACTTCCTCTTTTGGGTTGCCACACCAAATGGTTACGCCGCCCTTTGTTTTTCTTTGGCGGCTGGCTGATAAGTTCCCGGCGTCGTCCGGTAAGCGATGTTCAGCCGGTTCCAGCCGTTGATGGCCACCACGTTGAGCGTGAGATCGGCCAGCTCCTTGTCGCTGAAATGACGTTTCGCTTCCTCGAACACTTCGTCGGGCACATGAGTGTCGGCAACGCGGGTTACAGCTTCCGCCCAAGCCAGCGCGGCGCGTTCGCGCTCGGTGTAGTATGGTGATTCGCGCCACGCGTCCAGACCGTAAAGGCGCTGTTCAGTTTCGCCCGCCGCGCGCAGATCTTTCCAATGCATGTCGAGGCAGTAAGCGCAGCCATTGATCTGCGACACGCGCAGGTTGATCAGGTCGAGAAGTTTCTTGTCGAGGCCGGACTGGTACAGATAGCTGCTCAGTCCCAGCATTGCCTGTAACGCTCCCGGACTAACGGATGTAATGTTGACTCTTGGTTCCATGATTCCTTCCTTTCATTCATCTTGAAGTTGGATCGCCACTTCTTCTGTTTATTGTTGATGGCAACCGGTGCAGGAGAACTCTGAGTTGATCATGATTCTGGCCTTTGGTGTTTCCGTCGACGCATTGAACAAGGCCACGGAGGCTTGCGCTTGTTTAATTCGATCGTCCAGCACGGCCTGGTACTTCCAACTCGGGTATTCTTTTGCGAGCTTTGCGTTGGCGTAGATCTTTTGGGCTGTTTGCCAGTCGCCTGACTTGACCAGCATGTCGCCCATGTTCAGAAAAAAGCCCTCGAAGTTGTGCGGCGCAATCCAGGAATTCCAACAGACGCGCTTTCTTCCTTCACGCGTTTCCTTCGACATGTATTGGGTGTAATCGGGATTGGCTCGATCGATTTTTCCCTCGATGCATTCGTCCAGCGTGCGCCATTGCCACTCCAAACCTTCGCGAAATCGCGGCGAGTCGGCCGGAAGCCGGCTCATGATGTAGCCGCCTGTGAACAAATTGAACTCCGGCCAAGCCTTGATCGCATCGAGCAGCATGAAGTAACCCTCGCGAGTCAGCTTTTCGTCTTTGTGCACGTTTCCTTCGGCTAGCGTGTTACCCGCGAGAAAACCAAGGTAACGAGAGTCGGACGGATCAAGCTTTACTGCTTCCTGGAAATATCTGCGCGAGAGGATCATGTCGTCAGTGATCGTGGCGGGAACGGAACTCCATCGATTGCGTTCAGAAATGCGCCAGTTGTGCAACCAGGCAATGTGAGCCGCGGTCACCGAATCGTTTGGCGTCTGCACATAAGCAGCAGTCAAAACATCCAGCGCACTCTGAATCTTTTCATACTCACCGTTGTGAAAGGTTTGCCAGAAGAGTTCATCGGCCTTCATCGCAGCTTCGCTTCGCGTTTTCGCGGCTTGCTTCTTCGGCGCAACCCTCACTGCGATGCGACTCCAATTTGCCCAGACCGCCACGCCACTCACTACCATCAATAAGACAACGGCAATCGCTGCCTTCAACGCTCGATGTCTTATTGGTTTACTCGTCATTGCGGTCACCTTTTACTTACATCGCTACTACACACAGGTGGGTAAGGCGACGTGTTGCCCGCGTACTCTGGCGGATCGCCCATCATCTCGAGACGCAATCTCGAAGACAGAATCCAACCGGGTTATTTCGACGACCTGTCGCACGAGTCTCGTGACATTCGTCAATCTGAACTCGATTCCCTTCGATTGAGTCCACGCGCGCAGCTCCAGCAACACGCCCAAAGCGCGCGCATCGATCCTGCTTACCCGCGCTAAATCGAGAACCACGGCTACACCGTCTACAACTGAAAGCACGGCTTCACGCAGAGTCGCCGTTTCGCCGGTTACTAGCTGGCCGTTAAGACACAGAACGATTACGTCTCCCAATTTCTTCTTGTGAACCTTGAGCATAAAGTCTCCTAAGCCTTCCAAAACCAAAACCTGGCTAATCAACCCGTGTTTACGTATGCCCTGCCGCGAATCAGAAGTTAACCCCTTCGCTTTATCGTGAGATTTTGTGTTTGAATTCGACACCACGGCCTCCAAATCGCGGCGAAAATTTTCGGGGGAAAATCTCTTTGGGGGATGTGATAACCGGTTCCATGCCTGTTTACTTTAGGCAGCGGCCCTCATCTCATTGGGGTGCGTCTGCAAAGACAATGCTGAAACTACGGCCCCGCTCGGTGCCTTCCAGTCAAGCACTGGCTCGTACTTCTCACGCCGCCAACGATATGGAAGATCAACAGCTAACCCGGGCCGTGGCCCGCTGACTGCCATCGAAAGCATGTCATGGAGTACCGTTCTCTGCTGGACGACGTTGCCCGGTTCGCCGAGGGCACGACCGAAAGGCCAATGCAGGTACAAGAAGCGAGGCGCATGCGCCGCAACCGCTACTTCCTTCACCAGACCTAAAGCCACTGTCGTCACACCCCTTGCCTCAATCTCTCTTGCGAGCAGTCCCACGGACCGCGTACAGATCGGTCAAGCTGGCACCAGCAGAGCCAGATCCACACCAGACTCGCTGATGCGACGCGCGACTTCCTTGATTGAGGGCATTAGTTTTTTCGCGCTTCCCATCAAACCGAAGCCGTAGTTATCTTCTGCTAGTCGTCCGATGACGTGTTCGCCCTCAAGCTCGCGCAAGCGCTCGATTGGAAACACCAGGTTGATATCCCGGAGCGCGTCAGTTCGGTCGTAGGCTTCGTGTGAAATAGCGAGGTCGCCGGGCTGTGCATTTTTCGCGATCACGCGAAAGGTGGAATCCCCATTGAGATTAAATGGGCGGTCTGTGCGTAGATGCACACCGCCAGTCGTGAGCAACACCACGGTGCAATCGCTAATAGGTTTTCGTTACGGCGTCCAGGGAATTTCTCCGGTCGTAAGTCGCCTGAGTTGCGGCAACGAGATGACCCTGCTGGCCCAGTGGCCGACTGCCGCACCCAGGCGACTGCCGCTGAGCCAGCGAGCCCAGACTTCGTTCAACCGGCCCGCTCGGGTTCGCACCGGCCCGCCATGCTCGCTAATGGTTTCCCGTGTGGTGCTCGGAAGCGTGATCCAGCGACCGAGTAGTTTGTAGAACCATGTCATTTGATTGCTGCTTTCTCCGTTCGGCTGTCTGGTCCCAGTCCACTCTGCCTGCGAGTTTGCCTGCCGTCCCTAGTTGGGCCGGGCTTTGATAGCCAGGTTGTGATCCACAGGGATTACGATCACAGTAAACGGCGTTCCGGCGTCGTCCGATACTTGCGGAAGTGCTTTACCAAACTCATTGCCGCCGAGCATCGCGTTCTCGTAGTAGGGAGCAAAGATCATCATATGCGGATGCCAGTGGCCAACACCCGGCCCCAACTCCTGGTCCGCGGACCACATGTAGGCGAAGCTCACCGCGTCCCTTCTCGGCAGTTGTCCCTTGACGTACGCTACCTGAACGCCCTCCGCGATCTGGTCGGGCGTCTTGCCTTCCATTCCCAGCTTGCTTCGCAGTTCGTAGTACGGCATCACGGTGCGCGATGCCACTGGGTCAAAACAGATTGGTGCGCGGACGCTTGCATCGTAAACGAGGTTGCGGACCTGTGCCGGCGTATACGTTGGCGCGGCCCATCCACGCATTACGATGCACACGAAGCCATTGTCGCCTTTGTTAGCAACTTCATATCCAGACTTGGTTAATACCTTGATCGTGGCCCGATCCGAGATGTTTGCAGGAGCAGCGCTTTTGGCCAGGGCCATCTCGGCATCTCGTGGCATCAGGTATTCAGTGAGCGGCGGATATTGCGCGGCAACCCGCGCGGCCAATATCGCCATGATCACGATCACCCCAGCCGACAATCGAGGCGATCGTTGTAATTTGCTTGTTGTCTTCATTATCCTTAATTCCTTTCAAGTCCCTTCGTTCATGAAGGAGAGCATTTTCATCGAGACAAACCAGCAACACCTATTTCACTTTTGTGCGCCTCTACTAGTAAGACGAACGGCGAGCGGGCAAATCGACTTCCGCTGAAAGATATTTCCCTCGTTTTCTATCCTTCTATACGTTCCTTAAGTTTCCTATACGTTCCTTAAGCTTCAACTGCCATCAATCAACGTTGGCTACAACTGGCTTGATCGTTGACTGCAACTGCCTTGCCACGCTTCGAGGGCTGGGCCGAATATGACATAAGTGTCCAGGTTAGAGTTCGTAAGCTCGGTAATCGCGCCTCAGCCTAATGAATTGCCAATTCAACTTCGTGGCTACAGTGACCACAGTTTGCCACCTGACCGTACATCGCCATCTCTTCGCGCCAGATCTTGTGCGGTGAAATATCGGAGCCCTGAATATGCGCCCAATTGATGAACTCAACCCACGTAGGTAAACGCCGGTTCCGTGTGGCAAGTCTGTTGCCATTATGGGTGCAAGATAATGGTCGTCCTGGTCGTTTTGCTGATGTCGCTTCTAATCTTTCGGAGTCTTGGAGTGTTGGGTGTCGAGACTCTTTCAAATTGGCCTTCCGCGACGCGCAATGCCCTGGCTGCCATGCTGGTTCTGTTTGATGTCCTGCGGTGCCCAAAATGTAAGATCCACATCACGCCAAAGGAAGATGATGGAACTCGATTGATGCTGGAATACACGAAGGCGTACCTTGAAGGCGAACGCGACGTTCCTTGGGCATAAAATAAATTCTGAATCTCAGATTAGGACACTACCGGAGTGCACCTACCACTGGCGCAAGCGGGCAGGGATCGTATTTTTAAGATGCCGATCTTCGCGGAGATTGCGGCTAACCCCTGGTCCAACAATCCGTGTAAACTATTGATAATAAACGACTTGTCGCCCACTTGGCTCGGTGGTAGAGCCGACACTGGTAAGTGTCGGCTTTTCTTGTGTTTACAGACAGCCTAAAAAAGCGTCGTGCTCTTTTTGGGCGTTTGTTTCTTGAATTTGAAGCTGCATAAAACGGATAAGTCGTTGCAAAGAATTGAATGCCCACGCAGTTCACTTGTGTCCTTATATCTAGCGTTCGCTGTTAACAGCGCATCGGCCTTGGATGTGCTATTGCTGGATCAACGAAGACGTCATCAGAGCCTTTGCAGTGATCACTCGTATCAATCTTCTTGTGATCTGCTCAGCTATGCCTAATCTTTATGACGTGTAGACACCCACCAGACATTCCGTTAATAAGCGATGGCCAGCCTTCAGCCAAGGTCTCTCAGCGAAAGTTCTCAACCAGCATGATGTCGCCGCCCGGATGTTCCCATACTGTGTAGAAAAACGAGCGCCGGTCGGAAGAAAAAGAGAGCCCACCGGATATGATGTGGTGTTTTCCGAGTTTTACAATCTCCTTCACTCGCCCTGTGGCAACATCGTAAAAGAGAATGGCGCCTTCCTCGTCGGTATTGACATGATCGAATCGAATGAAATAGATGCCGTCGTCCACCACCGCCCAATTTCCGGACATCCCGGGCTTCAGTTGATCGAGAATCAAGATTTCCTCGCCGCCATCGATTGGGACTCTCCAGACTCCGGCAACATTACCCTTGTCATAGCAAACAAATCTGGCATCGGATGATTCGATGGGAAGGAATCCTCCCTGTTTGGTTACCTGCACGGGCCTTCTTCTTGATTGGATACAATCAGCTCTTGGAACCGGCGACGCTCGCCTACATCACTCTCTCAAGACTCTCACTATTTGCCAGATGTCTTCATCTGAGAGCATTCGGCCCCAGGCGGGCATTCCTGTGTTTCGAATTCCATGCTTAGTGATCCAGAAAAGTTTCGCATCGGTGTACTGCGGCAGTCCTCCTGATAGCTGTGGCGCGGGAGGATAGAAGGATTGTCCGTATTCACTCGGGCCACCGTTCAAGGTGCTGTGGCAGGTCGCACACATCGTTTTATAAGTTCGCGTTCCTGCCTTCAAATTATCTGCGTTCAGAACAACGGGATTCTTTTCTCCTGAAACCCCACGCGCCAGCGCAGTCAAGAAAATCTTTGGAGCGTAACAATGTTTCTTCATGAGCTAGGTTCTCCAGTCGCATTGAGCGCCTTCGGTTATTAGCAATTAAAGCTAATGTCCTCACTTGAGATACCAAGTCCAGCCAGACGGTTACCTTCTCCCTACGTTGAGAATCTTGTCTTTGTAGATCACTGCAAAGAGCTTCTCAGCCATCTCGTAATTGATTAGCTTGAGCAAGCCGTATTGTTCGAGCGCCAACGCGCGCTCGCCGCGCTGAAGGTAGAGAATGGCCAGGTTGTTGTGAGCTTCAGCGAGATCTGGCTTGAGCAGGATGGCCTGCTTATATGACTCGATGGCCTGCCTCTGTCGACCTGCCTTGCTGTAAACATAGCCGAGATTGTAGTGAACCCCGGCCATACCTGGTCTTAAGCGGATCGCTCGCTGCAAAGATTCAATGGCCGGGCCGTAGTCGCCCAGTGAGCAGTAGGCCAAACCCATGTTGTTAAGGGCTTCTGGGTAGTCAGGCTTGAGCCTTATCGCCTGGTGATAAGCCGCGATTGCCTCATTTAGCCTGCCCGCATCATCGTACACGTAGCCCAGGTTGTTATAGACCTCTGCGTAGTCAGGTTCGAGTCGCAGAGCGTGCTCCAGAGCTTCAATAGCCTCTGTACGCTTGCCCGACTTGAAATACGCAACTCCCAAATTGCTGTAAGCATCAGTCAGATCTGGTTTGAGCCGAATGGCTTCCTTACACGATTCGATCGCATCTTGTTCAAGGTCTAGCATAGAAAACGCAAAGCCCAGCTCACTCAGCGAGTCAGCACGGTTCGGCTTGAGTTGAAGCGCACGCTTGAAGCATTCAATTGCATCTGCGTAGTGTTCGGTCTTGTTGTAGGAAACACCCATATGATGGTGCGCATCTGTGAAGCTCGGGTTAAGCCGCACTGCTTGCTTGAAGGATTCGATTGCCAGAGCGAAACGGCCCTGGGTCTGGTAGATGCAAGCAAGGTTGTAGTGGGCCATGGCGAAGTCAGGCCGGAGCGCAATCGCTTGCTTGAGTAAATCGATTGCTTCTTCGTATCGACCGGATTCGGCATAAGCGGCGGCCTGGTTGTTAAGCTTAGCAGCCTCATTCCAGGACTGATCTTGGGACTGGCTTGCCTTGCCCACAGCGAGCGCCGGCGAGACCAGCGCAACAAGGAGCATCACAGTGAGCCATACCAGATGTTTTTGGTTCATCATGGTCTTACATACCTCCTGTCTTTCGCTTCAGTGCCTTGCGAATGTCCTGACAACCAGTTATGGATCCGGTGCCTTGTGACCTCGACCCTTCCTGCAAATCAACGAGAAATCGCGACACTGTTTCGATTCACCTACCCGATTGCTCAACTAAAGTACCTGCTGCGTAGGCTGAATATTCCCGCCGCACTTCGCGTCGTGGCTCGTGGTCTGTCACGCAAAAAGGCGGCTCCTAAGAGCCGCCCTTCTGCGCTTGCTGTTTGTGTGAAAGGCTCTAGAAAACGTAACGAAGCTGGAATTGCCCAATGCGCCCAGCATTGACGTTACCGATGTTCAGGTTGCCGGAATTGAAGCGGAAATTGTTGAAGGTCGTGTCCGTCACGTCGCCTGTTCCGGGAGCGAACTGCGGCGTATTGAACGCATTGAAGTAATCAAAGCGAATTTCAAACCGGTCAGTTTCCAAACGAGTAAAGCCGAGATTGATTGCTTTCGTCAGGCTCAGATCCAAGCGGTTCTGTCTCGGCCCGCGCAAGATGTTTCGACCGGCAAGGCCAGTCCGAATTGACTCGCTGACTAAGAAGCGAACCTCCGAAGGATTAACCGGATTCCCGTTGACATCGGAGAAGCCTGTCGGCGAAGTCACGCCGGAGATAAAGTTCTCGGCAATGAAGTTTGAGAAGCCCACCGAGTTTGGCGGTGCGTTTGGGTTGCTGATCGCCGGGCGGTCGTTAAAGGCGCTGCCATCTCCATTCAGATCGATTCCTCCAACGAATGGAGTTTGGACGTTGCCGGACTGCAGGCGATAGGTCCCGCCTATTGAGTAGCCACCAAGCAACGTGTGGCCAAATCCCGATTTAACCAAGCTCGGAACATCGTAGATAAAGGTCGCAACGAATCGATGCGGCACATCAAACGATGCCCTGCTGCGATCTACTCCCCGGTTGAACGGATCCGAGCCGACGCTGCTGCCGCCAGTCGTTACAAACACTTCGCTGTTGACGTCGTCGATCGCCTTCGAATACGTGTAGGCGAATCGCAGCAACAAACCACTCTTGAAGCCACGATCGAGTCGCGCTTGCAGCGAGTTGTAACTTGAATCACCCCCATTCGTCCGCGCCACGACTGAGCCGCGGTTCGGGAAAGCGCGAATGAGTGTGTTGAAGCCGCCGACGCCGGGGTTCAACTGCTCGTTTATAAACAAACGCGTTCCGCGCGAGCCGACGTAAGCAACATCCGAAATCAGATTGAATGGCAGCTCGCGCTGGATCCCGAAGTTGTAGACATACGTTTGTGGATTTACGAGGTTGCGGGGAATTGTGTTTACGCTCGCGAAAGGATCGGGACTACCACTTGTTGGAAGGGAAGTTACGCCGAAGCTGGCAATGCCACGAGGGTTCGTATTTGCCGGCACAGAAGCACCGAAGTTGGTAACGCCAAATGAATTCGGCACCGTGGCGGCGGTGTTGCTCAGAATGTTGTTGAAGAAAAAGTCGTAATTGACCGCAAAACCGCCGCGAATCACGGTCTTGTTCTCACCAAAGAGCCCTTTAAAGAAACGCGGCTGGTAAGCAAAACTAACTCGCGGAGCGAAGTTGTTGTTATCTCGCTGCTGGCGAACGACCGTCTCAACCGGCTGATCGAAACCGCCGAAGGCCGGAAAGCGAATAGCATTGAACGGCGTTCCGTAATTCTCATAACGCAAACCGAGGTTGAGCGTTAGATTTTCTCTCACGCGCCACGTGTCGTTGATGAAATAGTTTTGGTAGAACGCATTGGGAAAGATTATCGGGCTACCAAACTGAATCGTGGCGCCGCCTCCGCCTCTGCCCGAGAACTGATCGACAAAGTTTCCGAACGAATTAAATCCGCCGCCACCTGCAAAAGTCAGAATTCCGCGAGAGTTGAAAGGAATGCCTTGCCTCGAGCGCTGAATATTTACGTCGCCGCCGAACCGCAGCGCGTGATTCCCTGCCGTATACGAGACCGTATCCTGGAACTGATAGTTGTTGAAGAGTCGCCCCTGGGGAAATCCCGTCGGCAGACCGACTGACGTGATCCCCTGGCCCAGGCCGGCTCCAGTAAATGAAAAGAAGGGTCCAGTCACTCCTACTTGTTGATCGCGCGGTGCAAACTCAACATTGAATCGACCGTAACCAAAGCGAAACTCGTTGGTCGTTCGGGTCGAGAGATTACGCGTGTAGTTTGCGTAAAAGTTTTGCACGCGGCTCGGGACGTCAACTTCAAATCCAGGAAAGGGCGAGCTACCGGGAAACTGGTTGTTGAAAGCCTGATCATCGAGAACGTAGCGAAACGCAAAGCTGTCTTTCTGAGTTGGCGTCCAGTCAACCCTTGCCAGGTATTGATTATCATTGACGGGCTGAGTGCTGCTGACCGTTGTCTCGCCAAAGTCAATGTTAGGACGGCCGTTGCCCAATGCAACGCTGGAAATCTCGCGCTCACCTCGCAGGTTTCCCACGATGCTTAGATAGCGATCGAGGTTCGGGTTGGCGCCTAAGGGAAAAAGAGAACGCAGAGTGGCAAAACCTGAAGCAGTTGGTACTCGTACTCTTGCATCGGTGCCGGAGCGGAATCGGTCGCCTTGATAGGTGCCAAAGAAGAACAACTTGTTCTTCTTGATTGGACCACCAAACGAAAATCCGTAGGTGTTTTCAACGGCTAAGGGCTTTCGTGTGCCATCAGCTCTCTGGCTTGCAGTCAGGGAATTGAACGCACTGTTGTTGAGCACGTCATAAACTGACCCGTGAAACTGATTCGCGCCGCTGCGAGTAACTACGTTGACAACAGCGCCGCCGGCTCGGCCGAATTCCGCCGAGTAGTCCGACTGAAGCACTGTGACCTCGCTGTAGCCATCGCGCAGAGTCGGGATATAGAACTGGCCGGCGATGGAGTTGTCGTTGTTGTCAAGACCGTCGATCAACTGATTGTTCGCGCGCGCTCGCAGCCCGTTCACCGAAAACTCGTTTCCCTGCACGAACCCGCCTGCGAGCGGACCGGGATCGACAACACCCGGCAGAGTGAACACGATGCTTGTTGGATTTAATGCTGGTGTAGGCAAGTCAGTGATCTCGCGCTTGCTAAGCGTGTTGACGCGAGCGCCATCCTGAGTCTGAAGAATCACATCATTGCCGGATGTGACATTGACCACTTCGGACTGTGTTCCGACCTCAAGCTGAAATTGGGCCGTGGTAGTTTGTGCGGAGGTAATAATGACGTTCTCGCGGGTTACGGTCTTGAAGCCGGTCTGACTGACCTCTACTTTGTACGTGCCCGGATCAACCGCATCGATGCGGAAGCTTCCGTCGGATGCAGATACGGTTTCCCGGCTAACACCGGTGCTCACGTTTGTAATTTTGACATTGGCACCAACGATCACTGCGCCGTTCGGATCAACTATGTTTCCAACAACGAATCCTTTGCTGGTTTGCGCCAGAGCGACGGCGCTAAGTGCCAATAACATCGAAACAGTAGCAATAAGCCTGAACTTGATTTTTATCATGAGAACTTCTCCTTAACTTAAGACCTAAAGCATCTTTCTTGAACATGTGAGACCGCAAATTTTATCGGCACTACTCTGCCGTCATTTTGATCGCTGATCGCGACCGACGCCTGCCGTAGGTGATCTAAGGCACGATCCGAGGGGCGCGGTTCGAAATCTTTAGCGGGGCCGCACTCTAATACTCGCGGCAGTCATGGTTTATTCCCGATTTGACAATCCTTGAATGTTACTGGCGCTTCATCAGAGAAATTGGCTCCTTGGTAGCTGGGAAAATGCGGTTCGAATTTGGTCCGCCGGCTTACCGCATTTAGCCGGCGCTGCCTCAGTAGCCTCCTTTTTATGATCAAGCGCCTTCTCACGATTAACTCTTCCGATCTGGTTTTCCCTCTTCGTTTTCAAAAGCCTCCATGTCGCCCGCGGCGGCAAGCTGTGCATCTGGATCTACCGTCATCATCTGGGTCACTCTCCTCGGTCTGACTTCGAGACCTCCGAGTCAACGATCAACCGAAGCATGCGACCCTGCCGAATGCGACGGCTGTTGATTGGTCAGTTCATTGCAGGCCGCCTGCTATGGTTACGGTCTCAACCGCTTGCGCATTCCTGGCCATCTTGTCCGCTGACGAATTTGCGATCAGGTTGCGCTCGCCGCGTGACTTGAACAGTTCTCTCCCTGTGCTTGCACCCGCTGGCCACACCTGGAAAAGGAAGTACTGATCTCCATAACGATGGAAAACGAGCGTTCCTTCATCCTTTGGTACGCGAGACTCAACTGGGTTCGACAAACGAATTGCATTCGCACGACCATCTACACTACTGATCAACAGGACGCTGTCACCAGAGTCTTGCCTTGCACGGCCGATGGAATATTCGCCGGCCAGCAGTTTCTTATCGGCCACGATGAAATCGAACGGGATGTTTGCCCTGAGTTTATATGCCAGAGATTGTCCCTGCGCGGATCCGACTGCCATAACCAGTGCAATCACGCTCAGGAAACCAGCCTTCGTTAACACGTTTACAAGTTGCTTCTTCATACGATCTCCTCTTAACTGTAATTAATGGCTTAACACCTTCTGCTATATATACCGCTTGGGCCGTTCAATTATTCCTGGGAATCAACTCATGCATTCAGCTTGCTCGCTGCAGGTCTGGGAGATAAGTGATAAAGCTTTGGTTGAACCCGATGACCGTTCTCCACCGAGTGATGCCTGTAGTCTCTTGCGCGCGCGCGCCAAGCGCGACATGACCGTGCCCACAGGAATTCCAGCCATGGCGGCAATCTCTTTGTAAGAGAGTTCCTCCAGTTCGCGCATTACCATCACTTCGCGAAACTCGACAGGGAGACTCTCAAGAGACTCTCTAACCAGCCGCTTCTGGGCACTTCTGACTAACGATGCTTCAGGATCAGGTTGGTCGGTTTGTCTCACATGTATCGCCTCGTCGAATTCAGTGAGTTTTGGTGATCTGTGCCGCTTCAACCAGGTGTAGCAAGTGTTCCGCACAATCGTTAACAACCAGGGACGGCCATCCGAGCCGTGAAACCCGCCAAAAGATTTCAGCGCGCGCAGGTAAGACTCTTGCACTACGTCCTGTGCGTCGTGGTCGTTTCGCGTCAACCAGCGCGCCAGATTGTAGGCAGCATCGATGTGTGGCAAGACGGCCTCTTCAAAGTTCACGGGTTTCGGCTCCTGCTGGAAATTGATCGGCGACACGCGCTTGACCCAGACAATGCGTTCTGCAAAGAAGGGAGCGCGCCCTGGATATATGTAATCTCCGTGCCGAGACTTCATGGGCCAGATAAGGCGGGTTTCAGTCTATTGAGTCGGCGAGAGTTACGAGGTCAACGAGTGTCTCAGGAGGAGATGAGATCTACGAAGGCTGATACGACATTTAGTGAAAACACGAGATGCCGTGAGTATTGTGTGAGGTTGGCCCGAAGCAATTTAAGCTTCACCACTCGCACACGTCCTGCGTATTTCTCGGCCACGTGCTCAACAATCGGGGTCAGCAATCGGCAAGGAACACACCATGCCGCCCAGAAATCCACCAGGACAGGACGATCTGACTGAAGAACATCTTGTTCGAAATTGCCTTCGTTTCACTTCGCTCACATGTTTGGTCACGCTTGTTCTCCCGTCTTGCGCGCTAATTCTTCCAATAGTCGAAGCAGCTCACTGGCTCTACATACCTTTCTCGAAGCTTGAATATTCCTGGACAATGGTTGATTTATCCGCGAAGAATGAGCGGCGCTTCACTCGGCATCACTTTAGTTGTTCGAATGGGTAATATGAGGTCGACAAACCAGCCCAAACAGAGGTTCTTGGAAACCTCAACTTATCAGCAAGGCATCTTGGCTGGGAGTTTCTAGCTTAACCCGATGATGTAGAGCCCCAGAGGGACTCCAATTCCACGCCCAATCCATCCGCTAACCTATTCACGAATGCGAAGTAGCCTGTAATCTGATTGATGTTGAGAATGTCCACGTCCTCGAATCCGGCCTCCTGCAATCGCTCAACATCCGCCTGAATCATGTTCCAGGGCTCAAGCGTAAGTTTCGCCGCGTATTCCAGCATCGCACGATCCTGTCCACTTATTCGTGCGCGGCGAAAATCCTTCGTTAGTTGTTCTACCAGCTCGTCGTTTTTGGTCAGGCGACGGAGACCCGCTCCGTGATGTCTGATTCAATAATGGCAATGATTGGCTGCCGAGACCACGACCGCGATCATCTCTCTCTGGATACGAGTAACGCCTGATGCGCCCCACATCAGTGTCTTGTAGAATTCGAAGTGCGCGCGCAGCGAGGCTGGATTCAAGCTGTGAATTTTCAGAATATTGTCCACCCCTCCCCAAGGCTCCATCATCTGCTCATACAACTGCTTTAACTCGCCGCTTGCATTCTCTTCTGGAATCACTTTGATCCACGCCATGACTCCCCTCCTAAATTGTTCAAGATGAAGACGCCTGCGAAGGAAAGCCACACGACAAGTAATGAGCGACAAGTGACAGAACGGTTAATCAGTCTTTCATGACGGTTCGCTCACTTGGTACTCAGTGGTGATTTCGATTGCTTTATGTAGCGATCTGTAGACGGGGCAATGCTCGGCGTGAATGCTGTGAACGCGCTCAATGGTTTCTCGCGCTTCCGGGGGCGCGGTGATGTGGTACACAACATGAATGCGCCGAATCACAAGAACGCCGTCTTCCGTCTCGATCTCACCTGTGACTTCAGCCGTCAAATGTTTATCGCTTGCGTTGACCTTGCGCGCCTCCAGCGCGCCTCCGAAGGTGCCGGTGAGTCAACCACCCGCAGCAGCCACGACGTAGTCAAGGGTGGTCGCGTGGGGCTCGATAGCCTCCGGCTTGATGCCGTAGTGTTCAGCAATCGCACCGTGTTCTGGCCTTTGTCGGAACGAAAGGTAACGTTTTCTTCGGTACGTTGCTGCTCTTTACGTTTGCGCTCGGGATGGGTGTCTTGATGATCGTGTTGGGCACGTTTGGCGGCGCTCTCGCGGCAATGCCACAGTCCGGGCTATGGATGGTCAAAGCAAAAAAGGCCTTCGGGGTTTTGATGTTACTGATCGCAGAATATCTGCTGCTACAGGCTGGACAAAGATTTGTGTAGTCTGTGAAGGATTTTCAAAAGGCAATAAGAATGGACAAACATAAGCTGGTAGTTCTGCTCGCAGTCATATTGACGATCAGTGCAATACTGGCCGGATGTTCAAGGCTTAGAGACGAGAGTGGTGGTCCAGTCCGAGTCACACCTGGACCCGCCAGCGCTGGGTCATCGGTTGCGGAAACAGGAACCAGTGTAGGGAACGTTGCGCCAGGTTTTCAGCTGAGCAAAATGGATGGCGCTACGGTTTCGCTCGCAGACTTGCGAGGTCACCCGGCGGTGCTTGTGTTTTGGACGGCGTGGTGTCCGGTATGCAAGGAGGAAGCCCTACACTTTAACCAGCTCGCGGCGCAATACGAGCCGAGAGGTGTTCGAGTGCTTGGCATTAACATTCAGGACAGCTTTGCGCGCACGGAAGCTGGCATAAAAGAGTTTGGCATACGCTATCCAGTCGCCCGCGATCCAGACGCCACCGTCACTCGACGATATAAGGTCACCGGAACACCAACCGTCATCTTCTTAGGTCCTCACGGCACCGTACGTTATTTCGGCAATGAACTTCCGGCCGATTATTCCGCCCAGCTAAACGCGCTACTAGCTGAGAAGCGATGAATAACGGACCGCCTTACCGCGCGCTGTCTCAATTCAAGCGTGGTAGAGAGTCATATTCAAGAAGAGGTGAAGCGTCGTTCTTGTGATCGCATCGAACTTGGGAAAGGCGCGCATTAGGCTTTCTCGTGACCAAATTGTGGACAGAATTAACAGCACAGCGCGGATACCGTACTGTAGCGAATGGTAAAGAATGTAAGATGCTTGAAAATCTATGGTGGCGCAACTTTTGAAAAGGCAAAGACTTAGGTTTTTGGCGAGTAGGTGGTTCATAACCACAAGGTCGGAAGATCTAACTCCCGCGCCGACCAGCATCGGGGGCGCAAGAATAGAGAGCGAAGAGATGAGTGCATCTGCCGCGCTTGGGACGCTGCTTTCGAAGCTCGACTCAGCCGAGGGCTCCGGTGAAGGGTGTCGCTGGGCACGCATCAATATGACGCGCTCCAAGCCCTTCGTTTTTGCCGGTCCATGGTTGAGGATTGAACCAGGCAGATGAGGCTAAGCGTCAATCTCGCCGAAATCTATCATCGCAGGGGAAATTGGAACTCCGCGACTGGATTGGTGAATGAGTAAAAACGCGTACGCCCAAACTTCGGTGATTATTTGTCCGCGCTGCGGATTTCAAAGCGAGGAAGAGATGCCGGTTGACGCCTGTTTATTCTTTTTTGAATGCATTGGGTGTCACGCGCGACTTAAGTCATTGCCGGGTGACTGTTGTGTGTTCTGCTCGTATGGAACCGAAAAGTGCCACCAAAGCAACATGAGCAAATTTCAATTGCTCATTTCAACCAAATGATTGATTGAGGTTTTCTAGGAGGAAAAACACTCGTGAAGATCCTGACAGCATGCTTCCAAGTAATGGTTCTATTCTTCGTTGTGATGACTGGGAATTCACAATCGCCGACCGAGTCCAGGCGCAGTTCCCCAATCGGAGTCGGAGAGATGGCACCCAACTTTGCCCTCGAGGATCAGAATAAGAACAAGATCACACTCTCCGACGCCCGTGGCAAGAGGCCGGTGGTGCTCGTGTTTTATCGCGGTTACTAGTGACCTTTCTGTGCTCGGCAGTTGGCCGGGCTGCGACCACTCTTGAAGAAGGATGAAAAGGTCAGTCTTTATGGCATAAGCGTTGATTCTCCAGATGTGAGCCTGGAATTTGCAAAGAAGATCGCGTCAGATGGAAAAGGTGAGGTTGGCTTTCCACTGCTATCCGATCCAGAGCACCGAACCATAGATGCGTACGGCTTGCGCGATCCTGCTTATGAAGGCCAGAAGGTTTATGGCATTCCACATCCCGCTGTCTACGTGATTGACAAGCAAGGGAAAGTAACTTGGGCCAAGATTGAGTCCGATTACAAGCAACGCCCAACGAATGAAGAAATACGCGCGGTGCTTGATTCATTGAAATGATGCGTTCCCGGCGCATGCGCCAGTTTCAGCTTGGTTTTTGAATGTCAACAAAGCCGCGGCAACAAAACCCTGAATCTCTTAAGAGAGCATTGCAGAACGGACTGGGGATCGTTTTCGTTTCTGAGTCTTCGGTGAAACTGAGTTGAGCCAAGACTCTGGGCTGTGAAGAGAAAGGGCCTCGATATACACAGTTCTTGGTTGCTGGAGGGTGGTCGCCCTACCCCTAGCGCAAGCGGGCAGTGATCGTATAAGATGCCAACGTTCCCGGTGAATTCACAGCAATTTCCGTGGTCCGATAGTCCTTGTAACTCGCTGATACTAAAGGATTTATGCTCGCTTGGCTCAGTAATCGAGGCAACACTCGCAAGTGTTGTCTTTTCTTGTGCTTAGAATTGGCTCAAAAATGTGTTGTGGGGTTCTTGGGCGCTTTTGTGTTGCTACTTAAACTGCTCTGGACCGATCTCTAAGCTGAGTGGGTAAATCGTCCACGAGTAAATCCGGAGTTGTTGGCATTCTTGCGGCAAGACTCCGCGCTTGGTGCTTGAAACTCGCAAAATGAATGTGTGCCATCAACAGTTAAGTGACTGCGGATCCATTATATTCCGACGTGATTGCACGCAGCGACGACGTTTTCCGACGTGTTAAGTTGCTCAGATGTGAGCAGCAACAACGTTCGCGTAACCATGAAGCTGCCTGACGCAACGACGCATTCGCGTCGCACGCGCGATCAAGATAGGCTCCTCGTTCGGCCGGCGCGAGCGCCACCGCCGCGTGAAAGATCTCTTTCAGGTTTTCCCAGTGTCGGTCGGCTTACAGATTCGGTGCAAACATCCTGGACCAGATACACCTGGCCGGTACCGTCCGCGCCGAGTCTACTGACAATCCAGTAATAGAAAATATACTTGACATTACTTTCCGACATTCATAATCCAAACGTCGCCAGTAATGCGCCCGCGTGAGTAGAGCAACCAGTGCCCGTCACGCGAAATCTGCGGGTCTTCGAGGAACAGGCCGGACTCCGGAAAGTTCGTCACCTTCTCCGGCTCGCCTTTGCGCCACTGTTGCGCCGGACCGGGTACGC